>Ga0105242_10000293_pt1 | contig 39753 bp, 51 predicted proteins | sample KBSM24metaG_FD_81521 | JGI IMG/M metagenome (GOLD analysis project Ga0105242, IMG submission 81521) | Miscanthus rhizosphere microbial communities from Kellogg Biological Station, Michigan, USA - KBS M2-4 metaG | ecosystem: Host-associated > Plants > Roots > Rhizosphere > Soil | place...
CCCGCCGACGCCACGGCCCTCCTCCAAGCGGCCATCGACGCCGGAACCGTCATCCCGCCCGGCACCTACCCGTTCGCCACGCCCCTGGAGGTCGGCCCCGGGAAGACCCTCACCGGCAGCGGGCCCGGACTGACACTGTTGACCTACACCGGCCCGCCGACCGACGACGGGGCGATCCGCATCCCGCCGCTGTCGTGGGGCTGGCGGGTGTCGGGGGTGAACCTCGCGGGCGGGAAGGCGGGGACGGGGATCCGCTGCGGGTACGGGCCGGGAGCCGGGGCCGGGTCGAGCAACGGGAGTGCGGTGCTCAAGGAAATCTGGCTGTCGGACTTCGCGGTGGGGATTCACTTCGGGGACGCGGCGAAGAGTCGGGCGGTCAGCGAGGTCGTGTACGAGCAAGTCATTTGCTACGGGTGCGACACGGCGGTGAGGCTCGAAGACTGGAACACCCTCAATCACAACTTCACGCTCTTCGGTTGCGTCAACGGCCGGGTCGGGATCGACTGTACGAGCGCCGGCCACGTGCACGTCCGGGGCGGGTCGGCGACGAATGTCGGAACCGTCTTCGTGGCCGGTGCCTCAGAGATGTACACGTTGAGGGACTTCCGCGCCGAGGTCTGCGGGTACTTGCTCACCACGGCCACCGTCGGGTCCCGCCACCCGGCGATCATCGAAGGCTGCACAACGGGGGCGATCACCCGAGCGGACAAGGTCGATATCCTCGTCCGGGCCGGCGGCACGGTGACGGTCCGCGACTGCACCTTCGAGGGGAGCGTCCGCTATGAGGGGCCGGGGGGCGAACCGCCGCAGGGGCTCGGCCAGGTCGTCCTCCACAACGTGGGGACCCAGCAGCCCGCGGTGCTGACGTGGCGGGTGCCGACGAGGGGCGCGTTCGAGGTCCACAACTCGGCGACGCTGGACGCGGGGTATATGGTGCGGGCGAGGCTGAACACCGTCGGGCAGGTGACGATGGGGGCGGCGGGGCGGTTTCCGGTGGGTGGGAAGTGAACTTTTACCGGAGTGTGACGATGCCGAGCGAAACCAGTCTATTGGCTCTGTACAAACGATTGGCTGTATTGCAGCGAAGGATGAAGGCTCGGCCGCGTTGGATTTTTCAATGGTGCTACATGAGCTTCGGCACGTTCCGGAGGGTTCAACCGCATTTTCGGACTGTTAGGAAACGGGACGGAAGCCCGCCGGTCTACTTTGTCGGACTACTCTACTTCGTTCTGGTGTTCTCTAACCCACTCAAATGGATGAACCGATGACTCCGCTGTTGACAGCCAAGAGGCGAGGGAGGCCGCGAAAGTATCCGCCCCCGAATGCGGATCAAACCGGCGGCCAGTTTCTGAGCGAAGACTGGCCGAAAATGTCGTTCGGCGAACGGGTGTTCTGGCGGATGTTCGGCGACATGGACGCCACCATCGACATGCAAAAGAAGCTGATCCTCGCCCTCGCTGAACGGGTTCACAAGCAGGCCGAGTTGTTGAGTCGGAAAGCCGAGGCCAAGTAGCACCCCCGCCGCACCCCCGACCGGAGAAGGACGATGCCGACGACCGATGATGAACGCGGAGCAGTTGATCTCAAGGCGTGCCCGACTCGCACTGCGTCGGGACTGTGCCGATGCGGAATCTGCAAGCGGTGTGGGAATCAAAAGCACACGGCGATCCACGGTCCGGTGATGGGTGAACCGCCCGGATCAAAGCCATACGGCCACGAATACGAGGAGACCCGATGACCCCCGACGACCTGGCCGACCGCGTGCTGGACGTGTTCTCCCGGGGCGAGCCGGACATTGCTGCACTGACCGGCGGCGGTGCTCCGACTTGGCTCATTCACGGCGAGAAGGACTTCGAGGCCGTGTCGGTCGCGTGCAACGCCGCCCCGGTGCTCGCGGCCGAAGTGAAGCGGCTGCGTGCCGAACTGGCCCGGCGGCGGGAGGACGAGGGGGCCGTGACGCGCGATTGGTTGCTGGCGCTGCCGGGGGCATTCGACCGTGGTCCGGAAATCGAATTCGACGCCGGTACGGTCAGTTTCACCGAGTACGCAGAATATGTCAGCGGCCCGTCTGAGTGGTGGTTATTTGAGGACCGCGTCGAAATGAAGTCCCGCCGGCAAGTTCTGGCCCTGCTCGAAGGCTACGCCCTGCCCACCCCCAACCCGGGAGAGTGAACGTGGAACCGCTGACGATTACGGACAACGACGGCGACCAACTCGACCTGAAGGAGTATTCTCCGGGCAAATTGATGGTGACATGCCAAGCGTTCGGACCAGACGAAGAATCGGACACGAATCAGTGTGCACAGGTGCGGTTGCTTCCCACCGACGCCCGCAAGCTCCGCGACTGGCTATCCACCTACCTCGCCCACCAGGAGTCCGACCGTGCCCACGAATGACCCCACGCCGGGGGAACTGGCGGACTTCTGCGACCGGCTCGCGCAAGAGCCGGATTGGAAAGACTTCGCCGCATACCGTGACGAGTTCCGCCGCATCGCCGCCCTCTTGCGGTCGATGCCGACGTGGCAGCCGATTGAGACGGCACCGAAGGACGGGACGACGATCCTGATTTCATGGGCCGGGGCGGGGATGGTGTTCCTGTCGCGATGGCTGAAGAACGCGGACGAATGGCTGATGCCCGTGACGACTGCTCACCGGCCTCTTAAACCACCGACGCACTTCTGCCGTTACCCTTCACCCCCGGAGATACCACGATGACCAGCCCCACGCCGCCCACCCCGGCCGATGCGGACCGCGGGTGCCAAGTCTGCGCCGAAGGCCGCGACTGCCTCTGCTGGCACGCCGCCGTCGAGTGGGCGAGCCGACGAGAGCGGGAGTGGGCGGCGGCAAAGATCCACGAAACGAAAGAGGAGACGATCCGCCAACTGATACACGCCGGCTACGATGAGCCGCGTCGGATCAAGAAGTTCGTCGCCATGATGGACGGCTTGCGAGACATGCTCGCCCCCGGCCTGCCGGGCGGCACGGAGGGGGGAGGGAAGGCGACGTGAGAGACCAAGTGCGTGAGAACTCAGCAATCGAACGGGCGCGAATGATACGCAATCCGACGGTTCTCGGACTGGCCCGGCGTTGTATTGCTGACGGATTTGCCTCATCATCGGCTCGACCGATTCTCGCGGATGCGTTAGAGGAGGTCGGATACGACGATGCCAAGTATTTGCACGCACTTCGGTACGGAGACGTTCCTTGGTTCCGAGGGTGCGACCCAACCAAGACGAATGTGGCACACGAATCCATTTTCGAGGAAGCGGTTAAGGGGGTGCCGCCCGAACTTGAAGGATACGACTGGAAAGAGGCGTTCGGGTACGCCGGAGAACCGGAAGCACACGGAAGTGGAGTTCCTACCGAAGCAGTCCCGGGATCGGGCATTGCGACCACGCCATTCTCCCGTGTCGATGTGGCCGAAGTGCTGGCGACAGCGGAGGGCGAAAACGACGGCCCTAACTGGTTGTGTGTCGGAAAACTGAAAGACGGTCGATGGTTCGCACTCGACGCCGGGTGTGATTACACCGGGTGGGACTGACGAGCCGGCGGGACGGTCGCGGTCGCGGCTACCGAAAACGACATTATCCGGTTCGGGCTGAGTTCAGAGTGTCGGGTGAGGCTCGGTTTGACTGTGCCCGGACTCGACGACTTGCACACGGCCAAGTAACCCCCACCCCCGGACGCCGGGCAGGAGCGAACGAGATGTTCCGGTTTCTCAAACTCCTAATCTCCGGTCATCACCGATGGTCACGGTGTTGGATGGGATTTCATCGGTGGTCAATGCCGGGCGGGTGGTGTGAGCGTTGCGGAATCTGTGACAACTTCTTCGGAGGCCACGATAAATGCGGATTGACCTGTATCCACTACGAGGAAACCGCCCATGCCGGCTGAACCTACGCCCGCCCCCGGACCGGACGACCGGCCGACAGGTTTCGTGTCCAGCAAAGCGGCGGCCTTCGCCAAGTGGGCTGAGACCAACCCGGATGGCCTTGCGAAGATGCAGGCACAACTTGACAACCTGCCGCCTCTTCTTCCCGCGTCCGACCCCCTCACGCCGGGCGAGCGGGAGGATGCGGCCGACCTGGCGGTTGCATCGTGGCGATGCTTCCACTGCGGCGAAGTCTTCAGCAGCCGGAAGTACGCGGCCGAACACTTCGGGGCCGAAGAGGGCGACGTTCCGGCGTGCCGCCTGTCGCACAGCGAAGGCCACCTAATCACCTACATCCGCAAGCTACAGCGGGAACTCGCATCGTACCGCCGGGAAGACAACCTCGTCCTGCGGGCGTGGGATGCAAGGGTGATGGAGGGCGTGGATGCCGTCCGTCGGGCCGAAGAAACCGGCTACAACCGGGGCGTTCAGGACGCGAAGAAGATGTTCGAGGAAGAACTCGCCGCCGCCCGCCGCGACGGGGAGGCGGTGCGGCGAGATACGTTGATGGACTTCAAGGCGTGGGCCGAGGGAAGGTGGCGAGCCGAAGTCCATCAACGACCGGAAGTGAACGTCTACCGCGACATGCTGGACGCGACTTGGAAACAGGTCATCCATGAGGCTGAACGGTTGGCCGCACCGAAACCCTAGCCCGTAGCGGACCCGGCCGAATCCGGGAGAGGAGAGGGCGATGACCGATGAAGTGCGAAACGAGTTGAGGCCTCTTGCATGGAACGCCGACATCCTGACCAAGGACAACGACGGGTATAGCGGTCGCGAGATGTACGGCGAATCAACTCTTGCCTTGACCGTTAGCAGTCGTGACGAGGCGGCCGTTCTGGTTCACTTGGCCGACAAGACACTGAATGCAAAATTGCGATACGACAGCCTCGGAAAGAAGTTTGTCGTTTACTGATTCCCCACCCCGGCCCCAGGCCGCACAGGAGGACGGACGGATGCGTCGGCTGCTCTCATTGCTGATTTGTTGGTGGGACGGGCACGCATCCGAATCGCATTCGACCGTGTCGCACTTTCGGGACTTCGACACCGGAGGATTGTGGCACACGAACTTTTACTGGGAGTCGTGTAGACGGTGCGGCAAGCGGCTGACAGAAACTCGGTCGAGACACGGAAAGGGATGGTCTCAGTAACCCCACACACCCCGAGGGCCGGCGATGGACGCGAAGCAGGTCGACGAGGCGTTTGAATCACTGGCTAGATACTGCACGTTCCTATGGCACGACGAGCGGGACGGCACGAGCGAGGCCGACCAGTTCAAGACCGAACTCGCCCGCATTCTCAACCGCGAACCCGGGACGGGGGTGGTGCCGGAGGACGACGGTGAGCCGACCACGAAAGACTGGTTAGAGAGCATCGGATTTGTCAGCGAGCACGGACGATTCGCCCGCGGTCAGTTGCAGTTCACGTACTTCGCCGGATGGAATGCGTGGTGGGCGGTCAAAGGCCAGCCCCACGTGTCATCTCGTCTGGTTGACGGACTCAACACTCGCGGCCACGTCCGCCGGCTACTCGCGGCCCTCTCCCTCGCACCGGAGGCCGGGCCCACCTAGCGCCCGCTCCGCCCCTTCCCGGGCTTCCGCTTCGCCTGGCCCTGCACCGGGCCGGGCGATTCGGCGAGGCAGGGGCCGTAGTCGATCTGCCCGTCGAACGTACCCGGATTCGACGGCGGGGTGCACTGCTCCTCGGCCGGGCACGCCTTCCCGTTCGCCGGGTCCGGGACCCAGCCGACCCCGACCCGCCACGTGTACTTGCAAGGGAGCATCAATTCCTCCCGATGCAGTCGAGCACGTCGGTGGCCCCGGGGTGGCCGAGCCGTTCGGCCTCGGCGTAGTACGACCGGGCCGCGGTCGTCTTCCCGCTCGCGTACAGGATCGCGGCCCGGTAGTACGGGACCAGCGACTCGTCCCGCGGGTTGGCGTTCGCCAGTTTCGCCAGCATCAGGCCCGCGAGCCCGTACTGTTGGGTGTTGATGTAAATCTCGATCATGGGCGGGAGGTAGCATTCCGGCGACGCCTGGTGCGCGCCGGCGTCCTGGTAGTGACCCAGCGCCTCTCGGTAGTCGCCCCGGAGTTGGGCCGCCGCCCCCGCGAGCATCGGCGCGGACGGACCGAGACGGGGCAGAATCGCAGCCATCGGGCGGACCTCCGTACGGGGTGGGTTGGCACTAATACACAGACTGGCGACGGCGACGGCGAGGAAAATGCCGGGGAGTTTCGGGACGCCGACGACGGGCGTGGTCACCTTGTCGGGCTTCGGGGTGGCGGCGAGCGACCGCTCGATGAGGCGGTCCGTCTTGACAACGGCGTCGGTCAGGGAGCTTTTCAGGGAGTACAACCCGCCGGTAATGGAGTCCTGATACTCGACCGGGGTCAGGTCATGTGTCGGGGTCATCGGAATCTTCCTCCGCCCTCCGGTACAGTTCGGTCGCCTCAGTATCGGTCAAGAGTTCCCGCCCCTTCATCCGCTCAATGAGCTGAATCAGGAGCCGGTCCTTTCGTGTGTGCTTCCGCTCGCAGTCGTTCAACTTGCGGCCCATTTCCCCGAGTTGAGTGTACACCGCCTGCATGTCGTGTTCGTGCGCCTTCTTCCGTTCGAGCATGAGCGCCTTGAAAAAACCGACCGCGTTTTGCTGCTCGACGTGGGCGACGTCGATTTCCTTCTCCCGGTCTTCCCACACGATCCGGGCATCGGCTTTCTTGTCAGAACGTCTTTGCTTCCGCATCGTGTACCACAGGGTACCGAGGGCGGTCAAGACCCCGGGGGCGGAGGACAGTACCACGGTTAAGACATCTCCCACACAGGCCTCTCCGGTCTACGTCGCCCTGGTGTCCGACGACTACGACTCCTCCAGCCGCTGCGCCACCCCGGCGGCGATCTTGTCGACCGCGGCGGGGGCGATGGACACCACCCGGACGGCGGTCGGGTCCCCGACGCTCGCCGTCGCGTGCTCGACGTGTTCGGCGACGCTCGACGTAATCTTCCCGCCCAAGTCCACGATCCGCTGCTTCTCCTCCTGATCGTGGTACGCCTGCTCCGCCAGTTCCGCCGCGGCCATGTCCTCCGGGTCCCGGGTCATGTGAGCCACCCGCCGCAGTGCTATCATCGACACCTTCAACTGGTTCGACATGGAACTGTTCACCAGCGTGTGCACCGCCCGGCCCACCTCCGCGATCCCGTCGAGTTTCTCGCTCTGTCGGGCGGTCTCGGCGACCAGTGTTTTCTTCACCTCCTCCACCTTCCCCGCCGCCACCTCGGCCTTGCGGCCTACCTCCTCCACCTTCCCCGCCGCGGCCTTCGACGCCACCGCCGCCTGCTCCGTGAGTTTGTTCAGCCGGACGACAAGGAAGGCCATGACGGCGGTGAAGCAGGTCCCCAGGAACGTGACCACGACGGTGACGATCTGGACGAGTTCCGAGGACTCCGCGAACAGAAGAAGCACTACGTCACCCCGGGGTTATTACCCTTTGATCGGAGCCCCGAACACCTGCCAGCCGAGCAGGCCGAACAGAATCAGCAACAGCCCCGTACTGGCGTACAGTGCGTACTCTCCGAAGATGCGGACACCGAAGAGGGCCGAGATACACCACAGGATCATAAGCAGCCAGAACAGCAATCCGCGCGTCACGGTGCACCGTCTTTCGGGGCGAGGGAGAACGGGCCGGGCCAGCCCGCGAGGGAACTACGGTCTCGGGACCGGGTTTGAGAACGTCGCCGTCAACCCCGCCACGGCACTCCCGCCGACGGTGCCGGTCAGGTCCAGCGAGAAAGGTCCTACCGAGCCGTCGTCCCAGGTCGCCGTGACGCTGATCGTCACCGCGCCCGGCTTGACGCCGTGGGTCTGTACGGTCGCCCCGCTCGGCGTGTCGAGGGTCAGGGTCGACGGGTCCGACGACGTCGCGGTCAACGTCGCCACGCCGTCGATCGGCACTTGGTTGCCGGCCTTGTCGACGCCGAAGACGGTGAACGACCCGTCCTCGTTGTCCGCGATGCTGAAGGCGTCCCCGGCCGCCTTCGCGCCGGCCGCGGCCATCATCTTGCGGGCGCCCTTCGGGGCCATCTTGCAGGTGAACTTCGCCATGAGACAAAACTCCTACTCGGGTTTACCGGTCCTTGTTCGGACCGAATTCGGCGCCAAGCCCCACGACGGGACCGGGCGGTTCGGGCGGTTCTGGTGTCAGTATGGTGGCGATCTTTTCCACCGCGACCGCGATCCGTTCGAGGATCGGGGTAATCTCCACGAGAGACTTCCCCACCCCCTCGTCCGCCCGCAGCGTCACGTCTACATGGATTCGCATCGTCTCCCCCGGGCGCCCCGTTCCCGTCTCGGAACAGCCCCGCCCCCGGCTTTCACCAGAGGCGGGACCGCAGGTAGGATTTGCAGAGCGGCGATGGTTCGGGCCTCGTTTCCCGGCGCTCGTCCGCCTCACGCCAACCCTCGGCCGCTTCGATCAGCCGTGACGCCCGGGTCAGGGCTTGCTTCGTCACCCACCGAGAAGGCCGAGCAGCATCTTCATCAGGGCGGCGATGAGGGCTTGACCCTGCGGACTCTGAAGGAACGCCATAATGGCGGCCAGAATCGTACCGTCGCCGATGGCCGACACCTTCCCGACTTCCGACTCCGTCTCCGGACCGGCGAGGGCCGCCGCGGCGTCGATGGCCTCGCCGTCGACTTGGCCCATCACGTCGTTAATCTGCCGCCGGGAGTAGCCCTCCTTCGACAGTTCCCGGCGGGCGTGGACCTTCGCGTAAAACGTCAGCAGCGGATGAGACACGTTAGGATCACCTCCCCTCACGAGGAATGGAACCCGACCGCCCGCCGGGCGCCCCGTCTTCACAAAGGCGGTCCCGGCGGGCGTGGCTTGCTATCGCGGACAATTCCCGCCCGGACACCCGCCCCGCATGACGCCCCGGAACACCGCCCGACCCCGATCCACGAACATCGAGAACCCCCCGACGGGCGCGAGCCGGGGCGGGTTACTCTGCACCGCCGCCGTCATCGGCAAAGGCACGCTCGCCACCGGCGCCGCCGGCTGGACCGGCTCCGGGGCCTTCATCGCCGGGGCCACGGCGGGGGCGGGAATGACCGCCACGGGCGCGATCTTGGCGGGCACGACGGTTTCCCGCGTGACGGTCCGGGTGCGGGAGACGCGAGCTAATGCGGCCCCACCGGTACACCCGGCCCGCGTCGCCATGGACCCGGCGCAGCCCGTGCGGACCGTGGCCGTGCCCGCGCAGCCCGTCCGGGGGGCCGTGGCGGTCGCCTGGGCGCCGGAACAGCCGCTCCGGTGGAGCAGGTGGGCGTCGGGGGAGACGGGGGCGGTCAGGAGACCACCGGCGAGAATGAAACTGTAGATGGTGCACTTCCTTTCGGTTGGGGTTGAGAGATCACTTCTTCGGGATTGCAGCTTTCACTTCGTCCGTCTTCTGCCCCACGGCCGCGACTGCCTTGTGGGTGTCGTCGAGCTTCTTCAACGTCTCATCCTGCTTCGCCTCGGCCCGGCCCGTGGTATACCGCAACTCTTTCTTGACCTCGACCGCGTCGGCCGCGGCGGTGTCGACCTTCGCAGCGGTCGCGTCGATCTTCGCGCCGTTGACCTCCTGCGTGGCGTGGATGTTGTCCAGCTTCGTCCCGTGCAGACTCGATATCACCCCCTGCACGACCTGCCCGACGGTGTTCATGAGCGTCCCCACCGCCACGAGGACGAGGATGACTTTCGTCGCGTCCTTCCACCACGGGACGGGATCGGGCGGAGGCGGTGCGGGCGGTTCGGTCGGCGGCACGATGGTCTCCCGGGGTGGTTCGGTGCGCGGGGTGTAGGGCGGGGGCACGGGTCAGTTTCTCCAGCGTCCGAACAAGCCGATGCGGCCGGACGACGACGAACACCCGCCCGGACCGCAGGTCGGGTACGACGGAACCGACTCCGCGGGGACAGAATTATTCCCGACCATTGAGGTCGATGATTCTGGTGAGAGGGATAATTCTGGATCGGCCACCCACTCGTACCAACAGTTGCCGCCGGAACAGTGCTTGACGTAGTGCCCACTGCTCGCCTGTTGCGGCGCGGTCGCGAGCTGGGCCCGGATCGCGTTGCACATCGCGCAGTACGGGGAATTGCAAAGCGGTCGCGAGTACAGTTGACCGCCCCACGCGGCGGCCGTCACTTGCTGCAATGCCACGGGCTGCGGGCGAAGGTAAATCCAGGTGTCGCCGTTCTGAGTCGCGGCCACCGGCGGCCGGTGCATGTAACTGGCGAACGCGGCCAGCTTCTCCAGTCTCGACTTCAACTTCGCCAGCACGTCGGGCCAGAGGTAAGCCACGCCCACGTCGGCCTGCACGTCCGTCGTGATCGCATCGCCTTCGACAATCGTCACGAGGTTCCCCAATCCGGCGGCCCGAACGCATTCTTTCGCGGCGGCCGCGCGGGTCGGGTCGATCTCGACCCCCGTTACTCGGCATCCCCACCGCTGGGCCGCAGCAATGCACCATCGCGCGTCGGCCCCGCAGCCGAAATCGACGAACCCAATCGTCGGCTTCGGGAGCAGGGCCAGGACACGTGCGATTTCACTTTGTGGAGTCGGGGCCGCATCGGCGTCGGCCTGACTCTGGACAGGTGTCCGTTCCCGCGCCGCCCGGGCCAGTGCCAACGCGGCGGCGGCGTCCGCGTCGGGGGACGCGCCGGCGAGGAATCCGAGAAGGAGGAAGGTGGTCATGGCGCCCCCTAAATCAGCCAGTGGATCAGGTCCGCAGGCCACCCGTCAAACCCGCTGAACGTCCACGAGTCGTCTTGGGCGAGCATCGCCGCGAGATCTTTCTTCAGAATCCAGAAGGAGTACGACGGGATCGGGATCGGGCCGATCGGTCCGTCTGGCTCGCCGGGACCCCAACTCTGGTCGACGAGGAAACACTCGCCATCGCCAGCCAGGTCCGGAGTCCAGCCCTGTACCGTCATTTGGTGCGACCACGTTCCGCCGCGGTGGGCGCGGCCGTTGCTGTCGCGGGTGAACATGACCGATCGACTGGACCGGATGCCCATGAACCCGACGTTCGACGCCACCGTGAATCCGTACCCGTTGACGATGAGGTCGCGGCCCTGGTCCGTCGTCTTCACTTGGGCCATGTTCTTGACGAGGTGATTTTTCGCCTTGGCCTTGTACTCCGTCGGCACTCCCCGTGCCCCGTACTGGCAGGCGAGCGTGTCCGAGTTCTCGTTGTCGCCCGGCTCGGTCGTGTCCTCGTACGTCAACTCGCCGCCTTGGACCGCACCCCGGCCAACCGCCGCCCCGGTGCAGCCGTCGTCGTTCTCGTTGTTCGGGTTGCCGCCGAGCATACCGGCGATCTCCCGGCCGAGTCCGTAAATGATCGCGTGGTTCGTCTGCTTGAACACGAGCGGGGCACCGGCGCCGATCATCACGCACTGCATTACGTCCAGGTCCCGCTTCAGGCCCCGCGACGTGCAGGTCCCCCGGGGCTGGTTCTGCGAGGGTATGTAATCCCCGATCACCTTTTTGCACACGTCGTGCAGGACGACGGGGCGGTCTGGAGCGGCCTTGGCCCCGACGATGCCGGGGGCGGCCCGGTCGACGTCGGGCTCTTCGCCCCGCATCGAAATCCAGGCCCGCGCATCATTGACGTGAGCCGACGCCAGTTCCTGTCGATATCCGAACATCGTGGAGGCTTCCTTACTTGAGGGAATCGAGCAGGCCCGCGATCCGGTTGAACTGTTCTTTCGCCACGGCTCGCTTCGCCGTGTCCAGCGGGACGGTCGCACCACGGCCGAGCTTCGCGTCCAGTTCGGTCGCAATCACTTCCCGGAACGTCTTTCCGGTCGGTAGCGGCGCCACGGTATTTCCCGCCTTCGCCATATCCGCATAGAGGGCCGCAACGGTCGTTAGGGTCGGATCATCGACGGTCGATTTGTCCTTCGCCGCTTGACGATAAATTCCGGCGAGGGCAGCGGCACATGCTGCGGGGGAACCGTCGGCCTTGAACGCGGCGGAGAGGGACGGGAAAAGCGGGTCGGTGGGTTGTGGCGCCGCCCCGACCGTCACCACCGCCGTCGCCGACCGGTCCCCCTGCGTCACCACCGCCGGATAGGTTCCCGCCGCCGCGTAGGTGTGCGAGAGCGATTGATCCGGTGCCGAACCGTCCCCGTAATTGATTGAATACGGCAGGGCCGGATCGAGCCCCACCGCCTTAAACGTGGTCGAGAGTGGGGCATTGCCCGCGTTCGGTGCGGCGGTCAGGGTGAACGGCGGCGGGCGCGGCCCCGTCCCGGCGTTGACGTCCAGCATCCGCCGGATAATGTCCTTCTCCGTGAACGGGATCGCCTTCCCGGCCGCGTCCACCCGGTTCACCGTCGGCATCACGTCCAGCAGCACCTTCCCCGTCGTCTTGACCTTGATGACGTACACCCACGGCCCCTTGACCGTGACCTGTTCCGGGTCGTCCGCGTCCGGCTTCCTTCCGACGGCCACTTCCGCCGGCACGACGTACGGACCTTTCTTCTTCGAGACCGTGACGGCCCCGCCGTCGAGCGAGAACGTGGCGACCATTTGTTCCGTGTCCGCGTCCACGATGAACCACTGGCCGACGCCGAGCTTCGTCAGCGAATCGGGCGGGGCGACGGGGGCCAGGACTTCGGGGAGACGAACGGTCGGGGGCGGGTCGGCGGCGGCAAGCGGAAGGCCCAGAGCGAGCGACGCCAGAAGAAGCGCGGTCGGCACGAGCCGCATGGTTTACCCTTCAAAGGACGTGATCGGCGTACGGCATGGGGAATTTACCACCGGCGTAGCCCGTCAGAGCGGGCCGGACGTCAGGTCGGGGACGGGACAAGCGAATGATTCGCTCCCGTCATCGTGACCGCCGCCAACGGGCTTCCGTCTTCGTCCGTCACAGCCCCTGCCAGACAGACGAGTGAGACGATGTCGCCGACATGGGCGATGCCAACGGCCGTGAAGACCAGCACCGTCGAGTCGGTTCCCGAGACGTACACGAGGCCTCCCACCTCGGACCCCGAGATCACATACCCGAAGCCCGCGACATACCGCACCGGCTTCGAGAACGTGACGGTCCAGGTGACCCCGTCCGTCGCGACCGAGACCGACACGACGGTCGGCGGCACGGCCGACACGACCGGCGGGAAGGTCGGGGGGTCTTCGCTCGGCCGCACGGTCAGCGTCCCGGCTGCCAGGTCGTCGCGGAACCCCGCGTCCGTCCGTTTTGCGAGCCAGTGATAGGTTGCGGTCTTGTTGCCGACGAGCGCGAACGCGATCGGGTCGGTGGGGAACTCCACGCGGAAGGTTCGGGTTCCGGTGATCGTAACGCCGGACCCGATCGTCAGCGGGAATCCGATCAGGTTCGCCGCCCCGGGGGCCGTCGCCACGAAGAACGAAATCGCCCACCCGGTCACGTCGTCGGCGGAGTCGGCCATCGTGAAGTCGAAGACGACGTCGTCCTTGGTGCGGACGGAAATACTTTGCCGCAGGGCCACTCGGCCCAACTCGTTGCAGTCTCGGTCGTGCGTGGTGGACACCGGGAGGCAGAATTGCGCCGTTCCCACCGTCAACGCCGGGTACACCTGTAACTGCCAGAGAATCTGTTCGACGGGTTCCTGGTCCGTCGGGACCGTCACAAGACAGAGGTAGCGGCCCGGATTGACCGCCAGGACCGGCACCTGAATCAGGAACTCCATCGCGGTCGCGCCGGCCGAGACGGCCGGATCGGGCGAGAGTGGCGTGTTGCCCTCGCCGTCCGAAATGACGGTCGCGGTCGGAAGGCCGGGCGGGATGAAGTCGCACACCACTGCCGCCGTGATCGTGCTATCCTCCGTCAGCCGGCCACCCAGCAAGTCACCGAACAGCTCGTATACCACGTCGGTCCCGCCGAACGTGGCGTAGACAATGATTTGCACGTAATCCGTCTGGAACCACCCGGACGGCACGGAGTAGACGACGTTGTACGTCGCGTCGAGGATCGGCAGAACAATCGTGTCGGACCGGACCCCGTTGCGGAACACCCGGACCGTCGGGATCGCGTCCGGCGGATCGTAGAAAATCAGCTTGCGGGAGATCGTCAGCCCCGGGACCGGCACCGGCACCAGGGGAACGATGGAAGATGTCGCGGGGTTGCCGATCACCCCGAAGTCGAGACCGACCAGCCGAACCGTCGGCATCATCAGCCGCTTCGACGTCCCCCCGATAATGGCAATGACGCGGGGGTGGACGACGTCGCCCGGCGTGTAGTTCGTCGGCAGGTCCGCGTACCCGTGGTAAAGGCCCGTCGCCGCGTGGGCAATGACCACCGGCACGGCGAGGTCATCGGCACCTTGCCGGGCGAGCGTCGCGGTCGGAAGTGCGTCCGCGTCGGCATAGGCACCCGCCGCGTTGTGCGTCGGGAACTCGAAGTGCAGCCGGTCGCCGGGCCGGGCCCAGTTCACTGGTTACCTTCGGTAAGTGTGAAACTATTGGCCGTGATGCTCTGGGAGTTTGCTATCGAATTATTATCAAGCGTCATGTCGCCACCGCCCCCGACCGCCGTGACCGTGCCCTGGATGTAGCAAGTCGTTCCCGCCGAATCGTAGATCCGGAAGAACGTCGCGGCCGTGCCCGAACCGGCTCCGGATTGCCCGGTCAGGGTCCAGCTTCCGGCCTTCGCCTTGGTCCCGCCGGACGCCGCCGCCAGCCAGTCGGACGGCAGCGTGCCTTGCGCGAGCAGGGTGTTTCCGGAGAGCCCGGTCGTCGGGAGGGCCGGCTTGGTGCCGTTGTAAAGATTGAGCAGCGGCGCCGTGCCGACGTTCGTCTCGACCGCGTCGAGCCGAGCGTTCCGAAGGGTCGTCGTGTACTGAATCGCCATGCAAGAACTCCTAAAGGGCCATGCCGAACGTGTCCGGCGAGAATGCGGAAACCTGGAACGACTGGTGGGACGTGCCCGCCAGAATCAGGAACACGAGCGAATCACCCGCGGTCGTGACCGACAAGTTCGCCACCAGCCCGCCGACCGACGAACCGGAGAAGACAACGGTGTCCGACCCCTCGGTGACGGCGGACGTGGCCACGAGAGGCAGGGTGGCGTCGAACGCGGTCACATCCCCGCCCTCGACGATCGCCGCGTCGAAAATCAGGCCGCTCAGGGTCGTCACCGTCGCGTCGAGAACATCGGCCCCCTCCGTCTGGGCGAGACTCGCGGCCGCGGTCACGCCCGCCGTCGAAGCCGCCGTGTCCGCGGTTTCGGTCGGGCCCGCGTCGATCACCAGCCCGCCGAGCGTCGTCACCGTGGCGTCGAGCACGTCGGCCAGTTCCGTGTCCGCAAGACTGTTTCCCACCACGACCGCGGCCGCGCCCGCGAAGGTGTCGTCCGCGGTGGTGTTGGCGGAATCCGCCCGGACGCTGACCAATCCGGCCGACGTCGACGTGTCCGCGGTTTCGGTATCCGCCGCCGCCGCCACGAGGGCGAGGGTGGCCGCGAAGGCGGACGTGTCGGACCCCTCCGCCTTGGACAGGTCCGCCGCAAGGGCCACGGCCCCGGCCGCCGCGAGAGTGTCCGCCGTTTCGGTTTTTGACAGGCTGGCGACGAGGGCGACCGCGCCGGCGGAGACCGACGTGTCCGCGGACTCCGGGGTGAGGGCCGAGATGCCGATGATCGTGGCCGCCACGATCCCGGAATTGTCGAGTGTGTCGGCCGTCTCCGTCTTGGTAAATGTCGAAATCAAGGCGACCGTCGCCGCGAAGGCCGACGTGTCCGCCGTCTCGGTCGGGAGCGCAGCCGAAACGATGGTGACGGCAGCGGCAGAGGCGAGCGTATCTGCCGTTTCCGTAATCGCCGACGCCCCGCCGACGGTCGCACCCGCCGCGAAGACGGACGTATCCGCCCCCTCCGCCTTCTGCACGTCGACGGACGGAACGGTGATGAACTCCGGCGCGAACTCGCCCGCCGCGGTCCGACTCAGGTCGAACCACGCCGCCCGGCTCATCAGAGAATCAAAGGCTCCGAGCCTAAACGAGGGCGGCGGAGGAGTCACCAGAGCAAGGGCGGATGCCACAATGTCGAAATTCGCACCATTGACTGCAGTGTAGATGACGCCAATCTGATTGTTCGACACGACCGGGTTGCCGCTAATGAAGTTCCGGGCCGTTGACCCGGCGGCTTCCAATAACGTCCATGATCCGAAACTGATCGTCCCGCTCGCCGTGGAACCTTTGACGTAGTAAATGCCGTTGTTGGTCGTCGTATCCATTACAAACAGCCAAAGATTTGCTCCGTCAGTGGCCGCGAACAGTCCGGCCCCCGCTTTGACAACTCCCGATCCGACTCCGGAGAAGGTCGGAACCGTCGAAACCGGAGTCGACCAGGTGATATTCCCATCGTGCCTGCGACAAAGGATTGCCGTATTGCTGTCACGTCTGAAGGCGTAAATGTGTGTCGCATCGACCGCGCAGAGACACCAGTCGTTGTCGTCTTGGGTGCTCGTCCCGATACCCACATCGACGGTTCCGGTGTTCGCCGGCCACGTCGTTCCGGAGGTGTACTTGCTCGACTTCAATCCGCCACTGGTCGTATCAGACACGCTGGCATTTTCGTAAACGAGCAGCATGGCCGCTGCAGCCAGAGGGGCGAAGGCGTACGAATTGCAGATGAACCCCATCCCATCGTCCGGCGTGACCAGCGACCCGAACCCGTTCGTCCAGGTCGATCCGCTATCGGCATTGGTCGAGACCCGGGCCAGCGGATCGCCGTTGTTGTTGCTCCCGCTGGCGTTGACCGTGAGCTGGCAATCGTGAATGACGCCCGTCGAGGACACTCCGACCGCGTTCCCCTTGAGCAACCGCGGCACCACCCCTGCCGACGTCGTGACGACTTCGTTCCACGCCTCCCACGTGATCGAACTCGCCCCGGTGAACTTGGCGCGGGCGTGGGCGACCCGCTGGGCGGCCCCGCTCGTTGCACCGGCGCACGACGACACATCCACGTGGACGACGTCGTTGGCGTTGATCGCATTCGGGATCACCGCGACCCCAAGGTTCCGCTGATCGTTCGTCGAAAGGGCCTGAGTCAGCGCGTTGGAATCCGTCGAGGCTGCCCACGTCGCAGTAGTCAGGTCGTTGGAACTGCTGACGTAAGTCGAGACGACGGTCGCCGTTTTTGTTTTGATGACGAACAGCCACCATCTTTGTTGAACGGGAGCGTAGACGAGGTGGGACTGGTTCCCGTGCCCGGAGGCGTCCGAGAAGACAGTGAGACCGGAAACCAGAGTCGTCGCCATAAACCAGGTTGCCCTAGAACGAGTACACGTACACCGCCCCCGCGCCGCCCGTGCCGCCGGCCCCGCCGAGGCCGGGGTTCATTCCCACGCCACCACCGCCGCCGCCGCCACCGTTGGCCCCGCCGTTGCCGCCCGCCTTGCCCGCCGTACTCGCGGTCACGGTCGTCCCCCCGCCCCCGCCGCCGGCCCCGCCGGTCGTGGAATTCCCCGCCGCCCCGTTCGAGCCGACGGTCGGCGCCGCCCCGTCCGTCCCCACTGCCCCGCCGGTGCCCGCGGTGTAGGTCCCCGATGCCCCGCCGGCCGCACCCGCCACGATCGCCGGGGTGGCGTTGTGGTGGCCGCCGGTGCCTCCCCCGCCAGCGCCCTTGATCGACCCGCCCCCGACACTGGAGGTCGGCGTGGCCGTGCTTCCGCCGCCCCCTCCCCCGCCCCGTTCCGCGTTGTGGGCCGTGTTGACCGTGATGGTGCCGTCCGACCCGGTACCACCCCAGACCCCGGCGACCCCCTTCGCCCCGACCACGCCCGGAAAACCGCCCACGCCGGACGTCGTCGAACCCACCGTCCCGGCCCCACCGGTTCCGCCGCCGCCACCGCCCCCACTCGCCACCCCGGAGATCGCCCCGCCGGCCCCGCCACCGCCGCCGAATGCGGTGAGTTTGACGGCGGTCCCGAAGGTCGTATTCCCCCCGATCCCGCCATTCCCGCCCGCAGCACCCGCGGCGCCGGGGATTCCGGCCGTGCCCGCGATCCCCACGTTGACCGCTTCCGTCGCGGCCAGATCGACGGCCTGATAAATCTCGAAGGCGTACGCCCCGCCTCCGCCGCCCGCCCCGCCCTTGGCGACGATTGCGGTGGCGAGTGATGCCCCGGCCCCGCCGCCACCGCCGCCTCCGAACATCGTCACGATGACCGTCTTCGGCGTGAACGACGTCGGCTTCGTCCAGGTGCCGGCCCCGGGCGTTTGGAACACCTGCAGGTCTACCTGTCCGGTCGCGTTCGCCGTCTTCGGCACCCCACCGGACGTGTAGGCCTGCCAGTCGCCGTTCGCGTTCCGGGTGAGGTTTTCCCCGGGCAGCACGACGCCCGACCAGAGGTGAATGATGTTCGTCCCGTCGGTGTGCAGGACGGTAATGGTGACGGCGAGCGTGGCGTGGGTATTGCGGAGGTTGATGGCCTTGACGCACCGGGCCACGCCAGATCCGGGCGAGCCGACGATGGTCGTCGTCGTCGCGGTGGAGATCAGGGTGTTCAACCGGTCGGGCGTGGCGGCGCCGGCCCCGACGCTGTCGATGTAGTCGGCGTGGACGGAGACGGTGGCCGTCGAATCGGTGATGACTCGAACCAGGTCCGACGTCGAGGTCATGTAGATCATGCGGCCCCCCGGTTAGCCAACCGCACCGCCCCGCCCCGGGCCGGAATCGTAATCGACGACGGCTGCGCGGACCGGGCGAAGAACCGGACGATCGCGTCCGTCAGATTGGCGATCCGCGTCTCGTCGTAGAACTGGGCCGACGAGTGGTCGCCGACGACGAGTTCGAGGGTGAACTCGACCATCCGGCTCGCGGTCAGCGTTTGCATGACGTCGAGGTTGTCCGCCGTCACGACCAGCGTGTCGTCCGACGCGGCCACGGCGTAGATCGACGTCCTCGGGAAACTGGTCGCGGCGATCAGGACCGGGTTGGACAGGTACGACTTGACGGCAAAGTTCCCGTCGTTGGCCGCGTATGCCGTGTTGATGTTGGAGTTAAAGACGCCCGCGTGCATCGCGTCCAAATTGCACGCGGCTTTAATTGCGAGGAATCCGACGTAGGTGTATCGGGAGTCGAACATCGACTGGAACAGGTCCAGCCCACCCATCGACTGACCCCACCCCAAAACTTGACCGGCGGTGATCCGGTAGTGGTCGAGGGCGTACTGGTACGCCGCGGCCTGCTGAACGACGGAGATCGGGTTGCCCCAGTTCTGCGCCGTCCCCGGCTGGCCGCCGTCCGCGTTCGACGAGAAAATCAGATAACCCGCGGCCCACAGGTCGTAGACGAATTCTTCCTTGTCCCCGCCGTACGCGGCGGGCGCCGAATAGTCCTCGCCCGCCCCGTGGAAATACTGGATCGCCGGTGGGTGATCGGTTCCGGAATCCGACCACCCCTTCGGCGGGATGACGAGCATCGGTTGCCCGTCGCCCTGAGTCCGGAAATCAAAGCGAAACGTGTCCCAGGCATTGACGTTCGACCATTGCAGGCCCGTGGAATCGCTGGCGGGGCCGAAGGTGATCAGCCCCATGCGCGTGCCGGTGAGTGGCGTCGTATCGGCCCAATCTCCGCTATTGACACCGTCGGTAACAACCGCGCCGTTGACCGTGATCGTGATCCGGCACCACCCCGGAACGGCGTAGTGGTCCCGGCACTCGATCAGGATGGTGTAGTCCGTGGCCGCGGTCAGCACCGCCGTCACTGTACTGCCGATCTGAACCGGATTCCCGGCGAGCCACCGAGTGACCTTCCAACCCACCCCCGCAAAATACCCGATCTCGTAATAAGTCTGGGCGGTCGGGGAGGCCCGCATCGCCATCAGGGCGTAATTGACGTTCGTCTGGCACCGGAGGGTGGCCGTGAAGACCTGATTCCGCTCTTCCGGCAGTGCATTAGACAGCACCAGACCGTAGTTGTTGTCCACCGACCGGACCCGGCCGTTGCCGACGAGCTGCAGGTTCCCGGTGTAGGCGGGGTGTAGCGACCATCCGCCGCCCGTCTCCGGCGTGTGGGCCGTGAGCAGGGACGCGGCGGTCCCGGTGAACGTGTCCGTCAGGAACTTGATCAACCGTCAAGCCCTCAGTGCATCGCCGGTTGTTTTGAGCAGCGCCAGGTCGCCACCCGAAGCGGTGGCGAACCAGATCCCTGCCCCGTAGCACACGCCCCCCGCGTTGAACCCGATCAGGCCCGGGTACATGCCGTAAATCCGCGGGCCGGTCGTGGCCGCCAGGGTGCCGGACGGGACGGTGGGGGTCGACGAAACCCCGTCGAGGGTCCAGGTGATCTTCTGGTCGGCCGCGACCTGGACGGCGTGCGAGTGATTGCCGGTGTCGGCGGCGGCGATGCCGAAGCTCGAACAGTTCAGGTCGGCCGAGTTGCCGGTGAAGTACCAGCCGGTGAACGCCGACAGTCCCCGGGCCTGGCCGGTGGCATTGGCGCCGAACCCGATCAGTTCCGACCCGCCGGCAGACCCGGCCTTCGCGGACGCGAAGAGGACAATGACTTGGGTGGACGCCGCGGTCAGGTCCGCCGCCGTGTAGTACGTCGTCATCCCCGTCCCGTCGAGATACCAATTCAGTCCCGCCGTCTGCTTCAACAGCCAGCCCGTCCCGTTACAGGTCCAATCCATTCCGCCGTTGTAATGCGGGTCGGTAATGACCTTGACGGGGTCGTTGACGGCGATCGCGGGTGTCGTCTTCCCGGCGTTCTGCCACAGTCCGTTGGCCGCGTAGGAATCGTTCGGCCAGAGACCGCCTTGATAGCCGGTGAGGGCGGCGAGGGCCCAGCTAGCCGTCCCGCGGCGACGTGAAGTCAGAGAGAGGCCGAGTCCGAGCACAGGGCCTCCGGGTTACCAGATGGCCTTGATGCCGGTGGCCGTGGTGAGCGTCGAATTGACCCGGGTCGCCATGACGGGGATCAGGAAATTCGCGGGGACGGTCCAGGTGGCGACGACGCCGTCGGCACCGACGAAGGACACGTCGCCGGCCCCGGTCACGTACAGCGACCGGGCAATCCGTGTGAAGTTGACGGAATCGCTCGGCGTCACCGCAGCCGAGCCGATGCCGGGCATACTGGCGAGCGGCTGGGTGTTGTTGCCGCCCAGCGCCAGCGTATTTGCATCGGACAGGGACAGGGCCACGGCGGAGACTCGTGCGACCGGAAGGTGGTCCGGACCGCCTCATGGTGGAGGCGGACGTAGCCCGTCAGGAAGGGGGGATCAGGCATCGCCGATATACGCCGGGCACGTCTGGCACGCGCCGAGGTGGGAGACGACGGAGAGGAACCGGTCACAGACGACGAGGTCGTTTCCGCGGCACGAGCCGACCCGTGCGACCAGCCGGCCGCGGTCGATGCACAGGGCGGTGCGGCCAGACCTCGGGGGCGTGATCTTCTCGCCGGCCAACGCCCGACGGTACGTTTCGGACTTGCGTATGTCGATCATACGTGAACGTCGATTGTGAACGTCTGGCCGCCGAGGATCCCGTCGAAGTCGAAGCCGGCCTGCGGAAAGGACAAGTAAATCGGGTAGCAGGTCGAGGACGCGGCGTTCTGGTTGTACTTCAGAACGTCCGGAGTGCCCCGGAGGTAGATTTTCATGTTCCACGTCGGACCCGCGACGCACGACAGGACGAACTTGTAATCGCCTACGAAGAAGTATCCGTTGCCGGACCAGAAGTCCGGTGAAACGTACCCGAGTTGGGCGGCGAGTGTCGACGCGGGGGCGGGCGCCGTTGCCCCGGGCAAAATGACCTCCAGGGCGCGCGGTATCTTTTCCGTGCAGCATGGGACCGTGACGTGTCCACACCCACAGGAACCGAACGTAATGGTCAGCGGATCGTCGAGCGACCGGGGCGAACCGGAAACGAGCGTCAGGGTAGAAGTCGTGCCGCCGCGATTCCCGCCGGTCGCGTTCAGGGGGTCCAGGATGATCTGCGGCGGACAACAATCGAACGGCGAGAGGGAAAAGACGAGTTCGTTGCCAGACGGACCCGGGTAGGGGTTGACGCCGTAGTTCGAGTCCCAATAGTCGACGTACAGTTTCCAGCCCGAATCGTAATAGAGTTTGAAGTAGAACCCATAACCCAGACCGGTAAAAATATCCCCGGTCGAAATCAGTACGGCCACCCAGGTGCAATCTTCGCCGGTCGCGTTGAATGAGCTTGTGGAATAGGCCCCGCCCGCGGAGCTAAACCCGCCGAACTTGACCCCGTTCGCGAAGACGATCCCGCCGGGGTAGGAATAAAGGCCCCCGCCGATTGACGTGATCCCTCCGTCGATGAACCAGTCGAAGACCGCCGGCGCGTACCCGTCCGTGCACTGCGGGCAGACGGATTGAAGGCAAGCGGTCGTCGACTGACAGCAGGTGCATCCGGAAATGTACTCGACTGCCGCGTTTCCGCTCACGTGCTGAGATGCAACAACCTGCCCGCCGAAAATGATGTAACCCGTTTCCGCCCGGGTAGTCACGCGGTCGGTCGTCGATTCGCCGGTGAAGGGAATGTCAATCGGGGCGATCGGTTCATCAATGCTAGCCATTGGTGAACAGCCCGTTAGTGGCGTCAATGTCGAAGGTGTAGGAATCCGGGGCCGTGACGGAGATGCTGGATCCGTGATCGATATACCCGATTAGCTGATCGCTCGCGGCGGTGTCGTTGTAGACGACCGCGTACCGGAACGGTCCGAAACTGCCGCCGGACGCCGTAAAGACGACGTCGCTCCCGGTGAACTTCGCCACCCCGGAAGTCTGGGCGTAGGCGTTCGCTCCGATTGCCGTTCCGCCGGCCGTATACCCGTGCGCGGCGGTGATCTCGGTAATGTCCGTTTTGACCGTGTTTGTCGATACGTTCGGGGCGGTATTCGTCAGCATGACCTTGATGGTGTCCGCGTTCAGGTTGTGGACCTTCCGCCCGAGGTCTTGCGTGAAACAGTCGAACTTGACAAACGTCGGCATCGTTTACCCCTTCGTTACGACCAGTTCCCCATCGACACAGGTCACGTCGGTCACGTACCCTTCCGGAGCCCCGGTCTCGTATTTGCCGGCGTCCGTCGGACTCGGCCACGCCCGGACGACGTGACCGTTCGGGATGACCGCGGTCGTCGTCGCGGACGGCGCCCGTTTCAGGTTGTTCGTTCCGGTGAGCGGGGAAGGCGCCGCGGCGTCGACGTAAAGGTGCGTCGTCGGGTCGAGTAGTTTCCGCTTCCACGAATACAACGTCCCCGGCTCGGCTCCCCCGGAACTGCCGGTGATCTCGGCCCAGAAGCCGCTGTCCGTCCCGCCCCCGCCCGACCCCGCGTTCAACAAGACCCGCGCCCGTTGTACGCCCGTCGCGGTCGATTCCTTCCACAGAATCCGGGCCGGGCCACTTGCCGCGGACAACAGGTTCGTGTCCGACGCCGTCAATGTGGCAAACTCGTGCCCGAGATCGGTCACGTTAAGGGAACATTCGACACTGCCGGTGATGTAGACCTTGCCTACACGACCCGCCGGGATCGGCTCGGCCGTAATCCCGATCGCCTCGGCCTCGTCGCCGGCTTCCGGCGATAAGGCATCGAACAGTTGACGGCGTTGCGAATCGAGCGGACGAAGCGTCGGGTCGATGCCACCGGGGTCGAATCCGTCGTCCTGCCGGAGTTTGACCGGGCAAAGTTCCGCGAGGTCGTCGTCGCCTTCGTCGCGCAATGCGAAGACGGTGTTAGCGGGAAGCAACGAGACGTCCTGCTGATTTCCTCCGCCGGGTCCGAGGAATCCGCGGCGGAACGCATCCTCCATCTGCACCACGCCGTTCCACGTGCGCGCGGGGATTTGAAGCGGCCCGCCAGTTTCGGCCCTGTCGTCCATCAGCTAAACAGCCCTAGTTGGTTGAGGTCCTTGAGGTCGTAGACGCGATCGACATAGACCGCGAACGGTTGGGCAACGACAGCCCCACCACTGGGGGCCTGTTCGTACATGACCCAGAGGTAATCCCACCCGTATTTGAGGGGGACGAGCAGACCGTTCCCCGCCGGCCCGATCTGCACGTTCGTCTTGTTTCTTGACCGCAGGAATTGAAACGTCCCGGTAAACCCTTCAGCGGATGTCCACGTCATCCTCGCACCGAGGAACAGCACTTCGCCCGCCGGCTTGCCGAGGAACGGAACGGAATTCACACAGCAACTAAGGTCGGTCAGGAGGTCTTCGTAGGCCTGCGTCATTACCGGGATTTTGCACGTGTACGTCATCTTTTGGTTGGCTTGGAATACGTCGACGCCTTCGACCTTGCCGTCACTGAATCCGATGGCGTGGTTCGTTTCCGGTGCGGCCACTCCGCCCAGTCCGATAGAGAAAACTCGCGCTTCGCTGGTGGTTATTTTGGTCGTGCCGCCGGTGTAGTCGAACTCCCAATTCCGGCCCAACGGGTCGTTCGGTGCTGGCGCAGGCGGGGGCGGTGGAGGCGGACCCCCGCCAGCTCCGCCCGTCGTCGGCGCCCCCGGCACACCCTGAACCGGATAATCGCCCACCCCGTACGGGATGACGAACTTCCAAACCCCGCCGCCGAGGTGGTCGATCTTGCGGCCCTGCCACTCCCGAAGAAACCCTTCCTCGAAATCGCCGGAAAATCCGTACACGGCGACCGCGATTTCGTCCACGTCGTACGAACGGAACGCGAGAAAATGAACGTCCAGCTTGCCGCCGCCGACGTACGAAACGGTGTTCAACTTGACGACGGTGATCGACATTCACAATCCCTCATCCGAGACGGGGTCTTGACAACGGCATGACGAACGAACAAAACAAATAACCCCCAGACCGAGAGACCGACCGCGATGTCGCGTCAAGTCGAATTCACGCACCGCGAGCGTGGCACGTTCGGGAAGGGCTTTGGCCTGAGTCTCGGGTGCCTCTGTGGCATCGGATTCTTTTTGGCGGCGTGCGTCGTCGGCGTATTTCTGCTCTGCGGCGGATGCGTTACGGCAATGAAGCAAAGCCAGGATTACCTTCAGGAAGAACGCGAACGACAAGAGAAGATAAAAGAAGAACGGAACCGTCGGCCGGCTCTTGAGGTTGCCCCGGTGCCTCGATCGATTCAAAAATAGAGCCGTCAATCCCATATCGTTTAAGTGAACCTCGGCGCGATCTTCTGTATATTTTCGTCGATGCTTGCGAGCAGGTTGTTTTGCTTATCGCCTTGCGCGACGAGTTGTTTCCCCACACTGTCGCCGGATCCGAACTGCCCAATCGCACTACCGATCTGAAAGGCCCCGCGGGTCGCCCCGGCCACTTGAGAGAGGAGGCCGGGGATCCGGTCCGCGCCGGCCTCGCGTGCGATTCTCGCTTGGTTCCTGAGTTCTTCCAGTCGCTGTCGAGCGGCATTTTCTTCCGCACGATCAGCCGCGCCGGGCTGCTGGCCCGGCTCGAATTGCGTCAGGTCGAACCGTCTCTTTTCTCCGCCTGCATCAATGGCCTGTTTCAACAGGTCCCGCTTCTTATTGATGTCCTCAACCGTGTTCGATCCGGTAAGGATGTCGCCGAACCCAAGCTTCCGGCCGACCCAGCCCAATTCCCGATTGAGACTTTCGACGAACGTCCGCATCTGCCGGGCCATCCATGCCATCAGGTCGATCATCACCTTCGCCAGCCAGTCGGTCGCATCGCCCCACGCGAGTTTGAAACCTTTGACGACGTCGCCCCACCCGCCGGAGAACTTGGCGGTGAACTTGTTCCACTGTTCTTCAAGGTCGTTAAGGCCGGTCTGCCAGGCGAGATTCAGGCCTGCCATCGCGATCTGGCCGGCGAGTTCGATGTGCCCATTAGTCAGCGCGTCCGAGATGCCACCGATGGTCTCATCGAATACTGTTCTCAATTTGACAAAGGTCTCGCCCAGTCCCTGAAAAAACTGAATCACACCACCGCCGCTGATCTTGTTGGCGAGTCCGGCCAGTGCCGCGAGTGTCGCGACCACCAGCCCCATCGGCGAAACGACAAATGCGAGCACCGCCCCGATAGCTCCCCACGTAAACAGCAACGCCTTCATGGCGAACGCGGCCGCCGTTGCCGCCACCCCCAGCCCGACGAGGCCAGTCCCCGCCGCGATCAGTCCGGCCCCAACCGCGGCGAGCACCTGAAAGAGTCCCTGATTTTTCCGAACGAGTTCAGCGACGAACGTGGCCGCGTCCGCCGCCTGAAGCGCGAACGGCAATAATGCCGTCATCGCCGTGTATTTAATTTTGTTCAGAGATTGGCCGAACGAGTCCGCCGCGTCAAGGGTCTCCTGATTGAACAGCGGGGCCTCGCCGAAGAGGCGTTTCAGGTCACCGGCCACGCGGAGGAATTTCAATCCACCTTTGCCCAACGTCTCGACCGCCTTCGCGGCCCGTTCGGACCCGTCGTCGATCGCCAATAGCCCGTCGGCGAAGTCGAGGGCGAATTCGTCGAGCGGCTTGCCGGTAGTATTTTGCTTGGCGAGTCCCTTGAGGATCGGTTCGAGGTCTTCCAGTCCGGCCCCGGCGACCTTCGCCGCGTACCCAAGTTTCGACGCACCGGACGCGGTTAGCCCGAATTCGTCCTGGAGATCCTGAAGCTGACCCGCGATATCCAACCCGCCCTTGAACAGCGCCGTGATCGGAGCAAGTAGACCGGCACCGAGGCCGATACCGATCCCTCCGGCCTTCATCAACGATTTCCCGAACCGGCCGATCCGATTGGCGATGTCGTCGAGGCCCTTGTAGTTCGGCTTGACGAAAATCTCCACGAACGCCGCGCCGGCGCGAATGGCCCCGCTCTGTCCGCCTCCCCCCGGCAACGGCATGACCTACCCCCCGTGCTGAACCATTGTCTTTAACCCCCGGACCATCATCCGCAACGCCCGCCGCGACTCCTTCTTCTGGTCTTCTTCGGACAGCGGTGTTTTGAAAACAGTGCGTAGCGGATTCAGTTCAAGGGTTTCGGCAACCTTGTTCGATACCGCCGCTCCCAAGGCCGCCGCAAGCCTCACCACTTCGGCGTCGTATCTGCCAATTGCCATCCAAACCAATTGCCGAAACGTCAGAGGGCGTGGATCGACTCCGACGGCTCCTGCAAGTTCCCAGGCAATTTGTCGAAATCCACGCCTTCCAACTTCTCCCGGAGCATCTTCTCCATCGTGTCGTCCATTCTTTTCAGCGTCGGCCCCAGCACCTCCCGCATCACCTGGCCGACCCGGGAGCGGGAGGAAAAATCTGCGACGGCGATGAGTAAGGTTTCGACTGCAGTCTCGATCGTCGGCCCGTCGAAGCACCGCATGAATTGCTCTGGGGTCATGTTCCGTTCTTTGATTTGGTCTTCGCAAAGAACGTGTAGTACCTGCCCGATTTTCCCCCGCTTGCCGAACACGAATTCGGCGGCCAGCTTTTCGTCGCTGAGCACGGCTTCCATATCGATGCCGGTTTTCGATTGAATGCGGTCATAGTCTCCGAGAACGATTCGGAGTTCCCAATCATTACCCTTGTAATCCTTAAACATCGCCATTAAGCGGCCCTCTCGGAGATGCCCAGCTTTGCGAACAGCGGGGCGAATTTTGGAAGTTCAGCCATCAGCGACGGGTTCATGTACGGCCGGGCGGCGATGGTCACCGTCCGGTATCGGGTCGGCATGTGACCCCAGAATCGGCGGGTGCGGAGATCGGCCCGGACCCACTCGCCCGACCGCCGCTGCCGTTCCAGAATCGTCACCTGTCCGCCGCGTTCGAGGACGCCCGGCACCGTCCCCCGTATCGGCTTCCGATTCTTGTCGAAGAACACCATGTTGAGCCGGTCGGGTCCGACGACGACGGAATGGGTCGCCGGGTCGTAAGCGAAATAGAGTCGCTTCACCAGCGACCCTTCATGCACATAGGGCGGTTCGCCCGGCTTGCTGTACCCGTCCCGGTTGGTGACCTTCGACTTTACTCCGAATCCGCGGCGGACCACGTGCCGCAACATCAGCCCTTGCGCGTGGGTCCGGACGAACGCCCCGAACCGGGACATGACGCCCTGTTCCGTCTTCGTGAGCGACTTTATGACCTTCTGCCGGTCGAAGAACCCCGACTGGAATTTGATGAGGGTGTCGACGACCGGTGTCTTCCCGAGCAGTTGGATACCCGGCATGGGCCCTCCCGCTACGGGGCGATTGCCGCAAACGTCACCACTGGACCGGTGGTAACGGCCGCGGTCTTCGGGGGCTGAATCGATGAGTCGGGAATGAACTCCGCGTCGAAGAACTGAGCCGCCTGCACTCCCTGATCGAGACCGTACTTTTTGATCCAGAAGTAGGACCGGTACCCTTGATTACCGACAGTAGTCATATCCCCGTCAAGGACAAGGAAGTCGACTGCGGTCGGTCCGTGGTAAGCGGCGAGCAGGGCGATGTTGTTTGTATCGTCGTCGTCGTTCCGGATCTTCGCCGTCCACCCCAGCGTGAGCGTCGTCGGCACCTGCACTTCGATACGGCTGGCTCGGGTCGTGGCGTTCGCCATGTTCCATTCCGAGTTCACTTGCACGTCGCTGATAGTGGTCATCTCGGACCACGTCGGCGAACCGTACGTGCCGGAGTTTCGGAAGGCTTTACCCTTAATGCCCATTTTCGCCTTCGCCATGACTTAGCCCTCCCAGAATGCGAGTTGAACTTCGGACCAGAGCAAATGAAGCTGCGACCACAGGGACGGCTCAATCAGGTTGAGCAGTCCGGCCGCTTCGGTCGGATAAAGCGCGGCGCCCGCAATGAGCACCAGATTTTCCTCGTCCGTCAGCGGGAGATGGATCGTATTTTCGATCCACTCCAATACCCCGTCGGACCACGCCCGTCGTTCGGGTTCATTGCGGTAATCCGTCGGGACCCGCTCGGCGGTGATGACCGACAGTTCATACACGTGCGCCCGGCGACCCCGCGTCCGGTTCTCTCCGAACCGGTGTCGGGTCGGGAGAACGAACACCCATCGGCCGACGAGGTTTTCGTAAAACGCCTTTTCCTCCAACACATCGGGCGGCACCCGCCGTTCGACGGCCGTGACGCCCCGGTCGTCCATGTTCGCCCGGATGTAGTCGACCACGGCGTCTGCAACTTCGAGCACCCGGGCCGCCATTACCGCCCCTCGTCATCGGTGATCCGCTTCACGTGGATTCGGTATCGGGTGCGGGTCGGGTCCGAATGCCGCCACGCCGGTTCGCCGGTGATCGGCATGATCTCGAAGGTCAGATCGGACCCGCCGATCGACTCGATGAACCGGTCGCCGACCATCGGCTCGACCACCGACCCGTCCAGCACATACGACGCGACCGGAATCAGGTAGTCCCGTTCCCCGAACGTGATCGCCGCAGACCCGATATCGTTCATCTTGAACACCGTCCGACCGACGACCGCGTCTTCGATCGTTCCGTAGCACGTTGATTGACCGGGCGACCCCCTGGAGAGTGCCAACGTCACCGCCGCGGCCGACGCCACGCCGCGGTCCAATAGCGCCATTCCACGGGTGAGAAGGTTCGGCAACTCAGTTCCCCGGGACTATTGGCGGAGCGACTGCGGCCGGTCGGGCGGCCGAGCGGACCGGCGGCGGGGGTTGCGTCTTGCCTTCCGCCGCGTCGATCAAGTGGTGAAGGTCCGGGGCCATGAGCCACACGGCCGCGTCCGGTTTGTTGCGGACCGACCCCAATCGCAGGTCTTTCACCTTTTGGTCTTGTCGCTCGGCCGGTATGGCGTCGCACACCGTGACCACGTCCCCGGCAATCACCTGGCAAATATGGTGACCGATACCCTTGACCATCGTGCCGGGCACGTCGGCCGTCAGGTCCTCGAACTCGGTCTCGACCCCGACGCGGGGCTTATCCTTCGCCGCGGTTTTCAGTCGATCCAGGGGCATTTCTTCGGCCATGTCATTGCTCCGCGAATCGGGCGGTGAGTCGGTCGACGAGCAGTTTGTAAACGTCGGTCGTGGCAGTCTTCTCGACGTGGACGAGTAGGAAGAACGGACCGACCGCGGCATTGACGTTGAACACGGTCGCCGGCAGGACATTCACGCCATCGACGTAAACCTGCACGTCCGCCGGGTCACGCATATCGATCCAAACTTCTACGCGGTTGGCAACAGCCGACCCTTCGGTGTAGGTCTTCGTCGTGTTCGTCGCCGCGACGGTCGTCGATCCATCTTTCGACTGGAGGTTGATGTTTGTGACGTTCTCGTCCAGGTGGACCAACAGATGCTCGGTAATCGCATCGGCATCGGTCGCGTGGGTGGCGTTGGCGATCCCGATACTCGCGTCGACCGCGGTACTGGCCCCGTCGTTCTGGACCCGGAAAACCGCCTCAATGATCGCGTTGGCGTCTTTCGAGAACCCGTCCACCGAAAGGGCGTCGACCTTCTGAGCCTCGTTCGTCGCGGTTATTTCTAATTGCAACGTCCCGCCGAGGTTCACCGGGTACCCGAACCCGCCGACCGCCGAGGTTCCGACCGGGACGGACAGGTACCCGTCCCGGACAAGGTCAATGTCGTAACGCGGGTCGACGTTCAGTGTCACGGAACAATTCGAGTCGGACTGGGCGGCGTCGGCCGTCGCCCGGCCGAGGTAATAATCCCGGTCGTTCACCTTCTTGAAGTGGACCTGGTTCGCTGAGTGGTCCCAAAAGACCCGACCGCCCTTCAACAATGCGAACGTCGTCGCCTTGGGCAGGGTAACGACGCCGGACGAAGTCAACGTGATCGCCGTCCCGATATCGGCGCCGGTCGTCGAGTTGTAGAACCCGGACCGGCCGTCCGGCCCCTGCTGGACTTCGCCCGAACCGACAGCCGCCGCGGCCGTGACCTTCGGCGCGTCGCTGGGTCGGATTAGGGAGGCGTCGGCCATTTACGAACCGTTGCCCCTGTTAGTTCCACGGCGTGTGCAACGCCTCGACGATCGTGTTCACCCCGGTTCCGCCCGGCCCGGCGATCGACCCGAATGGCGCGTTGTTGGTCGACGTGGTCGTCACCTTGTTGTTGGTGTCGTCCCAGTAGACCTTCGTGCCCTGCGTGTAGTTTCCGATCATGGTCACGTCGTAGATTCCGCCGCCGATGGCGAGCGCGCCGGCGACGTTGTTGGCGATGTCCAGGTGGGCAATGCCACACGTCCACCCGGTCAGGTTTCCGACCAGGACGACTTGGCCCGCGGCGATGTTGCCGGCGGCCGGGGTGTAATCGGCGAAAATCGCGTCGCCGTGACGGTAACTGGCCTCGGCCATGACTACTTCTCCTGAGAAACGAGGACCGGCGGCCGGACGACCGCCAGCGAATCATGGCGGGAGAGCAGGTGGCCCCCGTCGCCGATCAGTTCGTCGACCGCCCGCGTCACGCCGGGGTCCCATCGACCATCGCATTCGCCCGGAGTGCGACGGTAGTCGTGAAAGGCCAGCAGGCCTCCGGGCCGCAGGACGGTTTTGGCCGCGTCGATGTCCGCCCGGACCGACTCGTACGAATGGTCGCCGTCGATGAAGACGAGGTCGAAGACGGCGGGGAGCGTGGGAACGACCTCGGCCGCCGTTCCCTTCCGGACGGTGACCCGGTCCGCGACGCCGTAGCGGGCGACGTTCCGGTTGAACGCGGCGAGTGTTTCGCCGGGCGTCGGCGTGGCCCGCCCGTCGAACGGGTCGACCGCGAAAACGTGTTCCGCCGTCTGCGCGAGACATACGGTCGACCGGCCGCAGTACGACCCGATTTCGAGAACGGTCTTTCCTTCGGCGAGGCGGCCGAGTTCACGCCCCTCGATTTCCGTGAGCCAGCCGGGCACGTCGTGCGGGAACCGGCCGGTCGGCGTGGCGTCCGCGTCGAGGACGCTGGCCGTGAAGTATTCCGAGTCGAACGGGTCGCCCCACGGGTCCTGGTTGCCGAAGTTGATCGGCCCGCGGTGGCCCATTTTGATCTTGCGGGTCGCCCCGACCTTCAGCCCGTACTCGTGGAAGCACCGGGACAGGTTCCAGTCTTCCGGCTCGCACTCCGGCATGTACCGGTTGTGCGTCGTGTTGAAAATGATCCGGTCGTTGACCTCGAAGTGGAACTTTTTCATCTGCCTTTCGTCGAACCGGCAGACCCAGCACCCGGTATTGAGCAGGATTTTGTAGCCCACGTCCTGGCTGGTGAACGTCTCGGGCAGTCGGCAGACCTCCTTCATTGTCAACCGGCCGTGGACCCGCCACGTATTCCCGTCCGGCCGGGCCATGGCGATCGACGTTCGCCCCCGCTGGTCCTTGATCGGCGAGACGACGCCGAGCACGTCGAGGTTCTTCGCCTCCAGTTCGTCAATCGCCTTGTCGACCCAGAAGTCTTCCGGCTGGCAATCCCCGTGGAGCATGGCGAAGTAGTCGCACCCGGGGCCGGACCGGGCGCGATTCAGGGCCTCGCACCAGAGGATGTTCATGTTCTGGGCGAGCAGACTCCCGACCTGCTGCATGATGTGGACGTCGAACCGGCCGGCGGTGGACCGGAACAGGGCCCGGGCCGCGTGGGGCGTAATGTCCCCATGGCTCGGCATCCCGAGGAGGACGGTCTTTCGTGGCAGGTCCGTCGTCATCAACTTCCTTCGCGGGAGTGAGTGGGTACCGGTCTGGGGTTACTTGTCCTTCGCCGGCGCCTTCGGGTGTTCGGCGGGGACGGTGCCCGAGAAGACCGGGGCGGGTGTCGGAGTGGCCTTTTTCTTCGGCGCGACCGGTTCGTCGGTGTGTTCCGCGAGGCCACGTTTCAGGAGCGTTTCGCCTTCCTTGTCGTCAACGTCGACGACCTCGCCCTCGCCGTAAGGGGGCAGGCCGGACGGCTGGTGCGTGACGGGGTCTTCGTCCTTCACCCCGATGTTCCGCAAGACTTTCAGTCGCATGGCAGACTCCGCAGTCGGAAGGAATTCGGGGCCGGCGGTCGGCCCCGTCAAGGTTCTGTCGGTTAGCTACCCGCGGAGCGGACACCGCCGCGGTATTCCTGAAGGGCAATGCCAAAATCAAAATATCCCCTCATCGCGATCCCGAGCGTGTTCCAGTCCATGTCGCTGGTCTCGACGATCGGCGTCTGCTGGCCGTTCAGGAACCCGACCTCGATCACCGGCATGTCGTTCGGGTCGGCGAGTAGGTACCACGCGGCGGCACTGAACCCCGTGTAACTGGAATTCGACATGTACGGCGAACTGACCACCCGGTACGCGCCGGCGAACGGGTTGTTCGCGGGCAGGAGCGAGTTGGCGGTAGTGGTCCCGGTAAGGGCGGTCGAACTCATCAACTGCAGCGCGAGGATGCGCAGGGCGGTCGGCACCAGGAGGATCTGCGCCTTCGCGGCCAGCGGCGTGCCGTCCGGGTCGGTCTGGGCGGTGAACACCACGTCGGCGGCGGTGAGGCCGGCAATGCCGAGCGCGGACCCGGCCCCGGTCGAGACGTTCGTGTGCCCCGACGTGAAGAAGGTGGAGTTGTTGAGGAAGATCGACCAGAACTTGTCGTTCAACTTCAAGGCGCCGCCGCGGCCGAGCCGGCTCGACGCCCCGGTCAACGCCCCCAAGTCGTCATTGATGAGGTCGCGACGGTCGATGCCGAGCATCTTGCCGTAGGTGTCCGCCTGATTGGGGTAGGCCAGTTCGCCGAGGTCTCCGTGTTTCAACTCGCCCCCGCGGGGGACGAGTGAATACATGAGGCCGCCGGTCAGGGCGACGGTGCTGGTCGCCTTGAAGTCGTTGAACGTCCGGATCGCGGCCAGCATCCGCCAGGCGTCGTCGACCGCCATGAACGACTGGCGGAGGAACTTGTTCGCGACGTTCGACAGGATGTTCGGCAGGCTGTAGGTGCTCGGCCCGGCTTGACCGGCACGGAGGTCCGGCGTGTTGCCGTCGGCCCCGAACGCGGCGGCGAGGTTGCCCCGCAGGTTCGATTTGAGCGACCCGCCCCGATACCCGTTCTTCCGGGCGAACGTACCGATCAGGTCCGCGAGACCCAGCCCGCCGCGGAAGTTCTGGTGGGCGGCTTCCAGCGTGCGGGCGTCGTACTCCTTCTCGACCGTCGACAACCCGCCGGCCACGCACACCGCGGCCTCGATCACCTTGCCGGAGACTTCCCGCTCGTCGTCCCGGCGGACGGTCATCGGCGCCCCGGGCCGGGCGGCGCGGATGAGCCGTAGTTCGGTTTCGGTGACGTTCCACTTCTTCTCGATCGCCTCACTGACGATCGACTCGCACGCTTCGAGGTTGGACGGGTTGGCCTGACCGTATTTGACGCCGAGAAGCGTAATCTGCTCCTGCCGGGCCTGTTCCGCCCGCATCGGCGCGAACGCGCCTTTGATATCCACCCCGGTCGCCTGTTCGGCGGGGTTCTTCGGGTCGGGCTTCCACTCCCGCTCGACGGCCGCCTTCAACCGCTCCGACCCGGCCAGGTCGTCGTCCCCGCCGGAGGTCGACCGCTGCTCCGCCCGCCACTGGGCCTGGAGACGGCCCTTGGCCTTGTCGTTCAGGGTCGAAAGGTCGAACCCTTCGGCCACCGCCCACGCCTCGAATTCCATGTCAAGCTCCTTGAGGTCACTTGGCGGCGGCGAGCGCCTCCAGGGTGGAGTCCAAACTGCGAATCCCGTCAATCAGTCGTTTGTCCAGTGCCTCGACGGCCGGGAACACCCCGCCGGTCCGCACCGCGGCCAGTTGGGTCCCGTTCAGGCCCCGGCCCTTTTGCACCGCGGCGTCGAAGTGGGTCTGTGTCTCGTTGACGAGGGTCTGGAAGTAGCCGGCCTGTTCGTCGGTCACCGCCGCCCCCGGCGTACCGGCGCCCTTCAACGGGCCGGTGGCGAAGACGAGGGCCTTGACCCCGTCCTTTGCGGCAGCTTCCGACAGGTCGTACACGGTCAAGACGGTGCCGATCGAACCGACCAAGGCGGTCGGCGAGTTGGCGAACACGGCGTCGGCCTGCGAGGCGATCCAATAAGCGGCACTCGCCCCCAGGTCGTCGACGTGGGCCCAGACCGGTTTCTTCTTCCGCGCCGCCTTGACGTCGGCCGCGAGGTCGGCGGTCCCGGCCACGGTCCCGCCGGGCGAGTCGATCGCCAAGAGGATGGCCGAGACGTTGGGATCGTTCGACGCCGCCCGCACGTCCCGGCGGAGTTGCACCGTCGACGTACCGCCCATCGACGACTGCGCCTTCATGAGCGTTCCGGCCGCCTTGATGACGGCGACGGTCTTGCCGTTCTTCCCCGTGAACATCTCCGTCTGCGAGGCCGGCTTCGGGGGCGGGCCGGCGGCCATGTGCCGGGGGAGGTCGGTGGCGTGGACGATCCGCCACTGGGCGGCGAAGTAGGCCGGGTCAACGGCCCAGAGGCCGACGTAATCGCACAGCCGGGCGAAGGCGGGCACGGCGAGGGCGAGACCGTCACGCATAGACACGCCCCCTTCGCGTCGGGGCCAGGTCCGTGTCTTCCAAACTGTCGTCGTCGTAGGCGTTGGGGTCGTTTGGTCCCGGCTCCGGCGCGTTGGGGTCCATCGGCGCCCCCGGAACCACCGGTTTCGTCAGGCCGATACTCGCGTCCGGGTCGATCCCTTTCGCCCGCATGTACTCGCGTTCGACGGCCCGTTGATCCACCACCTCCCGCCAGTCGAGTCCGTCGGCCGCACACTCCGCGGCGAGCGTGGTCAGGTTGAGCCGCAACCGCAGTTCGATCGCCGTGGCGTCCTTGTACGGGTCGATCGACACGAACCCGTCCCACTGCCACTCCCACTCCCACGTGTTCACCGGCCCCAGTTCGACGGGAATGAGGCCGGCGACCGAGGCCGCCTCGGCGAGCCAAGCCCGGAACAACTTGTCGAGCACCAGGTGCCGGAACCGCTCGCGTTCGATCCAGACGACGCGGTGATAAGGGACGTGGTCGAGCCGTCCGGAAGAGTAGTTGTAACCGCTGGAATTACCAGTCGTTACGTTGAACGGAGCGAGCACCGGCCGGCCCATCTCGGCCCGTTTGTCGCCGACGAACTCCTTGTACGTGCCGGTCGGCTGTTCGGCTTTGAGTTGGCTGGCATCCCACCCTTCGGGCAGGGTCAGGAGCGCGTTCCGCGGAATGTCCACCTCTTCCATCGTGTCGAATTTGGGCGCCTCACCCCCCGCGTCGGCCGAGCCCGTCGTCTTCATGATCCCGGAGATGTTCGCCGCCGTCTCGGCCGCGCTGAGCACCGCCTTCCCGTACCGCCGGGTCTGGGCGCCGGTCTCGAGGGCGGACGCGAACTCGGACACGCCGCGGGCCTGCCCCGGCCGGCGCGGGCGGAACCAATGCACCATGAACTCCGCGGGGACCTTGTCGGCCTTGATCCCCCAGAAAACGCCGTCGCCCGGGTGCTCTTTCAGGACGTGATAGATGGTCGGGTTGCCGGCCTTGTCGTATTCGATGCCGTCGATCGCCAGCGGGTCGAACAAGTTGAACTCTGTCCCGCCCCACAACGGGGTGGCGATCTGTTCCGCTTCCATCACCTTGAGGTCGAGCTTGACCGGGTGGTCGATCATCTCGTTCGTAGTGAACTGGCCGAACGTCTCGCCGTCGGCCGGCTGCGGCTCCACCAGGAGCCGGAACTTCTCGGCCATGCCGGCGGCGCGGACCCACGCCTTGAACGACTTCATCACCACCATTGCCGCATCGTGCAGGTCCACCTCTACCGTGAGCTGGAGCCGCGGACCGGTGCCGATCATGTCGTAGGCGAGGGTCTTGGTCAGCCCGTCGAAGTGCGGGTCGTTCTCGCGTTCGAGCCGCGCCCGGCGGCGGAGGGTCCGGCGGACATTGGTCCGGGTGGATAGGTTCGGCGAGAGGTCGTCGGCGGCGGCCCAGTGGTTGCGGTTCTGGCTCCCCGTCTGGGCGGCGTCGAACCGGGCCTGCATCCCACCGGCAGAACGGCGGGCGACGACTTTCGGCGCGGCGGCGGTCCGACATTGGGGGAAATTGGGCACTTACTGCGGCCCTCCGCCGGGAGGGACCGCCCGCGCCATCATGACCCGACCCCACGCGGACCGCGGAGGGGTCGTCGTCTCCGCCGCCCACCGCCGCAGGGCGAGGAGTTTTTCGGGGTCGGTCGCCACGACGGTGACGCCGTCGACGGTCATCGACTGAACGCCTTCGACGGCGCCGGCCAGAATGGTCTCGTCGAGAGTTTCGATCAGCGTTGCCACGAACCACGGCCCCCGGGGGACGTGGTGCATGGTGGGGGCGGGCGTAGCCCGTCAGGAAGTGGGGAAAGAGCTGGGCGGGGAGAATTGAACTATCGGTTAGGTGGCAGACTTCCACTCGCCGCACCAGTCGGTTGCGTGTGTGATCGGGAAAACACCCGCAGGCCATCCGTCTGAATTCACGGCAACCCCGGCACGTGGTGCGTGCCGACGACAAAAACCTTGTTGCACTTCGTCTTTCGGCCTTTGTTCCAAGCCGCCCCAATACTTACACGTCTCGCACCGGTCCGGCCGCGGCGGGGAATCGGTCGTCGGCAGGGGCAAGGGGGAAGCGGCCATCATTTCGCCCCCGTCGGTTCCCATTCGACCGTCGCCCCTGCCATGTCCACTTCGCCGCCCAGCGCGTCCCGGGCCATGTCCATGATCACGGGGGCCATGCGGGCGCGGAGTTTGTCGAGCCGTTCCTTCTCCCACCGGGCGAACTCCGCCGCTTGGGTCGGCTCGTCCACCTCATAGTTCCCGACGTTGTGACCGTGCTCGATTTCCAGAACGCCGGTGTAGGGCCGGTTGGTGACGGAGTCCCCGCTCAGGACGGCGTACCCTTCCGCCAACTGTTCCGGCGTCACGATCCGGCGGGCGGGCACGAACACCCGCCGTGGAACTCCCGGCACCGCCGGTTCGCCCGCGCCGCCCGCCTCGAACGCGAGCACGTCGGAGAGGATTTCGCCGTTGGGGGTCATGGGTGAGCCTCACGTGTTGATTTCAACCGGCGGTCTCACCGGCTCGACGTATTTACTCTTAAACACGGGCACCGTACCCGGCGTGTCCAGTACGAGCCGGGAATCGCCATAGTTGCTCAGGTCTCTACCATCCTTGCCGTCGACCAAAAAATCAAGCGAGACGTCATGCAAAAATAGGTCCGGCGGATGCAGAGTGAAATCCCCGTTCAACTTCGCGTCCGGCGGCAATCCGAGCCCGGTAAAGTCGATCATTTCGGGGTGGTCGATGATCTTCGGAAAAACGGCGACCAAGAAGTCCAGCAAGGGGACGCGGATCGTTGCGTAAGAAGGAGATTCCGTTTTCATCACCGCACCCCCATCCGTTCCGCCTTCTCTTTTCGCCTGAGTAATTGTAACTCCCTTAAACTCTGCGGCTTGACTTTCTCCGTCACCACCGGCAGCCCGTCCGCGGTCGCGCTGGGTCGCAGACCGGCCACGCTCGCGGCGACGGCAGCCATTACGACGCAGTCCAGCCAGTGATTATCGGGTCGGTCGGGCCTTAACAGCCATTTATCGAACGTCGCCCCGCGCAACGTCACCGGGCTCGCATACTCCGCACTCAGGTGCTCGCTCAGCATCTCGTGTTGCTTCGGGTCCTTGCCCCACAACGTCAAGCCCGTCCGCCCGCCCGGCGGGACGGTGAGCCGCTGGTACAGAAAACTCTTCCAGTGGTCGGGGTCGAACTGCACCATCTGGCCCCGGCCCGTCTCGGCCCGGGTGAGTCGCCAGTACCAGCCCGGCTTTTCCCCCGGCCGCGGCTTCCACTCGGACACGCCCCGCGCCGTCGTCGTCCGCCCGATCCCCTTCGACGGGGTCAGAACGCCCGCGTGCGGCGAGGCGCGGACGAACTGGTAGACCGCGTCGCTTTCGTACCCGGAGTCCACCAGGGCGCGGCCGATCTTCATCTCCCCGGCCGTCTGCTCGTTCTTGTAGACCTTTCCCAGCACTTCATTCGTGAGGTCCATCATCCCGTTGTAAACCAGTTGGCTCGCGTTCATGCCCCGGTACTTCTCCACCTCCTTCAGCGTCGGCCGGGCGTCGGTCGCGGCGAAGAAGCTCCGCGCCTGCCGCGGCCAGCACCCGTAGTCGACGAGCGACCCGCCGAACGCTTCCGTCCAGGCGACCACCACGTACCAGTGGAGCCCGCCCCCCGCGTCGAACCCGGCGGTCAGCATGGGACACTCGCGGGGCACGAGGAACCGGTCGACGCCGTTGTGGCGTTGGGCGATCTCGGCGGGGATCAGTTCCTTGGCGCCGACGCCGAGGTCGCCGGGGTCGGGGTCGTTCTGATACTCCGCCTTAAAGACCTTGAAATCCTGATACCGCAGGTTCATGGCGTGCTGGACGGCCGAGAGTTCGTCCGGCTTGAACCGTTCCGCCCAGGCCACCTTCGCCCCGTCGTCCATCGGGGCCCGATTCCGTTCATAGAACGCGGTCGCGTCCGCCAGGCCCCGCCCTTCCCGGAGGGAGGTCAGCCGCAATTCCGCGTACTGCTCCCACAGGTCGGTGTTCTTCGGGAATGAGTAGACCATCTTCGTCCGCTCGCCATTCCACTCGGGATGCGACTCACGGTCGAGCAGTTGGTCGGCCATGTCCCGCGGGGCGATCACGGTACACGGCACCACCGCGGAGATCTTCACCTTGGGCCCGGCGAGCCCGAGGACGGCCTTGGACAGGATCGCCAGTCGCTTCGCCGTCTGGGTCGGGCTGAACGCGCTCTCGTCGTCCTGCGGGTCGTCGCAGATGGCGAGGTCGGGCCGGATCGTCTTGCCGTCCGCCGTCACGTGGGACATGCCCCGCACCCGCCCGGTGATTCCGGTGGCGCGAATGACGGCACCCGAAGAAACCGAACCCGGCACGGTCGGGAACTGGATGCCGTGATCGGTCCACTCCATCCGCG
>Ga0105242_10000296_pt1 | contig 39554 bp, 42 predicted proteins | sample KBSM24metaG_FD_81521 | JGI IMG/M metagenome (GOLD analysis project Ga0105242, IMG submission 81521) | Miscanthus rhizosphere microbial communities from Kellogg Biological Station, Michigan, USA - KBS M2-4 metaG | ecosystem: Host-associated > Plants > Roots > Rhizosphere > Soil | place...
CACCGCGACGCCTCCATCCCCTTCTCGTACTACGACGACCAGCAGAAGGTCATCGGCTACTCCATGGACATCTGCCAGCGCGTCGTCGATGACGTGAAGCGCGAGCTGAACATGCCCAACCTCAAGGTGAACTACCAGCTCGTCACCTCCGCCAACCGCATCCCGCTGATGGCGAACGGCACCATCGACCTCGAGTGCGGCTCGACCACCAACAACCTCGAGCGCCAGAAACAGGTCGCGTTCACCATCACCCACTTCGTCACCGCGAACCGCTGGGTGGCGAAGCGCTCGGCCAAGCTGAACAAGCTCGAGGACCTGAAAGGCAAGACCATCGTCTCGACCGCCGGCACCACCAACATCAAGCAGATCACCGAGCTGAACGGCCAGAAGAACCTGGCCATGAACATCATCTCGGCGAACGGCCATCCCGAGGCCTTCCAGATGGTCGAAACCGGGCGCGCGGTCGCGTTCGTGATGGACGACATCCTGCTCTACAGCCTGGCCGCGCAGTCGCGCAACCCGAAGGACTACGCGATCTCGGCCGAGGCGCTCTCGGTCGAGCCCTACGGCATCATGATGCGCAGGGACGACCCGGCATTCAAGAAGGTGGTCGACAACGCCATGGTCCAGACCTACAAGTCGGGCGCGATCAACGGCATCTACGACAAGTGGTTCCAGAAGCCGGTGCCGCCGCGCGGCATCAACCTCAACGTGCCGATGAGCGAGCAGTTCAAGAAGGTGATCAAGAATCCGACCGATTCGGGCGATCCCAAGGACTATCAGTAATCCGCGCGCGGGCCGAGCGGGGACCTCCGGTCCCCGCTTTCATGTAGGAGGAGCTTGAAGTACAACTGGCACTGGCAGGTGCTGCTCGAGACCGAGCCCGGCGGTACCGGCACGTACCTGCACTACCTGCTGGTAGGCCTCGCGTGGACGCTGGCGACCGCGCTCGCCGCCTGGGTGATCGCGCTCGTGCTTGGCGCGCTGGTCGGCACGGTGCGCACCACCACGGCGCGCTGGGCGGTGCGCCTGGGCAACCTGTACGTCGAGATCTTCCGCAACGTCCCGCTGATCGTGCAGATGTTCCTGTGGTTCTTCGTCGTGCCCGAGCTGCTGCCGCAGGCGCTCGGCGACTGGATCAAGCAGATGCCGCCGCCGTGGTGATCCTACGTGCCAGCGGTGCTGTGCCTCGCGATCTTTACCTCGGTGCGCGTCGCCGAGCAGGTGCGCGCCGGCATCAACTCGCTGCCGCGCGGCCAGCGCATGGCCGGCACGGCCATGGGCCTGACGCAGGCGCAGACGTACCGCCACGTCATCCTGCCGCAGGCGTTCCGCATCATCCTGCCGCCGCTCACCTCGGAGTTCATGAACATCATCAAGAACTCCTCGGTCGCCCTGACCATCGGCCTGCTCGAGCTGACCGGCCGCGCGCGGGCGATGCAGGAGTTCAGTTTCCGCGTGTTCGAGGCGTTCACCGCCGCGACGGTGATCTACCTCCTGACCAACCTCGTCGTCGTGCTGGCGATGCGCGCGCTCGAGAAAAGCGTGCGCGTGCCGGGGCTGATCGCGGCCGGCGGTGCTCCTCAGGCAGGCCACTAAGGGATGTTCGCAGGCTACGACTTCGAGGTCATCCAGCGCTCGCTGCCGTACCTCTTCAGGGAGGGCATGGTCTTCACGCTGACGCTGACCGCGATCGCGGCAAGCGGCGGCATCGTGTTCGGCACTCTGCTCGCGATGATGCGGCTCTCGGCGCTGAAGGCGGTCTCGATGCTCGCCGGCGGCTACGTCAACCTGATGCGCTCGGTGCCGCTGGTGCTGGTGATCTTCTGGTTCTTTTTCCTCGTGCCCTACCTCGGCGGCTGGATCATCGGCGCCAAGGAGCCGATCCGGGTCGGCGCGTTCCTCTCGGCTGCGATCACCTTCACCATGTTCGAGGCCGCCTACTACTGCGAGATCATGCGGGCCGGCATCCAGTCGATCGCCCGCGGACAGGTGTGGTCAGGGTATGCCCTGGGGCTCAGCTACTGGCAGACCATGGGCCACATCGTGCTGCCGCAGGCGTTTCGCAACATGGTGCCGGTGCTGCTGACCCAGACGATCATCCTGTTCCAGGATACCTCGCTCGTGTACGTCATCTCGGCCACCGACTTCCTCGGCGCCGCCTCCAAGGTCGCCAACCGGGACTACCGCCTGGTGGAGATGTACACCTTCGTGGCCGTGGTGTACTTCGTCGTCTCATACTCGCTCTCGCTGCTGGTGAAAAGGCTTCAGGATAGGATTGCGGTCATCCGATGATCTCCATCAAGAACGTAAGCAAGTGGTACGGCAGCTTCCAGGTGCTCGCCGACTGCAGCACCGAGGTCGGCAAGGGCGAGGTCGTGGTGGTTTGCGGTCCGTCGGGGAGCGGCAAGTCGACCCTAATCAAGACGGTGAACGCGCTGGAACCGTTCCAGAAGGGCACCATCACCGTGGACGGCGTCTCGGTGGGTGACCCGAAGACCAACCTGCCGAAGCTGCGCTCGCGGGTCGGCATGGTGTTCCAGCACTTCGAGCTGTTCCCTCACATGACGGTGACGCAGAACCTGACGCTGGGGCAGGTCAAGGCGCTCGGCCGCAGCGACGAAGAAGCGCGGCAGAAAGGGCTCAAGCTCCTCGAGCGCGTCGGGCTCTCCGCGCACAAGGACAAGTATCCCGGGCAGCTCTCGGGCGGCCAGCAGCAGCGCGTCGCGATCGCGCGCGCCCTGTCGATGGACCCGATCGCGATGCTGTTCGACGAGCCCACCTCCGCCCTCGACCCCGAGATGATCAACGAGGTGCTCGACGTCATGGTCGAGCTCGCGCGCGAAGGCATGACGATGATGGTGGTAACGCACGAGATGGGGTTCGCGCGCAAGGTCGCTCATCGCGTCATCTTCATGGACGGCGGGCGCATCGTCGAGGACGCCGCCAAGAAGGACTTCTTCGGCAAGCCGCGCTCGGAGCGCGCGCAGCTCTTCCTCTCGAAGATCCTGCAGCACTGAACCGAAATCGGGGTCAGACCCCGATTTTTATTTCGGTCGCTCCACCTTCTTCAGCATCTCGTCCGAGATGCGGTATTCGGGATAGCGCTGGCGGAACTCCGCGAGCGCCTTGTCGGCCTCTTCGTGCTTTCCCTGCTGACGCAGCTCGGCAATGCGCTCAAGGAGCTGCTCGGGACCGAGCGGCGGTGCTATGGAGGCGACCACCCCTGCCTTGGGCTGCGGCCTTGCCCTCGCCTCCGGAGACGATGCCGCCTGGCCAGCCGCAGGAGCTGCACCCAGGGTCCGTGCAGGCGTTGCCGGCGCTGCCGGCGGTACGTTCTGCATCTCGGCGGGCGGTTGCTGCCGTTGCGCCTCTAGTCGGTCTGCGCGCGCCACCTCGGCCGCCTGCGGCTTCTCCTGCAGGGGCGCAGCGTCGCGCGCGGGACCGGACCGGGGCTTGGACGGCACGGTCTGCTTCTGCACGTTAGTACGCGCCTTCTCCTGTGCCTGTGGAGTGGCGGAGGAAGCTTCCGCCTTGCTCGACACCTCCCCCTTGCTATCGGCGAAGGTCTCCTTGCGCTCCGATACCGCCGGGGCGGACGCCGCGGGCAGCGCCTCCGGATCGAGCTGCTGGCGGTCGAGCTGCACCGTGATCGCCACCGCGAGCACCATGATCGCCGCCGCGCCGAAGGCGAAGTACCAGCGGTGCCGGCCGGCCGGCGCGATGAGCGGCGCGTGCGGCCGGTCGGCAGCGCGGTGCGCGGCAGCCAGGATGGCCTGATCGAGCTCGCGCGGCGGCTCCTCGTCGCCGAGCTCGCGATAGCGCCGCGAGACCTTGGGATCGGGCTGTTCAGCCATCGCCGATCGCCGCCTTCAGCTTGGCCATCGCATAGCGCAGCCGGCTCTTCGCCGCCTCCTCGTTCGAGCCGGTCGCCGCCGCGATCTCGGGCACCGTCAGGCCCGCCTCCTCATGCAGCAGGAACACCTCGCGCTGCGCCGGCGGCAGGCGCTCGAGCGCCCCGGCGAAGCGCGCCAGCGCTTCGCGTGCTTCGGCATGGTGCGCCGGGTCGGGCATGCTCGAGGGGGCGTCGTGGTCGTCGAGGGAGACGAGCGACAGGCCGCCGCGGCGCCAATGATCGACCAGGCGGTTGTGCGCGATGGTATAGAGCCAGGTCGTGAACCGCGCGCTGGGCTTGTAGCTCGCGCGCGCCTCGATCACGCGCATCCAGACCTCCTGGTAGAGCTCCTCGGCCAGCGCGCGCACCTTGATGCTGCGCAGGACGAAACGGAAAAGGCGCGCCCGATGCCGGCCATAGAGCGTCTCGAATGCTCTGGCATCCCCGCCGCGATAGGCAAGCATGAGCTCCTCATCCGGCGCCTCGGTCATTCGCGGCGAGTTTAACCGAGCCCGCACCGGCAGAAGGGATTAGGCCAAGCAACATTCGATCCGGCTCTCTCGTAGCGTGAAGTGCCATCAAGGAATTGGAACGCGCGCCGCGAGGCAAAGGGTCAACCGTGCGACCAAAATAAACCTTGCGCGCGTAGAATTCGCCGCTTACCCGCACGCGGTCGCCTCGATGCCAAACGCAAAGCCGTTCCCGATTCCCGTACGCGCCAAATATTCCTGCCTGAAATGCCCCGGATACTGCTGCAGCTACCCCGAGATCGAGGTCACGCCGCGCGACATCGAGCGCCTCGGGCGGCATTTCGGCCTCGAGTACAGGGAGGCCGAAGAGCGCTTCACCAAATACGACCCGGCGGAGAAAGTACGCCTGCTACGCCACCGCAAGGACCGCGTGTTCGAATCGACGTGCATGCTCTTCGACCAGGAGAAGCGCCGCTGCACGGTCTACGAATCCCGGCCGGCGGTGTGCCGCGAATATCCCGACAACCCGCGCTGCGGCTACTACGAGTTCCTCAAGTTCGAGCGCGCGCACCAGGACGACCCCGACTTCGTCGCGCTCACGTGAGCCTGGATTTGCGTGCCTTCTCCCGAATCGCCGAGAGGGTGGTCGCCGGCGTAATGGCGTCGGGGTCGATCTTGAGCTCGATGATCGCGGGCTTCCCGGAAGCCGCCGCACGCTCGTAGGCCGGGGCGAAGTCTTCGGTACGCTCGACCGTTTCGCCGTGCCCGCCGAAAGCGCGCGCATAGGCGGCGAAATCCGGGTTCCGCAGGTCGGTGCCGAAGACTCGCCCGGGATATTCGCGCTCCTGGTGCATCCGGATCGTGCCGTAGAGCCCGTTGTTCACCACGAGAGCGACAAACGCGGCGCCGTATTGCACCGCCGTGGCGAGCTCCTGACCGTTCATCAGAAAGTCGCCGTCGCCGCAGAAGGCAATGACGGTGCGCGCGGGTGAAGCGAGCTTTGCTGCGATAGCCGCGGGGTAGCCATAGCCCATCGAGCCGTTGGTCGGGCCGAGCTGTGTGCGGAAACCCTTGTATCTGAAATGCCGATGCAGCCAGCCCGCGAAGTTGCCCGCGCCGCCCGCAATGACCGCGTCCTCGGGCAGCCGATCGGAGAGCCAGCGCACCAGCTCACCGTATTGGAGCTTGCCCGGCATCGGCCGCGGCTCGGTCCACTCGAGGTATTCCTTGCGCGCGGCCGCGGTCTGGGTTTTCCACTCCTCGTTGGAGAAAGTGAGCTCTTGCAAGGCATCGACGAATTGCGGATATCCGGAGTTGATCGGCAGCGCCGCGCGATACACGCGCCCGAGCTCCTCTGCACCGGCGTGGACATGGATCAGCGCCTGCTTGGGTACCGGCGACTCGACGAGCGTATAGGCGCTCGTTGTCATCTCGCCCAGCCGGGCGCCGACGACGAGCAGGACATCGGCCTCCTTCACTCTCTGCGCAAGCTTCGGGTTGATGCCGATGCCGACGTCGCCCGCGTAGCTGGGACTGCGGTTGTCGAAGAGGTCCTGGCAGCGGAACGAGGTGCCGAGCGGCAGACCGCTCCTCTCGATCCAGCGCTGCAGCTTGCGGCAGGCCTCGCCGGTCCAGCCGCTCCCGCCAAGGATGACGAAGGGTCTTTTTGCACGGGAGAGAAGCTCGGAGGCCTTCGCCACCTCGAGAGCCGATGCCGCAGGACGCACGGTGTGGTGGCGCGGCACGTCTGCGACCGCCGCCTCGGCGAACAGCGTGTCCTCCGGCAGCGCGAGCACCACGGGACCGGGGCGACCGGCCATCGCGGTGTGAAAGGCACGGCTCACGTATTCCGGGATGCGCTCCACGCGGTCGATCTGCGCCACCCACTTCGCCATCTGGCCGTACATGCGGCGGTAATCGATCTCCTGGAAGGCTTCGCGCTCGGCGAACTCGTTGCCCACCTGACCGATGAAGACGATCATCGGAGTCGAATCCTGGAAGCCGGTATGGACCCCGATCGCGCCGTTGGTGGCGCCCGGGCCGCGAGTGACGAAGAGCACGCCGGGCTCGCCGGTGAGCTTGCCGTAGGCTTCCGCCATGTACGAGGCGCCGCCTTCCTGCCGGCATACGATGAAGGAGATCCGGTCGCGCAGGTCGTGCAGTCCGTCGAGCACCGGCAGGTAGCTCTCGCCCGGCACGCCGAAGGCGAGCTTCACGCCCTGGGCGGCGAGCGCGTCGGCGAGGATCCTGCCGCCGTGGCGGGTCTTGAGGTCGGATTTCATGCGCTCATTCTCTCCGAATGCCCGGCGAAAAACCTGCTCCTCAGATGCTCGCAGCACTCGGCCACCGCCGCATTTGCCGCGTCCAGCACGCCGCCGAAGAGCATGAAGCCGTGCACCATGTCCGAATATTCCTTGTAAGCGACCTCTACCCCATCCGCCGCCAGCCGCTCGGCATAGGCACGGCCCTCGTCGATCAAGGGATCGTAGCCCGCAGTAAGGACGAATGCCGGCGGCAGGCCGGCGTGGCTTGCGGCGAGCAGCGGCGAGGCCCGCCAGTCGGTGCGGTCCGCGGAATTCGGCAGGTATCCCGCACGGAAGAACCGGATCGCGTCCCGGGTCAGGAGATAGCCCTCGGCGTTGCGCTCGTGCGAAGGAAAGGCGCAGCGCTGGTCGGTGGCGGGGTAGATGAGCAGCTGGCCGCAAAGCGGCGGACCCGCCTCGTCGCGCGCCATCAGGGCGACGACCGCAGCGAGATTCCCGCCGGCGCTGTCGCCGCCCACGACGATTCTATTGGGATCAATTTTCAGGGTGTCGGCGTTCTTGTGCACGAATTCAGTAGCGTAGAAGCAGTCCTCTACCGCGGCGGGAAACGGATGCTCCGGCGCCAGCCGATAGTCCACCGAGAACACGGCGCAGCGCGCACCGGCGGCGAGCTGCCGGCACACGACGTCGTGCGTGTCCAGGTCGCCGATCGTCCACCCCCCGCCGTGGAAGAAGACGAGCGCGGGCAAGGCCTCTCCGAGCACCGGGCGATAGGCTCGCACCGCCACCTTGCCGCCCAAGACGACGAGCCGGGCCTCCGCGATCGCCGGCGCTTGCGGGGCGAGCGCAGCCCGGGTATCGCGGTAGATCCGGCGCGCGACGAAGGCGGGAACCGCGTGGTAGGGCGGCAGAGAAGAGCGCGCCACGCGCTCGAGCAGCGCCGCAACCTGCACATGCAACGTCATATATTTATTCCGCAGCCGGGGAGAGGAAGCGCTCGATTATAGTATTCGGGTCATGGACGACATCAACACGCTGCGGCGCATCCTGAGGGAGACGCGGGTGATCGCGGTCGTCGGCCTGTCCGCCGACTGGTATCGGCCGAGCTACTTCGCCGCGAAGTACATGCAGGAGCACGGCTACCGCGTCATCCCGGTGAATCCCAAGTACGAAAGCATCCTGGGAGAGAAGTGCTACAAGTCGTTGCGCGACATCCCGGAGCGGGTCGACATGGTCGACGTGTTCCGCAAGACTCAGGACGTCCCACCGATCGCCGAAGATGCCATCGCCATCGGCGCGAAAGTTCTCTGGCAGCAGCTTGGCGTGCGCAATGAAGCCGCGGCGGCAAGCGCGCGCTCGGCCGGTCTGGAGGCAGTTCTAGACCGTTGCGTGAAGATCGAGCACGGGCGGCTCTTCGGCGGGCTGAACTGGGTCGGCGTGAATACCAAGGTGGTGTCGGCAAAGCGCCCCCGCTGGCTTGCTTACTGAGGTATCCTTCCCGCGTGGGGAGGATGATAAGAATATTCGAGGGCCGATTCGGACGGCTCCTTCTGAGCGATCTCGAGGCGCACGACGAGGTGCGCGCGCAGGAAGATCCGGTCATCGTGCTGCGTCAGGGCGATCCCGAGCTCGTGTTCCTCAACCCCGGCAAGAGCTATCGAAGCTCGAGCGCCAAACGCGCTCTCGTGTTCCATATCGCGGGCGAGTGGCTGCACGAGTCGTTCCCGGCTGCGTTCGACGGCGTGGAGCGCAAGCCCTTCGCGCAGCAGCGCGAGCCCATTACCGCGCGTATCCGCCAGCTCGCCGAGACGCTCGCGGTCGAGGTGCTGAACGACCGCTTTCTCTCCTCGGAGCGCCTCGAGTTCATGCTGCAGGAGCTGCTGCTCTCGATCGTCGAGACCTATCTCGCCGGCCGGCGCGCCTCCTCGCCGCTGTGGCGCGGCTCGCGCTTCGAGGACACGCGCATCCGCCGCGCGATCGCGCTGCTGCGGGCGCATCCGAACAAGGACCTGAACATCGATCAGCTCGCCAACCAGGTGGGCCTGTCGCGCTCGCGGTTCTACGATCTGTTCCAGATCTGCACCGGCTTCTCGCCCCGCGCCTATCTCGATCTGCTGTGCATCGAGGCCGCGATCGCGCGCCTGACCTCCGGGCGCGGCAAGATCGCGGAGCTCTCCGCCGAGCTCGGCTTCTCGGCGCAGAGCAATTTCACCCGGTTCTTCCACAACCAGGTGGGCGTCGCCCCCTCCGAGTACCGCCGCGCGGCCTCGCGCTCCGAGCCCGACCCCGAGCCCGAGCCGAAAGAGTAGCGAGGTAAATGCGCGGGGCGGGCGCGCTCCCGGCGACGGGCTAGAATTCCCGTATGCCGGATCGAAAGTTCGGAATCGAAACGCTGTGCCTGCATGCCGGCCAGATCCCGGATGCGGCCACCGGGGCGCGCGCCGCGCCGATCTACCAGACCACCTCGTTCGTGTTCGACTCCGCCGATCACGCGGCCAGCCTGTTCAACCTGCAGACCTTCGGCAACGTCTATTCGCGCATCTCCAACCCGACGGTGGCGGTGTTCGAGGAGCGCATGGCCGCGGTCGAAGCCGGGCGTTCCGCGCTCGCCTGCGCCACCGGCCAGGCCGCCGAGGTGACGGCGATCCTCACGCTGTGCAGCTCCGGCGACCACATCGTTTCCGCTTCCACGCTCTACGGCGGGACGCACACGCTGCTGCACGTCAACCTGAAGAAGCTCGGCATCGAGACCACCTTCGTCGATCCCGCCGAGCCCGAGAACTTCAGGCGGGCGCTGAAGAAGAACACCAAGCTGCTCTACGCCGAAACGCTCGGCAACCCGCTCATCAACATCGTCGACATCGAGGCGGTGGCGAGGATCGCGCACGAGGCCGAGGTTCCGCTGGTCGTGGACAACACCGTGCCCTCGCCGTACCTGTGCCGGCCGATCGAGTGGGGCGCCGATGTCGTGGTGCACTCGGCCACCAAGTACATCGGCGGCCACGGCACCACCATGGGCGGCGTGATCGTCGAATCGGGCAAGTTCAACTGGGGCAACGGCAAGTTCCCCGAGTTCACCTCGCCCTCCCCGGGCTATCACGGGGTCATCTTCCACGAGACCTTCGGCGACTTCGGCTACACGATGAAGGCGCGCATGGAGATCATGCGCACGTTCGGCCCGGCGCTCGCGCCGATCAACGCGTGGCTGCTCCTGCAGGGGCTCGAGTCGCTTCACGTGCGCATGGAGCGCCACTGCGAGAACACGCTCGCAGTGGCGAAGTTCCTGAAGGAGCATCCGCGAGTCGCGTGGGTGAACTATCCCGGATTGCCCGACAACAAGTACTTTTCGCTCGCGAAGAAGTACCTGCCGAAGGGCGCCTCCGGATTGCTCAACTTCGGCATTAAGGCAGGGAAGCGGGGCGGCAGAGAGGCCGGCGAGCGCTTCATCGAGGCGGCGCAGTTCATGAGCCACCTCGCCAACATCGGCGACGCGAAGACGCTCATCATCCACCCCGCCTCCACCACCCACCGCCAGATGGACGAAGCCGACCAGATCAAGGCCGGCGTCACCCCCGACATGGTGCGCATGTCGGTCGGCCTCGAGACGCTCGACGACATCCTCTGGGATATCGATCAGGCGTTGATGGAATCTGCGAAATGCTGAGTTGGGAGATCGTGGAGCACGGCAAGCCGTTGCAGAAGGCGGTGAAGGAGACGCCTAAGCCGCAAGGAACCGAAGTGCTAATGCGCATCACGCGCTCGGGCGTCTGCCACTCGGACATCCATATCTGGGACGGCTACTTCGACCTGGGCGGCGGCAAGCGCTTTTACGTGAAGGAGCGCGGCTGCGTGCCGCCGTTCACGCCCGGGCATGAGCCCTTCGGCGTGGTGGAAGCGCTCGGGCCGCGGGCGCGCGGGGTGAAGGTCGGTCAGAAAAAGCTCATCTACCCGTGGATCGGCTGCGGCAAGTGCGCGGTGTGCAAGGCCGGCCAGGACAACTACTGCGTTTCGGGAAGCCGCTTTCTCGGCGTCAACCGTCCCGGCGCCTATTCCACGCACGTACTGGTCCCCGACCCCAAGTACCTCCTCGACACGGCCGGCATCGACGATTCGTTCGCCGCGACCCTCGCCTGTTCGGCCGTGACCGCGTACAGCGCTGCCAACAAGCTGCCCAAGCTCGACAAGGGTGATACGGTCGCGGTGCTGGGCTGCGGCGGCCTCGGCCTGATCGCCATCTCGGTGCTGAAGGCGCGCAGCAAGGCGGCCATCGTCGGCTGCGACATCGACGACGCGAAGCTCGCCGCGGCGAAGAAGCTCGGCGCCAAGAAGACCGTCGACACACGCGCCGCGGACGCTCTGCAGCAAATGCAGGGCATCGCGGCCGCGATCGACTTCGTCGGCAGCCCCGCCACTGCGTCGCTCGGCATCGCGGCGCTGCGCAAGGGCGGACGCTACGTGCTGTGCGGCCTCTACGGCGGCGAGCTCACTCATCCGCTGCCGCCGATAGCACAGCGTGCGATCGGCATCGTCGGCTCCTACGTCGGCAGCCTGCAGGAGCTGAAGGAAGTCGTTGCGCTCGCCAAAAAGCGCAAGATCCGTCCTACTCCGATCGAAACGCGATCGGCGGAACAGGCCAACACGGCGCTCGAAGAGCTCAAAGCCGGCAAAGTGCTCGGCCGGATCGTGCTCGACTTCGAATCAGTAGCGGCTCAAGCGCCGTAAAATACGGCGCTTGATATGACGACCCCCTTCTCCTGGAACAACCCCTACGCCTGGCCGCGCAAGCCGCTGCTCGCGGCGAACGCGGTCTCGACCTCGCAGCCGCTCGCTGCGCAGGCGGGCCTGCAGATGCTCGCTGCCGGAGGCAGCGCGGTCGACGCGATCCTCGCCACCGCGATCACGCTGTCGCTCGTCGAGCCGGTGTCCAACGGCATCGGCTCCGATGCCTACGCCATCGTGTGGGACGGCCGCCGGCTTCACGGGCTGAACGCCTCGGGCCGCTCACCCGCGGCATGGAGCAGCGATTTCTTCGCCGGCCTCAAGTCGATGCCGGTGCGCGGCTGGAACAGCGTGAGCGTGCCGGGCTGCGTATCGGCATGGACCGAGCTCCACGCCAGGTTCGGCAAGCTGCCGTTCGAGAAGCTGTTCGAGCGCGCCATCGGGTATGGGCGAGAGGGCTTCCTCGTCTCCCCGACGATCGCCGGGCAATGGGACAAGCAGGTACCCGAGCTGAAGAACCAGCCGGGGTTCGCCGAAGCGTTCATGCCGAACGGGCGCGCGCCGCGGCCCGGGGAGCGCTTCACCTGGAAGAGCCACGCCGATGTTCTCGAGCAGATCGCCCGGACGCGCGGCGAGGCGTTCTATCGCGGCCCGATCGCGGAAAGAATCGAGGCCCACGCCCGCAAGCACGACGCGGCGATGCGCGCATCGGATTTCGCCGCCCACAAGAGCGACTGGGTGACTCCGCTCGAGATGGACTACCGCGGCTATACGCTGCACGAGATCCCGCCAAACGGCCAGGGAATCGTGGCGCTGATCGCGCTCGGCATCCTCGAGCATTTCGATCTTCGCTCGCACCCCGTGGACGGCGCCGACAGCATCCACCTGCAGATCGAGGCGACCAAGCTGGCTTTCGCCGACGCGTGGCGCTACGTCGCCGACATCGACCACATGGACGTGCGTCCCGGCGCGCTGCTCGACAAGGAGTACTTGAAAGCGCGCTCGAAGCTCATCGATCCGAAGCGCGCGCAGAGCTACGGCCCGGGCGCCCCGCCCAAGGGCGGCACGGTGTATCTCACCGCGGCCGATGCCTCGGGCATGATGGTTTCCTACATCCAGTCGAACTACATGGGCTTCGGCTCCGGCGTGGTGGTCGACGGCGTGTCGCTGCAGAACCGCGCCGCCACCTTCGTGCTGCAGAGCGGGCATCCCAACTGCGTGGGGCCGAGGAAGCGGCCTTACCAGACCATCATCCCCGGCTTCGTCACCAAGGGCGGAGCTCCCGTCATGAGCTTCGGCGTCATGGGCGGGACCATGCAGCCGCAGGGGCACGCGCAGGTCATGGTGCGCATCGCGGAGTACGGGCAAAGCCCGCAGGCCGCGTGCGACGGCCCGCGCTTCCGCTTCGTGCAGGGCATGGACGTCAGCATCGAGGACGGCGGATTCGAGGCGACGGTAGTCGAGGAGCTGCAGCGCCGCGGCCATCGCATCGTCACCATCGACGATTACAACCAGTTCGGCAGCGCGCAGCTCATCTGGAAGCTCGACGGCGGCTACTTCGTCGCGAGCGATCCGCGCCGCGACGGCCAGGCTGTGGGTTTTTGATGCTGAAGATCTGGGGCAGGACGAACTCGGTCAATGTGAAGAAGGTGCTGTGGGCGGCCGAGGAGCTCGGGCTCGAGTACCAGCGCATCGACGCCGGCCTGCAGTACGGCGTCAACAAGACGCCCGAGTATCTGAAGATGAATCCCACCGGCCTGGTGCCGACGATCGACGACGACGGCTTCGTGCTGTGGGAGTCGCACTCGATCGTGCGCTATCTCGCCGCGAAGCACGCCACCGGCCGGCTCTCGCCCGCCGACCTCAGGCAGCGCGCCGACGCCGAGCGCTGGATGGACTGGACCTACACGTTCCAGAAGGAGTTCCAGCGTCCGATCTTCTGGCCGCTGGTGCGCACGCCGCCCGAGAAACGCGATTCCGGCGCAATCGAGGCCGCGCGCAAGATCTGCGCCGAGCTGCTGAAGATCCCCGAGCAGTCCCTCGCCGGCCGGCGCTACCTCGCCGGAAACGAGCTGACGATCGCCGACATCCCGCTCGGCTGCCACGTGCAGCTCTGGATGCGGCTGCCGCTCGAGCGCCCGGAGCAGCGGCACCTGCGCGCCTGGTTCGAGCGGCTGTGCGAGCGCCCTGCTTTTCGAAAGATCGTCGACATACCCCTTTCCTGAGGGCTCGGCGCTAGCGCAGCGCCGCCGTGCGCGCCTTCTTGTCCTCGCGCGCAAGCTCCTTCACCCGCTTGTAGAAGGCGGCAAGGTCGCCACCGTTCTCGGCCAGCAGCCGCTCGAACGCCGGCACCAGCTCGGTGTATACGGCGATCGAGACGAGGAAGGCATTGGTCGGCTCGGCGGGCACGATGTTGCCGAACTGCGCGCGCAGGGCCTCGAACTCGCGCGCCTTCAGGCGTCGCTTCTCGTCCTCCGGGATGTCGCTCTTGTAGACTGCCTCGAGGCGCTTGCGCGCTGCCTCGACGCGGGCGGCGAGCTCGCGGCGGCGGCTCTGCGCCGCGCTGAACGCGGCGAACTCCTTCTCGCGGCCCTGCGCGCGCAGCCAGCGGCGCACGCCCTCCTCCTCCACCGAGACGGCGAACGACTCGTTGAAGGCGGTGTCGTCGCGCGCATAGGCCACCTGGTGCGCGAGCTCGTGAAACAGGAGCCGCGCGAGCTGCGCGTCCGGGAAGCGGATGAAAGTCGAGAGCATCGGATCGTCGAACCAGCCGAGGGTCGAATAGGCCGGCACACCGCCGACGTAGACGTCGTTGCCCGAGAGGCGGAGCTTTTCCGCGTGGCGCCGCGCGTCGGCCTCGGCGAAAAAACCGCGATAGCTCACGCAGCCGACGAAAGGAAAGCACTCCTGTCTTGCCTCGGTCGAGAAGGCCGGGGCCGCGTAGACGTTCCACGCCACGTACGGCCGCCCGAGCTCGGCATAGGATTCGTAGCTGCCGTTGCGGGGCAGCGCGAGCTCGCGCGAGGCGAATTCGCGGATCCCGCGCGCGAGCTCCAGCCGGCCGCGGAGATCCTGCGGCGTGCCCGGGTCGGCGAGCCAGGTTTCGACCGGCCGCGCGGCGCGCATGATACTGAGCTGGCCGCCGATCGCCTGGGCGTAGTACTGCATCGACTCGCAGCCCGAAAGCAGGAGCGCCGTCGCGAGAAGCGCGGCCCGGATCACTCGAATCGTCCTTCCTGCATGAAACGCTCGACCTGGCGACCGACCGACCCGGACACGATGAGCAGGCTGTGGCCGAGCGGGACCAGCACCCGCGCCGCCATGCCGTCGACCACAGTCTCGTCGACCCGTACCACGCCGTCGTTCGGACCCGGCAGGCGGCCGAACGCGCGCCCGAGGCCGAGTGGCACGGTTCCGGCCACGACGCCGAGCGGCGCATCGCGCTTCCACACCGCCTCGCGCTCGTGCCAGAGCTCGCCGCACCCCCCCATCATCCAGCGCCCCACGCGCGCGCTTCCCAGCCTGCGTCCCGCGAGGCACCCGCGCACCGGCGCGCCGAGCAGGATGAGCGAAGCCACCGGCTGTTCGGGATGTGCGTTCAACATCTCCAGAGCGAGCACGCCGCCCAAGCTATGCCCGACGAAGTGCGCCGCGCGTCCTTGGACCGCCTGGCGCGCAAAGCGGGCAAGGCGTGCGACGTTGCCCTCCAGTAGGCTGCGGCCGCGGTAGGTGAATACGTGCGTGGCATAGCCCGCGCGCGCCAGCCGCGCAGCAAGGAGGGCCATTGCGGCGCCCGGCATCCACAACCCCGGTGCGAGCACAACGTCGCGCGCCACTACTCCTTCTCCGAGCGCGCGAAGATGGCGCTGGCGCGCGCGATGCGCACGCCGCCTGCGACGAGGTAGCAATCGGCAAAGGCGAGCCGCGCGCCGATGCGCTGGATACGGACCTCGGACTCGATCCAGTCGCCGATCTTCGCCGAGCCGGCGTAGTCGACCGACAGCTGCACGGTCACGAACCCGCCCGCCTTGCCCTCGAGGCGCGCTTGCATGGCGTAGCCGAGCGCGAGATCGGCAAGCGTCGCGAGCACCCCGCCGTGGCAGATGCCGCGCGAATTGGCGTGCTTCTCCTCGATGCGCAGCCCTATCGAGAGCGACTCGCCGGCGCTTCGCTGGTAGAGCGGCCCGACCAGCGCGTTGAAGGGGCTGAGCCGCGGGATCGGGCGCCAGCCTTCAGGAACGGCGTTCATCGGGCTCGATTCTAGCGGTCAGCAACAGGGCCACCCCGACGCACAGGGGTGGGATTCCGAACAGCGCATAGGTGGCGCCGTAGGAGGACGTGACGCCGAGCGCGAAGTGAAACAGCGGCGGCGTCACCACCACGCCGAGAAAGGTGAAGAACGACGAACCGCCGGTGACGTCGCCGATTCGCCCTTGCGGCGCGAGCCGCGTCAGCTCCGCAAGAAACACGCCGTTCCAGCCCACCGCCGTGACGCCGAGCGCGACCGCGAACGCGAACAAACCCCAGAGCGGCCAGCTCGCGCTTGCGCCAAGCGCGCAGAGCGCTGTCATGCCCATTCCAACGCCGAGCAGGCCGAGCGTGCTGCGGCGGGTGAGCAGGTGATCGGCGACGATGCCCCACAGCACGCGCCCGGCGACGCTGGAGAGCTGCGAGACCGCCATCACCATGCCGGCGAGCACCAGCGAAAGTGCGAACGACTCGGTGAGGAAAGCGACGAGATAGGCGACCAGCGTAATCTGTACTCCGCCGTAGACAAACGACGTGGCCGCGAGTTGCATGATCTTCGGCTCACGCAGCACGAGCAGCACGGGGGCGAGCGCCGAGCGCAGCGACGCCGGAGCGGCGCGGTCGCGCCCGGCGTCATATTGCTTGCGCAGCGGCGCGATCACCAGCCCGAACGACGCGCAGACCGCGCCGATCACGAGCGCCGCGCCCTGCCATCCGAGGCCGAGCACGAGGATCGGGACCGCCGCGCCGGCGATCGCAGTGCCGAGCGGCACTCCGGTCTGCTTGATGGAAAAGGTGAGCGCCAGCATTCCCGGCGGCGCCGCGCGCGCGAGGATCACCGAGCTCGCCGGCGTGGCAGGACCGTAGCCGAGGCCGATGAGCAGCGCGCCCACGAGCACCGCGAAAAGCGCGCCGCTCGCGGCGATGGCGAGGCCGCAGCCGCACAGCAGCATCCCGACCTGCGACACACGGATCGGACCGAAGCGCTCGACCCAGCCGCCAGCGGTCGCGGTGCCGATCATCGAGCCGAGATAGGCCGCGGTAACGAAGTAGCCCACCTCCGCCGGCGCCACACCGAGCAGCGGCGCGGCGACCGGCGCCATGACCGGAGCGCAGTACATCGTCGTCGACACCAGCGTCTGGATCGCGAGCGTCGCGGCGAGCGGCAGCGCGACGTTCAGCTTTCGCGCGCCTCGGCCTGGGATGAGCGCACGGAGTCGAGCAGGGCCTGCGCCCGGTACGCGACCGGATAGTCGATCATCTGGCCATCGACCTGGATCGCCGCCGCGCCGCGCGCCTCGGCTTCCTTGAAGGCGGCGACGATGCGCTCGGCGCGCGCGATCTCCTCCCCGCTCGGTGTATAGGCGCGGTTGACCGGGCCGATCTGGTCCGGATGCACGCACAGCCGTCCCTGGAACCCGCCGCGACGGCTGCGCTCGAGCGCGCGCTCGAACGCCCCGGCCTCTTTGAAGTGGAACCACGGGCTGTCGATCGGCCCCTCCAGCCCCGCCGCGCGCGACGAAAGGACGATCCTCGCGCGCGCCTCGGCGAGCTCGGACTCGTCGAGGCTCACGGTGAGTCCCAGCTCGTGGGCGTAGTCGGCTGCGCCGAACGCCACCCGCTTCACCCGCCACGGCCCCTTATAGGGCCGAAGGCTTCGCGCCTGGATGACCCGGTCGATGCGCTGCACACCGGCCGCGGTCTCGATCTGGGGAATGAGGTCGATCGAGCCCTCGGCGATGCCGCGCTCGCGCTCGAGCGCCGCGAGCAGCCAGTCGACCGCATGCAGGTCGGCAGCGCTCTCGACCTTGGGCAACAGCACGCCGTCCACTCGCCCGTGGATCGTGGCCGCGAGATCGGCGTAGCAGAAGGCGCTCGATGGTGCGTTGACGCGCACGTAGCCGCGGGATTTGCGCGGCTTGGCGAGTGCGTCGGCGACGGGCTTGCGCGTCGCTTCCTTGTCGGAAATCGCAACCGAATCCTCGAGGTCGACGATCACGGCGTCGGCCGCGAGGCTCAAGGCCTTCTCGACCCGCCGTGCAACGTTGCCGGGGGCGAAAAGAAGCGAACGCAGCAGGGGCATCGGCGCTTTCTCCCTATTCGAGGAGCTTTCGCTCGCTCCAGGGCGGATAAGGCTGCAGCGTCGACGACTGCAGCCATTCCGGCCACACGACTTGCGGCTTGCCGTGCTGGATCTGCACCACCGCAGGCCGAGCCGCCCTTTGCTCGCCGGTCTGCGGATCCACCTTGTAGCCGCCAAGCACGGTGTCGGTCTCCATCTCGGCGAGCGTTGCGCGCAATTTCTCCTGCTCGAGCGATTTCGCCCGGCGTACCGCCTCGGCGAGCACCGTGCCTGCGGCGTGCCCCTGGGCGGCGGCGAACGTAGGCGCGGCGGACCATCGCGCCTCGAACGCCGCGGCGAACTGCTGATTACCGAAGGTCCTGAACTTCGGATCGTATTCCTTCGTCGCGAGCGTGAACTCGGCGTCCTGTCCCACCATCCGGATGAAGCGCGCGTCGGCCGCGCTGCGCGCGAAGAAAAGCCGCGGCGCGTAGGCGAGCTTCTTCAGGCTGCGCACAATGTCGGCGGCGTCGCGCGGCTCGCCGAAGACGATCCACGCGTCCGCGCTCCCCTTGTAGACATAGGACGCGAAATTGGAGTCGCCGGCGCCGTAGGCCTGGACGTCGCCCACGTCGATTCCCAGCTTCATCGCGCGTTCGTGCGTGGACTCGGCCATCTCCTGAACCGCGTGGTCGGCGCGGGCGAGGATGAACGCGCTCGTAATCCCTGCCGCCTTCGCCACCTCCACCACCCCGACGCCGTAGGCGGAGTTGGACATCGTGCTCTGAAAGAGGTAGCGCGGCGAGCGCTTGTGGACGGCGAGGGAGGGCCCGGCGCCATTGATGAGCACGCGGCGGGCGCGCTCGGCCTGGGCGCTCGCCATGATCGTCGCGGCCGAGCCGTAGGGGCCGATCAGGAGGTCGGCCTTGTCCTGGATCAGCTCGGCGTAGAGGTCGCCGCTGCGCCTCGCATCGGACTCGTCGTCGAGCAGGCGCAGCTCGACGCGCCGGCCGAGCAGGCCGCCCAGGGCATTGACTTCGTCCTGCCACAGGAGCAGCGCTTTGCCGTAATCGGCTGCGAGGTCAGAGAGCGCCCCGGTCTGCGACACGGCGGCGCCGACGATGATCGGCGGCGGCTGACCCCAGGCGGGGAGCGCGATCAACGCCAGTAGAATGCTTATCAGGAATGACACTACCCCATCTCCTCGCCGAGATTGTAGGCGCTCGCAACGTCCTCACCGACCCCGCCCAGACGAAACCCTACTTCACCGACTGGCGCCGGCAGTATTCCGCGCCGGCCGAGTGCGTGGTCCGGCCTGCAGCCACCGCCGAGGTGGCGGCGGTGGTGGCGCTGTGCGCTCGCGAGGAGGTCGCGGTGGTGGCGCAGGGCGGCAACACCGGCCTGGTCGGCGGCTCGGTGCCCACCGGGACGCGCCGGGAGATCGTACTGTCGCTCGGGCGCATGAACCGGATCCGTTCGCTCGACCCGCTGAACGACACGATCACCGTCGAGGCGGGCTGCGTGCTGGCAGCGGTGCAGCAGGCGGCCGAGGACGCGGGGCGCCTCTTTCCGCTGTCCCTCGCCGCGGAGGGAAGTTGTCAGATCGGCGGCAACCTGTCCACGAACGCCGGCGGCGTGAACGTGCTTCGCTACGGCACGGCGCGCGAGCAGGTCCTCGGCCTGGAAGTGGTGCTGGCCGACGGCCGCGTGTGGGACGGATTGCGGGCCCTGCGCAAGGACAACACCGGCTACGACCTCAAGCAGCTTTTCCTCGGCGCCGAGGGAACGCTCGGCATCATCACCGCCGCCGTGCTGCGGCTCTTCCCCCGTCCGAGCGCCACGGCGACCGCCTGGATCGCGCTCGACAGCCCGCGCGCCGCCGTGGAGCTGCTCGGCGGCCTGCGCGAGCGGCTCGGCGAGCGCCTATCGGCGTTCGAGCTCGCGTCCCGCGCCTGCGTCGAGGCCGTGCTCGCGCATTCGCCCGGGTTGCAGGATCCGCTCGCGGCGACGCATCCCTGGTATGTGCTCGCCGAGCTCGGCGACAGCGGCGATCCCGCAGCGCTGCGCGAGCGCGTGGAGAGCGCGCTCGCCGACTGCGCCGAGCAGGGCGCGTTGCGCGACGCCGCGCTCGCGCAGAGCGGCGAGCAGTCGCGCGAGCTGTGGCGCATCCGCGAGACCATCCCGGAGGCGCAGTTCACCAACGTCAAGCACGACGTCTCGGTGCCGGTGGCGCGGATCCCGGAGTTCATCGACCGTGCCGGCCGCAGCCTGCGCGAGCGGTTCGGCGAGATTGCCATCTACTGCTTTGGCCACGTGGGCGACGGCAACCTCCACTACAACGTCGGCTCCGAGGCGCTGATGGCGCGCCGCGAGGAGGTCAGCCGCGTGGTGTACGACGCGCTCGACGCGTTCGGCGGCTCGATCTCCGCGGAGCATGGTCTGGGGCAGCTCAAGCGCGAGGAGATCCGTCGGCACAAGCACCCGCTCGAGCTCGAGCTCATGCGCAGCCTCAAGCGCACGCTCGACCCGGGGGGACTGATGAATCCCGGCAAGCTGCTCTAACGGGCGCGCGTCAGCACGAGACGCTGACGGGCATTGGCGCCGAACAGCTCGCCCGTGATGCGCCCCTCCTGCAGGCGTCCTTCGAAGCGCTCGCCGTTCGCCTCCCAGGCGATCTCGCGCCCGCGCAGCGTGGCGCGCGAGGCGGTAATCTCGCGTCCGTTTAGTCGGCCCTCGAGCTCGATGTCCTGGAAGTTCTGGTGAATCCGGATGCGGCTCGCGTCCGCCTGCCACACTCCGCGCACCTCGGCCGGCACGATCCAGAGATACAGGCTGCTCTCGTCGCCCTGTCCGGGGTGGGGCCCCGCGACGTGCATGGTCTCGCGGCCGTCTGGCCGCCACCCGGTCATCGTGAACGAGTGCGACACGATCCGCGTGCCCGGCTGCAGGCGCTGGAGAAACCTCGGCTGGAGGCGATTCATGAGGTCGGGCAGGAGATAGACGGTGACCACGCTCGCGGCAGAGATGTCGGCCGCGAGCACGTCGCCCTGCACGAACGAGACGCGGTCCGTCACGCCGGCGCGTGCCGCGTTCTCGCGCGAGCGTTGCACCAGGCCCGGGTCGAGCTCGATGCCCAGGCCGCGGGCGCCGAACTTCTGCGCCGCCGCGATGACGATGCGGCCGTCGCCCGACCCCAGGTCGGCGACGAGGTCGCTTGGACGCGTCTGCGCGAGCGCGAGCATGCGATGCACCACCTCGTCCGGGGTGGTGATGAACGGCACGGTAAGCGATTCCTCCGCGGCGCACAGCGCCGAGGAAAAGGCGAGCGCAAGAAGCGCCAGGCGGCCGCTCACGGCATCAGGCGCTCGATCGCCTTTCTGACCTCGGGCGCGTTCCAGTCGATCGCGCCGAGGTAGCTGTAGGCAACGCTTCCGTCGGGTCCGATGACGTAGCTCGCCGGAAGCACGCGAGCACCCCACGCGCGCGTCGCCTTCATGTCGCGGTCGAGCAGCAGCGGAAAGCGCAGCGCCATCTTCTCTCCAAAGCCGCGCGCCGCGCTTGCGCCTTCGCCGACATTGACGGCGAGCACCGCGAACGGACGGCCCTGAAGGCTGTCTTCGAGCGACGCCATGCTGGGCATCTCCTCCCGGCAGGGCGTGCACCATGTGGCCCAGAAGTTGAGCAGCACCACTTTGCCCCGATACTCGGACAGGCGATGCATCTTGCCTTGCACGTCCTCGAGCTCGAGCGCAGGGGTCGCGCCGCCCTTCCACGCCTTCAGCGGCTGCGCCGCCGCCGGCAAAGCGAGCGCGACGAGCAGCACTAACGCAAGCCTCATCGAGCTACTGTACCGCAAAAAAAAAGCCCGGCGGTTGCGCCGGGCTCTCGTCTCGTGCGGGTTACTTGGTGTCCTTCTTGGCTTCGCCGGCCTTGGTGCCGCCGGACTTCTTGCTCGACTTCGCCTTGGTGGATTTGGCCTTGTTCGTGTCTTTCTTCGCTTCGGCCTTGGTTTCGGTCTTGGGCTCGGCCTTGGGAGCCTGCGCGTAGGCGCCCAGCGCGAAGGCGGACGCGAACAATGCAACCAGCAGTTTGTTGAGCATGAATTCTCCTCGGTTGGTAAAGGCGATCCGTTCGGATCTGAACCGAACAACGCACGGCTCGACAGTGCGTTGACCGCCGCGCTAGGGCCTCACCGCGACCTGGATTCGTTGCACGCCGTTGTTTCCGAATCCCGAAGCGTCCCAGGTCGGCTCGAGCGGCTGGCGCTCGCCGGTGGAATCGGTGGCGCGGCACGCGAGCTCGTGCTCGCCGGGACGCGCGTCCCATGTGATGCGCCACGCCTGCCATGCGTGCTCGAACTGTCGCCGCTCGACTACAGCATCGCGCCAGACACCGTTCACGGCCAGCTCGACGCGATCGATGTGACCGGCGCCGCTCCATGCTCTACCACCAATGGGAATGCCGCCGGCGGCGACAACCCGTTTACGCGTATAGAAGTCCGGAATGCCCGGCGGGACCATGAGGGAATTCACGCGCATGCGCGTGCACGGCGCGCCCTTCTCTCCCGCCGCGCTACGGAAGTGATAGCCCGACGCCTGCTGCAGGCCGTCGAACTTCTGGTCGATCGCCTCGATGGCGTAGAGCCATTTCACGCTCGCCATGCCGTACCAGCCCGGCACGACGAGGCGCAGCGGAGCGCCGTGCTGCGGCGGCAGCGGCTCGCCGTTCATGGCATAGGCGAGCAACACTTCCTCGCGCCGAGCGAGCTCGGGTTCGAGGCTGCGCGCAAATTCGTGCTCCACGCCGCGATCGAATCCGCGGTCGGCCCCGCGGAAAACGATGTCTTTCGCCTCGCTCTTCAAGCCTGCGCGGGCAAGCAGCAGCGCGAGCGGCACGCCGGTCCACTCCGCGGTGGAAACGCCCTCCTCGAGCCACGGGACCGACGCATAGCGCGGCGAGAGCTGCCCGCGCCCGTTGCCGGCGCATTCCAGCGTCACTCGCGAGGTCTTGGATGGAAGTGCCTTCAAACCGTCGAGATCGATGTCGAAGGGATGGTCGACAAAACCCGAAACGTGAAGCTTCCAGCCGGCGGGCTCGGGCGGAATATCGAAGTGAATGAGCAGGTAGTGCAGCCCCGATGGGGTCACGTCGTGGCGCAGCGCCTCGAGCGGCATGCCGCGGTTGCGGCCGGCGAGCGCGAGCTCCTCGACGGTGTAGCGGCCGACGAGCGGCGGGCGGCGTGCGGACATCGCGCCGATTTTATATGCTGCGCAAGATGGCTAAAGTGAGACGATGACGCTGGACGAGTTCCTGGCCGCGCTGCCGAAAGGCGATCTCTGGGTGTTCGGCTACGGCTCGCTCATGTGGTCGCCCGGGTTTTCCTACATCCGGAAGGCGCGCGGTCGAATTCACGGCTACCACCGGGCGCTGTGCATCCTGTCCACCCGCTACCGCGGCACCAAGCGCAAGCCCGGCCTGGTAATGGGACTGTGCCGCGGCGGCTCGTGCTGGGGCATGGCCTACCGCGTCCACGCCGACAGCGTGCGCCGCGCGCTAGCACGCCTCTGGCAGCGCGAGATGCCGCGTCGCGTGTACGCGCCCCGGCTCCTCAAGGTGGAGATCGCGGGGCGACGCCAGGTTCGCGCGCTCGCGTTTCTCGCAGATCCCACGCATCCCGCCTATGTGCGCGAGCTCGACCTGCACGGGCGCGCGCGCCTCGTCGCGCAGGGTATCGGCCAGCGCGGTACCGCGGTCGACTATATCCGACATACGCTCGCGCACATGCGCGAGCTGGGCGTAAGCGATCCGCATCTCGAGCGCATCCTCCACACCGCGCTCGTTTTGAGAGCCAATGGTTCCGGAGCGGCCTCCAGAGCGGTGGTGCCGGCGCCGCGGCGCCAGCCCGAGACTACCGCGGCGCGGGACGTGCTGCCGCGGCGCGCGTCATCCGGGCGAGCGCCTCGGCGAGGCGCGCGCGCTGCGTCGCGAAATTGAGGCGTACAAAGGTCGCCGGCCCGCCGAACTGGGCTCCCGGCGACAGCGCCACGCCCGCCTGCAGGAAAAGCTGATACACGTCCTCGACTTGAAGGGACGACGCGTCGATCCACGCGAGATAGGTGGCCTCGATATGTGCCATCGGTAAGCCAGGCGTGCGCTCGACCAGGTCGCGGTTGCCGCGAAGGTACTCGAGCTGCGCTTCGAGCCAGGCATCGCCGCCGCGAAATGCGGCCAGCGTCGCGTCGTAGCCGAACACCGAGGGCGAATGCAGCACGTGCGCCGCGATGTCGGCGGCGAACGCGCGCCGCAGCCGCTCGTCCTCGATGACCGCCCAGGCGCAGCCGGCGGCCGGGAAATTGAAGGTCTTGCTCGCCGACATCAGCGTGACCGTGCGGCGCGAAACCTCGGGTGAAAGGCTCGCGATCGGCACGTGGCGCAGCTCCGGGTCGAGGACCAGGTCGCAATGGATCTCGTCGGACACGATGATCGCCCGGCCGCTCGCCTCGGCGAGCCGCTCGAGCTCCGCGCGGCGGAACACCGTGCCGCCGGGGTTCTGCGGATTGCACAGAAAGAAGAGGTCGGCGTCCTGCCTCAGGTCCTTCGGGTCGAAGACCCAGCGGCCTCGGTCGAGGACGAGAGGAATCTCGGTGAAGCGGCGCGGCGCGAGCTCGGCGGCGCGCTTGAGGTGCTGATAGACCGGCCGAGGCACGAGCACGTGGCCCTCGGGCGGCACGAGCTTGCGCGCCGCGAGGTGCAGCCCGGGGACGACTCCGGAGAGATAAACCACCCACGAGGGCTGGACACGCCAGGCGTAACGTCGCGCGAGACGCTCGCAGATCGCCTCGGTCAGCGCCGGCGGCGGGGTGGTGTAGCCGAAGACGCCATGGGCGACGCGGGCAGCGAGCGCCTCGAGCACCACCGGTGGAGCCCGGAAATCGCTGTCGGCGACCCACAGCGGGATGACGTCGCGCCCCGCATAGCGCTCCCAGCGCGTGCTCCAGGTGCCGGTCCGCTCGACCGGCGCATCAAAATCGAAAGCCACCGGCTCTTATAGCAAAAAGCGAGCTACTTCTTCGGATTGACGAGCGGGTCCTTTTCCAGGCTGTCGCCCTGCTGCGGCTCCTCCTCCTGCTGTTCCTGTCCGGCCTTGAGCGGGTCCTCCTCGAGGCGGTTGGCGCTGTCGTCGACGTCCTCGGTCTGCATGCTCTGCTGCTCGGCCCTCAGCGCCTCGGGCAGGTAGGTGGCGATGCTCGGCACGAACATCACGACCGCAATGGCGACGCATTGCAGCGCCATGAACTCGAACATGCCTTTGTAAATGGTGAGGAGCGACCATTCCTTCACCACCTGTTTGAGGTAATAGGCCGACATCGCGACCGGCGGCGAGAGATAGGCGGTCTGCATGGTCACTGCGACCAGCGACCCGAACCACACCATGAAGAGATCGTCCGGGATGCCGAAGGACTTGGACAGCTCCGGACGCAGCGCATCGACCACGGGGTAGAAGATCGGCAGGAACACCAGGATGATCGCCGGCCACTCGAACGGCCAGCCGAGCAGGAAGATGAGCACGATCACGAACGCGAGCATCACGATCCCCGGCACCGGCAGCGACACCATCGCGTCGGTGACCCAGTTCGCCGTCCCCATGCGCGCGAACACCGCGCCGAAGATGTTGGAGGTCACCGCGAGCAGCAGCACCATGCTCGAGGTGAGGGTCGCGCTCACGACCGCCTGCTTGAGACCGGCGTAGGTGAGCCGCCGGTAGACGACGGCGAGGATCAAGGCACCGAGCGCACCGATGCCCGAGGCCTCGGTCGGGGTGGCGAGGCCGGCGAGGATCGAACCCAGCGTGGCGGTGATCAAAAGCAGCAGCGGGAGCACGCCGATCACGACTTCCTTGGCGATCACCACGATGTCGGTGACGCGCTCTTCCTTCGGCACCGGCGGCCCGAGCTTCGGATTGAGAAAGCTGCGGGTGATGAGGTAGACGAGATAGATGCCGGCCAGCAGGAAGCCGGGTCCGAACGCCGCGGAATAGAGATCGGCCACCGACACGCCGAGCACCGGGCCCATGACGATCAGCATCACCGACGGCGGGATCAGGATGCCGAGCGTGCCGCCGGCGGTGATCGCGCCGGCCGAGAGCTTGGCGTCGTAGCCGGTCTTGATCATGATCGGCGCGGCCATGATGCCGAGCACGGTGACCGCCGCGCCGACGATGCCCGTGGCCATGGCGAACACCGCAGAGGTCACGATGACCACGATGTAGAGCGAGCCCCGGATCGGCGCGAGCACCATGCGGAAGGCGGAGAACAATCGCTCCATGAGTCCCGCCTGCTCGGTGATGAACCCCATGAAGATGAAGAGCGGCACCGCGGCGAGCAGCTCCTCCTTCATCATGCCGATGGTCTGGAAGTACGCCAGGCTGAACACCACGTTGCCGAGCGACAAGTAGCCGAAGGTGAGGGCGAGAAACAGCAGCGTGAACGAGATCGGCACGCCGATGAAGATGGCGCCGATCATGACGATCAGCATCACGAGCCCGATTGCGATGTCGGGGCTCATATCTCGATCTTCTCCTTGTGCTCGAGCACGACTCCGGTGCGCGCGGCGTAGAAGCTCTTGATCAGCTCGGACACGCCCTGGATCAGCAGGAACACGCAGGTGAGCGGCACCACCGACTTGTACGGCCACAGGATCGGGCGCCACGGCGTCTGCTCGGAGGTCTCCTTGATGTCGAAGGCGTACCACGCTTCCCCGCCGCTGATCCAGAGCAGCATGAAGATCGACGGAAAGAAGAACACGATGTACGAAGTGGCATCGATGATGCCCTTGGTCTTCGCCGACCACTTCTCGTAGAAGAAATCGGTGCGGATGTGCGCTCCCTTGTGCAGCGCGAAGGCCGCGCCGAGCATGAAGATCGTGCCGTAGAACATGTAGGTGAGGTCGAACGACCAGATGGTCGGCGCGTGGAACACGTAGCGCGCGAACACCTCGTAGGCGACCACGGCCACGAGCGGCATGTTGAGCCAGGCGACCCAGGTGCCGGTGGTGTCGGTGAACTTGTCGATCATGCGGACCGTCTTGATGAGGCCCGGCGATTGTGCGGCCATGCGCTCTCCCCTCAAAACTAAACGGGGGCGGATCTTCCGCCCCCGTTCGCGAATCGCGCTGCTATTTCTTCTTCGCCTCCGCCTTGTCGGCCGGCGCCTTGGCGTCGCCCGCAGCCTTCTCGGGCCAGTAGTAGTTGGCGGCGAAGGAATACGGCGGGAAATAGAAACGCTTCGCCGGCACCACCACCGCAGCGTACTGGCGCTGCGATTCGAGCACTCTCTTGAAGAACGGGTTCTTCGCAGCCTCTTCTTTCGCGATGATGTCCCAGGTCTTCAGAAACTCGACCAGGATTTCGGGCGGGGTACGGAGGATGCGCACGCCGTGCTTCTCCTGCAGCTCCTTGATCGCGTCGGCGTTCTGCTTCTGCCACTTCGCCCACCAGATGACGAAGGTCTCCGCCGCGACCGACTTCACCAGCTCCTGGTGCTCGGGCTTGAGGGACTTCCAGACGTCGCCGTTGATCACCACCTCGCCGATGGTCACGTTCTCGTGCATTCCCGGCGTGTAATGGTATTTCCACACGTTCTGGAACCCGAGCCTGAGGTCCTCCACCCCGCCGACCCATTCGGCGCAGTCGATCACGCCGCGCTGCGCCGACGGGATGATCTCGCCGCCGGGCATGTTGACCGTGGTCATCCCCATGCGCTGCCAGATCTCCGCGGCCATGCCCGTCTGGCGGCACTTCATGCCCTTGAAGTCGGCGAGGTTCTTGATCGGGCGCTTGAACCAGCCGAAAGCCTGCGGACCCGAGGGCAGGATCGGGATCCAGTGCAGGTTGAGCTTCAACTCTTTGTTGAAGAACTCCTGCGCGAGCTCGATGCCGCCGCCGTGGTGCATCCAGCCGAGCGCGTCGATCATGTCCATGCCGAAGGTGCCGCCCGGGCCGCCGGTGAAGAGGATCGCAGTCTTGCTCTTGCCGACCCAGTAGCCCGACCAAGAGTGCGCGCCGTCGAGCACTTTCTTGTGCGTGGCGTCGAGCACCTCGAACGCGGGCACGACCTGGCCCGCGGGCATCGCGTCGATCTTGAGCGAGCCACCCGAAACCTTGTTGATGCGATCGGCGAAGTAGGTGAAGTTCTCGTACAGCGTCAGGCTCGCAGGCCAGGTGGCCTGCATCTTCAGCGTGGTGGACTGCTGCGCCTGTGCTGCGGTCGCGAAGCTCGCGGCGCAGGCGAGCGCAAATGCGGAACGGACGAACGGCCTCATGCTTACCCCTCCTCCTCAGGTTTGGTTTCGCAAGGCGAAATGCAGCCTACCACGGTTCGCCGGAACGCGGTCAACGGAGATGCGACTACTCGCCCTTGGCCTTGCCTTACGGCGGGTACATGCAGCGCTTCGCGGGCACCACCTTGGACGCGTACACGCGCTGCGACTCGAGACCTTCTTGAAGAATGAAGAACGGGTCCTTCGCCGACGATCATAATCCTGGCCCATGAAGATTGCCAAGCTGGAGACCCTGCGGCTCGCCGAATTCCCGAACCTCGTCTGGCTGCGTGTGCTCACCGACGAAGGCTCTAGCGGCTTGGGCGAGACCAGCTACGCCGCGCAGAGCGTCGAGACCTTCCTGCACGAGTACATCGCGCCGCGCGTACTGGGGCGGGACCCGCTCGCCATCGAGTCCCTCGCCCGCGGCGTCGCTCCCTATGTGGGCTGGCGTGCGTCAAGTGTCGAGACGCGCGCGGCGTCGGCGCTCGACCTCGCGTTGTGGGATCTCTACGGCAAGGTCATCAAACAGCCGCTTTATCAGCTGCTCGGCGGCGCGAGCCGCGAGCGGGTGCGCACCTACAACACCTGCGCGGGCTATCGTTACATCCGCGGCGCCGGCGGGCAGAGCACGAAAAACTGGGGCCTGGACGGGAAGTCGCAGGGCCCGTACGAAGACCTCGACGCATTCCTGCATCGCGCCGACGAACTCGCGCAGTCACTGCTCGAGCAAGGCATCACCGGGATGAAGATCTGGCCATTCGATCCGTTCGCTGAAGCCAGCGATGGGCACTACATCTCGGGCCCCGATCTGCAGAAAGGACTCGAACCTTTCCGGAAGATTCGCGCGGCGGTCGGCAATCGCATGGACATCATGGTGGAGTTCCATTCACTGTGGCGCCTGCCGCCGGCGCAGAAGATCGCGCGGGCGCTCGCGGAGTTCGACACCTTCTGGCACGAGGACCCGATCCGCATGGACAGCCTCGCGCTGCTCAAGCAGTACGCGCCGCATTCGAAAGCGTCGATCTGCGCGAGCGAGATCCTCGCCGGACGCTGGAGCTTCAAGGACCTGCTCGAGACCGGCGTCGCCGGCATCGTGATGTTCGACCTCGCGTGGTGCGGCGGGATCAGCGAAGCGCGGCGCATCGCCGCACTTGCAGACGCCTGGCAGCTGCCGGTCGCGCCGCACGACTGCACCGGACCGCTGGTGTACGCCGCGTCGGTGCACTTCTCGATCTGGGCGCCGAACGCGCTGATCCAGGAATCGGTGCGCGCCTTCTACACTGGCTGGTACAACGAGCTCGTGACGCACGTGCCGCGGCCCGTGCAGGGCTATTTCGGAAAACCTCCCGGCCCGGGAATCGGCGCCGAGCTGCTGCCGGAGGTCTGGAAGCGCAAGGACGCCGTGGTGCGCGTCAGTCAAGCCTGATGCTTGCCGGCGCGCTCGCCGGTGTTCTGCTTACGATCATCGTCGTGCTGGCGCTGGTGATCTGGTCGATCCGCCGCCATCGCGACCCGAATCTCAAGATCGAGTGCGACGTCGGCATCGACAGCCTGATGCCGACGCTCGCCGGGCTCACCCTCGGCACCGTGGTGGACGGCAACGCGGTCGAAGTCCTGGAAAACGGCAAGTGCTGGGACGCGATGATCGAGCGCATCGGCAGCGCACAAACTTCGGTGCACTACGAGACGTTCCTGTGGAAAGAGGGCGAGCTCGGCGGGCGCATGGCCGCGGCTTTCGCGGAGCGCGCCCGCGCCGGCGTCGCGGTGCGCATCATGCTGGACGGCAACGGCTCGCGGGGGATCGGCAAGGGTGAGCACAAGGCGATGGAGAAAGCCGGCGCCCGGGTGGTCATGTTCCACGAGATGAAGCTGCAGAACATCGGCGTGATGAACGACCGCACCCACCGCAAGATGCTGATCGTCGACGGGCGCGAGGCGTTCGTCGGCGGGCACTGCGTCGTGGACCAGTGGCTGGGCGACGCGGAGGACGGCAAGCGTTTCGGCGACGTGAGCGTGCACCTGCGCGGCCCGATAGTCCACAGCGTGCAGGGCGCCTTCAGCGAGAACTGGGCGGGCGAGACCGGCGAGCTGTTCGCCGGGCCCGGCTGTTTTCCGCCGCTCGGGCCCGCCGGCGACATCCCGATGCACCTCGTGTACGCGAAGCCCGAGAACTCCGCACCGGCCGTCAAGATCCTCCACCACACCGCGATCTGCCTCGCCCGCAAGCGCATCTGGATCCAGAACCCGTACTTCATCCCCGAGCCCGATGCGATCGACGCGTTCGGCGAGGCGGTGAAACGCGGGGTGGACGTGCGCGTGCTGATGCCTTCCACCAGCGGCTCGGACAACCCGATGGTGCAGCACGCCGGCCATCGCAACTTTGAGAAGCTGATGCGTAACGGCGTGCGCCTGTTCGAGTACCCGCACACGCTCCTGCACCAGAAGGTGATGACCGTCGACGGCATCTACAGCGCGGTCGGCTCCGCCAATTTCGACGACCGCTCGTTCGAGACGAACGACGAGGTCACGCTCGGGATCCTGGACGGGCGCATCGCGCAGCGTCTCGACGCGATCTTCGAGCGGTACGTGGCGCGCGCCGCGGAGATCGACCTGGAGAAATGGAACCGGCGCGGCCTCTGGCACAAGCTCAAGGACCAGGCAGCCTACTCGATCAACGAGTTGCTCTGACCGGACCTCAGTCCAGCCTGACGGCGATTCCCTGCAAGTCCCTGGACGGGGCCGGATAGCGCTCGAGCACCAGCGGGTCGTGCCCGGGGATGATGTGCGCGGGCGACTGCGCCAGCGCGCCGAGCTTCCGGTAGCCGTCAACCATGTCGGCCACCGACCAGACGATCGGGAACGGGCGAGTCTCTTCCATGTTGGCGTAGAAATGGCTCGCGTCGGACGCGAGCACCACCCACCCGCGGCGCGTCTGCACGCGCACCACCTGCAGTCCCATGGTGTGGCCGCCGATCAGGTGCAGCGAAATCCCGGGCGCGAGCTCGGCGTCGCCCTCGTGGAAGCGCACGCGGTCCTCGTACACCCGGCGCACCATGCCGACCACGTCCTCGACGTCGTACGCCCCGCGGAAGCACTCGTGCCCCATGTAGCGCCCGGTGGCGTAGCGCATCTCGAGGTCCTGCAAGTGGAGGGTCGCAGCGGGAAAGAGATCGAAGTTGCCGACGTGGTCGTAGTGGAGGTGGGTGATGACCACATCCCTGACGGTTTTCGATTCCGTCCCGAGAAGCCGGAGGCCCGCGGTGGGACAGCGAATGTGATCCCGGCCGCGCTTCGCCGCCACCGCCGCCGAAAAGCCGGTGTCGACGACCACCTCGCGGCCGCCGCCGCGGATCAGCCAGACGAAGTAATCGAGCGGCATCGGCCCGTCGTGCGGATCACCGCCGATGAAGTTCTCCGATCTGCGCCGCGCGTGGTGCGCGTACTTGATCGCGTAGACCTCGTACATCACTCGATCCTGATTCGAGCGAATTTTCGCTTTCCGACCTGCGCCACGACCGTGGTGCCGGCGCGCAGCTTCAAGCCCTTGTCCGACACGCGCTCGCCGTCGAGCTTGACCCCGCCCTGCTCGATCATGCGCTGCGCCTCAGAGGTACTCGGCGTTAGACCCGCCTGCTTGAGCAAGTGCACGATCAGGATTCCCCCTTCGGGCGCCTTTACGGTGACCTCCGGCATGTCCTCGGGCAGCGCGCCCTCGCGGAAGCGGCTCTCGAAGTCCTCCTGCGCCCGGCGCGCCGCCTCGACCCCGTGGAAGCGCGCGACGATCTCCTTCGCGAACCGCACTTTCACGTCCCGCGGATTTCCCCCTTGCGCTACTTGGTCCTTCCACTGCCGCACCGTTGCGAGCGGCTCGAAGGACAGGAGCTCGATGTAGCGCCACATGAGCTCGTCCGAGATCGACATCAGCTTGCCGAAGATCTCCTGGGGAGGCTCGGCGATGCCGACATAGTTGCCGAGCGACTTCGACATCTTCTCCTTGCCGTCCAGGCCCTCGAGGAGCGGCATCGTCAGGATGACCTGCGGCTCCTGGCCCCATGCCCTCTGGAGCTCGCGTCCGACCAGGAGGTTGAACTTCTGGTCGGTGCCTCCGAGCTCGACGTCGGCCTTCATCGCGACCGAGTCGTAGCCCTGCACCAGCGGGTAGAGCAGCTCGTGGACCGCAATGGGTTTTTCTTCCCTGAACCTCCGGGAGAAATCGTCCCGCTCCAGGAGCTGGGATACGGTGTACTTCGCCGCCAGGCGGATGATGCCCTCGGCGCCGAGCTTGTCCGACCACTCGGAGTTGAACAGGATCTGCGTCGCGCGCGGGTCGAGGATCTTGAACGCCTGTTCGCGGTAGCTCTGCGCGTTGGCGAGGATCTGCTCGCGGGAAAGCGGCGGACGCGTCTGGTTCTTGCCGGTGGGGTCGCCGATCATGCCGGTGAAGTCGCCGATCAGGAACTGGACCTGGTGGCCGAGCTCCTGGAAGTGCCGCAGCTTGTTGATGACCACGGTGTGGCCCAGGTGCAGATCGGGCGCGGTCGGATCCAGGCCGAGCTTGACCCGGAGCTTGCGGCCGCTCTGAAGCTTTTTGACGAGCTCGTCCTCGACTATCAGCTCCTCGCAGCCCCTGCGGATAGTCTCAACAGCCTGTACCAGCGTTGACATTCGTGTATTTGCGCGCCCTGAGAACTTTGCTACACTTCCCGCAGGCATCTGAATAACAAGGGATTCTAGCTGGTTATGGGCGTTCTCGGGCCGTTTGCACGCAGCGCCGCCATCGCCGTCCTCGCCGTTTTCGGCGCGGTAGCCGCTTTCGCGACCATCGCGCCCTCGACCGATGCCGAGGCGCTGCTCTCCCCGACCTCATCGGTCGAGGCGCTGCCGATTCCGGCTGAAGCCCTGCTGCCCTCTCCCGCCTCCTACATCCGCGAAGAACGCTATCAGCGCGGCGATACCCTGAGCGCTTTTCTCTCGCGGCTCGGGCTTGCCGGTGCTGAGGCGGAACTGCTCGCGCACCAGCGCGCCCTCCAGGCGCTGCGCCCCGGCTACAACGTTGCGGCCGAGGTGAGCGCCGAAGGCAGGCTGGTGGCGCTCAGCTTCCTCACCGCCCGCGACACGCTGGTACAGGTCTCGCGCGAGGGCGAGGAGCTGCGCTCGAGCGAGGAGCGCGCCGCGCTCTACACCCAGGTGGCGATGAAGTCGAGCGTGGTGCAAAGCTCGCTCTTCGCCGCAAGCGACGCCGCGGGCATCCCCGACGGCGTCGCCATGCAGCTCGCCGACATCTTCGGCGGCGACATCGATTTTCACCGCGACCTGCGCAAGGGCGACCAGTTCACTGTGGTGTACGAGCTCCATCACCTCGCCGGGCGGCCGGTGCGGGCGGGCCGCGTCCTCGCCGCGGAATTCTCGAGCCGGGGCAAGACGTTTCGCGCGGTGCACTACGGCAACGGCTACTACGCGCCCGATGGCAACAACCTGCGCAAGGCCTTCCTGCGCGCGCCGCTCGAGTTCTCCCGCGTGAGCTCGGGCTTCGGCCTGCGCGTGCATCCGATCGCCAAGGCCTGGCGGGCGCACCAGGGAATCGACTACGCAGCGCCGACCGGCACGCGTGTGCGCGCGGTGGGCGGCGCGGTCGTCGAGTACGCGGGACCGCGCGGCGGCTACGGCAACACCGTCATCCTGCGCCATCCGGGCCAGTACACCACCGTGTACGCGCACCTCAGCCGCATCGCGGTAAAGCGTGGCGCTCGCGTCGAGCAGAACGACACCATCGGCTTCGTCGGCCAGACCGGCTGGGCGACCGGACCCCATTTGCACTACGAGTTCCGCGTCAACGGGCAGTCGCGCAATCCGTTGTCGATCGCGATGCCGGCTGCGTCCCCGGTCCCCACCGCCGAGCTCGCCGCTTTCCACGCCTACGCCGCGCCGCTCATCGCGCGCCTCGAACTCCTCGCCAACAGCAACCTAGCGCAGCTGGAGTAGCTTGGCGCGCGGCGCCGTGGCAGCAGAGCAGCTTCGCATCGCCGAGGCGGCACTCGCCGCCGGTCGCTTCCCCGAGGCGGCCGAGGCGCTCAGCAAGGCGGTTCGTCTGGACCCCGATTCGCCGCGCCCCCGGCTAATGCTCGCCTACGCGCTCTGGCAGTCCGAGCAGCGCGACGAGGCGATCCTCGTGCTGCGACGCCTGATCGAGAGGTCCCCCGGCAATGCCGACGCGTGGTTCAACCTCGGGAATTTCTATCGGGCCGAGCGGCAATTCCAAGATGCCGTGAGGGCATTTGCCCGCGCCGCGCAACTGCAGCCCGGCAACGCCGCCGCGCGCGTGAACCTCGCCTATGTCCTGGTGCAATCCGGACGATTCGACGAGGCGGAAGTGTCCGTGCGGTCCGCGCTCGAGATTTTTCCCGACGAGGCCGATCTGCTGGTGAACCTCGCTCAGATCCAGCGCGCAACCCAACGGTCGCGGGAGGCAGTGGCAACGCTTGACCGATGCGTGGCGCTCGCGCCCGCGCATCCCGGTTATCGCGTCACCCGCGCATTGGCGCGGCTCGATCTGGGCGAGCAGGACCAGGCGCTTGCCGAGCTCGACGGCGTCATTCGCGATGATCCAAACGCCGTGGACGCGCATTTCGGAAAGGCGAGCCTGCTGCTGTCGACGGGGCGGTATGCCAAAGGCTGGCGCGAATACCTATGGCGACCTCCAAGGGCTCGCTGGTTCGCCGCATCGGGGAAATCCTTTACGACGACGACTCCGACGCTCGAAGAGCTTCACGGCAAGCCAGTGATCATCTGCGGCGAGCAGGGCCTGGGAGATGTCCTTTTCTTCCTGCGTTTTGCTCCGCCGGTCGAGCGCGTTGCGGCGAGCCTGCACCTCGAGATCGAGCCGCGCCTTCAGGCGATCCTTCCCGCGCGCTGGGCTCTACTCCCGCCGGCGCACGGCGTCCGGGTGCTGGCCGGGGACCTTGCCGCGATCGTCGGCGGCGAGGCTGCCCCATCGCTGCATCTGGAGCCGGCCGCGAGCCGGATCGAGGAGGCGCGCGAGCGGCTGGCGCGTTGCGGCCCGCCGCCGTACATCGGCGTGACTTGGCAGGGCGGCCAGCGCTGGGAAGACATGGCCGAGCCGGGCGCCACGTTCTTCAAGCGCCTCGCACCCGAGGCGCTCGGCAAGGCGCTCGGGCGCAGCCGCGGGACGCTGATTTCGGTGCAGCGCGGCTCGCTGGCGCAGGATCTCGCAAGCCTTGCGTCGGCTGCGGGCAGGCAGGTGCACGACTTTTCCTCCGTGAATGACGATCTGGCCGCGGCGCTCGGGGTGCTCTCGCTGCTCGACGATTACGTTGCCGTCAGCAACACCAACGTCCATCTGCGCGATGCGCTCGGAAAGCCGGCACGCGTGCTCGTCACGCATCCAGCCGAATGGCGCTGGGGCGTCGAGGGCGAAACGTCGCGCTGGCTCACGCACGCGCGCGTTTACCGGCAGGCATGCGGCGGCGCCTGGGACAGCGCCCTGGCGCGCCTGACGGCCGATCTGGAGTTGTAAAGCTAGACGGAGAAAGACGACCCGCAACCGCAGGTGCTCTGCGCGTTGGGGTTCTTGATCACGAATTGCGCGCCTTCGAGGCCTTCCTGGTAGTCGATCTCGGCGCCGGTGAGGTACTGGTAGCTCATCGGGTCGATAAGCAGGGTGACGCCGTTCTTCTGCATCACCGCGTCGTCGTCGTTCTGCACCTCGTCGAACGTGAAGCCGTACTGGAAGCCCGAGCAGCCGCCACCAGTGACGAATACCCGGAGCTTGAGCTCGGGGTTGCCTTCCTCGTCGATGAGCTGCTTGACCTTGTTGGCCGCGCTGTCGCTGAAGGACAGCGGGGATGGCATCTCGGCTACTGCGTTCATACATTCACTCCGTGGGTTACCCCGTGGACTATTCCGTGACTATTCCTGGTTTGCCGCCGCGAGCTTGAGCTCCACACCCTTCACCTCCGCGGGATGGTGCACCAGCCGTCCTTCAACCACGGCGCCAGGATGGATTTCGATGGTCTTGTAGTGCACATCCCCTTTGACCTTCGACCCCGCCTGTAGTTCGAGAGTCTCGGTCGCGTGCACCGGTCCGTGGATGGTGCCATTGACCACGATATGCGACGCCTGCACTTCGCCGTCGATGCGCGCGTCGGCCGACACCGCCAGGGTGCCGGGCTGGTCGGCCACCGCGCTGACGTTGCCGCGGATCATGCCGTCGACTCTCAATCCGCCGCTGAAGATCACGTTGCCCTCGATCCGGGTAGTCGTTCCGATGAGGCTGTCGATCCGGTTCTGCGGCTTGCTCGATTTGCTGAACATTTCATGCTCCCTTCGGCCCTACGGCCACCGAGTGAGTTGCGCGCGGCTGGCTGGAGCCAGTCTCGTAGATGCGCACCTGCACGCTTTCCACCTTCGCCTTCGGGTTCACCCGGAACGTCCCTTCGACCCGACGGTAGTATTTGAAAGCCAAGCGGAAGGCAGCCGCGTCCGCCTGCTCCGGGAAGCTCATCATAGCATTGCGCCCCTCTTCCGTCAGGCTGACGACGAGCTCGAGCCGTCCATTGAACTCGCGCTCGCGCCGCGAGCTCGGGGTGACTAGAAGCAGCCGGTAGCGATATTCGCCAGGCAACACGTCCGCTACCACCTGGAAGCGGTAAATCGCCGGCGCGCTGCCGGTGCGCGCCTCCGAGGTCACCATCGTCTCGAATGTGCCCAATTCCTCACGCAGGCGTGCATTGTCCTGCTCGAGAGTGCGGATTTGCTGGGCGAGCTTCTGCTGCGCGGTGCGCTCGATGGAGAGCCGGCTGTCGGCGGCATTCGCCACGGCGCGCAGCCGCTCGAGCTCCGAGCGTGCGGTGTCCAGCTCGCGGCTGACGCGGCTGAGCTCCTCCTGGACCTCGCTGCGGTCGAAGCCGGCGAAGCGCCTGCCGGCGTCGTAGATCCAGGCCGCCGAAGCGGCAGAAATACCAAGCAGCGCCGCGATGCCGAGCCAGCGCCAATACCACGGCAGCGCGTTGTGAATTTCGACACGCGACGTGGCGATGCCGAAGCGGCGGCGTAGCGCCTTGGTCCAGCTCTTCACGGCACCACCGGAACCTGAGTGAGGCCCGCCGTCTCCGGAAGACCGAACATCAGGTTCATGTTCTGCACCGCCTGGCCGGAGGCGCCCTTCACCAGGTTGTCGATCACCGACAGCACCACCAGCGTGTCGGAGCCCCTCGCGCTCTGCGGGGGGCGATGCACGGCGAGGCGGCACAGGTTTGCGGCGCGCACCGAGCGCGTGTCCGGGTGGCTCCCCGCGGGCATCACGTCGACGAACGGCTCGCGTGCATAGCGCTTTTCGAACAGCTGCTGGAAGTCGGCCTCGCGGGTAATGCGCGCGTAGGCAGTTACTTCGATGCCGCGAATCAGCGGCAGGAGGTGAGTCGTGAATACGAGGCCCACTTCCCGTCTCGCGGCCTGGGCAAGCCCCTGGCGGATCTCCGGCCAGTGCCGGTGGCCCGGAACGCTGTAGGCAGCGAAGTTATCCGACGCCTCGGAAAATCCGAGATGCAACTCCACTTTGCGGCCGGCTCCGCTCACACCCGACTTCGCATCGGCGATGAGGTGATCGAGATCGACTATCCCCGCCTCCAGAAGCGGCAGCAACGCGAGCTGCGTAGCGGTCGGATAGCACCCCGGGTTGGCCACGAGGCGCGCGCCCGCCAGGCGCTCGCGGTTGAGCTCCGGCAGCCCGTACACCGCCTCGGCCACGAGCTCCGGGGCGGCGTGCTTCAGCTTGTACCAGCGCTCCCACTCCGCGACATCCTTGATGCGGAAATCCGCGGAGAGATCGATTACACGCGCTCCGCTCTCGAGCAGGGCGCGCGCTTCGGCCATCGCCACTCCGCTCGGCGTGGCGAAGAACACCACGTCGCAGCCGCGCAGCGCGTCGGCTTTCGGCTCGCTGAAGGCGAGGTCCACGTGCCGGCGCAGGCTCGGGAACATGGCCGAGACCGCAGTGCCCGCCTCCTTGCGCGAGGTGATCGCACGCAGCTCCACTTGCGGGTGCTGCGCGAGAAGCCTGAGCAGCTCCACGCCGGTGTAGCCGGTGCCGCCAACGATTCCCGCTCTTACCATGCCGTCCGATCCCAGGAACAAAAAAGCCGCCCGCGGGCGGCTTTTCGATCGAGATGCACTTCTCTACCGTTTCGAATACTGCTTGCGCCGCCGCGCTTTGTGCAGGCCGACCTTTTTCCGCTCCACTTCGCGCGCATCGCGCGTCACCAGGCCGGCCGCGCTCAGCTGACTCTTCAGCCCGGCATCATACTCGATCAACGCGCGGGCGATGCCGTGGCGCACGGCGCCCGCCTGGCCGCTCTCGCCTCCGCCGTAAACGTTCACCAGGATGTCGAAGCTCGCGGCGCTCTTCGTGAGCTCGAGCGGCTGGCGCACGACCATGCGTCCGGTCTCGCGCCCGAAGAACTGGTCCACCGGCTTGCCGTTCACCACGAAATCGCCCTTGCCGGGCTTGATGAACACCCTCGCGACTGCGCTCTTGCGCCTGCCCGTGCCGTAGTAGTAGTCGCCGACCATTTATCCGATCTCCAGTGCCTTGGGTTGCTGCGCCGAATGCGGGTGGGTGCCGCCCGCGTACACCTTCAGCTTCTTCAGCATCGCGTAACCCAACGGGCCCTTGGGAAGCATGCCTTTCACCGCGTGCTGCAGCACGCGCTCGGGCCGGGTCGCGCGGAGCTTGGCGAAATTGGTCACCTTCAGGCCGCCGGGATATCCCGAGTGCCGATAGTAGATCTTGCCCTCGGTCTTTCTACCCGTGACGCGCACTTTGGCCGCGTTCACGACGACGACGTAATCGCCAGTGTCGACGTGCGGCGTGTATTCGGGCTTGTGCTTGCCGCGCAGGCGCATCGCGATCTGTGTGGCGAGCTTGCCGAGCACCTTGTCCTGCGCATCGACCACGAACCAGCCGTGCTCGACTTCGCCTGCCTTCGCCGTGTAGGTTTTCATTGCTGCCGCTTCGAGAAAAGTGGCGGATTGTACCCAAAAAAATGGCGCAACTCTCGAGAGTTGCGCCGAATCCACCAAAGGAGGAGGGTGGAGGAGACTTACTGCATCCCGGCGCGATTATGCGCGCCTGAATGCTGCGGGGCAACACGCCGCGCTGGCGTTTCTGCGAAATCGTTATAACAAACTGAATTAAATAGATAATCCTTCAGTATGGAGGCACGCGTCTCGAAGGGGATTGGCGCGAAGCACAAAGCGCTGATCACGCGCGCACGAAGTAGCCGCGCGGCGAGCCCCGGCCCGTACTGCGGGCGGACCGGATGTCCGTTCACGCAGGTGTCCTCGACGACGAGGTAATCGCCCTTCTTCAGGAGCGATCGGACGCGATCGACCATGACGGGCGACGCGCTGACGCCGAGCAGCAAATCGATGTTGGGATTTCCTGTGACGAGATTCGCGGCGGCATTCGCGTCGGCGTCAACGTCTATGCTGATTACCCGGCCATTCGAGCCGTGAACTGGAGCAAGTCCGAGAAGAACAGCGCGGACCCGCCGTGGCGC
>Ga0105242_10000299_pt1 | contig 39410 bp, 60 predicted proteins | sample KBSM24metaG_FD_81521 | JGI IMG/M metagenome (GOLD analysis project Ga0105242, IMG submission 81521) | Miscanthus rhizosphere microbial communities from Kellogg Biological Station, Michigan, USA - KBS M2-4 metaG | ecosystem: Host-associated > Plants > Roots > Rhizosphere > Soil | place...
CCCGTGTTTGTTCCCCCGCTTGCGTCGGGACGTCGCCGATTCCGTCCCACCCGTCGGCGTCTTCGGCGTCGGGAGCAGAGGCTCGAGCGCCTCCGGGAGCGTCACCGAGCGTCGGCCCCTGTCCCCTTCGTGGCGGCGCGAGTCGATCCTCGTCTGGTCGATCGCGCTCGACGACGGACGACGGCCGAGCCACGCTTCTGGCGTCGGCAGCAATGCCTGGGGGAGCGACTGGCCGCCCTCGCGACTGGCGAGATCCCTGCCCTTCCAGTCTCTGGCCGCCGGGGTCGGAAGTTGGCGGATCGTCTGGTTCAGCGAGTCCGGCTGGCCCCTGTGGTTGCCCGCGTCGAACCCCTCCGTCCTCGGCGTCGGCAACGTCCGGCCCTTGTTCGGTCTCCCGCGGGAATCCACGCCCGTTCCGTTCCGCCGACTGGGACCGAGCGTGATCTGCGCTCTCAGTTCCCCGCCCGCCCCTGGATTCGCTGGGTTCGCCATCGGCGTCCTGAGCGAGGATGAAGATTCGCTCGCGGCGGTGGGGCGCTCCGACATCGGAAGCGCGAACGCTTGTCCACGTCGCGTCATACCCGAGGTCGGCCAGCGTTCCCAAGACCTCGGAAAACGCTCGTCCTCCGTTGACAGTAAGGAGACCTGTGACGTTCTCCACGAGGACAAGGCTGGGTCGTAGCTCGCCAACGATACGGGCGAAGGCAGGCCAAAGCCAGCGGTCGTCGTCGGTGCCCCGCCGGCCTCCTGCTTGACTGGCTGGCTGGCAGGGGAATCCTCCGATGATGAGGTCAACTCTCGCACCACCACTCCGAGCGGTTCCCCCGCTCCGTTGCCGTTGATCCCCTTCGCCTTCAGGATCTGCTGACGCGCTCGCCAGGTGGACGGATCGTCGTAGTTCGTCGCTCCCGCGTTCGGTGTCGGCAAGAGTCTGTCCGCTCGCACCACGTCCGTCAGGCTCGTGCCGGGATGCGCTCCCGACCCCGGCAGGTTGCGGGATCCCGATGACTTCCCGTCGCCCGCTGTCGGCGTAGGAAGCAGCGGTGAAGTCGTGGACATCTCTCCATCGTCGGACGGACGGCCAGTGTCGCTCGAGGACCCGGGAGCAGTGGTCATCGTTCTCGACCTGACCGACGCAGCGGTAGCCGAGAGACTCGACCGCGAGATCCAGACCGCCGATCCCGCTGAACAGACTGAGGTACGTCGGCATGCACTTCCTCCTGGTCATCGTTGTCGTTGAGCCACAGGCCGGTGAGGTACAGGAATCGTTCCGCCGGCGTCAGCCGGTAGAGATCCCTCATTCGTCGTCGACCTCGCGCGCGTAGCAGTCCCAGCACACGATGCGACCGTCATCGAGGCGACGGAACTCGCTCTCCAGAGCCATCCAGACCGCCGAGTCTTCGGACTCCCAAGCGATCGTCTCGCCTCCATCGAAGGCATCCTTGTTGCAGATGTCGCAGTGGACCGTGTACATCGTCACCGGCTGAACGCTCATCCGTCCTCCGTGATCGCCTTGCCGACGGGACAGACCTCGATGTCTCCGTCGAAGCTGAAGCCCTGTTGGAGCGCGGCCTGCTCTGCCACACGCACGGCATCGGATGCGTAGCGCGCCACGATCTCCACCGACCACCATCGCTGGTTGCCGATCCGGCCTTGGATAGGCGTCATGACCCTCCAAACCACGGTGGGTTTCATCGAGGCTCCGTCTCGTAATTCCGTGGCGACCAGTCCGGTGTGTCTGAGTCCTTCGCCACGAGGTCTACTTCGTGGTTCTGGCCTGTGCCGCTGGTCCGAGGTTGCTTCGTCTGGTCGGTGATGTGCGGTGTGTCTGAGTCCTTCGCCACCTCACGGCTACGTGTCTTGCTGATTCCTTCCAGCCATTCCCGGTCGACGTGCTGCGGGTCAGGTCCGGGGTCTACGTATTCGTCCTCCTTCGGTGAAGATGCTTGTAGGGCGTGCCTCACAACGTCGTGCGCGGCGAGCGTGGTTGCCCATTGAAGCTCCTCATACACGAAGCCAAGCTCGCGGTCTGCGACCTCCAACGCCTCCCGGTATCGCTCCCTCTCCGCTCGTAGCTCCCGTCTCTCTTGGTCAGCGCCGATGAACCGAAGCTGAAACTCCCGCATCCCGGCGTAGTCCTTCTGTTGCTCCGCTCGTAGGGACTCGACCTCATCCCATGCTTGCTCCTGCATGGACTTCTGCTTCTCGACCTCAGCCTCCAACCGCTCGTTCTCGGCGCGAGCGTCCAGGATGGTTGTCAGTTCTGCCTTCTCCCACGCCTCGACCTCGGCAATCTTGTCCTGCGCCTTGTCGCGCCATTCGCGTTCGGAGAATCGGAGCGCCGAGACGGTTGCGTTCCGCTCGTCCACGATGTCAGCCACCAGCGCGTCGTGGTTGTCGAGGAACGTCTGCTTCTCCTCCTTCAACTGCTGGATGATGGGTTCGAGTTCGTCGAGGTCATCATGCGTCACACCGATGACCCCATGCCCAGCCTCGGGATGCCAGAAGCCACGACCTCGTTTCTCCGTTACCCACGATTCGAGAGCTTCTAGGGGATCGGTCACCCGATAGCCGATCTGATGCCCGGGGAGAGCTTCACGACGGCGCCGCCGCAGCCGTGTTCCCAGACGCAGTCGCGCATGATCGGTGAGCAGAAGTTCTTGCGGCACTTCTCGCAGGGCCGGCGGACCTCACCGAGCTCGAGTTTGCAGAGCGCGCATGTCGGGACGCGGTACTTCTTCACCGGCTTCATACGAAGAAGACCTCCAGGTCTTTGTGATGCTCCAGCGCGAGATCGATGGTGAGCTTCGTGCCCAGGCTCTGGCCGTCCCAGAACGCCGTGACGTGGTCGGCGTGCTTGACCATCGCCTTGTTCCGCAGGAAGCCCGCCTGCTTGCCGTCTCGCTCCCAGTCGGCGTCGAAGCGGATGAACGGGATCTCGTTGGTCTTCGCTGCCTCCTCGGCGGCACGGTCGACGCCGCGAGCGCCACCGGAGATGATGCAGTCGGGAGCGTGACCCTCCCTGACGAGGTACGCCACGTAATTCCACACCATCGCTGCGGCTGCGTCGGTGATGTCCCGCGTCCCCACGATCGCGACGGTCTTCATGCGGGCTGCTGCTTCATCAGAGAGTCGAACAACGTCATCGCGTCGAACAGAGCGAGCGCAGCATCAACCGCTTCCTGCGCGCTATTCTCGTCCTCCTCTTCGTAGACCTCTTCCTCCCAGGAGTCGAGGAACCGATAGCACGCCTCGACCGTGACTGCTACATGGGCGTTCACCTGATCGGCCCAAGCCTTCATCGCCGTGTTCATTCGACCTCGTCCAACGCGTGCAGGCCAGTGAGTCCGAACTTCTTCTTCAGGCGAGGAGACACCTTGGCGACGATGGCGCGCTCTTTGTTCGTCGCGACGTTCGCCAGCCAGTCCTGGAACGACATCGGCTGGTTCGCACCGAGGAGTTGCGGTCGCTTCTCGTCGTCGAGTTCCTTCTGCTTACGCTCCTTGCGGTGAGGCTCCGACATCTCCTTGATCCGCTGTGCCGTCGGGGGGTAGCCGCCGACCGCCGCGATCTCGTCGATGGCCGCCATGGCATCCTCGATCTCGACCCCCTCGAGGACGCGGTCGAAGATCAGCAATTCCCCGTCATCGAGTTCGCCACGGAACGTGCCAACCCAGTACGCCGCGATCGCCCTGCTGTTCTTCATCAGCCCTCCACCGCCTGTCTCATCAGTTCGCCCATCTGGCTGACGCGTTTGGGTCGACTGCGTCTCACCGGAAGCGGATCATCGTTCCAGCGTTCCTGGTTCAGCCACGTCGTGGGGTGAAGCGTGAACCCGTCCTCGCGGTTGGGGTCGTCGCGGTAACGGATCGCCCCGGCCACGATGGTCTCGAGGTCGGTCTTCCGAAGCGCCTTATCCAAGGCCTTGGTGGCCCTCGCACGGTCCTGGTGTCGGGGGTACACACTCCAGAACATGTCGAAGAATGTGACCTCGCTCAGAATGCTTTTCTCTCGTTCAACTGGCTCTAGTTCTAATGGCTCTAGTTCTTGGTGCCGCATCTGTGCGGCCCCCCCCGCCGCATCCATGCCCCTACCCCCCGCCGCATCTGTGCGGCCCCCCGGCCGCAGGATGTAGTCATTCGACGTTTGGCGGTCGTCCTCGACATGCCGGTGTTTCACCTCCACGGCACCGATCTCCACGAGTTCCTTGAGCGAGCGGTCGATGGTGTCGGGTGAGCATCGGAGTCGCTTGGCGAGCGCGCGTCGGCTTGGGTGCGCGTGCTGTGTGTCCTTGTCCGCGTACCGGTGAAGGACGCAGTAGAGCCGGACGGCCTGAGCGGACACATCCGAGTCCAGGAGCCACTCAGGGACGATGGCGAACGGTAGGGAGTTGCGGATCGTCATGCTTCACCCTCTGCGGGGGCCAACGAACGGATCATCTCTGCAGCGTGATTGATGCAGAGATGAAACTCCTCCATGGTGTCTATCCCCGCATCGATAGCCTGCCCATTGGTGATGAGCGCATGCGGTACCAACGAGATCTCGCAGATGATATCCGCCCGCTCCTTGCACTTATCGCAGACGATCACAGCGCGACCACCCAGGTCTCGAGGACCGGGGGGTCGCCGTGGGGGTGGGCGATGTTCCAGCCGACGGCACGGACGTGACACGACGTGGCTCCCGGCAGCGACTGGGGGATCCGCCGGCGGACAGGGACCACGGCACGGAACTCGCCGTGTGTCTCGCGGGCGATGCCTCCGTTCGAACACGAGACGCGCCAGCGGACCCGGACGGTCGTGCCGACGGGATCGGTCACGGCCACCCCGATGCGGAACGTCGGCGCGCCAGCCTCGGCGGCAACAGGGAGCAGGAGCAGTGCGGCGAGCGCCAGCGTCACGAGCTTCTTCATCGTCCCTCCTTCTCGCGCCGTTGGCGCTCCAGCCATGCATCCGACATCCGGTCTTCGTGCTTGCTGTGGCCCTTCATCAGCCACAGGATCGTGGTGATACCCCAGGCCCACAGGGCGCCGAGGGTAAACCACCCGAGGCCACCCATGGCGGTCACGCTTCACCTCTTGCTCTAGCGAGGAGGGATCGAGCGCGGTCGTGCATACACCATTGAGGGTCGAACGCCATGCCGCAGCACCGTTCCTGCATCCCTGCCACGCCGCGAGCAAACTCAGCCATCTCAGGGGCGAGGGCGGCGAGGCGAAGGTTGGCGGCAAGCTCCTCGCCCGATACGAACCGTCCCTCCTCGGCGGTGAGCGTCCAGCCGTCTTGCACTTTCCACGGTCCAGGTGTCCACGGCTCGCTCACGCGACCTCACCGTCCAACATCCTCTGACCCTCTGCCTCGGTGAGTTGCCCGAGCGAGGTGACGCGGAACCCCATGCGGCGCGCGGCGGCGAGTCCTTTGTCCACGCCGTACCGCTCAACGATCTTCGCGAGCGTCGTATCTTCAAGGGTGTCGGAGAGATCCGGCTGCGCGCCTTCCCCATACGCGCCACTCAGGGGGGTGTTGTCCTGGGCACCGGACCCCTCCGACGATCCAGACTCCGGGGGGGCGCTGACAGCAGCCACTGCTTCGGGCCACGCCTCGGACCGGGAATGCGACCGGCCCCCGGAGTCCTGGCTCTTCTTGCTCTTCGTCGCCTTCGCTGCGTCGTCGTCCTCGTCGGCGGCGATGCCGAGCGCGGTCGTCCACGCGTAGCGGCGTGCATAGGTGATGGCGGATCCGTAGGACTGCGCGTCGAGTGCGGTCGGCAGGAACAGCGGGTCGTACTCGATCCACTCACCCGACGTGTGGATCAGCCGTGTCCCACATCCCGCGTATCCCTCGTCCGCCTTGGCCTCCTGGATCAACGCGAGGCCGTGCTTGCGGAGAACGGCGCGCGTCTCGGAGACGATCTCCGGGAGCGGAGCGAAGTTGTAGCTCCGTCTACCGGCCTCCACCTTCTGCGACTTCGTCGGGTTGCTGAGATCCTCGTTCGCCGCGATCAACGCCGCGAAGATCTCCTTGGTGCTGTCTGATGTCTTCACCTTGGCCCTCCGGTCATCTAGGTCACCCACGCCAGGTGGACGGGGATCAGGCGGTACGTGTCGCGGTTAACCCCGTAGTAGTTCCCCTTCACCTCCACTACGCGTGTCGCCCACGACGGCGGGAACGCACCGACGGGGGTCGTCACGACCGCAGGGATCCGGTCGGTGATGTGCTTGCGCTTCATCCGGCGCTTGTCGAACTCGTCGAAGACGAACTTCATCTCGCCGGGGGTCAACTCGACATCTGCGGTTCTCGCCATCAGCGCGGTGTTCGCTTCCTCGGCAGCGTCGATGGCGTCGAGTTGCCTCAAGATCTCGTCGTCACCGGGCAAGGCGCATCTCCTCCCGCACCGTCGAGGACAGCGACTGTCCGGCGTTCAGTTGCGCGAGCTTCGTCTGCCACGCGGCCTTGGCCGAATCCTTCAACGCCTCGGCGAGCTTCTCGGCGTAGATCGCTTCCTCTGCAGCCTGTTCGGCCTTCGCCTTTCGGATGTCTGCGTTGCGTCCCTCGGCGACGACGATCGCGGAGTTGTAGGCGAGACGCTTGCGTCGGTCAGCCTCCGGGTACTCGGCGATGCGCTTGATGTACTCGGCCGCTGCGTCGTCGAGTTCCTTGCTCTTGGCGAGCATGAACTCCTGCACCGCGTGCGGCGTCAGCAGATCGGGCGGTGCCATCCCAGCAGCACGGCGTCGGGCGTTGACGGTGCCTCCGCCGGGACGATCTGGGGGATTCGAGTCGTATTCGCTCATGGCTTGATTCCTCCGAACAGGATGCGGTTCGCGTACTTGACGGACCACCAGATCGCGAGGAACACGCCGCCGAAGATCAACGGGATCGGCCAGAGCAGCACGGCCAAGAAGACGAACAGCCCGTCGTCGCCATGGGGATCGAACCCTCCGTCCTGCTCGAAAAAGTGCATGACGATGGCACCAGCGACCACGCCAATGGCGAAGTACAACACGACGAAGAACAGCACGAGATCAGTCATCGCGGTCCATCCACATCTCGGTGTAGGAGTCTTCCAGCAGCAGCCAGGTGCATCGCTGACACACCGTCCCCTCGCGCTCACGCGCTGCCACGAGGCACGCGGGGTGCGGCACGTTGACCGGCAGCAACTCAGGCCGGCGGGGGATGCGGAGCGCGGTGCGCGAGTCTTCGGCGTGGTGCGCGAGGCTGAGGCGGTGGCGCATCTTAGCCGCCGTCGCCTCGGTCGAGAGGTAGTGCATCTTGCGGAGAGATCGCACGGGGGGGAGCGCCGGTTCTTGGGAGTCATCCGCAATCGGCGTCAGCGGCAAAGCCATCGCCGATTGAACCTCCGTCGCCTGCCCACTCCCCACCCGCACGTCATCGACGATCGCCTGCAGCGCGGCGGTCGTGACCCGACCGTCCAGCACGAAGCGGATCGCCACGATGTTCAAGTCGTCATCGGAGATGCCGTCCAGATCCACGCGAAGCTCGCCGGCGAGCAGCCGCAGGTGCTTGCGTGCTTCCGTCGATGCGGCGTTCGGACTCATCGTTCCGCCTTCGTGGCGACGAAGACCTCGACACTGCCACGCTGCTCGATCTCGGCCCACGTCTCCTTGGGGAACGCGATGGTACCCCGGCGTCCGTCGCAGAAGACGTTGACCAACACATCGGTCTTCGTCTCCGGACCACGTTCGAACACGATGCTCACCATGTGTTCACCGCCTCCAGCGCGTACCACAGCAGCGCAGCGCCGACGAGGAAGACGAAGGTGGCGAACACGAGCCATCCCCACTCCACCGGCTCCCTCACGACGCCCCCAGTTGCTTGCGACCCTGTTCGGTCAGCCGCCACACGGCAGCCTGCGCGCCCGTGATCGTCGCACGGCGCTCGCCGGAATCCTCTATCCATCCGTCCTCCATCAACTCCACGCGCCGGGGCCGGATCGTGTTCGGACTGCCGTGCAGCGCGGAGATCAACCCGTCATCGGTCCGGGGATACTCTGCGACGGCCAGCAGCACCTTCGAGCGCCACGACCCGGTGCGGGGTTCGACGAGCGCCGCCGCTGCCCTCGAGGTATCGCGAGCGTCGATGCGGACGAGGCCCGGACGGTTCTCATCCGGCGCGGGCAACGGGATGTCGATGTCGAACATCGTCGACTGCACGACCGGCTCGCGGGAGTCGAACGGACACTCGCAGAGCGAGTAGCTTGCGCCGTCGGGTGAGGAATCCACCGGGATGTTGCAGTGAAAGCCGGGGTGGGGACGGTGTCCGCAGATCTCACACTTCATGTCATGTCCCGACGCATCTGCTGAACGTGAGCGACGATCTTCCGTGCCGCTGGTGAGTCGGTGTTGAGAACCGTCCAGGCGGGGCTGTCGAAGCGGTCCCAGAAGTCATCCCAATCCACGCGGGGTTCGTTCGAGTACCACATCTCCTCGACCTCTTCCGCCCACTCCAGCACTTCGACGGACACGTCGTCGCGCTCGACCAGTATCTTCTGCTCGCTCATCGGCTCTCGTACCAATCCATCATGATCGCGACGAGGAGCGTGAGTCCGACGGCAACGAACACGAACGCGAGGAACCCCATCGCGAGCGCCTCCCAGTTCGGCATCGGCAGGCCCATCAGATCGCAGTCCTCTCCGACGGCCTCGGAGGGAGCGACCCCTCCGAGAAAGCCCGTCGGACGCCGGGAGCAACCCGACTACCGCAGTTGAGACGTGCGGCTCCGTCGGACAGGACTGCGACCATCTACGCGGTCTTCTTGCTCTTCGGGTTATCGGAAGGGGGAAGCTCGCCGAGCTGGCGGGCGCGTTCGATGTGCTGGTACACGCGCTGGCGGCTCATGTTGAGTTCCAGCATGATCTCGCGCGGCGGCTTGCCCTTCTTGAACATCTTCACTACGGCGGATCGGGCGGGTGCTTCGTATGTATTCGGCATGAGGCGCAGAGTACTCCCGGGGGATGACATCGTCAAGCTGGGCGGTTGACATTCTGTCAAGCAACCCCTATCTTCTCGCCAACGAACGAGAGGAGGTACCGATGAAGAAGGCGATCCTGTTGGGGTTGGTGATCCTGATCCTGGGTGCCACCGCCGCCTACGCCGCGACGAGCGAGTCGAAGGTGCGCGTGGACCGCAGCGCCCGTGTCACCCAGAGCAAGGTTCTCAGCCCCTTGAAGTCGGTCGCGAAGGGACTGGGTGACCTTTCCGACGCGAAGCGCACCCGCAACTGTGGGGTCAACCCGACCGAGGCGGTGATGCGGTGCCTGAACAACCAGATCAAGTACCTGGGGCAGCGCACCGACCGCGCCACGGCCGTGCTGGGGACGATGCTGGAGTGCATGGGGATCGCCCCGGTGAACCAGTACGTCGGCTACATCTACACGCTCGACGGGACGACCGTGTTCCCGACGACCGCGCTCGACTTCCGCGAGGAGGCCGACACGCTAGAGCCGGACGTGTGGATGCTGGGCTGGCTCTGCGACTAGTCTCTCCGAACGAACGGAACCCCCTCGGTCCAGCCCCGGGGGGGTTTCGTTTTGCGTCGAAGCATGATTCAATCCGCGCAGAGGGGTATCTGGTGAGCCTCTCGGCGACCCGAACCTGAATCGCCCGAGCCTGAGGCCAGCGTAGGGATAGGGCGGACCCGCCTTGCTAGCGGGATAGGGACAGGGGCTTTCTGGACCGGATCCCAAACCAGAGCTTTAGAACGACACTACGGGATGAAGCCCTCCGGGCAACTGGGGGGCTTCTACCGTTTCATCGCCCGGAGTACCCGGTGGAGCTTTCGGGCGGCAAGCTCGCAGAGCGTGCAGCGGTCGCGGTCGTGGGGGAGATCGCAGTGCGGACAGATCACGCCGTGAAGCGGCGACAGGCAGTACCTACAGGTCCCGGTGGTCGTTTCCATGTCGGATCACCGGGCTATCGTAACCGGCCCATCGATGGACGAAACCCCCCACAGCCCGAAGGCCGCAGGGGGTTCCGCTGCTCCCCGCGAGAGGAGTTTATCGAGTCTTCGGTGGAGCGGAGGAGGTGATCTTCTTCGGGTCCGCCGTGGTGACGGCGTTCGCCTTGGACTCCGCAGCCCTCGAGGACTTCAGCTTCATGTTGTTGTGCCAGTAGCTCGCCATCCCCGCCATGCCTGCTCCGGTGAATACGGAGCCGACCCAGCCCTCCAGTGCGGTGGATCCCTGGAACGCCGGGACCGATGCGATCAGCGCATCCGCGACGTTGATCTCGAACCCGAGACACACGCCGATCGCGACGACGAACGCGGTCAAGATCCAGACCCAGTCCGGCCACGGTGAGTCCGGGGTGGTGTCGACGATGGAGCGGATCCCGTCCACGAGCTTCGTCAGCCCGAGAGCCAACGGGCCGAACGTCACGACCAGTCCCGCGATGAGCGCGAAGACCGGCGCGAGTTGATCTGCCGTTCCCTGTGCCAGCATCGTTCCCCCTAACTGCCTCCCGTGGGCGGCGTCGGTGATATGTCCGGGTAGAGCGGCGGTTGCAGGTTCTCGACGAGGCACCAGTTCGTGGTCCCCGCAGATCGGTCGTCGATGTTGACCCCGGTGATGCAGACCTGAGCGCGGCCGATGTTCACGAGGTCGACGTTCGTCTCCACCACCTTGTTCTGGAGCCGGACCAACTCCTCGACGGTGTTGCTGTTCGTCGAGACGGCGACGACGACCGTGATGAAGAAGAACAGCAGCACCAGCACGAGCAGCGCCGCTGGAGTGGTGTAGGGCGACGCGAGTATCCGTCGCAGGCTAATCCGGTGCAGCAACAGGCCCTCCTTCCGGGAGGTCTTTACCGAAGACCTTGAAGTACATCAGGCGCGCGTTGTCCTCCAGGATCGAACGTCTCGCTTCCTCGCACGCCAGGAGACGAAGGTTCTGACTCGACAGGTCTTCCTCCAGCCGGTCGTTGCGCTTGACCTCAGCGTCGAGGCGCTTCTCCAACTGCTGCACGTACACGAGGTCGGCGGACGCGTTGCGGTCCTTCTGCCGCCCGATGGTGGTCACGAGCAGCCCCGCCGTCGCGATGATGAGCGCGGACAGCGGGATCGCCGCCGCGCTCCAGTCGATCGCGAACACGATCAGCAATGCAACGATGAGCCATCGAAGGGGCGTCCCGGGTTGAAGTCCGCGTGGACGTGATCGGAGTGGTTCGACCCGCCCGACGGGACGTTGTAGACGTGGACGCCGCCGCCCTCGTTCCAGATCAACGGTGTCGGCGATCCGAGCGGCCAGTGGATCAGGTTGCAGATGTCGAAGTCGTCCGCGTGCGCCAGACCGAACTCCCAGATCTTCTTCATCACCGCGCGGGAGTGTGCGATGTCGATCGCGTTCCCGCCGGCGCTCGATGCTCCGGAGGAGAAGCGGTTCGACTTCGCCGTCGATGAGGACAGCGGCCCCCAGTTCGAATGCTGCGACGGCGTGGACGTGGAGCCGATGGACTTACACACCAGAGCTCCGACGTTGATCAGACCTGGAGAGAACTCCGCCTGCAGGACGTGGAACCACTCGTCGACCTTCTCGTTGCCGGTCGTCACCGAGGCAGGGGTGACCACGTCCACGACCCGGCACAGGATCCCCTTTCCCGCCTTGTTGCGGACCTCGAGGGCGAGGCCGACCGCGCCGTGCAGCACCGCAGCGGTGGCCTTGTCCACGGCCTCCTCGCGTTGGCGCCACGGTCCCGGGCTGTCGCCATGGCGACGCAGACGGAACGGCGCATCGAACGGCCGCAGCCGCGAGGCGATGGCCTTCCGCACACCGGAATCCGAGCCGACCGGCTTGGACGGTGGCTTGTCGTTCGTCTTGAACGTGTACGCGCGCAATCTTCCCCCCTATCCTGCTTGTCTCACCCGAGTCATCGGTGGTACCACACCGGCACCGGAGAACCCGGGATCCGGGTTGGTCCCCACGACGAATGGCACGGCGCTCGTGGCTGTTCCTTGGGGAGTCGTGACCGTGACAGCACCCGTAACGGCCAGGGCCGGCACGACCGCATCGATCCGCGTGGCGCTGTTGATCCCAAACGTCGCCGCCACACCGCCGAACCTCACTGCCGTCGCTCCGGTGAAGTTCGTGCCGAAGATCGTCACCGTGATCGAAGGCAGCCCGGTCGTGGGGGAGAAGCTCGAGATCGTCGGCACGGTCGGCGTGACCGAGGTCTGGGAGAACTGGTAGAACGCCGCGAGCGACGCCGGTTCCGGTGGATGATCGCCACCGGAGATCGCCCAGTCCGGGACGTTGCCGTCCGACGAGTCGTGGTCGTAGTACGCCACGTACTCGATGCCCGGGAGGTTCCGGACATTGTTCGCGACCGCCAGGAGCCAGTTGGCGCGCTTCACGGCGTAGTTCGGATCGACGTTCGGATCGGTGATCGCGCATCCGAGTTCGGGGATCGTCAGCGTGACACCGTGCCCCTGCGCGAACGGGTACGGAGCTTGCCGGCCGGACTGACGCGGGACCGTCAGCAGCGTGGTCGGCTCGTCCGGTGCGGTCGACGGGGTCGCGTACTGCGAAGCACCGTCGGCCGCACCGCGCCGGTTGTACGTGTCGCAGCCGACGTTATCCACCCCCGGCGTCCACCACGGGTCGGGACCGCCACCGTTGCCGAACCAGAACGTTCCGCCGACGTAGACGTTGCTCGATCTCCACGCCGACGCGAGCGGCTTGATGATGTTCATGAACCGCGTGAACGCCGCGACGTAATCAGACGCCGTGCCGTTGCCCTGCGGCTCGTGGTGGAACGAGAACCAGCCTGCGGGAGTGATACCGGCGAGACGGTTGCCGATGTTCTGCGCGCGAACGTCGTCGCTCCCACCCGCGATCGCGGCCCACGAGCTGCTCGACTTCCACGAGACGTGGACCCGCAGACCCATGCTCGCGTATGTCTGCACGAGGTTCCACTTCGACCCGAGCGTGTTCCCGGAGAAGGCTTCACCCGCCGTCATGAACAGACGCACGACCTGCACCGGATGTCCAAGTTGGGTCTGGAACCGGGACAGCTTGTCCTCGTGAACGCCGAGCAGGATCGCCAACTAGACCGCCTGACCTAGCTCAGTCGCGACGAAGCCCCAGTTGATCGCGCCACCTGTCCACGAGACCGACGGCGTCTGGTCGTACACCGCACCCGAGATCGCCGAGTACATCTGGCGCGCGGGAGTCGAACCCATGCCGGTCGAGTTCACGACCGTGAGTCCGGACTCCGGAGTGATGGTGCCGATGGTCGCCAAGGAAGCGTTCCAGGCGGCCAGTGCGTAGACCTTGCTCCCGCCACCGGGTGAGGCCAGTGGGTCGTTCGCGAGTCCCGCCGGCCCGGACGCCGACTCCGATGCGTCGAGGTAGCGCCTGACCTTCGTCGTGGACTGCGCGAGCGCGAACACCGTCGCGTCCGTGGTGGGGGTCCTCACGAGTTGGATCTGGATGCCGGTGGTCGCCTGCGCCGAGACGCCAACCACGAGCGGCGCCGCCGCAGCGGCGGTTGCCTGCCAGCCGATGAACCGCGTGAGGCGTGAGCGGTTCGTCGAGGTCCCGAGGATGACGGATCCCTCGTTGCTCCACGACGTGATGCTCCCGCCCGAAAGCGTCGGGACACCCGGATCCACCGACGTGCCGGTGGTCGTGATCACGTCGCAGATCGCCATGCGGTTGTTGCCGATCAGCACCGAAGCACCCGAGCCGACGGATGCCGAGAACCCGGATGCGCTCGTGTCGTAGTCGGCGGTCTGATCGGTCGTGTCGAATCCCATCAGCACCGCCTCGACGGTGATGGTCGGGATGCCCGGAGGCGGTGGGGTGAAGACTCCCGGCTGCTCCAGTTCCGACGCGATCGCCAGCCAGATAGCGGTCGGGGAGATCGCCGCCGACGGAGACGTGTCGTAGGTCGTCGGGTTCCACATCTCGTTCACATGGATCGTCGGGGCGGACATGTTCGACTGCGCTCCGATGAGCGAGTACCCAGCTTCCGGAGTGACGACGGTCCCGGCAGCACCGGAGTCCGCGACGACCATCAGCGTCCTGTCCGCCGCATCCTGCGCCGCCGCGAGCGTCGTCTTGGCGGTGGTGCCGAGTTCCCCGCCGTCCGTGTTGCAGCGAACGGTCGTGTTGGCGAGCGCCAGCGAGACGAACGTCGACTGCACGATGCCGGCAGTCTTGACGCCACGCGTCACACACCCCGAGTGAGAGGCCGCAGAGTCCGGCAATCCAACGGTCAGCGGAGAGGCAGCTGCGGAGATGGCGTCCCTCGCGATGTAGCGGGTGATGCGCCTGCGGACCGTCGCGACCTGTCCGTCGATCTTCGTCCCGACCAACGTCCACGCGACCACACCGCCACCCGCGAGTGATGGGACCGGCGGGGCCTGCGAGTTGTCGGTGGTCGTGATGATGTCCACGATGCCGCCGATCTTGTTCCCGAGTTGCGCGGCGGCGCCCATGATGTAGGTGTTCACCCCGGCGCGCGCCGACGAGTCCACAGCCGAGACTTCCGTCCACGGGACGAGATCCAGCGTCCCGTACACATCCGGCGGCGGCACGATGATCGGCGGCTCGTCGCCGGTTCCGGCTCCCGGTGCGTATCCGATCCACACGCCGTTGACCTGATCGAAGCTCACGACGTTGAGGTCGTCCACGGCCGTCCCGAGGACCGGCGGAAGACCGTCGGTGAGCGCCCACGAGGTGTTGGCCCAAGTGACGACGTTCGTGCCGCTGCCGCCCTGCGTGAGTCGGATGGTGATCGCGGACACAGGTCGTCCCGAGGAGTCATCGAGCGTGAACGTCGTGTTACCCGTCAGCGTGATCGCATAGTACGAAGCCTCGCCAGCGTCAAGCGTCACGGCCCCCGAGACATCGGTGAGCGTGATGAGCGCCTCCTGGCTTGGCCCCGGAGGTCCGGTCTGCCCGATGGGACCGGTGTCGCCTTGGCTCCCATCGACGCCGTCCACCCCATCCTCACCGGCTGGCGCGAAGACCTCCCAGTTCGCCGTGTCGGCGGGCGTTATGTCGGGTTCGGAGTTCGAGTTCGTGAGCAGGCAGAGGAAGACGCTCCCGCCGTGTCGCACCAATTCGTACTGGTCGTTGACGCTGACCGCGTGATACGTCGTGCCCGAGTCCCAGTCGCCGAGGTAGAGGAACCCGACGCCCGTGTCTCCCTGCGGACCAGGCGATCCGGAGATGGCAGGGTCGATCGCGGTCCACAGTTGCGTCGAGTCGTTCCAGAAGAACACCGCGCCGTCGGGCGGATCCCCGTCGTCGAAGAGGTTGACGAACTCATGCACGATGTCGTGGTGCTGCTGGTGGATCTTGACATCGGGATGAGACGCGTCGTCCGCGTATGCGGGATCGATGTTCTCCGGTAGTCCTCTGCTTGGCACCGCTAGGCTCCCCTCTTCAGCGACACTTCATCCACGAACAACCCGGCCTTGCCCGACCCGGCGTTCTTCACCCGCAACTGCACGAATGCCGCAGCGTTCGGTGCGCGAGCATCGACCTTCACGGTCGTCCATCCGGTGATCGGAAGGCCCGTCACGGAGGTGGCTGTGCCGATGCTCTTGGACAGGAAGACCATGTTCGCGTCGTACCAGTCCAACTCTAGCGTCACGGTACGGGTGGTCGTGACAGACGGGGTCGCGGGATTCGTCTCGGACGGCACACCGCCGGCGAGGCCGAAACGCACCATCCGCACCTGCGCCTTGCCGATGTACACCTGGCGATGTTCGATGGGCACGACCGGCGCGAGCGCGGAGTTGGTTCCGGTCGACGATGCCTCCATCTGCAGCACCCACGCGCCACGCGAGGCGTAGACGTACTGGATGTCATACGTGTAGGTGAACGTGGGATCGAAGTGGCCCTTGCGGATCCGCGTCTCTTCCAACTGCACGTCCTGGGCGAGGATCGTGCAGTTCGTCTCCGCCGTCCAACTGCCCGTGGATCCGAGCGCGACATCACTGAGCGCGTCGAACCCTTCGAAGCTGTAGTCGTTGGGACCGAGCAGGTTCGGGAACACCGGCAGCGAGAGCCACCACGCGAGGTTCCACAGGTTCCTCGAGGGCGTGGAGATCTCGATCCCCTCGATCATCGACCGCTGCTCCACCACGTCGCCGTTCGGCAGCACCACCTCGACCGTCACGATGTCCCACAGGTCGGCGGTGAGCATCTTCTTCCAGTCGGTGACGAGGTTCGACATGTCGAGCTTCGCCAGGTAGACCTGAGGCTCGCGGTAACGCAGCAAGATGTTCTCGGCACGAGAGTCGAGGTGTTCCTGGTAGAACAGCCCGATCTCAGGCGTCGGCCATTCACGCCGCAGGTAGCGAGCCTGCGAACCCTTGTCCTCAAGGATCGCGTACGGCGGTCCGGGATCCACACCGAACGGTGGGGGTGTGTGTCCGCTCCCGGTGAGATGGACGTAGTTGTAGATCAGCGTCTCGTCCAGCACGCGATCCATGTCGGCGAACTTCTCCGCGTCGACAGCGACACGGATCTCCCCGGCCGGCCTGAGCGGCCAGTCGTGATCTCGGTACGTGCAGATGCCGCCACGGCTGATGTAGAAGTTCCCGCCGTCGGCCTGCGCGATGTCGTCCACGGCCGCGCGCACAGGTTGTCCCTGATACGTGCCGAGCCAGAGGATGTATGCAGGGTTCCCGGCGCTCGTGGTGGTCGAGAATCTGTCTCCCACGTCGCGGTTGCCACCCTGCGTCGTGCCGTAGGGATAGCCCTCCACGGGATCCACCACTCCGGAGCGACCGGTGTACGGGCGATAGTTCAGCGCGAGGTTCATCGCCGCCGGGGGGGCGAAGAAGTTGATGCCGATGGTTCCGCTGAGTTCGTCCTTCGCCATCACGCCGAGGAGATCCATGCACTTGATCGTGGCGATGGCGTCGTTGCCGAGCGCGGGGTAGTCGAACTCGATGCTCTCGATCACACCGTCGTAGATCGGTTCCCAGACCGTGGTCGCCCCGCCGCCGACGAGATCTGTCCCCCCGACCTTCGACGAGCCGACCTTGAACGCAGACGTGGTCCGAGCGAACCCTGCCTCGAAGCGGATCCTTCGCATCAACGGGCTGATCGCGAACGCGTTGTCTGCCTCCGGGTCGAACCCTCGATCCCAGTTGTCCAACACGACGGTGGCGGTCCCGGTTTCGTTGCGGTCCAGCGGGCGCTCCCGCCCTCGTCGGATGCCGGTGATCCCCGATCCTCCGCGCACACGATCCGTGACATCCGTCCAGATCGGCTCGTTCGAGACGGAGGAGAATTCCTGGGGGGTCTGGGGGTAGATGTCGTTGACGAAGTCGATCAGCACCCGCAGATCCGGTGTCTTCGGTGGCGTGCCGCTGGGGAACGGCGGTGGAACGAACGGCAGTTCGTACCCTGACGTATAGCCGAGGGCGTAATGGTCGACCATCAGACCGAGGAGTACTCGAGATAGGACCCGGCCATGCGAGTGATCGTCGTCGCGCTGGACGCCACGAGTTGCGACCACCACGGAGCGAACGACCCGCTGTTCGATCCGTTATGCACGAGGACTTCGATCTCGATAGGGATGGCGTAGTTCGCCGCGCTGAACACCGGGTACGTCGAGAGGTTCCCGGCCGCGAGGCCGGTGGTGGTGTTGTAGACGCCGAACCCACCGAAGAAGTCGTTGGCATTCATCATGAAGTTCCCCGGTGGTATCCCGCCACGGATCCGCATCGATCCCATGAGATGCGTCGGTGAAGCCGGTCCACCGACACCGAGCTTCAAGGTCGTGCTTGCCGACCCGGCCGTCATCTTGAACCAGATCACTCCACGGATGCGGTACTTCGTGTTCGCGGCCATGACGAACGTGAGCTCCGAATCGGCGGCGAGCGTGGCGGTGTTGGAACGCGACAGGTCCGAATTCGCGGGCAGAGTCGTCCACCCGACGTTCGGGACCGTGGGATCGCGGACGGGGACGAGCTTCGGCACGATGAGGTTCTGCTCGATCGCGGTGGCGCCGACCGGCACGAAGATCGACGCCAGCGCGACGGACCCCGGAACCTCCAGCGGCGACGGCAACAGCGGAGCCGCGTCCGCGACCCCTTGGATCACGTCGACCGTGTCGATGTCTCTGGCGATGACGAGGTCGAAGCGCGGATCGGCTTCCGGGTCCGAGATCGAGATGTCCCCACCCGAGATCGCGATCGCCACACCGTCCGACGCGATGGCACCCGAAGGAACGGTCACGACCATCGACACCGGGGAGTCGGGGACCACCTCGCACCCAGAGATGACGCCGTTCAGCCCGCCGATCGCGGCCTGCAGGATGTCGTAGTCGGCTTGGAAGATGCGGGACTGGAATTCGGTATCGAAGTATGCCGGGTCACCATCGTTCGGAATGGTCAAGGTCACAAGCCAGTCCCCCCATTGTTGCGGCCGATCCGCAGAAGCTCTTCACGCACCGCACGAGCTGTCTCCTCGCCACCCGCGCCGAAGACGTTCACCGTCACTCCGCCACGGCCGTTGTTGCCGTTGCCACCCCCGCCGCCGATCTGACCAGTGGCGTTGTTGATCGCGTTGATCAGGTGATCGAGCGCGTCCACGAACTCCCGGTTCTTATCGTTGATCTTCTCCGGATGCAAGCCATCGAGGAAGTGGTTCAGACGCTCAAGGAGCGTGTCGAGCGCCGACGACATCTTCAGGAGCTTCTCCCCGAAGGCCGCCTGGGTCATCTGGTCGGCGGTCTTCTGGGTGATCCTCGCGATCGACTCCTGCGCGTTGTTCAACTGATCGATCAGCGCCGGGTCGTTCAGCAGCGCCTGGGCGATGGGGATCGCACCCGCGCCCTGTCCGGCCAGATCCGTAAGGTTCGCGACGTTCAAGCCCTCGGATTGCAACTGCTTCAACAGCTTGGCGAGTTGGGACGCCTGGTTCACTTGGTTCTGGATCAACGCCTGGATGTTGACGGCCTCAGGCGCGACCTGCCCCGGCTCCAGCGTTCCCTCGGCCTGCGCCTGGAGGAAGTCCTCCTGCTCCTGGCGGAACCTCTCAAGCTCGTCGCCGATGGTCCCGATCAGATCCGCCGAGTCGGTGAACGCGCCCTTGATCGCATCGCGGAAGTCGGTCGCCTTCGTCTTCAGCCGGTCGAACTGCTTCTCCAGCTTGTTCAGGTCGCGAGAGAACGCGCGCGCCTGATCGGCCGCACCCTCGCCAGCCGCCGCACGGATCAGCGGGATCAGCGTCTCCAGTCGAGACTTCACATGCTCGAAGTTGGAGGTGACCTCGATGATCGTCTTCATGAAGAACGCCTCGCCGCCGCCGCTGCTACCGCCGGCGCGCTTCTGGAACCCGATGCTCCTCAGACCGTCCTCGATGACCTCCCACGGCCACGGTGAGTTCGGCCTGGTGTGAACCAGGACGGAGGCGTTCATCTGCCACTCGCCGCCCTGCGTCTGGTGGAAGCCCAACCCGCGCATCTTCGTATTGAGCGCATCGAGCGCAGCGGTTTCGGCTTTGGTCGTGACCTCGACGTGCCACTTCTTGTCGGAGATCTCCTTCAAGCGAGTACGCAGGAGTTTCAGCGCACCCTGGAAATCACCGACCTTGATCAGGTTGCTGACCATGTCCCGGTCGGTCTGACTGAGCGCGATACCGAGATTGCCGTATCCGGTGACGATCGCGTCGAGGTTCCTCGCGTGACCCCTCGAGAGATCCCCGGACTTCACCAGATCGTTCAACCAGGCATGGGTCGCGATGTTCGCACCCTCCTGTGCTGCCTTCACCTGTTCGATGATCGCCGCCACTTCTTCGGCCGACGCACCGGTCGCCAGCAGCGCGGTCGTGAGTTCCCTGCCGGTGAGCGTGCCTCTCGCCAACTGGGTCGCCCAGGCTTCGATGCTTTCCTGACTGACCTTGAGGCTCGTTCCCACCCGACCGACATCCTGGCTGATACCGGTCATCACGCCGCCCCAGACCTCCCAGGCGTTGGCGACACCGTTGACGAATCCTTCGAAGTCGCCGTCCTTGAATCGTTGCAACTGGTCGAACCCCTGCTTCGCCGCAACCGCGAACGCACCGACACCGACGGCCGCCTCGGCGAACCCCGTACCGATGGCGGTAGCGGTGCTACCGGCGCCACCCGCGCTCCCCGCAGCACCGGCCGAAGCGGTGCCGATCTTGGAGATGATGTTGATCACACCTCCGCCGACGCGAAGGATCGATCCGAAGATTGCGAGCAGCGGACCGAGCGCCGCGACGAGCAGGCCGACCTGGACGATGGTCTTCTTCGTTGAGTCGTCGAGGTTCTTGAACCACTTCGCCGCGTCCTTGATCGCCGGGACCACGTCATGGACGAGGATCGGGATCAAGATGTTGCCGAGTTCGATCGCGGTTTCCTTCAGGTCCGTGAGCGCCTGGTTGAACTTGAACTGCGGCGTCTTCTTCATGATGTCGAACGCGTCCTGGAAGTCCGTTGCGGTGTCCTTCGCGGACAGGCCGAGTTCCTCCCAGAGCTTGCGCGCCGACTCCGCAGAGTTGCCGACGAGCGTGTTCGCGATGACCGCTCCTCGAGCTCCGCCCGTGATCGTGCCCCAGGCTTCCTTGCCCGCGACGGTTGTGAGGTCGAACGTCTTCGCGATGTCCTGCATGACCGCGAGCAGCCCGCCGGGTTCGGCGATGCGCGACTGCACGTCCTGGATCGAGATCCCGAAGTCTTCGAACTTCTTCTTCGATTCCTCGGTCGGGTTCTGCAGCGCCGCCAGGAGGAAGCGCAGACCGGTCGTCGCGCGGCTCGCCTCGACACCTGCGTTGGTGGCCTGAGCGATGGCTGCCGCCACATCCTGGAACGACACGCCGAGTTGCGAGGCCAGCGGGATGACGATGCCGATGTTCTCCGCGAAGTCCGCAGGTTCCGCCTTGCCGACCTTGATCGCGCGGGTGAGGATGTTCATCGCGTTCGTCGCATCCAGCCCGGTGCCCGCGTAGTCGTGCAGGACCGTCGTCAGGAGCTTGGCATTCGTCGCCGCATCCGCCATCCCTGTGGCAGCAGCCTGAGCCGATGCCCGAACGACCGGGAACACATCCTTGGCGGCGAGGCCGGCGGAGGCCGCGAAGTACATCGCCTCGGCGAGTCCGCCCGGATCCTGTCCCGTCGCATGCGCGAGATCCAGGACGAATCCCTTGGCCTCCTCGGTGGTGTGACCGATGTCGCCGGCGAGGGCTTCGATCCGAGAGAACGTCGTGTTGAAGTCCAGCGCGAGCTTCGTCGAGACCGCACCGACGGCGGCCAGCGGAACGGTCAGGAACTTCGTCATCGCGAGGCCGGACGCCTGCAGGCTGCGCCCGACGCGCTGTGTCGCGTTCGTGACCGCACCGGAGATGGATGAGGCAAGCGCCGCCCCGTTCGCGACGACGTTGACGACTGCGGTGCCGCCCTGGAGAACCACTTACCTCACCCCCTCAGTTTGAACATCTGCGCGATCTCGTTGATGCTCGCCGCGCGCTTCTTGGGCTTCTCCGGTTCTAACAGCTTCGGTTCCGCCTGGAAGACGGCACGCCAAAATGCCCCGTCCCCCGGAAGATTGCGGAGGAGGGACACGAGGCGTCCACCATCTAGGCTGTGTTCGTGTGCGGCTCGGCTGAGGTCGATCCCGTAGAACCGTTGGAAGTCAGCTTCCGCGGCCCCCGAGTGTTCCTCGAACTTCCAGCCGAGCCATCCGATTCCCCCGCCGCCATCCCTGCGTACTCCTCGCCGATCCAGTTGATCACGGCCATGATCTGTTCCTGGGTCGGCTGCAGACGCATGAACTGCTCGTACTGCTCAGGTCCGAGGCAGTCCTCGAGAGCCGTGTCCAACGCGACCACGGCCCCCGCACGGACTGCTTCGATGGGCGATGAGATCTCCTTCGCGAACCGGGAGACCTCGACGACGTACTTCCAGGGCATGTCCGCCGGGATGGTGAACACCTCGCCCTTGAAGTCGATGGGGTGTTCTGCTTCGGTGTTGCGACCGATGACTTCGTCGAGGTTCAGTCGCGTCATGATGCCGCCGCCTGGACACCGATGAGCGTTCCGACCGCACCGGTCGTCTCGTCGGCGAGCAAGGCGAACGTCACTGGCAGCAACGCGGCCTGACCACGGACCCACTGAGGAGTCACGTCACCCGAGATCGTGGCACGCGTGAACATGAACGCGTGATGCGTATCTCCGTCCTCGACATCGAACATGACCGCGTACTCCGCGATGGTGTCCGCTGCCGTCGGGAACTCGTACGTGAACGTGTTCCCACCACCGGCCGTCCACGTTCCGCCTCCGAAGGCGGTGACGACGGTTTCCTCCGACCACTCCATCAGGTTGACGGTGATCTGGCCGGTACGTGCCGACACCTGGCGCCGAACCGGCGTCTCTGCCTGCCACGCCCTGATGTCGAGCGTCTCCAGACCGAACGTCGCCTGGATGCCGTCCTCGGAGAGGTACCCGAGGTCTTTCCAGTCGGCGTCGATGTCGTCTGGCACGTCGTCGATGTCCGTCGGCACAGGCGTCCCCACCGGAGCGATGAAGATGTGTCCGAACGGAGCAACGACGATCTCGTTGGCATCGAATGCCATCGAGCGTCACCTCCTTCTGGGGCGGTCGCCCCCTCGTGTCGCGGTCGCGACTAGTTGTGTGCCCATACGCGCATGTTGACCTGATACCTCGGACGGTTGTCCTCCGGTTCAGGCATGCGCCGAACGCCGATCAACGTCTCGCAGTGGACGACGGCTTGGTCTTGCACGCCGGTCCACGCGGACATCTCGGCCTGGACGGTGCGGGCGAGGAACCGCGCCGACTCGCGCGTGTCCCCGTAGCAGTCCAGTTGGATCCACGCGCCGGACATGTGCCCCTCGATGGGGACGTTGTCCGACACGAGCAGCACCGTGACGGCGGGAAACGTCGGGCGAGAAGGAAGCTCGCCGGATACCCGGCCGTCCACGAGGTCATCCACGCTCTGCACGTCCTTGAGGAACTGCACCACGAGCGACTCGACATCCGGCAGGAGGTGGACGGGCCAACTCACGGCAACGTGTCCAGGGCCGGCCGCATGTACGGCTGTGCGGGAGTGGTCGATGTGCCGTACTCGACGAAGCCGCCGTAGCGAGCGGTCGCGCCGATCTCGGCGTTCGCCGTCGTCGTGCCGCCCTCGACGGCCATCTCGATGGAGTCGCGCAGGAAGCCCGTGTCGACGGGGACGAGGGATTGCGCGGCGGCCTGCACCTTCGCACCCTGCTCCGTGACGCAGCGCAACGCCTCGACGGACAGTTCCCACTCCTTGCCGACGGCCAGGTTGGGGATGAACGTGACGGTGGTTGGCATCTCTACCCCTCGATGTGCTTTCCCTTGACGAGGACGAACTGGGATCCTGCACCCGGCTTGATCGCCTGCGACGGGATCCCCACGACCTCGAACGTCCGGCCGTCATGCACGACCCGGTCATACGCCTCGATGTCGGTTCCCGGCGGGAGCATGAACGAGTAGTCCGCCAGCACCTGATCGCGCCCGACGATCTCCTCGCTGGTCTCGAGCCACCGGCTGGACGCGATGCCGGCACGACCGACGAACGCGTCAACGGTGTCGATCTGGCTCCAGACCTTCACCTCGTCGCCCAACGAGTCCTCGGTCGTCGAGGTGTAGCGGTAGATGTCGACCGACTCCGTCATCAGGGCCGCGAGACTCATGCAACCCCGGCGAAGCGGTAGAAGTCCAGCACGAACATCTCTTCGGGAGCGATCACCGTGGAGGCAGCTGCGGAAGAGGCGGTGTCGGCGAGCGTGTACGTGTAGGAGTCCGGCGAGATCGATTCGGACTTCAGCGCGCCGACCACCGTTCCGGCCGACACGAAGATCCGCTGCGAGAGCGCGAGCGCCACGCGCCGGATGTCGGCGGGCATCCGCTCAGGCTTGGGCGTGTCGTCGTCCGGGTCGTCTTCCACGTCGTCCTCGTCGAACGCGTAGCCGTGGCTGTACGTCACCGTGATGTTCGCGACCCCGCGCGGCCAGATCGTCCCGTTCCCTCGGTAGACCAACCCGGCCTTCACGACGTAGACGAAGTCTTCCTCCACCGTCTCATCGACGAGGATCTCGGAGATCGACACGATGGGGAGCTCCGGCAGCAGCAGTGCCTTTCCCCCGGTGCCGCCCATCGTCACCACGTCGTCTTCGACCCAGTTCAGGTGCTGACCGAGGTAGGACCGGATCATCTCGCAGGACGAGTCGATCGCGATCGTCGCGAGTTCGCTCGACGACAGGTCTTGGCCCAGGAGGATCCCCAGGTCCGTTACGGACACGAACGGCAGAGTCATCGTCGTAGCTCCCATTCTGTTCCCTTGGAGACGCCCCACGAGCTTCCGCTGGAACCGGCCCACGCCATCACAGGCTCCGCAGGCACCGGCCATTCCTCGCCGTCTGTCACTGCCCACTCGTCACCGGGATCGACCGGCCACTCCAGCGGGGAGTTGCGGATCACCAGCACCGACACCGGATACGGCAGCGTCGAGTCGATAACGATGGTGATGCCGGTGGTTTCTTTCCACAGCAGCAGGATCATCCGACACCCATCTGAGCGAGTCTCGATGGAGTTTCCTCGAGCGCGGAGACGACCCCGTAGCGAGTCCCGACCCCGGTGTTCGACGTTTCGACGCGGACGCGCGTGATGAGCTTCGTGGAGAAGGCGTTCACCGCCGAACCAGCGGATCCGGTGATCGTCACCCCGCCGCCGTGGTTGGCATCCAAACGGCGACCGGAGTTGGACGTGGTGGTGATCGTCGTCGAGGTCCCGTCGATGTAGGTGATGATTAGACTGAGCGCCGTGCTGGCCGTCACGCTCTGACCGCAGGCAACGGACACAGCCGCCAGATACTTCCCGGCTGCCGCTTGGATATCCGCGACCGTCGTGGCTGGTGTACCGGACGCCGACGATCCACCGGCCTGCTTGATCGTGCTGGCTCCCGAGAGTTCTTCCTCCCCCGCGATGGTCGCGTAACGGGTGCCGGTGCCGACCCCGAGCGTGGCGACCTTCACATCGGTGACTTCCTTCGCGGAGAACGCCGTCACCGCGTCCGCTGCGCCAGCGATGCTCCTGAGGGCACCACCCGCGTTCGCCCGGATGTCATGCCCCGTTGCCGCCACGGTGTCTACCGTGGTCGTGGTCGCGTCGGCGTAGGTGATCGTGAGACGAAGCTGGGTGCCAGCGGTACTCGTGGTAGCGCAGAACACCGTCCAGCCGACGAGGTGGCTACCGCCCGCCGCCGTGATCTGCGCGACGACGGTGCCTGGAGTCCCGGACGTGGACGATCCGTTGGCGCGCTTGGTCGTCACTAGGAGACCTCCGTCGCGCTCACGGTGGCGTAACGCGTGCCGGTGCCGGTGCCGAGGGTGGTGACCTGGAGGCGCGTAACGTCTTTCGCGGAGAACGCCGTCACGTTGTCCGGGATGCCTGCGGCCATCCTCATGCCGCCACCCGCGTTGGCGAACATCTGGTGGGCCGTCGCCGCCGCCGAATCGAAGTTAGTCGAAGTGGCGTCAGAGTACGTGACCGTCACCCGCAGGTTCGTGGCGGCCGTGTTCGTCTGCGCGGCGATGAGGAACCACTCGACGAGCCTCTTTCCGGTCGCCGCCTGGATGTCCACCACGGTCGTTCCCGCCGTGCCGGATGAGGACGAACCAGCGGCGCGGAGGACCTGGCGTCGCAATTACTTGTACCAAGCGACGGCATCGAGAGCCGTGGTTGGAGCGCCGCTTGTCGCCGCCGCTGAGGACGCCGCCCACGACATCGCGGTATCGAACCCGATCCCCGGCGTCCCGAACAGGTTCGCCGCCGACCCGGCAGGGATCGCGAGCAGGAACAGCGGGTTCGTCGTTCCGACCGTCACCGAGGCCGCTGCGACGTTGTAGAAGATCACGTACTCCGTGACCGTGTTCGGGTTGAAGATGTAGTAGCCGTAGAGCTTCCCCGGCGATCCCTTGATGACCTGCGCGGAGTTCGTCAGCGCGGTCGATCCGTCGCCGGACGTGGCGTTCATCGTGGAGGCGCCGCCGTTGGCCGATCCGGCTTCGCTCGTCCACATCGCGCCGACCTCGTTGGTGGCGAACGGCTCGTAGTCCCCGTCCGTCGGGCCGGCGGAGCGTTCGGTCGGAGCAGCCGCGCGCACACCGAGCGCCATAACGCCGACATCCCCGGTGTTGTGCCCCGCGTCCTCAGCCTTGCCCAGGTTCGTCGCGCCCGTGCCGGGGACGACCGAGGCAACGTCTACGTCTCCGATGTCCACGCCGTTGTTCGCGGCGAGCTTGCCGATCGCGTTCGTCCCGGCCGGGAGCGCCACGTCGTTCGCCAGCACGACGCGTTGCGTCTTCGCCGACACGTTGCCCGAGTTCCCGTCGACACCGGCCTGACCGACGATGTTGTTCACCTTGGCGCGGTCGGACTCGTCCCAGTCGTCCATGATCTCGACGGCCGTCTGGATCGCGCTGTTGGATGCCTCCAACCCGTCCACATGACCGTCGATCGCGGTCAAGAGCGTCTCGACTCCATCGACCCGGCCGTCGATGGTCGTCAACGTCGAGTTGGTGGTGCCGATCAGCGTCTCCAGGCCGTCCACTCGACCGTCGATGGTCGTGAGGGTGGAGTTCGTCGTGCCCACGAGGGTCTCGAGGCCATCGACCGAAGTCTCCAGTCCGTCAACGTGCCCGTCGATGGTGGTGAGCAGCGCCTCCACGCCGTCCACGTCCGCATGGATCGTGTCGAGTTTCGTGTTGGTCGACGCGACCGCCGTCTCCAACCCGTCGACATGGCCGTCGATGGTCCCGAGGTTCGTGTTGACGGTGTCGAGCTTGGTGTTGGTCGCCGCGATGGCCGTCTCGACCCCGTCGACATGACCGATGACGGTGTCGAGTTTCGTGTTCGTGGATCCGATGAGTCCCTCGAGGCCGTCGACACCGCTGTTGATCGAGGTGAGTCCGGTGATGACCGTGTCGAGGTCCGTCTCGATTGTCGCCAGTGTCGCCTCGGTCGCCGCGCCGGTAGGAAGCGGTGAGGATGCGATGGAAACCGGCAACTCATCGACGACGGGAACCGATAGACCGTTCCCGCCGAGGTCGAGCTTGATCACTTGGAAGTGGCGGCTTCCCACTTCGTCGGTGGCAACGGCTGGGCCGGTACCTGGAGTGACTTCGATATCGTCTGCCACGATTAGCTCCCGTCAGGCATGGTCAGGGTCCACGAGACGATGCGGACCGATGTTCCGGTGGTGATCGCGGGCGACGACAGGATCATCTCGTCCGAACCGTCGTAGACCGGGATGTCCCCGGCGGAGTAGGCGCGGAACCATCCGGCCGTGCCGTCGGTGATGCCTGTGGTCTCTGCTCCCGAGACATCGGCGATCACGACACCGTTCGTCGCGGATCCAAACGCCGGCGTGCCCAGAGGGATGGTCGCCAGGAGTGTGCCGGTCGCCACGTCATCGGGATCCGGCGGGGAGCCTTCTCGGATCTCGACGTAGCCCCCGTCGAGCATGTCGGCCAGCGACTCGATCATGATCGAGCGCGTCAAGTTCGGGATCAATGAACCTCCTCCAGCAAGATCATCACCGCGAGATCATCGTCATGCACACCGACGACGAGTCGCGAGGTCGGCACCGGCAGGATCGAAGCGATGCGGATGTCGATCCTCGCCTGCGGCCACGAGCCGCGATCGAACTGGAGCGGGATCCCGCTGTCGATATCGAGCAAGCCCTGGACGGCCGGCAGGGTCGAGTCGATCGTGATCTCGACATCGCCGCCAACCGGGGTCTTCCACAGCAGGAGCAGCATCAGGTGCCCCCGTTATTCGTCGATGACGATCTGCTCGCGCTCCTGAAGGACGCCCGTGATCGCACCCTTCTCATCGCGGACGAGGGTCCGCACGAAGTCCGGTCCGATCAACGACGCGACCCGGCCGTACTCGTCCCGCACGATCATGGCCGAGGAGAACTCGATGCTGAGTCGTCCGGCGCCGCCGATGGCCTCGAGGGTGATCGTCTTCTCGTCCCCGGTGGGACCGACGGGACCGGCACCCGTGCCTTGCTGTCCATACCGATCCGGTTCTTCTTCCGGGACCTCCGGGGTCTCCGGTGTCTCCGGGATGATCTCTGGCTCCGGTTGGGGCACCGGCACAGGATCGGGCACGACATCAGGCTCGACCTCGTCCGGCACGACCTCCAGGACCGGGATCTCGAAGCCCTCCAGGCGGGCGATCAGTTCCTCGTGCGTCTCGGCTGCAGGCAGCGGTACGGCGAACTCTGCATCGAGTTCGTCGATCCGTTTGCGGAGGACTTCGTCGCTCATCTACTCCATCTCCTCGATAGCGCGCGCGGCTCGTTGTGCTGCTTTGCCATCCATCTCGCCATAGATCGACGCGACTGCCTCGCGCCGACGTTCGCGGATCTGCGGTGGATCAGCCAAGGCGCGCTCGACGCCCTGCACCAGTTCGGACGGATCATCGACCTCGACCCCGGCGTTGGCGAACTCCCAGAACCGAAGCCCATGCTCGACGTTGCGTCGGTACCACGGGGCGTTCAGCCACACGACCGGGATGCCGATAGCCATCGCCTCCCAACCTGCGGAGGAGTTGTCGGTGATGAAGACTCTCGCTCGTTGCATGACCTCCTCGAACGAAGTGACCGGCTCGATCCCCGAGGTTTTGTACGGTTCCCTGAGGCCGTCTCCCCATCGGGGGTGCCACGTACCCACCACGGAGCCGTACCAGTCGCTCAGGTCCCTCAGGGCCGCCGCGTAGTGGCTGTACGCCGAGTACGTCTCCGAGACCACCTTGCACGGCCAGTGGAATCCGATGGCGACCTCTTGGCCCTGCGGGACGACACCGGCCCACCTGTCGAGCTTCGGACATCCGACGACCGCTGCTCGCGCATCGGGGTAGCGGGCGCGGTTCGCGTCGGCCACCCGCTTGTTCGGGCAGATGAACAGTCGCACCCGCTCGCGATGATCCCCTCCGGGGTAGGCGGCGAGCCTCACGCCTCGGTACGTCTGTCCCGCTCCATGCTCGACGAAGACCGCCGGCCTCCTGGCGCGACGAAGATCCCGAGCGGACGCGACGACGATGGTGCCCTCGCCGTAGGAAGCCTGGATCGAGGAGACCCATGATGTGGCGTCCATCCGCGCGGCGATGGGTTCGAGATGATCGCGGTAGTGCGGCAGCGAGGCGAGGAAGTCCATCAGCGTTGCGGAGGACCGTCGGGCAGCCACTGTGCCGCCCAGTGATGCACGCTGTAGCTCTGTTCGGGGTACGGCCCCCCCAGGTCGCGCTTGCGGGACCAATGCACCGGATAGAACGCGTCGGTGCCGAGCAGGTTCACGTCGTTGCGCTTCTTCCACATCCGCGTCAGGAAGTACGGCCCGGTCTGTCGGTTCGGCGGGGAGGCCGCGTGCATCCTCGACCAGACCGGAAGCTCGTGGATCAGCTTCTCGATGGCCGGGTGATGCGCCGGGGATCCCATCACCGTCGGGCAGAGCAGGTTGTGATCCTCCCAACCGGTGAACGCTCGCTCGTCGAGCAGCTCGTCGAATTCGCGGAGCGGCTCGACATCGGTGTCGACGTAGACACCTCCGACCTCCGCGAGGATCTCGTAGCGCAGGACATCGGAGCGTCCGGCGTGCGTCGTCGCGCGATCGAAGGCTTCACGGTTCTTGATCCACCCGAGCTTCGAGGAGTCGTTCCACGTCATGAAGTCCCAGTTCGGGTGAAGGATCTGGAACATCCTCCAGTACGTCTGGAACTCTTCGGGGATCTCGTCGTCCAGGAAGATGCGGTGGAAGATCCTGGGGGTACTCACTTGCGCTCTCCGACCCACAGCGACCCCGTGACGCCGAGCGGTCTCCAGTCCCCAAGCGCATCGATGGTGTCGATCGCGAGCTTGCATCCCGGGTAGGAATCGCCGTAGTCGTGCATCGCGAGGTACGACCCCATCGGGATGAACCGCTCCCACGAACCGTAGTCCTGCAGGACCGCCCACTCCTCGTGGATCGCGTCGATGAACAGCAGGCCGATCTCCTTCAGCCAGATGTTCGACGCGCCGTGCGAGTCCAGCCTGATCGGTGTGATGAGGTCGCGGAAGTCGGGGCCGAACGTATCCTGCGTCGTTCCGGCGACGTTGGACATGAACCGCTCGACCACGCCGTCGGGTCCGAGGTTCCACGGGTCGTCGTTGGATCCTTCGCGCGGCGGCGGCCACGGATCGACCGCAGTGATGTGGGCACCGTTGCCGTACCGTGACCCCGCCGCGAGCCAGCACGTCGACAGACCGGTGTGCGAACCGATCTCGACGATCTCGAGCTCCTTCGGAACCATCCCCGCGAGTGTCGCGAGCATGCGGCCTTCGTCCGGCTCCACGAGTCCCTGCGTGTTGTCCAGCCACGAGGTCAGCCAGCGCGGGATCTTCTTCACAGCACCGCTCCGATGTTCCATCCCCGCAGAGCGGACTGCTCCTCGATCTCGGCGCGGTACTGCTCCTGAAGCTCGTGCATCATCCGCAGGTTCGCCTGTCGCTCCGGGGTGTCCTTCGGATCCCGGCGGTGCCAGAGGTGCCACGCCTGTCCGGAGATGCGGTCCCAGTGCGCCTCGACGAGCAGGCGGGTGTTGAGCGCGGAGTCCTCGTGTCCCCACCCGACAAAGCGTTCATCGTGGCCTCCGACCTTCTCCCAGGCTTCTCGCGCGACGACGAGCAGCCCTCCACCGAGGAGCATGCGGCGCTTCTGACGGTACTTCAGCGCACCGACACCGCGCCGATGTACCTGCGTGGACTCCGCGTGGCTCAGGTTCCACAGCCGGTCGTGAGGCCGCACCGCGCCGGCGGTGGAGATGACCGTATCCACCGCACGACGCAGCGCGTCTTCCTCGGCGAGCGTGTCCGCATCTGCGAAGATCGCTACGTCCCAGTCACCTGCGTCATGAGCAGCCGCGTTACAAGCGGCGGCGCGACTCCAAGGACCCGCACGATCACCGAGGTAGATCGGGTAGCCGAGTGTTTCCATCCACGGTCTGACGACGTTCCAGTTGAACTCCCGCTGCGGGTCTCCCCCCCGCCAGGGGACGCATATCACAACGTCCATGCGGCGAGAACCTTGCCGGGGTACTGTTCGTGCTGCTCCCAGAACCCGTCGGCGACGGCCCAGATGGGTGTGCCCAACCAGAACGGGGCTTTCGTCAGATCGATCTGGTAGTACCCGCCGGTCGGGACATCCTCGTTACTGCCCTGCGTGTACATCGAGGCGATCAGGTACTTCGCTCCCGAGCGGCGGAAGTTGTTGAGCGCCGTCAGACCGTCGGCGTAGCTCAGGTGCTGCATCACGTCGCGGCACAGGATCGCGTCGGACGGCGGAAGATCGTCCACGCAGATGTCGGCCACGGTGTAGGTACGGTCCGGGTGGCGCCGACGGGATACCTCGATGGCCCCCGGCACGATGTCGAGGCCGATGTAGTTCGGGAGATCCGGCTGCCAGAGCGAGTCGTTGCATCCCGCGTCGGTGACGGAGGTGATGCCGATCTGCTCGCAGAAGCGCGGAAGCTCGCGCTGGATCAGGTCGGTCGCCTTGAGGGAAGATCCGGGGCCGGCGCGGGTGTCCTCTCCGTTCCACCCGTTCCGCTTGAAGAGCCTTTCGAAGATCGCATCCCGCGTTACGTTCACGGCATCCTTCCGTTCATCCAGGAGCGACTGCATCGCCTCCGGTGTGCGCGCGTCACGGTACCTCATGGCAAGTCCCTGCGCTTCGATATAGGTCAGCAGGGAAGGGTTCCGCTCCAGCGAGCGCGCGTGGTACAGGTGATACACCGGGCCTTCGACCCGTTCAGGCTCTCCGGTCATCACCCGGCACGCCTGCGCGAACGCCACGTCTTCTCCACCCCACCCGATGAACCGCTCGTCGAACCCACCGACCTTGTCCCACACCGAGCGCGGGACGACCAGCACCGAAGACTCGTGGCGGCTCGTGCGGTACCGAGATGCGCGCTGCAGCGTCTGGTCGTCGACGTACTCGTCCAGGAGCTTGTAGGTGATCGCGGCGTTCAGCCCGAAGAACTGGGTGAACGCGAACGTCAGCTTCGTCGATCCCAGAGCGCGCCACACCTGGCGGGGCGAGCAGATCACATCGGCATCGATGATGACGGCATAATCCCACTCGCCCCGCGCGGCGTCGTTGATCGCGGCCGAACGGTTGAACGGTCCCGGCGTCGAGCGTCCTTCGACGATCTCGTAGCCGAGCGCCTCCCAGCGCGGTCGCGTGTAGTTCCACAGCCGGTCCCGCCATCCCCCATCGGATCTTCGCGGGACACAGATGCGAACGCAGGGACCAGACCCGGATCGGGTGTGGTCCGGATCCGGCCCCTGCATCTCGTTACGAACCGATCTCGACCTCGACGAAGAACTCCGGGTAGTGAACGCCCAGCACCGACCGGATCTCACTGCGGATCGCGATCAGGTTCCGGCGGAAGTAGTCGAGGTACCCGAAGCTGGCGTCGGTCCGCAGTCCACCCTTGCGGTACAGGGTGGCGCCACGCGCGAAGTCGCCGACGAGTGCGGTACCTTCCGGCACCGATGTCGTCTGCACCTCACGGACGGATCCCCAGAGACCCTGCGCCGGGGGCGCGTAGGGACCACCGGAGAAGTAGCCTCCGTCACCGGCCACGGCCCGCAGTGTCGCCAGACGCGCCCAGTCGTTCGGGTGGAGCAGGATCACGGTCGGCACGCCGCCCGCCACCCGCACCATGGTCATCGCTTCCAGCACGGCGTCGTAGCCGTTCTCGCCGGACGTGATGCCCGAGCCGTCCGCCGCCGTGGTGCTGGCGGTGTACAGACCCTGAGCGATGTACGCCTCTTCGGCCTGCAGGACGATGGTGCCGAGTTCGGTGTTGATGTAGTTCGCGATGACCGGCGCGTCCTGGAACATCTCTTCCGAGGCGGCACCGAACTGCGCGTGCTTCACCAACGTGTTCGTCTCGAAGTCGAACGCGAACTCCGCACCCGGCTTCTGCTGTGACTCGACGGTCAGCGCCGGCGAGTCGTTACGCGTCTTCACCGTCGGGTAGTTCACGGAGTTACCGGACGTGACCTGGACGATGTTCATCACGTCGGCGATCCGGAGCGGGTACTGCAACAGCCCCGGCGCGCGCAGCGTGTTGTCCCAGGTCGGCGCGATGGCGTCCCCGTTGGTGCTGGTGGACTCCAGCACGGGGTCGCCGGCCGCCTTCAACTCGATGGTCGGCATCCGGAAGTCCGGGAGACCGCCCTCGACCGCCTGCTTCACGATCGCGACGTACTCCTTCGACTTGACGAACGCCTCACCGACGGACTTGGCGTTGACCTCGACGGTCTCGACCGTGGCCTCGGCGGTGACGGTTCCGAGGGCCTCGAGTTGCAGGTCGAGCTTCTCGCGGTCCTCCATCCGCTTGACCTCGATCTTCTGCTCCTCGACCCGGGCCATCCTCGCCTTGATCTCGGATGCCTCTTCCTCGGTGAGATCGCGCGCCTCGGAGTCGGCCTTGGCCGTGATGGCCTTGCACTCCTCCAGACGGCGCTTGATCTCGCCGAGCAGGTACTCCTTCGTGTTCACTAGGCACTCCTCTCCGCCACGAATACCGTGGCTTCGTCGATGACGTTCCGCAGAAGTTCCTTCTCACCGAAGGGCTGCGCTGGCTCCTCCGGGCTTGAACTCGCCTGCTCGATGTCATCGAGTCCTTCCGTACCGAACTCCGCGAGGAACTCGGTAAGTTGTTTGTGGATCTCGCGCAGCCGTGCCTCGCGCTTCGAGGACAGGGCGCGTCCGATCTTCTGCTCGATCTCCGGTGTCCACGAGGTCGTGATCGTCTCGGTGATCGAGGCCATCTCGACATCGGGTTCGACGACGGCGTCGGGATCCATCTCGAGTGTCGCTTCCTTGACCGCGAGCGTGATCGCATCGGGGTTCATCCCGACGAGCGTGGGACCGAGCTCCAGCAGATCCACCTCGAGGAGATCGCGCGCGCCGTCCTTCGCGGTCCGCTCCTTCTTGACCTCGTAGCCGAACGACCATCCCGACAGCGATTCGTCCTTGAGCTTGCGGAAGACCGCAAGCGCCTTCGGGTTGTCCTTGATGTCGAGCTTGCCAGCGACAACCAGGCCCTCGTCCGTTTCCACCATCGACTTCGGGTCGACCGTGCCGATGAAGTGTTCGATGACCTTCCAGTCGTGGGAGAAGATCACCGGGATCCGCTTCGTCCCCCTCTGCCACTTCTCGATGGTTTTCTTGAACGCACCCTTGATGATGCGATCACCACCACGATCGACGTTGCCGAAGGCCGCGACGCGGGCAGCGAACATGCCTTCGTCACCGTCCACCGCCTTGAACTCGACGAGGTCAAACGATGCGACGTTCATGATCCCTCTCCTTCGGCTTTGGTCGTGAGCAGACGCACCTCGGCCGCGCGGAGCGCCGGCGGGCGGTTGGTGTCCTGCTCTGGCATCGGTGCCTCGCCGGGTTGTCCGGCGTAGGCGACGTTGAGCGGCTTGATCGGTTCGTCGAACTCCCCACCGAGCGCGGGGAGGTTGAAGAATTTGCGCCCCTCATCGGGCGACATGATCGGAACACCGACGTAGGCGCGGATCGCGTCGGCCTGCTCTTCGAAGGATCCTCGGAGCTTCTCAGCCACGGTGTGTTCGCAGTACGTGTCGGGGTCCTCGGTGAACCACCGCAGGACGCCGCGCTCGATCTCGCCCGCGATCATCTGCAGGTACGGGCCGAGCGTGTCCTGGTACAGCGCGCGGTGGAATTCCTTCTGCGATGCGAACGTCGCCGACTCCGTGAGGCCCAGCACCGACACCGGCACGTTGTACGCGCGGCACACGGCCTCCAGCACCTGCTTGCGTCCGGCGATGAACTCCGAGTCCTTCGGCGAGAAGCTCGCGCCGTTCCACGTCATCCCGTCTTCCAGGATCGCGGTCTTGCCCGCTGCGGTCGAGCCGGTGTAGACGTTCTGCCAGTCTTGGCGGAACCGGTCGCGTTGCGCGTCCCCCCACGGGCCGGCCTCCTTCGGTCGGTAGATCAACCCCTCCATCCGCGCGGCATTCGTCCAGAACCCGCGACGGTGCGCGGTGGCGGCGGCGTCCTCGAACAACATCGCCCTCAGCGGCGACAGCGGGGACAGTCCGATCCGCATGTCGACGGGGTTCGGGAACCGGAAGTGAACGATCCGGTCCGAGGAGTACGTCGTCTTGCGGCTGTCGATGTCGACGGTGTAGCTCGACGCCTGCACGAGGGTGCCGCCGTGAGCGGTGACGGCATACGGCGGGAGCGGCATCAGCGCCCGCGCCTCCCCCTCGCCCATCTTGAGCCAGAATGCGTTGCCGTAGACGCCGAGGTCGGTGACGGTGCCCTGCATCAGGCGGAAGTACGTCAGCCCCGGTGCCGGTGAGCGCATCAACCTGGCGAACCCCGGATCGGACAATTCGCGACGGTCGCCTTGGGAGACCTTCTCGTATGCCTTGATGCCGATCTGCGCGAGTTGCCACGCGAGGAAGTCCACGACGGTGTACACCGACGCGCTCGTGCGGTAGAGGCTCGAGAAGTCGAGCATCTGCGCGTCCTCGCCCCGGATCGCCGACACGAGCCCCGGCGAGAACGAGATCAACGGCATCCCGGCAGAGTCGTACCCGTCGAACGGGAAGTCCCCGATCTCCTTAGTCTCGAACTCTGCTGACTTCATGTCGGGCGCGAATGTCCGCGCCAACCACGAGCGTTTGGTGTGCTTCCCGGCCACTTCGGCTCCTCAGCGTCAGAAAGATTTCCCGAAATTTCTTTGTGCAGGTCAGAGCGTTGTGCCGGCATGCCGCGAGATGCATAACCGCAGGTCGCGTGCGCCGCAGAGAATCTGCTGTCAACCCCCGTGCTAGAATGATGTTGACGGAAGGAGGTGAGGCAGATGGAGGGATTGAACATGCCGCACATGGTCTGCATGGACTGCGGCAAGGACGTGGAACAGGTTGAGGGCGGATGGGATCACGTCGACACGCTGGCGGAGAAACCACACGCACCGCAGCCGGTCACCGAGGTGACCTATCGGATGAACATGTTCCTGAGGGGGTGACAGATGAGCATGCAAACCAGATGGTTCGTCACGGTGTGGTCTTCACCACCCGGCGAGCATTACCGCGATGCACACCCGGACCACCGCGCCAAGGGTCTGGACTGCGGCACGGTCGAGTCGGTCGGCAAGGTCTGGGAACGCGAGTACAAGACCAAGGCCGGTGCGGAGCGCGCCTCTCAAGCGGCGATGGACAAGTACAGCCGTCCGCCGATCAACTGGTACGTCGAACTCTCACAAGGTGGACGCTTTGTGATCGACGACGACGAACTCCGGGACGCCCTGCGGTAGTTCAGAGGGGGAGCGGGGACGGTGGAGGCACCCGCTCCCCCTCTAACCCGAGATCGTGTGGATCTGCGCCAGCTTCTCCAGTGCGGCGTCGCGCTCCGTCTGCGTCTTCGACAGTTCGGTGATCAGGTTGTCGTTCGCGATCTCCTGGCTCTGCAGCGCGGCCTTGGTCGCGGCCAACTCCTCCTCGGTGGCGGCCAGTTCGGCCTTGACCTCGTCGCAGTCATCGGGGGCCGGCGGGACGACGACCTCGTCGTAGAGCTTCGCGAACGAGCGGAAGCATTCGGGCTTGATCAGGCGGGTGTTGGAGGTCGCGCCGCCCTCGCCCACGTCCCGGTCGTAGTAGATGAAGAACTGTGCGATCTCCGCGAGCGCCGAGTCGGCGAGCGCGTCGAGGAACGTCGCCTGGGATCCGTCGTCTGTCTGCTTGCGGTTGATGCCCACTTCCGGCAGACCGGCCTTGACGTTCTTCGCGCGGCACCAGTCGTTGTACTGGCGGAACGGCGATGCGGGGTCGTCCGGATCCACCCACGGCTTGGTCGCCCAGTTCCCCGAGCCACCCGGCTTCTCGTAGAGGTCTGCGTAGACGCGGTCGACGTTGGTACCCGAGATCGCGGTCTCGATGTTCGCGATCGTCCACGGTGTCCATCCGCGCCAGGTGCCGCCCATGAAGATGAAGCACAGATCCCAGCCCGCAGTGCGGAGCTTCGTCCGGTAGCGGTTGGAGAAGTACTTCCACATCGCGTTGTAGTCGGCCAGCACGCCGCCGTCGTTCTCCGGTTCGTGGTTGAACGACAGGCACGGCACCCCCTCGAGCTTGGAGATGTCGAGCTTCACGAGTTCGTCCACGACCTTGTCGAGGCGCACGTTGTTGGATCCGGTCGCCGCCTGCGCCCAGGACCCGGTGAGCTTCGTCGAGACGATGGGGGTGTGCCCCGCGTTCACCTGCGTGACGACTTCCGTCCACGGCCACGACTGGGTCGCGTAGAAGATGCGCTCCATGTCGAGCGGCACGTCCGGGTCGTTCGCGGCGTTGAAGCTGTCGCGGAATCGTGGGTTCGTGTATCCACCGATCAGGGTCATCCCTGCCTCCTTACACGGTCATCAAACCGCGATCTTGATACGCCGACGTGTTCGCGGCCTGGATCACCGCAGCGGAGAACGTGTCGACGAAGTCGTCGTGCCGGCCTGCAGGGAACGCGAGGAGCTCTTCCTCGATGTCGCGGAACCACAGCGTCTTCGCCGGCGGGAACCAGACCTTCATCTGCTCCATCCGCGCCGTGGCCGGGAGGGCGCGCGCGACCTTGTCCTTCTGCACGGTGACCGGCTGGATCGGCAACCCAAGCCGGATCGCCTCCTTGATCACCTCGTTGTCGCGCCACGTCGCCTTCTCCACGTACAGCACCCCGCCGTACCGCTCGAAGGCGATGCGGAACTGTGGGATCAGATCCGGGCCTTCGTAGTGGCCCCGGTTCACGTCCACGAGGATCAGGTGGCCCATCGGGGTCGTCGCCCACGTCGAGATGACCGTGAAGTCGGCGTCCTCGGCCTGGGACCACGCGAGGTCGACGGTGTGGAAGATGACGCAACTTGACTCCGCCACCCCGTTCTGCCCGAGCATGAAGAACCGCTCTTCGGCCTCGAAGGTGGTGTGGTAGTGCTGGAACCACTCCTGGCGGAACATCCCGGATCCCGCCGAGATGAAGTCCGCCTCGTACTCCTGGGAGAACATGAGGCTCGACATCGTCAGCCGCGCCTCGTCCACGTCCTCCTTCGGGATGTACGGCGAGACCGTCGAGGGAAACCGCCACCGGCTCCAGTCAGCTCGTCCGTCGGCGTCGTTGTAGAGGTCGTGGAACCAGTTGATGCCCTTCGGGGTCGAGATGAACAGCGCCTTGCCTCTTCGGACCGACAGCGTCGGGCGAAGGATCGGCCACGCTTCGGGCTTGGCCTGGGCGGCCTCGTCGAACACGATCCGGTCCAGGGTCGGGCCACGCAGCGAATCCGGGTTGTCGGCGGAGCGGAGTTGGATCGATCCGCCCGTCGCGAAGGTGATGCGGAAGATCGGCCGCCCCTCGAATCGGGTGTCGGGGATCTTGCGGCATAAACGGTCGATGATGTTCCACCCCAACTCGCCGATGGGGAACGACGGCGCGACCCACTGGCACTGCTTGCCCAACAGCGCCTCGCCGACGACGATCGTGGCCCCGAGCGAGGTCTTGCCCCACTGCCTCCCGCACACCACGACCTGGAACCGTGCGTCGTCGAGGTAGACCTCCCGCTGGGCGGGGTGCAGGTCAGGAAGCTTGACTTGGCGGCGTTGAACCTGCGGCAGGGAGCTCGAGGACCGTGGCGGCTGCTTCGTCCTGCTCAACGGCTCTCCCCTCGATGTAGCTCTCCGCGATCGCCGTGCCGTCGTGGAAGCTCAACTCGATCACCACGGGCTGTGCCACCGCCGCAGGCATGGCTACCGGTGGCGCGAACCCGGACACCCGGCGCTCGATGTACTTCCAGGCCAGATCCGGGCGGTTCTCCATCTCCCGGTACACGATGCCCAAGGCCCGCATCTTGGGATGGGCCTCGGCCTCCTCGACCTCCAAGACGAAGTCGTGGAAGCTCCCGGCCGTCTGCTCCCGGCCCTTGGACATCCACTTCGACATCGTCCCCTTGCTGACCCCGGCGACCGCCGCCGCGATCTCCTGGGTGGCGCCGACGGTGAGCGCCTCGAGGATCGTCTGCCTCGTCTCGACCGTGAACTTAGTCGGGGTCGGCATCAGTCGTCCCGATCTTCATATCGCCACACCTCACCGAGGAACCAGACCGCGAGGCCCAGGAACATCACGACCCCGAACGCCGCCTTCGGATCCCCGTTCTCCAGTCGGATCGACAGCAGACCCGCCGCAGCGAGCGCCAACATGGCCCCGAGGAGCCACTTCTGACTCCTCTTCACCACCGCCCCCATTCTGGGCCGATGTTACGCCCTGCGGGTTTCGAATCGCCAGGAGGCCCTCAATGTGCGCGCG
>Ga0105242_10000304_pt1 | contig 39272 bp, 31 predicted proteins | sample KBSM24metaG_FD_81521 | JGI IMG/M metagenome (GOLD analysis project Ga0105242, IMG submission 81521) | Miscanthus rhizosphere microbial communities from Kellogg Biological Station, Michigan, USA - KBS M2-4 metaG | ecosystem: Host-associated > Plants > Roots > Rhizosphere > Soil | place...
CTCGCCCAGTTCGAGTCAATTTTGCAAATGCGCCAGGAGGTTGAGTTGATTAGCAAGGATGTGGAAATTTGCAGGGAGATTGGTCAAATCTTGTACGAGGCTGCTCCTGATGGGGCGAAAAAAATAGCAATGAAAGCTATTTTGGTGCCTGAGGGTGATGTATGCACGTTCGAGTATGACTATGTCAACTCGGACGGCAAGAGTGACTGGTTTCTTCCCTCTGATGGCGTGGTTGATCAAAATCTTAGAAAGATTCTTTTTACACACCGGGAATTTTTTGTTTCGCAGAACCAGCCTCCGTGGAAAGTATTTTTGTTTTCTATGGATGTTGATTTCGGAAAATTTTCCTTGGAGCTTTCTTATGATGATTAGATGTATTTAACGGTGCCTGATGTAAATGAGAATTGGCCTACAACGCGTCGCTGGAGGGCAAGGCTCGTTTACGATGTGGCCGGATAAGGGGGTGTGCAGTCGCTTGGCACGTCGAGCGGTAAGTGCGGACGCAGCCCGACACTCTTGGACGCGGCTAGGGAGTCTCGATTAATTGGGAAGCGCGGCCGAGGCATGCTCGGCGCGGTGATCAGAAGGTCGGGGGCCTCTTCATTGCTTGGTGATCTGGCCTTTGGAATATCGCCATTGCTCACTCCCTTGTTGGGCTCGGAAAGAGACGAGCAAACTGCCGTCGCTCTGGATGGCGATGTCCGGCACCGAACCGTCCATGTCCATCTGCAGTTTGTCCCCAGCCATCACATTCACTTGGCCATTGGTGAGTACTTCCACGAGTGCAAACCAGGTCCAGTTGCAGCCGCTGCCGCCGCAGCCGTACGTCACTAGTGCTGTATCACGGTCTCGATATCGATATACAGAGACAAGGCGCATCAGGTCTTCCGTCATCTTCGGTACCGGTTGCCCATTGAGCAGCAGCTTTCGGCCGGAAGTGGCGTCGCCCTGAACGACCAGAGTTCCACCGCGCGCCTGATATTCCGTTCCTTGCACGGTGATCAAAGACGGAACGTCAGTGGCCGCCGGTGCGTTGCTTGCGTCGAGCGCGATCGCCATGCCTTTCATGATTTCCTTGTCAGTGAGGCGCGAAGAGGCTCCTTCTTCTGCACGCTTTTGGGTCCGAACTTCACGATCAATGGCATCCCCATTCGCGAAGCCGTAGATCCCGCCCCCGATGAGACAGACCACCACGACAACAGTCCCGGCGATCGACCAGCGACGCTGCGTTTGATTGAACGCTTCCACGCTGCTCCAGGTGCCCCGATGCCAAGCGAGCTCTCGTCCCCGTAGGCCGAGATAGATGATCATTCCGAAGCCGACCCAAGGCACCAGGGCCAACAGTCCCCACCAGACGCGGAATCGGATGGCCCATACCCAGCTGAGCAGGAAGCTGCGCATTCGCTTCGAGAGGCGGCTGGACATCCATGAAGCATTGTTGAAACTTGCGGCGGTGATCATCTGCGCGCGCTGTGTGGACCGGCAGTGTTAGCCGCTCTAAAAACCCTATGCGTTAAACCGGAAGGGTTGATTCATCCACCTGATGGAAAGGATTTAAGCAGAATTGCTCGATTTTCAACAAGCTGATAAATATTGAGGGTGTCCAAGGCAAAAATTTTCTTTGGCACGGAAAGTTCCAGCAGTTCGCGGACCTTGTCATCACTATGCTCAACCGTTGAACTGAGGGTGCAGTGAGGATTGAATGGGAACGAGCTAGGGAGAAACTTAATGCCTGTCGCCGTAAGTGCTCTATGCAACATGTCGAAAGGTTTCCGGTCCATTGGTTTGAGCCAATAGACCGGCACGTTCGGAAACCGTTCAATCGAAACGAATGCCGTGTGAATCGGCAAAAATTCCATGGCGACTTTCTCTACCGCTCGGAATACGGAATCAGCATCTTGATTTTCCGATAGGACTCCAACACCCGATGAGCCGGCAACGGTAATCTCTGGCGGCAATTGCGCCTGATAGGCATCAAATTTTGACCGGACAGCACTGACCCACTCTTTAATGGGTGGCGGAAGGTCAAGAACTATGTAGGTGGATGCTTTGAAAATCAACGTTATCTATCGCATTGAAAGTGAAATATGGCGAAAGAACTCAGGGGTAACGAATATCTTTAGAATTCCATATTTGAGTCATTCTATCAATACTGTTCTACGTCAGGTGATTTTCCTTTGATGGGTTTGGCGGCTCACGTCCGTCACTCGGGCAACGAAGCGATCTCCAGGGCGCTATTGGGGCGACACACTGGGCAACCAGCCATTGCTGCGATACCAAGTGACCGTATCGGCAACGGTTTGCTCGATCGGGCGAAATTTCAGTTGAAGTTTCTGCTCGCTCTTCGTTTGGTTGAAATGACTGCGCCCAGCTTCCTTGCGCATCAGCCTCACCGTCGCCAGGCTGAGCAAGATGGGTTTGCCGCTGACCCTCGCGTAGAATTCCTGTACCGTCGCAAGGAGATAAAGGAGCGGGAAGGGCAACTTGCGCGTTGGCGTCTTTATGCCTGCGATCTTCCCCATCAAAGGCACCAACTCCTGCATCGTCATGTGGCGTCCAGCAGCCAAATAGCGCTCGCCGCGCTTCCCGCGTTCCGCAGCCGCAATCTGAGCCTCCGCTACATCGCGGGCATCGACAACGGAAAAACTCCCCGGCATCAGCCCAGGCAATTTTCCAAGCACCACATCGTTGACAAACTGCCCTGACGAGGTGGGGCCGATATCGGCGGGGCCCCACATCCACCCTGGCAAGACAAAGCTCGCATGCATGTCCGGGTGAATAGAAAGAAAGGCAGAAACGACTTGATCGGCGAGTATCTTGCTGCGGTAGTAGTCGTCCTCGGCATCTGCCAGGTCACGCAGACAGGTCTCGTCGATGGGAACTCCCGGTTCGCCATTCAGTACCGCGATGGATGAGGTCTGAACGAAGCTCCGGATACCCGCGGCATAGGCCTGCTCGATGAGCTGCTGCGTGCCGTCCACATTGATGCGTTTGAGTTCATCCCAGTGACTGCCTCCCTTGAAGTTGTCTCGAAAGAAAGCGGCGGTGTGAAACACCACATCGCATCCGTACAGTGCCTGGGAGAACGCGGATACATCCGCCATGTCGCCCAGCACCAGCTCGACGCCCTTCACCCCCGCAAACTGTTGCAGGCCTTTGGCCTTCGAGCGGACGAGGGCTTTGACGCAGATACCTTGTGCAACCAGCTCGCGCACAAGGTTGTTGCCGAGAAGGCCGGTGGCACCGGTAACAAATGCTGACCTTGGAGTGTAGGTTTTTCCCATGTCGATTGAAATTAAAATATCAAATGATCTTTGAGTGTACGTTCGATGCTTTGAGATATCAAGTGATTTCCGAAATGGCGTGCACCTTGTGTCCAGAAGCACGCGCCCTACGGTCGATATCCAAAGTTCATGTGATATGTTTTAGAGCATGAGCCCCACGACAGCAAGAAGGCGCCTGACCCGCGAGGAAAGTCGGGCGCAGACGCGCAAGCGCCTGATCGACACTGCGCAGCAATTGTTCGTGTCAAACGGGTACGGGGGCGCGTCGATCCGCGACATTGCGGATAAGGCGGGCTACTCCCAAGGCGCTTTTTATTCAAATTTCTCGAGCAAGGAAGACGTCCTGCTGGAGTTGCTGCGACGGCACATGGAAGCGGAAGCGATGCAGCTTTCCACCGTCATGGGCAAGGACGCGCAACAGCCTGATCAGATGTTGGCCGAGTTGGAAGCCTGGGCTTCCACGCTCAATCAAGATGCTGACTGGTGCATGCTTTCCATCGAACTGCAGTTGCATGCCAAGCGCAGTCCGACGTTCGCTGCGGAGTACCAGAAGGTGTGGGACAAACACCGGTCCGAGATCGGCGGCGTGATCGGTCTGTTGTTCGAAAAGCTCGGGCGTGCTCCTCCGGCAGCACCGGATGAACTGGCCGCTGCTTTCATGGCGCTTTCACATGGGCTGGCACTGCAAAGGACCACCGATCGCCTGCATCCGTCCGGACGCATGATCATGGTGTTCCTGCGTGGCTTGATAGCCAGTGCGAATAGTGAATCGCCTGGCTGAGCTAGTTGTCGCATCCCGGATGATCGAATGTCCGCTTGTGAAACAGACGTGGGTGCGTCTGGTACGAGCGCGGCTCGATGGTGCTCACCAGCAACCTGCCGTTCACGCAGTGGCACAGAGCCTACGGTGACGACCACCCACTTGCGGTCTCCGCGGTGAGGTTTTTTGCGCCCAATGAATGGGGCCTGCCGAGGGCCAGTGACTTCTTTGCCGCCGCTGTCTTGCAGCTTGCCTTCCAAGCGATCCAGAACATGGCGACGCAGTTGCGGGTTGGTGACCAACTTGGCCGGCTTCGGCCTCTTGGCCACAAGGTCGGCTTTCCACTGCGCGACAGATGCCCGATAGTCGAGCTTGCCACTGCGTGTTGCAGCATTGCGCGTCAGCTCTCGCGAGCCGGTCGAGGGGCTTCGGCCCAGACGGCGAGCTATCTCCCTCACACTGATGTCCTGGGCTCGCAGCAAGGCAATCTCCTCGCGCTCTGCGAAGGACAGGTACCGCTGGGAGCCAGGCGTCGGCATGAACAATGGCATGCCGCCACGATGCCGGAACCAGCTCGTGCCAGCCGGCTGCGACACGCCGACGGCTTCAGCGGCTTTCTCGCTCCTGATTCCGGTGGCAATCTGCTGCCAGACGCGTACGACAACGCCATGGCCGAGAGCTTCTTCGCCACGCTCGAGTGCGAACTGATCGAGCGTCGCAGCTTCCGATCAAAGGCAGAGGCCAAGGCCGCGGTGTTCAGCGACATCGAGGGCGGGTACAACCCACGCCGAGGGCACTCCGCACTGGGCTACCACTCACCCGTGGAGTTCAAGCGCCGCGTCGTCGCCGAGGCGTGCCAGGCCGCGGAGATCAACGAGAAAGACCAAATCCCGGCTTGAGAATCAAGCCGATAACCGTCCTTGGAAGCGGGGCAACTGCAACTTCAGTTGAAAATCAGACGTTTGCGCATGGGTGAGCCTCAGGGAAGAAACAGAGAAAGCTACAAGCGGGGCTTGATGTTTCAAAGTTGAGGAACTGCCCCCCTTGCAAGACTCGTCTTTCAAGGCGTTGGATTTGTGCTGTTCGTGCACGCGCGAAGCACCTTCGCGCCACATGAGGTACGTCGCCCAGATTGATCCAGCCACTTTCGAGCGGTCGGTGTTGAGCGTCAACTTACCGACTGCTTCCGTATGTTTGCGCTGTTGTGGACGGCAGGCAGCAATCACAGCAAAGCGGCTGATCGCAAGTCTCTGGGGGCTTCAGGCTGACCGGAGCCCTGGCAGCCGCCGGATCGGGTGGCCGACTGATTCGGGTCGGAGGCTCTCCCAATCACTTCAGCGGCTCGCAAGCGTTTTAAGAACGCGCGTACTGCCTGGGTGACTGCCCGACGTACCGGCGGAAGGCTGTGCTGAATGTGCTGGTGGACGCATAACCGACCCGCTCCGCAACCTGGGCGACGGCCAGCCCCTCACGGTGCAAAAGGTCCTTTGCAATCTCCATGCGCCACGCAAGCAGGTACGCCATCGGAGCCACGCCCACGGTCTGGGTGAACCGATCAAAGAACGCTGAGCGGGACAGTGCAGACAAGGTTGCGAGCTGGGCCACAGTCCAGGCGTGGTCGATGCGCGTATGCATCTGCTTCAGGGCAGGCGCCAGGCGCTCGTCACCCAGGCCTCGCAGCAGGCCTTGTGGCGCATTGCGTGATGTCGTCGAGCGCATGGCTTCGATCAGCATCATCTCGACCAGCCGCGAAAGCATGAACTCATGGCCGGGGCTTTGGCCTGCGTACTCTTCGCCAACCATCTGTACCAGTTGAGCCAGGCGTGTCGAACCCTGGACGTGCACCACCGGTGGCAGCAGAGAGACCAGAAGTCTGGGGTCAGCCGCGTCGAACAGGAATGCCCCGCCCAGTGAGCGCATGTCTGCATTCCCGGACTGGTCGCCATATCGCACCTCGCCCTTGCCCCCTACCGCATGCGGGTTGAGATGGACCGGGGCCGTCGGGGTGAAGCTGGATATCGTGAACGGCGGTGTCGTCGGCAGAAGAACGAAGTCGCCAGCACGGAGCGTAACCGCCTCATATCCATCAATGGCGAGCAGACAACTGCCCGCCAGCATGATGCAGAAGCTGGGCTGACCATAGGCAGAGAAGCGCACGGCCCAGTCTCCCTTGCCACTGATGGGGTTGGCGAAGACGGCGCGTGGCTGCAGGAGCTTCACGACTTCGGTCAGCGGATCACTCATCGACGAGCTGGATGCTTGCCAAACATTCGACCATTCTGATACACGGGGCATCCGGCACGCCAAGTCACGTCACGACCGGGCGGCGAGCGCCACCGCATCAGCGCCAGCGGCGAAATGCAGGCGGTCCGTCGTGTCATTGGCGGCCTGCCAGACGACTTCGGCCACGTCGGATTCAGAGGTCACCGGCCCCGGGTTGGCAAAGGCGGCAAAGATGGGTTCCGCGAACGGCTTGTAGGCGTCGGGGAGCAGGCCTTGCATGCGCTGCCCGCCGTTCTCGGTAAAGCGGGTGCCGGGACCGTAGCCGGGCTCGACCAGCTTGATACGGATGTTGAAGGCCCCCAACTCATGGGCGACCGAACTGGTGAGCCCTTCAACCGCCGTCTTGCTGGCGGTGTAGATGCCCGCCAAGGGGAACGAAGCGAGGGTGGTGCTGGAGGTTACGTTGATGATCACGCCAGACCTGCGCTCGCGGAATTGCGGAATGACCGCCTGCATCATGGCCATAACGCCAAAGGTGTTGGTTTCGAACACCTCACGGGCGATGGCCAACGAGGTGGCCTCGAAGGCGCCGACGACGCCGATGCCGGCGTTGTTGACGAGCACGTCGATGGGGCCGGCAGCCCGCAGGGCCGTGGCGATGCTGTCCTGGTTGGTCACGTCCAAGGGGATGGCGCGCATGCGCTCGGACTGGGGCAGCAGATCCAAGCGCGGCTTGCGCATGGTGGCGATGACGTTCCAGCCCATAGCGTGGAAGTGGTGAGCGGTGGCCAGGCCATAGCCGGAGGAGCAGCCAGTGATGAGCACGGTCTTCATGATGAGTCCAGTCGGTGGGTTACGGTGCCCTCACGATAGGCCGTCACGCCAGGATCATCTACATTGATAAGTCCACATGTGTTTTGTCAGGGTCCAAAACGATGGGTGGTCGAAGTTGACTGCATTTTCAGCAGCCAGCCAGCCAGAGATTGGGAGAGTTTGCCGGCACGAAGGTGCCGGCAAACGCGTCAGAACTGCCGCGTGCAAAGGACCGGCCGGGGGCGGCCGTTCTGATTCGGATGGCGAATGTCGGCGACTGACAAAAAATCAGTCATGGTGTTCGCTCGTCCTTGCGCACGGAGGCATCAATCGGTGCCATCCCTGCGTTCAGGGAAGTCGCCGAGGAGCAGTCCCCTAAACAGTCGGGACCGTGCCGCCGTCTATCAAGTGCTCCGAACCCGAAATCGAACCCGCCCGTGGCGAGGCGAGGAAGGCAATCAGATCGGCCACTTCGTGCGGCCTGGCTGGTCGACCGAGCGGAATGCCACCTAGCGATTGCATGATGATCCGCTTGCCGCCCACATAGTCCGTGCCAGCCTGGGCTGCCAGGCGCTCGGCCAGCGCCGTGGCGGCCTCAGTCTCGATCCAGCCCGGCGAGACCCTCAGCACGCGGATGCCCTTGGGCGTCACTTCCTTCGACAAGGCTTTGCTGTAGGTGGACAAGGCCGCCTTGGCAGCCGCGTAGGCCGTGGTCGATTCCGGCAGCGGCATCATGCGCTGGATCGAGCTGACGTGAACGATGACGCCTGATCCTTGAGCCAGCATGGAAGGCAGCAAAGCGCGGTCAAGGCGCACGGCTGGCATCAGGTTCAGGTTCAACTCTTTGAACCATTGCGCATCGTTCAGGGCGGCGAAGCCGCCGGCAGGCGCGCTGGAGCCACCGAGGACGTTGACCAGAATGTCGACGCTGCCCCAGCGCTGGAGAATCGCCTGCGCCACTTGAGTCGCACCTTCGGCCGTCGAGAGCTCGGCCGCGATGTAGTGCACACCTTCAGTGGGATGCTCTGGCAAGGCTCGCGCAGTGGTCGCGACCTGCGCACCTGCATCTCGCAGGCTCTGCACGACGGCTGCACCCACGCCCTTGGTGCCACCGGTGACCAGCGCCCGCCGGCCTGCCAGTTGAAGATCAAAGGTCATGCCGTGATCTCCAATGAGGCGATCAGACCGCGCTCGAACCGGAATTCGTACCGGAGATCGACCGGACTGCCAGGGAAGTTGCCAGTCACTCGGCTGGTGACCAGATGGCGCTCGTCCTTCTGCTCCAGCGCGACCGGCTCACTCGTGTAGGTGTACTTGCTGGATACCCCTGCTTTCCAGGCTCGGATGGCCTCAAGGCCGACATGAGAGCAGCCCTCGTCTTTCACGACGGCTTGTGCCGTGAAGCATCGGACGACGGCCTCGGGGTTGTGCTTGTCGGCTGCGAAGTAGGCGGCAATGGGCTCGGGGAGTATCAGTGGGGTCATGATGACGAACGCCTTGGTGAATATGAAGTCGTAAGGATGCGGTCGCCGAAGAGATTAGTGAATGGCCTAGAATCTGAATTTACTATGTAGAAATAGATGCAGAATGCGTGGATCTGAGTTTGCCGAACTGAAGGCCTTTGCAGCCGTGGTTGAGCGGGCCAGCTTTGCGCGAGCGGCAGAGCATTTGGGGCTTTCGCCCTCGGCGCTGAGCCAGACCATCCGCCTACTGGAAGCCCGGCTTGACACAAGGTTGCTGAACCGCACCACGCGCAGCGTGGCGCCAACGGCCGCCGGCGATCAGTTGTACGGCCGCATCGCCCCCTTGTTTCGGGAGATGGCCGAAGCGGTGGCCGAGGCCAGCGCGGTTGCCGGGCAGACGAGCGGGACGCTGCGCATCAATACGCTCGGCATGGCTGCCCGGCAGATCATTGCGCCTCGGCTTAGCCGCTTCCACCGTACGTATCCCGACGTGGTGCTGGACATCTTGGTTGACGATGGATTGAGCGATATCGTTACGGGGCGCTTCGACGCCGGCATCCGCGTGGGCGGGCGGCTTGAGAAGGACATGATCGCTGTTCGCCTGACGCAAGACGTGAAGATGGTCGTGGTGGCTTCGCCGGACTACTTGTCGCGTCGCGGCACGCCGCATTCACCTGCCGATCTGCACGAGCACGCCTGCATCAACTGGCGGCTTCAGCTTGACGGCAGGGCCTATCGCTGGGAGTTCGAGAAGAAAGGCAAGCGCCTCGAGATCGCAGCGGAGGGCCCCTTAGTCACCAACAACTCTGACGTCGGCGTCGACGCTGCACTACAAGGACTGGGCCTTGCCTATACCTTTGACCGAACGCGCGTCGATGAATACCTGGCCCAGGGGCGGCTGGTGCAGGTCATGGCCGATTGGTCTGTCACGCGGCCAGGGCTGTTCCTTTATCACTCGAATCGACGTCATTTGCAGCCAGCGCTGAGCGCTTTCATCGACTGCCTGTTGGATCGTGATGTGTCAGCCTCAGGGTCAGGTGACGCTCCGAGATAACGCCATCTGCCAGTCATCGCGCGAAGTCGTGCCCGCTGCTCAGTTGTCATGTGGCATGCCGTGACGTCTGCACCGCAGCCCAACTCAGAACTCTGAATCGCCCCGGGTTTGAACTGCCCCCAGAAGTTGGACGAACTTCAAGGGGTTTCATGAAGAGGTACGAAGCGGAGTTCAAGCTGGAAGTCGTCCAGAGTTTCTTGGCAGGTGAGGGCGGCGTAAAGCTTTTGGTCCGGCGGTGGTCGGTTTCCGAGGAGAAGGTCCGCACTTGGGTGAGCCATTACCGCCTCCACGGCATCGACGGCTTGCGCCCTAAGCGCAGCGCGTACAGTGCGCAGTTCAAGCTGCAGGTGCTGGCGCATCAGGATCGCGAGCAGCTTTCCAGCCGTCAGGTCGCGGCAATCTATGACATCCGCAATCCAAACCATGTCGGTGTCTACGAGACCGGCAGCAGCCAGACTTCCACCTTCTCCGCCAAATTGCAAAAAATCCCTCGATGGATCATCGAGGGATTTTTTCTTTGGTGCGTTTGTTTATCCCTATCGACTGGCGCTGGAAGCCAGCAAGACGGCCAGCTGTTTTGCCGACTTCGCGCTGACCCCCTTGCCCGTGATCGAAAGGGCCGGCGAATGGGCGAGCATCCGAGCAAAAACGTCCTGGACTTCTTCCGAGCGGATATCTTCGATGAGGGTGATCGTCTCGCTCAGCGGCGTCACGGTGCCATGCGCAAAGAGCTCTTCCACCGCCCGCTCCATCGTGGCGAAGGGGCGTTCGCTGGCGCGCACGCGGGAGACGGTCAGCTGGTTCTTCGCCCGCTCCAGATGGACCGGGTCGATGGCCGTCGCCTGGGCCCGCAGCAACTCGCCAGTGGCCTGGACCAGCGCGTCGACCTTGTCCGGAGTGGTCACGGCATGCACCACGAAGTTGAGCCAGGCGTCGCCGCTGTCGATGGTGGCGTCGGCCGTGTAGGCCAGGCCCAGCCGCTCTCGTACCGCGTCCACCCACGGCGAGGACATGCCGCCGCCGAACAGGTTGGCGGCGAGCGCCGCGGCCAAGCGCCAGCGTTGCGTTGCGTCGCGTTCGGGGCCTGCGGGCGCGAGCGGATAGGCGAGATACAGGAACACCTGCGAGACCTGCGTGAAGCGCCGGGCCACGGCCTGGCCGGCATGGGGCGCGGGCTCGGGCGGTGGGGACACGGCACCGCCGGGAGATGCCGGCATCGCCGCGAAGAGCTCCTCGGCAAGGCGCATCCAGGCTTCCACGTCGAAATGCCCGGCTGCCGCGACGACGGTCTTGCCCGCCACGTAGTGCTGCTGCACGTGCCTGACCAGATCGTCGCGGGTGAAAGCCTCGATGTTCTCGACCGTGCCGATCACGGGCATGCCCATGGGGTCATCGCCCCAGAGGGCGCGGTCGAGCAGGTCGCTGGAGCTGTCTTCCGGGTCCTCGTCGTACTCGATGGCTTCCTGGCGGATCACTTCCAGCTCGCGCTGCAGTTCGGCCTCGGGAAAGGTGCTGTGGAGCACGATGTCGGCCGTCATGCGCAGCAGCTGCGGCGCGTGCTGACCCAGGCCGGTCATGAAGTAGCCGGTACAGTCCTTGCCGGTGTAGGCGTTGACGTCCGCGCCCAGCCGCTCCGCATCGAGGTTGATGGCCTGCACGGAGCGCGTGGCCGTGCCCTTGAAGGCCATGTGCTCCAGCACATGGCTGATGCCGTTGGTGGCTGGCGTCTCATCGCGCGAGCCGACGCGCAGGAAGACGCCCACGCTGGCGCTCTGCACGTGGGGCATGGGCAGGGCCATCAGCCGGACGCCGTTGGGGAGCGTGCGCAGGATCGGGGTGGTCGGGGGCGTTGCCATCAGCCGTTGCCGCCTGGAGCCATGGGGCATGGAGTGCTGCCGATGGGCGTTGCGGCGTGCGGCTGGCTTGCGGGTCTGCGCTCGCAGGAGCGGGGCAGCGTTCGGGTCTCTTGATGCATGTGCCATTGTCGCCGTGTGTTCCATGGCCTTGGGGCCGTCGGGTCGTTGTTCCCGGGCCGCGCAAGTGTTGCCGCCGCCCTGGCCGCGGCGTACGATCCGCGGCGCTCCGCCTGCACGGCCTTCCGCCTCGCCGGCCCGCGACGCCACGCTTCCGCGCTGCCCTCCATGTCCCCTCCCGAACCTCCACACACGCCCGTGGCGCCGAACGCTGCTGCCAGGCGCTTCCGCATCTTCGGCCCGACCGCCCGCACGTTGCGTCTGTGGCTGTGGTCCGCGGTGGCCGGGGCGCTGGCTGCGGCCGCCACCCTGGTGTTCCATGGGCTGATCCAGTTCGTGGAGCACCTCGCGACGGGCCATACGGGCGGCCTGGTGGAGGCCGCGCGTTCCCTGCCGCCCTGGCACCGCGTGCTGGTGTGCACGGCGGGCGGCGTGCTGGCGGGCGCGGTGCTCGACTGGGGCGGCCGCTGGGCTGCAGCCGGACCGCGGGGCGGCGAGCACCTCGACTACATCGATGCAGCCCGGGCCGGGCGGGTGGATCTCAACGACCGCACCACGCTCGTGCGTTCGGCGTCGGCGCTGCTGTCGGTCGGCTCCGGCGGGTCGATCGGGCGCGAAGGGCCGATGGTGCAGCTGGCGGCATGGCTGGCCGCCGGGCTGGCCCGGGTCGTGCCGATCGCGCCGGAACTGCGCAGCGCCATCATGGTGTGCGGCATCGCGGCGGGCATTGGCTCGGCCTATCACGCGCCGGTGGCGGGCGTGGTGTTCGCGCTCGAACTGGCGCTCGGCTTCTTCGCGCGCCATGCGGTGGCGCCGGTGCTCATCGCGGCAGGCACGGCCAGTGCGCTCATCCAAGTGCTGGTGGACCCCAGGCCGCTCTACGACGTGCCGGCCGTGGCCGTGGAGCCGACGAGTCTGGGCATGGCCCTGGCGGCGGCCGTGCTGTTCGGCGCGTTGGGCTGGACGCTGCTGCAACTGCTGGAGATCAGCCGCCGGGGCTTCGCCCGTGTGCGTTCCCTGGCCGCGCGCCTGGGGCTGGGCGGGTTGCTCGTGGGCATGCTCTCGGCCTGCGTGCCCGAGGTCTGGGGCAACGGCTACAGCGTGGTGTCTTCGGTGCTGCAGGGCGGCCACCTGTGGGATTGGATCGTGGTGGTGATGCTGACCAAGATCCTGGCCATCGCGCTGAGTTCGGGCAGCGGCGCCATCGGCGGGGTATTCACGCCCTCGCTCTTCGTGGGCGCCACGGCCGGCAGCGTGCTCGCCCAGCTGGCCGCACTGGTGCTGCCCGTGGCCTGGGTAGGCGATCCGCGTGCGCTCGCCATCATCGGCATGGCCGCCGTGCTCACGGCGGTGACCCATGCCCCGCTGATGGCCATCGTGATGGTGCTGGAGATGACGAACCAGTTCCAGCTCACGGTGCCGGTGATGCTGGCCTGCGCCGTGGCCTATGCGATCAGCACGCAGTTCGGCGCACGACCGCTCTACGGCAATCCGATCGAGGCCCATCGGTGACCGCTGCCGCAGCGGGGATGGCAAGGTATTCCTGCTGACGTCCGACGCGGTTCCGGCTGCCCGCCAGGGGCCCTCGTGCAACGGCCAGCAGGCCAGCCGGCCTGTGGGCCAACGGGCCCCTGGTCAGGTCTTGAGCCCGGGCAGCAGATCGATGCCCGTCCTGCGCACCACCTCTTCGTAGCTGATCGGCGGCCCCACCTTGGCATCGGGGGCGTTGTCCTGCCAATGGGCCCAGCGCCGTCCCGTGGCCGGGTCGTACACCAGCTTGAACAGGTGCGATGGAACCGCTACGTGGCTGGCACCGATGATCCGAGCGCCGGGCTCGAACACGGGGCCGGTGATGACGTAGACATCGCCCTGTGCCCGCATCACGTACTTGCGCGTGTCGTCTTCGATCCGGGCCCAGGGGCCGCTGTTCTGCCTCGGGTTCTGCGGCACCATGTTCGACAGGCTGAAGGATTGCGCCATGGATTCGGGCGTGCTCATGTCGCCCGCAGGCGCCATATGGCCGCGCGCCCAGCCGGAGCCCTTGTAGTCGCTCAGTTCCGCACGCTCGGCGCGGGGCAGGCGCGCGTCGGCGAAGAACTTGTCGGTGCGCTGCAGGTGGTGGCCTGCGAGCAGGGTCTGGCGGTTCAGCCGCTCGGCGACATAGACCGGCGTACGGGTGTTGCCGCTGTGGAGCACGGCAAAGCCATCGAAGCACAGCGCCCGCAGTCGGGGCGCCGCCGGGGTGACCGGCGGGCGCCCGCCGGCGAAATACTGGGGGCAGTCCTGGAAGCGGCCCGCCGAAGCACCGGCCGCGACCGTGGAGGAGGGGGCCGGTGTCGGCGCGCGGTTCAGCGCCGAGGGTGCCAGGCCGCAGCTCGTGGCCTGCAGGCCGACGATGCAGGTGGTGACCAGCGTGACGAACAGGCGCCTGGTGCTGCTGCTGGAGGGTTGCGATGCCCGGGGGCGGGCGGAGGGGCGGGGGGGATTCTTGCGTGTCTTGGATTTCATGGGGCCGGCGAGTGTAGGTCGGCCAGGCCCGGGTCATGGGTGATATCGCGTGTCAATCGGCAAACCTTGCAACGGCCTCGCTGCGATGGGGACATGCCGGCTGGCGTGGGGCTGGTGTGCCATGGCTGCCGATGCAAGCAAAATCAGGGAGCTGATACCTTTCCTGCCGTTTGCCCATGCTCACCATCCATGCCGATACCTCGCACGTGATCCAGCTCGCCGTGGGGCCTGCTTTCATGCTGGCTGCCATCGGCGGCACGCTGACCGTGCTGACCAACCGCCTCGCACGCATCAACGACCGCACCATCAAGCGCCGGGATGACCTGGAGCGTTCGGGCGACGAGGCCAGCCTCGTGCTGCATCAGGAGCTGAAGGCACTCAACCGCCGCGCGAAGGTGACCAATGCGGCCATCACCGTCGCTGCGATGTGCGCGATCCTGGTGTGCGTGCTGATCGGCTCGCTCTTTCTGGGCAACGAGCTGGGCATTCCTTTCGACCGGATGGTGGCGAGCCTGTTCGTGCTGGCCATGCTGGGGCTGATCGCTACCTACACGCTCATGCTGGTGGAGATCTATCTGGCGCAGCACAGCATCAATCCGCCCTGAGCGAAGCGCAAGGCGTGGTGCCGCACGGGGACCGTCCAGACATCGGGCCTGGATCGGACGCAGCCGGGCTTGCGGGGCGCATGATCGGGGCATCTGTTGCTACGGGAGTCCTTATGTCCAGGCTGATGACCATTCTTTCCATCGTCGGCGTGATGGCCGCGCTGTACGTCGCCTATCGGTATGGCGTGTTCTGACCTGGCAGGGAGGGCTGCCCTTGGGCGGCCCTCCGATGGACTGGCGAGGCCCCGCAGGGGACGCTGGGCTTGTCCTACGCCAGGGCCGGGGAAGTCCGCCCACGATGAAAACACCCTTTCATCGCAGGAGCCTGACGTGCCCACACCCACTGACAACATCGCGCAAGACCGTTCTCTCATCAACCTCGACCAGGCGGGGGAGGTGCGTGCCTGGAGCCAGTCGCTGGAGTGCAGCGAAGAGGCCCTGTATGCCGCCGTGCAGGCCGTAGGCCATTCGCCGCAGGCCGTGCGCTCTTATCTGGCGCACCGGAGGGCCGGCGAAAGCGACGGGGCCCCTGCATCGCTGCAAGCGCAGAGCGATGCGGACAAGGACCGCCAGGCCGATACCGGCCACTACGACCAGTACGGCATGCGCGACGATCCGCGCGGCGTGCTGACTTCGCGCCCGGAGAACCCGGCCACGGGGGAGGGGCAGCGGCGCTTCGGTGCGGGCGGCGACGAAGCCACCTATGACAACCGCGGCGAGGCATCGGCACGGACGACGCAGGGCGCCCCGGGCGGCGAGGGCTCCCAGGGGCCGATCGCCCAGGTGTCCGCCAGCGGATCGGCGCGCGAACTCGGCCACGACTATGGCGGTGAGCGCCTGGAAGGCCAGCAGCTGTCGTCCCGGCAGGGTGCTGGGCTGATCGGCGAAAAGCGCCGCCTGGATACCGACCGCTGACAGCCGCCATCCAGGCGTCCTCCATCGTTCAAAGGCCGCGGGCCGGCTGCCATCCGACAGCCGGCCCGCGGCCTTGCAGCTCAGGGCGCACGCGGTGAGCGTGCGCCGGCTCCGATCACACCGCTGGCGGATCGGACTCGCGCGCGAAGTTGCGCGGCTGGCCCAGGGCGGTGATGAAGCGCTGTACCGCACCGGTATCGTCGCCGGCCGCCATGATGAAGGCGGGGTCGTCCTCCGGCAGCGGAATGCCCGCCTCGGCCAGCAGCGCCTTGGAGGCGCCCAGAGCCAGGATGGGCTTGCAGTGGCGGAACTGGTCGCGCACGAATTCCGCGGAATGCCCGTCGCCCGCCAGCAGGGTCACGCCGGCTTCGCCGTCGGGCAGCACCAGCCCGTCGAAGAGGAAGCCGGGGGAGTTCTCCAGCGAGGCATCCGCGTCGATCTCGGTACCGTCCGCGAGCGTCACCGGGCCGATGTGCTGCGCCACGAAGCGGCCCACCGCGCCCTGGTCCAGCAGCGCGGCCTGCACCGCGTGCAGTGCGGCCGGCTCCACGCCGTCCGCCACCAGGATGGCGACCTTGCGGCCCTTGATGCCGCCATCGCCCGGGCGGGCCAGCAGCGACAGGGCGGGGGATTCCTTCACCTCGGGTTGGGCCGGGCGCTCGATGGCCTTGGGCAGCGCCGGGGGAAGGTTGCGGATGCCGATGCCTTGCGCCACGTTCGCGGCCAGTTCCTCCGACACGTTGCGCAGCATGGCCACGGTGCGTTCGCGCACGGCGGGCACCGTCACCTTGCTCAGCTCGAAGCGGAAGGCCGCGGCGATATGCGCCTTTTCATGCTCGGCCTGGCTTGCGTAGAAGAGCTGCGCCTGCGTGTAGTGGTCGGCGAACTTCTCCGGCTTGGCGCGGATCTTGACCTGCTCCTGCTTGGCCTCGGTGCGGGCCGCTACCGAGACGAAGCCCTGCACCGCGCCTGCCTGGAAGGGGCAGCCGCCGCCCAGCGAATTGGGCTCGTACGCCACCCGGCCACGCGGGATGGTCTGGCGGTGCATGCCGTCGCGCTGGTTGTTGTGCACCGGCGCGAGCGGGGCGTTGATGGGCAGCTCGTGGAAGTTGGGGCCGCCCAGGCGCGAGATCTGCGTATCCACGTAGGAATGGATGCGGCCGGCCAGCAGCGGGTCGTTGGAGAAGTCGATGCCGGGCACGACGTGCGCTGTGCAGAAGGCGATCTGTTCGGTCTCGGCGAAGAAGTTGTCGGGGTTGCGGTGCAGGGTCATGCGGCCGATGGGGCGCAGCGGCACCAGTTCCTCGGGGATCAGCTTGGTGGCGTCCAGGATGTCGAAGCTGAAGGCCTCGGCCTGCTCTTCGGTGAAGACCTGCACGGCCAGCTCGTATTCGGGAAAGGCGCCCGATTCGATGCGTTCCCACAGGTCGCGGCGGTGGAAGTCCGGGTCGGCGCCGGAGATCTTCACGGCTTCGTCCCAGACCAGCGAATGCGTGCCGGCCAGCGGCGTCCAGTGGAACTTCACGAAGACGGACGTGCCTTCGGCATTCACGAAGCGGAAGGTATGCACGCCGAAGCCCTGCATGGTGGCGTAGCTGCGCGGAATGCCGCGGTCCGACATCACCCACATCAGCATGTGGGCGGATTCGGGCATGAGCGAGACGAAGTCCCAGAACGTGTCGTGCGCGCTGGCGGCCTGGGGCATCTGGTGGTGCGGCTCGGGCTTGACGGCGTGGATGAGGTCGGGGAACTTCATCGCGTCCTGGATGAAGAAGACGGGGATGTTGTTGCCCACCAGGTCCCAGTTGCCGGCGTCGGTATAGAACTTCACGGCGAAGCCGCGCGCATCGCGCGCCGTGTCCTTGGAGCCGCGCTCGCCCTGCACCGTGGAAAAGCGCACGAACACGGGCGTCTTCTTGCCAGCCTCCTGGAAGGGCGCGGCCATGGTCAGATCGGCCAGGGATTCATAGCACTCGAAGGTGCCGTGCGCGCCGGAGCCTCGGGCATGCACGATGCGTTCCGGGATGCGTTCGTGGTCGAAGTGGGTGAGCTTCTCGCGCAGCACGAAGTCTTCCAGCAGCACCGGGCCGCGCACGCCGAGCTTGAGCGAATTCTGGTTGTCCGATACCGGCACGCCCTGGTTGGTGGTGAGTCGCTGCCCCGACGAATCCGCCCGGACCCGGTCCAGCACGCCGTCGTTGGCGTTGAGCCCGGGCGTGGCACCGGCACCGGTCTTGGCCGTGGCATGCGGCTCCGACAGGGTGCTGCCGGTGACGTCCGGGTGATCCGGCGCCGAGGTGAGCCCCGCATTGGGCGAGAGGCCGTTGTCCGTGCCGTGCTCCAGGGCCTTGAGCGCGTTGTGGGGCATGGAGGCCGCCAGCGCCTGGGTGCCCGCTGCCTTGCGGGCGTGGGCGTCGTCGGCTGCGGCCTGGGGCGGGATATCCGCCGGACCGCTGTCCGTGTTGCGTGCGGCGGAGAGCGCTGCGACTTGCTGCGCGTCGTGCGTGGGCTTCTGGGCTTTGCGGGGCATGGTGGGCTTTCTGTGGCTGAAGCGCCCAAGTTAAGGGGGGCCCGTCAGGCCTTGCTGTAGGACGCGGTCACCAGACCTTGCCGCTGCGCGCCCTCACATGCCCCGGCCCCTGCGTGCCTCGCGCCGCAGGTGTTTCAGCCGGTCGGCAGGGCTGCGGCATGCTCCGCGAGGCCCTCGTGCGTCTTCGGAAAGGCCAGCTGGAATTCCGAACCCCGGCCCACTTCGCTGAGCACCTTGATCTCGCCGCCATGGCGCCTGACCACGGCGTCCGTCAGTGCCAGGCCCAGCCCCAGGCCGGAGATGGACGGGTGGCTTTCCTGGTGCAGCCGCTCGAAGGGTTTGAAGAGCCTGGCACGCTGGGATTCGGGGATGCCGGGCCCGGCATCGCGCACGGTGACCAGCCAGCGCAGGCCATCGTCGATCAGCGCGCAGTCAACGCTGGCGCCTTCCGGGCTGAACTTGATGGCGTTCTGCACCACGTTGCCGATGGCCCGGTGGATGAGTGCGCGATGGCCCGTGCAGCAGGCGTGTTCCACGCCGATGGAACTGTTCAGCTGGACCTGGCGTTCCTGGGCGAAGGCCCAGGCATCGTCCACGGCTTCGCAGACCACATTCACCAGATCCAGCGGAACGAGTTCATACGTCTGCGCCTGGGCGGTGGCCAGGTTGAGGAAGCTGTCCGCCATGTCCAACGAGTTGCGTGCGCAGCGCTCGATGCGGGCCATGAACTCCGAGTCTGGGATGAGATCGGGGTATTCCCGCTTCATTTCGAGCAGGGTCAGGATGGAGGCGTTCGGCGCCCGGATGTCGTGCGAGATGAACTGCATGGCCTGGTTGCGCTGGCGCTGGGCCTCATGCAGGTCCGTCAGGTCCACCAGGGTCAGCAGCCAACCGCCTCCCGCCTCGGGCTGGCCGGTGGAGAAGCGCTTGCACAGCACGAGCAGCCTGCGGCCCCGGGCGTCCTGTGCGTTCTGCTGCGCCGGCATGTGCGCGAGCTGTCCGGCGCCTGGCTGCAGCAGCTGCGCTCCATTGTCGGAGTTCGTCAGGTCCTGCAGCACGACGGCAAGCGCGTGTCCCTCGGGCTGGGCGGTGCCCACGGACTCCGCATAGCGCATGGCCGCGGCATTGGCCAGCGTGATCTGGCCCTGGCCGTTGCACACGAAGGTGGGCGAGGGCAGCTGCTGCAGGCTGGCGCTCACGAAGCTGTGCAGCTGCCGCAGCTGCTCGGAGGCGCGGTCCACCGCGTTGATGCGGCGGCCCAGGAAGTCGCTGGAGCCGTGTGCTGCGTCCGTTTCGATGCTGTCCAGCTGGGGCAGCCTGCTGTGGCTCAGGGTGCGCATTTCGCGCTGCAGGAATTCGGCGGCCGCGCTGAGCCTGCGCCAGCTCCAGAGCGGATAGAGCAGCAGCAGCCCGAGCAGGCCTCCGGCCGGCGCCAGCTGCCAGCCCACCAGGCTGGGGCTGGCCAGCGATGCCGCCAGGGTGGAAACGAAAAGGCCGGCGGTACTCGCCAGCGCCCAGAAAGGGTTGAGCAGCCTGACGGCCAGCAGGGCGGCCATCACCGGAAGCAGGGCAAAGAGAATGTTCCATGGCACGGGTGCGGGCTGGATCCGCAGGCCCTGCAACTCGCCGTTGAGCACGTGCGCCAGGATTTCCACGCCCGGCACACGCCGGCCGCCTTGGGGCTCGACCGGTGCCGAGAACTGGTCGCCCAGGCCGGTGCCGGTAACGCCGACCAGGACGTATTTGCCGCGCAGGGTGTCCTCGGGGATATGGCCCTTGAGCACGTCCACGTAGGAATAGGTGGTGAAGGGCGTGGCGCCCGATGCGAAGGCGATGATGCGTTGCTCGGTCTGTTCCCAGGCGCCCTGGGGCTGCGGGGAGCGGCCGTCGCGGCACGGTGCCACGGCTGCGGCGCCGGCGCACAGCATGGCGCGGCTGAAGTGCGGCCAATAGGCCTGCGGGCCTTCCTGCAGGAACACGCTGCGGGCCAGCCCGTCCGGATCGACCTGGACATGCACATGTCCCAGCTGCGACGTGCTCTGTGCCAGCGGCGCGATGGGCAGGCCGGCCGAATCGCCCCCGCCCTGGCTGGTGCGCTCCACGGGCAGCACCGTGCGGCCGTTGTAGCGCAGCGCGTCCGCCAGCAGATCGTCGGATTCGGGGTGATCGGCGTCGGACTCCAGGAAAAGGATGTCCAGGCCGACCGCACGGGGCGACTGCGCCGATAGGCGCGAGAGCAGTGCGGCATGCAGCGCGCGGGGCCAGGGCCAGCGTCCGATGGCCTCGATGCTGCGGTCATCGATGGCGACGATGGCGATGTCGGGGCTGGCCGGCCGGGCGGCGAGGCGCAGCGACGCATCCTGCACCAGGTAGTTCACCCGGGGCATGGCATTGGGCATGCTCAGCCAGGCCACCAGCGCCAGCAGCAGCACAGCCAGGAGGCGCCATTCACGAAGATACAGCTTGGCACGGTTGGCGGCCCGGGACGTCATGCGGATCGGTGAAGTGGACGGTGTGCCGGCGCGCGCTCAGGGCCGCGTGAGCGGCTGTCCGTCCGACGACGTGACGGGCAGGCCCGCGCCGCTCTGCACGGCCGCGCCGACCTTGAAGCTGCGCGGCGAGGAGAAGTCGCTGTGCAGCCCGTTGGGGGCGAAGGTCTGGATGCGAACGTGATACGTGCCGGGAGGCAGCGCGGTGGATGACCAGGCCGGCTCGGACAGCGTGGCATCCACCAGCGGCAGAGAGAAGTCCGGGGTTGCCGATACCTGCAGACGAAAGTGCTGGCCCGGCTCCGCTGCCCAGTGCAGGTGCGCGCCGGGCTCGCCCTCGCTGTCGGCGGACTGCAGGGCGCCGAGGTCCGGCACCCCGGGCTCGTCGGCCAGCGCCACGGCTTGCGGGCGGGAGAAGGGGCCCTGGTCGGGCTCACCCCCGGCGGCCTGCCGCACGCTGGCGGCGCGCCAGAAATAGGCCCCGCTCGCAATGCCCGCGACCGATGCGCGGCAGTCGGGCAGCCCGCCTGCGTCCAGCACGGGCTGCGTGAAGGCGGCGTCGGCGGACAGCTGGATCCGATAGGCCTGCACGCCGTCCACGCGGGTGCAGCGCAGTTCGCCGCGCTGGCGCGATACCGAACCTCCCGGGGCCGGGCTTTGATAAAGCGGGGGGATGGGCTGCGTCTTGATGACGATGTCGCGGAAAGCCGGCCGCCCGGCGATGCCGGCATCGTCCACCCCGCGTACCGAAAGCCGGTAGCGCCCGTCCGGCAGGCCCACCAGGCTGATGTGCGGCTGCTCGAAGCGCTGGTCGCGCACCGTACGGGCGAGGTCGGCATTCAGCGCTGCCTCGACCTGATAGGCGCGGGCGCCGGGCAGGGCCGGAATGCTCAGGCTGATGGCGTCGGCTTCCTGGTCGATGTCCGGCAGCGCGGACAGGTCGGGCGGCGGCAACTGGGTCCGCTTGTCGCCGAGCCTGCCGTCGGCGGCCACGGCCACGCCCTGGCCGGGTGTCAGCAGCGTGGCTGCCGCGGCGATGCCTGGGCCGCGCTCCGTCTTCACGGCCACCGAGCCTTCGTCCACCGACGCGGTCGTGTCGCCGGAGGCGGCCAGGTCCACGCGGAACTGGGTGCCGCGCACGCTGGTCGTGGCCGTGGGGGTGCGGACCTCGAAGCGCCGGTCCGGCGCCGTCTTCGGAGTCACGGAAGATTCCACCCCGCCGCCGCGCACGCCGAGCACCGACTGCACGCTGCCGGCGCTGCCACGTCGCCGCAGCTGCAGCAGTTGCACGTCGGAGGCGGGCCGCACCCGGATGACCGTTCCGTCCGCCAGGCGCAGGCTCACGGCGGCCTCCTTGCCGACCTGCAGGCGCGTGCCCTCGGCCAGCTGGCTGCCGGGGGCGGAGTCCAGGGGGCGCTCGCGGCCGTCCGGCTGCACTACGGACACGTCGCCCTGCGCAAAGGCCACTGCGGCGCTTTCCTGGGGCAGCAGGCGGGACGGGATGCGCAGCACGGCCCCGGGTTGCAGGCGGCGCGGGTCCTTCACGTGGTTGAGCGCGCCCAGTTGCGGCCAGACGCGGCGCTTGCCGGCGTAGCGCAGCGCCAGGGCCTCGAGCGTGTCGCCGGGCCGGATCACGTGGGGCACGGTCTGCACGTCGGAGAAGGTGGCCGGCGTGGCTTCTTCCTGCGCGGCGTAGGCCGTCGAGGCACCGGCCAGCGCCGCCGCGCTGCACAGAAAGCCCATGGCGGAAAGGCGTTCGGCGGACAAGGCTGGGGATCGGTGCGCTGCTGCCGGATGGGGTGGTCTTCGGGTGGGGGTCATGGCGAGGCCGGTTGCGCTGGCGCGATCTCGGCCACCGTGCCGCCTTCTGGCGATGCGGGCGGGGACACCATCTCGAACCGGTAGCCCAGGCCATAGATCGCGCTGATGACGTAGCCGTTGCTGGGCCGCAGATCGAGCTGGGTGCGCAGCCGGGAGATGTGGGTGTCCAGCGAGCGGGATATGACGTCCGCGCTCTGGCCCCAGATCGCTTCGCGCAGATGGACGCGCGATAGCAGCCGTCCCATGTTCTGGAAGAGGAACAAGGCCAGGTCGTATTCGCGGTTCTTCAGCTCCACCAGCTGTCCCTTGACCTCCAGGGTCCGCGCATCCGGCAGGAAGCGGTAGGGGCCGAACTCGAGCGGGCCGCTCCGGGCCGCGGGGTAGGCGCGGCGCAGCAGCGCACTGATGCGCGCCATCATCTCGCCCACGCGGACCGGCTTGGTCATGAAGTCGTCTGCGCCGCTTTCCAGCCCTTCGATGATGTCCTGCTCCGACTTGCGGCTGGTGACGAAGAGGATGGGGAGCTTCGCGTCGAAGTTCTCGCGTACCCAGCGAACGATGTCCGGGCCCGTCGTATCAGGCAACTGCCAATCGACGATGAGAAGGTCGAATGTTTCGCGCCGAAGATCCTTCAGCAAGGCCGAGCCGGTCAGATGGGTACGACAGGTATGGCCCATTGACTCGATGGCGCGCTTGAACATTTCCAACTGCAGCGCATCGTCGTCCACTGCCGCTATGCGCATAGGCGATCCCTACAAAACGTTAACTGAAATCCAGTATATGAAATAGAAACTGCCGTGCCGCAGCTGCACCTCGTGGATTCACAGTCGTTGACTTTTGTGTGCCGTGATGAGCGCATGCGCCATACAGCGGCTGTGCTATGCGCTTTGACTATGTGAGCCACTGCATTTTGCATGGCTCGGGCCGCGGCCAGCGCTCCCGGCTTCGGCAGTGCGCGGCGGCCAGCCTGCTGATGGATCAGGCCGCATGCGCCGCAGGATCGCGCCGGGCGGGCGCCATCCTGGCGGGCATTCAGACTGCGGCGTGCAGGGCTTGCAGGGCGGCCACGACGTCGGACGTGGCCACGCCATCGACGGGCGCCAGCTGGGGCTGCAGCGCCTGCAGGGCCTCGGTGGCGTCCGCAGCGCTTTGCTGCAGCCGGGCGATGGCCTGGCCGGCTTCCTTGGGGGCCGTGAAGCCCGTGCTCTGCAGCAGCAGGCGCCCATCGGCCGCCAGCAGCTTGAAGTAGAAGCGGCCATCGGCTTCGCGGTACTGCTTGAACGCGGGTTGCGCGGCGCGGCTCGCCTTGGCGGCGGGCTGGGCCGCTGCGGGCTGCGCGCTCAGGCTGCGCAGGCCGACGGCCGCGCGCAGTTCGCGCAGGAAGGGCGTGGCGACGGCGCGGGCCCGTTCGGCGCCGGCGAGCAGCGTTTCTTCGATCTCGGCGGGGTGGGCCATCAGGTGCTCGTAGCGTTCGCGCATGGGCGCGACGACGGCATCGACGCGCTCGAACAGCACCTGCTTGGCATCGCCCCAGGCGATGCCTTCGGCGAAGCGCTGGCGCAGGGCAGCGGTTTCGGCTTCGGTGGCGAAGGCCTGGTAGATCTGGAAGAGGGCGGAGCCTTCGGTGTCCTTGGGTTCGCCGGGTGCGCGCGAGTCGGTCAGCATGCCCTGGATGAGGCGGCGCAGCTGCTCGCGCGGCGCGAAGAGCGGAATGGTGTTGTCGTAGCTCTTGCTCATCTTGCGGCCGTCCAGCCCGGGGAGGGTGGCCACATGCTCGTCGATGGCGGCTTCGGGCGCGACGAAATGCTCGCCGTAGAGGTGGTTGAAGCTGGCGGCGATGTCGCGTGCCATCTCGATGTGCTGGACCTGGTCGCGCCCCACCGGCACCTTGTGCGCCTTGAACATCAGGATGTCCGCCGCCATCAGCACCGGGTACATGAAGAGCCCGGCGGTCACGCCGTCATCGGCCTCGCGGCCGGCGGCCTGGTTCTTGTCCTGGGAGGCCTTGTAGGCATGGGCGCGGTTGAGCAGGCCCTTGCCGGTCACGCAGGAGAGCAGCCAGTTCAGTTCGGGAATCTCGGGGATGTCGGACTGGCGGTAGAAGACGACGTGCGCGGGGTCGAGACCGGCCGCGAGCCAGCTGGCCGCGATCTCCAGCGTGGAGCGCTGGATGCGCGCCGGGTCCTCGCACTTGATGAGCGCGTGGTAGTTGGCCAGGAAGTAGAAGCTCTGCACGCCGGGCCGGCGGCTGGCTTCGACGGAGGGGCGGATCGAGCCCACGAAGTTGCCCAGGTGGGGCGTGCCCGTGGTGGTGATGCCGGTGAGAAAACGCGTGGTGGCCGGGGTCTGGGAGGTGGTCATGAAAGGCTCGGGGGCGATGGGAGGGAAGGCCAGGCGGGCGTGCAGCGGCACGCGCCCGGCATGCCGGTCAGCGCAGCAGCGCGCTCAGGGGCGAGATCAGCAGGCTGATGGCGCTGTAGCCCAGCGACATCAGCGGACGCAGCCACACCGTGCCCACGACGCCGGCCACGACCAGCGCCAGCACGATGAAGAAGCCGTAGGGCTCGATGCGCGAGACCATCTGCGCCTGCCGCCAGGGCAGCAGGCCGACGAGGATGCGGCCGCCGTCGAGCGGCGGCAGCGGGAACAGGTTGAAGGCCCACATCACCAGGTTGACCAGAATGCCGGCGCGCGCCATCTCGATGAAGAAGCGCTCGTTGATCTGCAGGCCCACCAGCACCACCAGCACGACGGCCCAGAGGATGGCCTGCAGGAAGTTGCTGGCCGGCCCGGCCAGCGCCACCCAGATCATGTCGCGCTTGGGGTTGCGCAGATGGTGGAAGTTGACCGGCACCGGCTTGGCGTAGCCGAAGAGGAAGGCGCCCGACGTGGCGAAGTACAGCAGCAGCGGCATCAGGATGGTGCCGACCGGGTCGATGTGCTTGAACGGGTTGAGCGTGATGCGGCCCAGCATCGACGCGGTGTTGTCCCCGAAGTGCCGCGCGGCATAGCCGTGGGCCGCTTCGTGCACGGTGATGGCGAACAGCACCGGCAGGGCGTAGATGAGAACGGTTTGGAGTAGGTTCGAGAAGTCCACGGGCGGAATTGTCTCAGAGAGCGTGCGTGGCCTGCGCCGAGGCCCGTGGCAATCGATCGTTAACGTGCTTTCACAGCCCGAGCGCCGACAGGCTCCCCCGGCCTTCGCGAATCACCTCCGCCTCGCCGCCGCTGCCCATGGGGGTCAGGTCCAGCACGGTGGTGGGCTGCAGCGGGCAGGCGCCGGCATCGACGATGGCATCCAGCAGCTTCTCGTAGCGGGCGCGGATGTCCTGCGGGTCGTTGAGCGGCTCGCTCTCGCCGGAGGGGATCAGCGTGGTCGCCAGCAGCGGCGCGCCGTGCAGTTCCAGCAGCAGCTGCAGGCCCTTGCGGTCGGGCACGCGCAGTCCGATGGTCTTGCGCGAGGGGTGGCTCACGCGGCGCGGCACTTCCTTGGTCGCCTCGAGGATGAAGGTGTAGGGCCCCGGCGTGCCCAGCTTGAGCAGCCGGTACTGCCGGTTGTCCACCCGCGCGTAGCTGGCCAGCTCCGAGAGGTCGCGGCACAGCAGGGTGAGGTGGTGCTTCTCGTCCACGCCACGGATGCGGCGCAGGCGCTCGACGGCGTCCTTGTCGTCCAGTTGACAGACGAGGGCATAGCTGGAGTCGGTGGGCACGGCCAGGATGCCGCCCTTCTGCAGCAGCGCGGCGGCCTGCTTGAGCAGGCGGGGCTGGGGGTTGTCGGGGTGGACTTCGAAATACTGCGCCATGGCGGTGCCCTCGGGGCGATCAGTGCGCCGGGCGGATGCGGTCCGCCAGCAGCTCCCACACGGGCGTGAGCTGGCCCGGCAGGTCGGGCAGCATGCCCAGGTCGGTATGCGATTCGTCGGGGCTGTGGAAGTCGCTGCCGCGCGAGGCGGCCAGGCCGAATTCCAGGGCCATCGCGGCATAGGTCACGTATTCCGCCGGCGAATGGCTGCCCGTCACCACCTCCACGCCGCGCCCGCCGTGTTCCTTGAATTCGGAAAAGAGCGCGTATTCCTCGTTGGGCGTGAACTTGTAGCGCGCGGGGTGGGCGATGACGGCCATGCCGCCGGCCTCGGTCACCCAGCGCACGGCATCGCCCAGCGCGGCCCAGCGGTGCGGCACGTAGCCGGGCTTGCCTTCGGTGAGGTATTTGCGGAAGACCTCGGGCGTGTCGCGGCAGACGCCGGTTTCCACGAGGAACCGGGCGAAGTGCGTGCGCGAGATCAGTTCCGGGTTGCCCACGTATTTCAGCGCGCCTTCGTAGGCGCACTGGATGCCTACCTGCGCCAGCTGGCGCGACATCTCCTGCGCCCGCTCGCCGCGTCCGCCACGGGTGGCGGCCAGGCCCTGGGCCAGGCGCGCGTCGTCGGGGTCGAAGCCCAGGCCCACGATGTGAACCGTGGTGCCCGCGAAGGTGACGGAGATCTCGGTGCCCGTGAGATAGGCCATGCCCTCGGCGCGGGCGGCCGCAGCGGCGCGATGCTGGCCGCCGATCTCGTCATGGTCGGTCAGCGCCCAGAGCTGCACGCCGTTGGCACGCGCACGCGCGGCGAGCGCTTCGGGGGTGAGCGTGCCGTCGGACACCACGGAGTGGCAATGCAGGTCGGCGTTGAGGAGCGTGGTCACGGGCCCATTCTAGGCCTGAGTGTCCGCCCCCTCCAGCAGGAGAGAGGGTGCGGGTGGAAACCCGGATTTTGGTTTGTATAGCGTAGCATTTGTAATAGATTGATACTATTCGCTGTCCGGTGCAGCGAATTAGACCATTCACGGCAGCGGCCGGACGCTCGCCTTTCCCCGCTTGGCTACAGGAGTGTTTCGCGCATGTCTTCCTTTTTCCTTAATCTGACGGTTGGCCGCAAACTGTGGCTCATCGTTCTCGGGCTGCTGGGCAGCATGCTGCTGCTGCTGCTGGCCGGGGTGTGGAACACCGTGCACGTCGATGCCCGCACGGCGGCCACCATCCATGTCATCGAGAGCCGCATTTCCTTGGCTTACCGTTGGAGAGGCATGGTGGAGTTGACGACGGAGAGGCTGGAGGTCGGCAACACCGTAGCCAGTGAGGTTCTAGCGTCCCGTCTCAAAGATCGCGCCAAGTCGGAGCTCGCGGCCATCACTGCCATTCAGAAGCAGATCTTTGATGGAACGGTGCGTCCCGATGAAAGGGCCGCGCTCGACCGCATCACGGCAGAGCGCAGTCAGGCGCTGAAGGTCGTCAAGCAACTCGGAGAGATGCCGGACCTGGACGCCCGTCGCAAGTTGGTGGAAGAGGTGCTGCACGGTATCGTGGCCAGATATCTGAAGGCGCAGGACGACTTCATCGCCATGCTGCAGGCCCGGCGCGAGGTGGTCAATGCGGAAGCGGAGAGCGAACGCCGGCAGGCGCGCTGGATCACGGCAGGCTGTGCGCTGCTGGTGTCGCTGCTGGGCATGGTGCTGGCGCAACTCGCCGTTCGCTCCATCACGGTGCCGCTGGAGCGTGCGGTCGGCGTGGCCGGGGCCATCGCGCAGGGCGACCTGACGGTGCAGCCGAGCGATGCGCGCAAGGACGAGTTGGGCCAGCTGCTGCGCTCGCTGGGCACCATGGCGGAACAGCTGCGCAGCGTGGTGGCCGACGTGCGCTCCGGCGTGGAGTCCGTGTCGGCGGCCTCCCGCGAGATCGCCAGCGGCAACCAGGACCTGTCCGCACGCACCGAAAACGCTGCGGCCAACCTGCAGCAGACGGCCGCCAGCATGGAGGAGCTGACGGCCACCGTGACCCAGTCTTCCGAAACCGCCCGGCAGGCCAACCAACTCGTGGCCACGGCGGTGGCGGCGGCGGGCCGGGGCGGCGACGTGGTGGGGCAGGTGGTTTCCAGCATGGAACGGATCACCGGCAGCTCGCGCAAGATCGGCGACATCATCGGCGTGATCGATGGCATAGCCTTCCAGACCAACATCCTCGCGCTGAACGCCGCCGTCGAGGCCGCCCGGGCGGGCGAGCAGGGCCGTGGCTTCGCCGTGGTGGCATCCGAGGTCCGCAGCCTGGCGCAGCGCTCGGCCGACGCGGCCAAGGAGATCAAGCAGCTCATCGAAGACTCGGTGCAGAACGTGTCTTCGGGCTCGCAGCAGGTCGCGCAGGCGGGCGACGCGATGAACGAGATCCTGGGCAGCGTGCAGCGCGTGTCCGACCTGATCGGCGAGATCACCGCCTCGTCGTCCGAGCAGCGCGACGGTATCGCGCAGGTCAACCTGGCCGTCACCCAACTGGATCAGATGACGCAGCAGAACGCGGCGTTGGTGGAAGAGTCCAGTGCGGCCGCATCCGCCATGCGCGACCAGGCCCAGCGGCTGTCGCAGGCGGTGTCGGTGTTCAACGTGGGTGCGGCCGGCGCCGTGCGTGCTGCCGCTGCTGTGCCGCCGGGGGATCCTGCCCGCCCGGCGCCCTCCCGGCCTGCCGCGGCCCCGGCGTCAGTGCCCCGGGCCGAGCACGCGGCTGCGGCCATCTCTGCGCCTCGGGTGCGCCGTCAGGCGCCCAAGTCCGTCGCGGCGCCCCGCCGCACCGCCGCACCGGCCGTGCCCCGCGTGGCCGCTGCCGCGCCTGAAGCATCGTCCGCGCCGGCCCGCGCCGATGCCGATTGGGAAAGCTTTTGATCGGCTGAAGGGCCGGGGGGCGAGGGCCGGGCCACCCACCCTCTGAGGTCGTGCACACACTCTCAGCGGGTGTTCACGATCTCAGAACCTTGCCAGCGAAAACGGCGCGAGATCGATGTCCGTCGGCTCGTCCGTCAGCAGCTGCGCCACCACGCGGCCGGTGCGGGCCGAGCCCACCAGGCCGACGTGGCCGTGCCCGCAGGCGTAGACCACCTGGGGGCAGCGCGGCGAAGGGCCGATGGCCGGCAGGCCGTCGTAGGTGCTGGGGCGGTGGCCCAGCCACTGGTCGGTGGCGGCATCGGGCCGGTCGGCGCAGAGCGAGGGGAAGGCCGCGAGCAGGTGTGAACGCACCACGTCCGCGCGCTGCCAGCGGGGCGCGGCGCGGGTGCCGGCGATCTCGACCTGGCCCGCGCAGCGCACGCCGTGCCGCATCTGGTGGACGATGACCTTGCGGTCTTCCAGCATCACCGGCACCTGCGGGCCGCGCAGGCCTTCGCCCAGCACCATGGCGTGGTAGCCGCGCTCGCTTTCCAGCGGCAGGCGGTCGCCGAGCGCGTCGGCCAAGCCCTTGGAGCCGATGCCCGCTGCCACCACGGCCCGGCGGCAGGCGACGGCGCCCTGCGTGGTGCGCACGGCGGCCAAGCGCCCGTTCCGCAGGTCGAAGCCGCGTGCCTGCGCGGTGACGCGCTGCAGGCCGTGCGCGTCCAGGTGCGCGGCGATGCGCTGGACGTAGGCGGCAGGCTGCCGGCAGCGCCCGGCTTCGGGCACGAAGAGGCCGAAGCGGTAGTCGCGGCTCAAGTAGGGCTCCAGCGCATGCAGGGCGGGGGCATCGAGCTCCTGCACCTCGATGCCCAGCGAGCGGCGCACGTCCCAGCCGAAGCGGGAGCGCTCGTAGAACGGCCTGTCCGGGAAGGCGTGCAGCAGGCCGCTGCGTGCGTCGATCAGGTCCTGGGCGCCGACCTGGTCCGCCACGGCGGCGTGCAGCGCGGGCGCGTCCTTCAGCAGGGTGCGCAGCGCGGCGGCCGTGCGCCGCACCTTCTCCGGCGTGCTGGCGGCGCGCAGGTAGTTCAGCAGCCAGGGCGTGGCGCCTAGCGCCTGGGGCATGCGCACCGTCAGGGGGCCGAGCGGGTCGAGCAGCCAGCGCGGGATCTGCTTCCAGACGCCGGGGTAGGCCGGCGGCATGACCGAATGGCTGGAGAGCCAGCCCGCGTTGCCGAAGCTGGCGGCTTGCCGGCCGCCGGGCGGCCCGTCGTCGATGAGGGCGACGCGCTGGCCGCGCGCCAGCAGCTGCAGCGCGATCTGGTGCGCGACGATGCCGCCGCCGATGATGGCGACGTCGTACGCGCGAGAGGAATCAGCAGGCATGGGGAGGGGGCGGATGGCCGGTCAGAGCTGGGCGCCTTCGACGAGGAACTGCACGCGCCGCTCGTTCTTCCACTCGTTCACGTCGAGCCGGAAGGCCAGCAGCACGCGCGCGGGCAGCGGGTCGGTATGGCCGAACCAGATGGCGTCGATGGGGTTGCCCTGGTGGATGAGCTTGAGCGAGAGGTGGTTCTTGCCTTCGCCCACCAGCCGCTGGCTGACGACTTCGACCTCCTCGCTGAAGGTGGGCGGCGCGAAGCCCTGGCCCCAGACCTCGCGGTGCAGCGTGTCCACGATGTCGGCGCGGCAGTACTCGGGCGCGAGCGGGCCGTCGGTGTCGATGCGGCGCGTGAGCGTGGCCGCGTCCAGCCATTCCTGGGCGACCTGGGCGAAGGCGCGCTCGAAGGTCTCGAATGCCTCGCGCGCCACCGTGCAGCCGGCCGCCATGGCGTGGCCGCCGAACTTCAGCAGCACGCCCGGGTGGCGCTTGGCGACCAGATCGAGCGCGTCGCGCAGGTGAAAGCCCGGGATGGAGCGGCCCGAGCCCTTGATCTCGTGTTCCTTGCCCGGCGCGGCGCTGGCCGCGAAGACGAAGGTCGGGCGGTGCAGCTTGTCCTTCAGGCGGCTGGCGACGATGCCGACCACGCCTTCGTGGAAGTCGGGGTCGAAGACGCTGATGGCGGGCGGCGGCGTGTCGGTGTTGCCGAACAGGTTTTCGGCCAGCAGCAGGGCCTGCTCGCGCATGCCGCCTTCGATCTCGCGGCGCTCGCGGTTGATGGCGTCGAGCGTGCGCGCCAGCTCGGCGGCGCGGCCGGGGTCGTCGGTCAGCAGGCATTCGATGCCCAGCGTCATGTCGGCCAGCCGGCCGGCGGCGTTGATGCGCGGGCCGAGGGCGAAGCCGAAGTCGAAGGTGGTGGCCGCGTCGGCCTTGCGCCCGGCGGCGGTGAAGAGCGCGGCGATGCCGGGCTGCATCTGGCCGGCGCGGATGCGCTTCAGGCCCTGCGCCACCAGGCGGCGGTTGTTGCTGTCCAGCCGCACCACGTCGGCCACGGTGCCGAGGGCCACCAGCGGCAGCAGCGGCTCCAGCCGGGGCTGGCTGGCGGCGTCGAACACGCCGCGCCGGCGCAGCTCGGTGCGCAGCGCCATCAGCACGTAGAACATGACGCCGACGCCGGCGATGGATTTGCTCTCGAACGCGCAGCCGGGCTGGTTGGGGTTGACCATGGCGTCGGCCACGGGCAGGGCGGGGCCGGGCAGGTGGTGGTCGGTGACGAGCACCGACAGGCCCAGGGCGCGGGCCTCGGCCACGCCGTCCACGCTGGCGATGCCGTTGTCCACGGTGACCAGCAGGTCGGCACCGCGCTCGTGCACGCGCCGGGCGATGGTGGGCGTGAGGCCGTAGCCGTCGGCCACGCGGTCGGGCACCAGGTAATCGACCTGCCGCCCGCCCAGCAGCCTGAGGCCGCGCACGGCCACGGCGCAGGCGGTGGCGCCGTCGCAGTCGTAGTCGGCCACCACGACGATGCGGCGGTCGGCGGCGATGGCGTCGGCCAGCAGCACGGCGGCCTCGCGGGCGCCCAGCAGGGTCTCGGGCGGCAGCAGGCGCTTCAAGGCATCGTCCAGCTCGTCATGCAGGCGGATGCCGCGCGCGGCGTAGAGCCGGGCCAGCAGCGGGTGGACGCCGGCCTGCTCCAGCGCCCAGGCGGCGCGGGGGGGAATGTCTCTTGCTACTATTTTCATAGCTGGTTGCGCACGTCGGCAAAGCGCTGCGGGCGGAAAACGCTTCGAATCTTCTTCCACAGGCCGCGCGGCGCCGTGTGCCAGGCCAGGGCGCTGCGTTCGCCGCAGAGCGTCAGGCGGGCGATGCCGCCGGAGGCGACATGCTCGGCCAGGCGGGCGACGGGGCCAGCGTCGATCTCGGCCCAGGCGGCGGCCCAGGCGCGCCAGTCCTCGCGCAGGGCGGCATCGCGCAGGGCCAGGGGCATATCGGGGTGCGGCACGTTCGAAGGCGGGGCATGCAGGCGGCCGGCGCCATGCACCCAGAAGGCGTTGACGGGCGGCAGGCCCTGCGCGGCGCGCTCGTCGTTGAAGGGGTGGGTGTAGAGCAGCATCTGCATCTCGCTGTGCAGGCGGTGCAGGGTGCGGGCCCGGGCCGGGTCAGGCAGCCAGGCGCGCACGTCGCGCTGCACCACGCGGTCGAGCGATGCGGTGGCCAGGCCGTCGAACACCGCGCCGCGCGCCAGCCACCGGGTGGGCTGGTCGTAGGCCAGGGTGATGCCGTCTTCGGCGAACCAGGGCGCGAGGATGTCCAGCAGCCGGCGCGATTCGGCCTCGGACAGGCGCAGCGCGGCCGGGTCGGTCAGGTTCACGCGGTCGGTCGTCACCTGCCATTGGCAGGGGGTGACGAAGGCGGCGGGCGTGTCGCCCTCGTCGGCGCCGGCCTGCCGCAGGTGCCAGGCGGCCCAGGGCGTGGTGCCCTCGGCGCCGGCGGGCAGGCCCAGGTGGCGGGCCAGGGCGCGTTCGTGCGGCGGGGTGAAGTCGGTCTCTTCGCCAGGGTCGCTGGCGGGGTGGGGGGACAGCCGCTGCAGCAGCCGGTCCAGGTGGGGCAGGGCCAGGCCCTGCAAGGCGTCGCGGCACCCGTCGGCGGTGCTGGCAGCGAAGGGAATCAGCAAATGGTTGGCGTCCGACATCCTCTTATTCTCGGGGATGCCACAATCGGCGCCGCCCGGCAGCCGCCAACAACCCTCTCCCGAGCTCTTTCCGAGCGGCGCCTGGGCCACTTCACATTTCATGCAAATCCCCTACGAACTGGCCCTGGGCTGGCGCTACACCCGGGCAGGCCGCGCCACGCGGCGCAATGGCTTCATCTCCTTCATCTCCGGCGTGTCCATGCTGGGCATCGCGCTCGGCGTGGCGGCGCTCATCATCGTGCTGAGCGTGATGAACGGCTTCCAGAAGGAAGTGCGCGACCGCATGCTGAGCGTGGTCTCGCACATCGAGATCTTCGCGCCGAACGGCGGGGCGCTGCCCGACATCCAGCGCACCATGGCCGAGGCGCGCGCGAATCCCGAGGTGGTGGGCGCCGCGCCCTTCGTCTCGGCCCAGGCGCTGCTGGCCCGGGGCGAGGACATGCGCGGCGCGCTGGTGCGCGGCATCGACCCGGCCCACGAGGGCGAGGTGACCGATCTGGCCGCCGCCAACCAGCAGGAGCTGGCCGCGCTGGTGCCCGGCGAATTCCGCGTGGTGCTGGGCAGCGAGCTGGCCCGGGCGCTGGGCGTGCGCGCGGGCGACGTGATCACGCTGATCGCCCCCGGCGGGCAGGTGACGCCGGCCGGCGTGCTGCCGCGCCTCAAGCAGATGACGGTGGCGGGCACCTTCAATTCCGGCCACTACGAATACGACTCCACCCTGGTGCTGATGCACTACGCCGACGCCGAGCGCATCTTCCGCCTCGAAGGCCCCACCGGCATCCGCCTGAAGCTGCGCGACCTGCAGCAGGCGCCGGAGGTGGCCCAGCAGCTGGCGCATACGCTCTCGGGCGATCTGCTGATCCGCGACTGGACGCAGCAGAACCGCACCTGGTTCGCCGCCGTGCAGCTGGAAAAACGCATGATGTTCATCATCCTCACGCTGATCGTGGCGGTGGCGGCGTTCAACCTCGTCTCCACCCTGGTGATGACGGTGACCGACAAGCGCGCCGACATCGCCATCCTGCGCACGCTGGGCGCCAGCCCGCGCAGCATCATGGGCATCTTCGTGGTGCAGGGCGCCATGGTCGGCGTGATCGGCACGCTGGGCGGACTGGCACTGGGCCTCCTGATCGCCTTCAACATCGACGTGATCGTGCCGGCCATCGAGCACGCGCTGCACGCCAACTTCCTGCCCAAGGACATCTACCTCATCAGCAAGATGCCCAGCGACCCGCAGCGCAGCGACATCGTGCCCATCGCCGTCATCTCCCTCATCCTGGCGTTCGTCGCCACCCTGTACCCGAGCTGGCGTGCCAGCCGCGTGAACCCCGCCGAGGCGCTCCGCTATGAGTAGCCAGGAACACCTCCTTGAGCCGCTTCGCGGCTTCCCCCCGCTCTTGCCGTGCTGCGCACGTCGGGCGGATGGACGCAGCCCTCGCTGCGGGGCGGCCGTTGCTTGGCTGCCACTGGACTGGGCCATGCCGGTTTCATGGGCTATGGGTAGCGCTTTGCGCGCTGGAGAATCGAGATGAACGCGGGGAACAACGAAGTGGTGCTACATGCGCGGGGCCTCACCAAGCGCTTCACCGAAGGGCGCCTGGACGTGACCGTGCTCAAGGGTGTGGACCTGGACGTGCATGCGGGCGAGACGCTGGCCATCGTCGGCGCCTCGGGCTCGGGCAAGAGCACGCTGCTGCACCTGCTGGGCGGGCTCGACGCGCCCACCGCCGGCAGCGTGCAGCTGCAGGGCCAGGCGCTGCACACGCTCTCGCCCGCGCGCCAGGGCGAGCTGCGCAACCAGCACCTGGGCTTCATCTACCAGTTCCACCACCTGCTGCCCGAATTCAGCGCGCAGGACAACGTCGCCATGCCGCTGCGCATCCGCCGCCTGCCCTATGCCGACTGCCTGGAGCAGGCCCGGCAGATGCTGGCCGCCGTGGGCCTGGGCGAACGCGCCCTGCACCGGCCGGCGGAGCTGTCGGGCGGCGAGCGCCAGCGCGTGGCCATCGCGCGTGCCCTGGTCACCCGCCCGGCCTGCGTGCTGGCCGACGAGCCCACCGGCAACCTCGACCGCTCCACGGCCGACGGCGTGTTCCAGCTCATGCTGCGCCTGGCGCGCGAGCAGGGCACGGCCTTCGTGATGGTCACGCACGATGAGCAACTGGCCGTGCGCTGCGACCGCATGCTGCGCATGAATTCCGGCGTTCTGGCCTGAATCGGCCGCCAGCCCACCTCCATCAAGGGCTGGCAGCTATTGAATCGATAGCGGGTGGCGTGCGCTGCCGCTACAGCAGCAGAAAGGCCGCCGCCGCGATGGCCGTGGGCAGCGCGGCGCCCAGCAGCAGCCCGCCCGCGCTTACCGTCTCGTCGCTGAAGCCGCGCTTGAGCAGCGCCAGCCCGGCCGGGTTGGGCGCATTGGCGATCACCGTGAGGCCGCCGCCCGCCACGGCGCCGGCCACCAGCATGTAGCGCGACTCTGCAGGCAGGCCCTGGATCAGCGAGCCCAGATAGGTCAGCGCCGCGTTGTCCGTCACGGCCGTGAGGCCCAGCGCGCCGGCGAAGAGCGCCAGCGGCTCCAGCCCCGCCACGATGGGCTGCAGCCACCACTGCTGCATGCCGCCCAGCACCACCAGCCCGGCCAGGAAGAATGCCACCAGCAGCGCCTCCTTCAGGATCAGCGGGCTCTGGTGGCGGGCATAGGCCTGCGTGTAGCCCATGAACATCAGGAAGATGCCGAGGAAGATCACCGGATGGTGGGCGAACAGCACCACGCCGGCCAGCAGCGCGATATGCACGGCCACCACCGGCAGCGGTACCGGGGGCAGGGATTCGCCATCGTCTTGCGCGCCGCCCAGATGGGCGCGCAGCGCCAGCGTGGCGATGGTGGCGTTGCAGCACACGGCCAGCGTCGCCTTCCAGCCGAAGTGCTGGAACATGAAGGCGCTGTCCCACTGCCAGGTCGTGGCCACCATCAGCACCGGCGGCGCGGCATAGGCGGTGAGCGTGCCGCCGATGGAGACGTTGACGAAGAGCACGCCCAGCGCCAGGTATTTGGGCATGGCCGGAACCTCGGGCCGGAAGGCGAGCGGCGCGAGCATGAGCGCGGCGATCGTCATGGCCGCCGGCTCGGTCACGGCCGAGCCCAGCAGCGGCACGGCCGCCAGCCCCAGCCAGACCCTGGCCACCGGGGTGGAGATCGGCGCCCGCTGCGCCAGCCCGTGCGTGAGCGCCGACACGGCCCACAGCACGGGGCGCGAGGCGGCGATCACCATCACCACGAAGACGAAGAGCGGCTCGGTGTAGTTGCGCGATTCGGCATAGGCCAGGGCCGCGGGCCCGCCGGCCAGCAGGGCCATGCAGCACACGAGCACGATGGCCCAGAGGCCGAACACGACCTCGACCTCGCCCAGCAGGTGGAAGAGGCCGGAATGGCGTGGAAAACGGTGGGAGAGCCGCTCGAACTGCTTGGCCGCGAAGGTGTGGGCCAGGGCGAGGGCGAAGAGGGCAGCGGCGAGCCACTGCAGGGACGATTCGGTCATGGGGCGGACAGGAGGAAACCGCGAGGCGGCCCGACCTTCGCTGTACCTGGCGCGCCCGCATGGCGCGCCACCCAGGCTGCATTCTAGGGGGCGCGCCCCTGGATGAGGAGCGCTGGCCCCGTCCGCTCAGTTGCGCCGCGCGGCGGCCATCACCGCCAGCTCGGTGCGGTTGCGGGCGTGCAGCTTTTCCATGATGCGGCTCACGTAGTTCTTCACCGTGCCTTCGGCGAGGAACACGCTGGCGGCGATCTTCTTGTTGCTCAGGCCATCGGCGATGAGCTCCAGGATGCGCGCCTCCTTGTCGGTCAGCGGCTCCGGCAGCGGCTGGCCGGGCGCCGGCTGCGCGAGTGGGGCGCCGGGGGCGAGCTCCGGCATGGGCTCGGCCGGCTGGCTGCCCATGCCCAGGCGGCGGAATTCCTCCAGCACCTTGCACGCGATCTGCGGCGAGAGGCGCGATTCGCCGCGCTGCACCGCACGGATGGTCTCCAGCACCTCGTCCTCGGCCGCGTCCTTGAGCAGATAGGCCCGCGCGCCGGCGCGGATGGCCTCGAAGACCAGGTCGTCATGGTCGAAGGTGGTCAGCACCACCACCCGCGCGGCCGGCAGGCGGGCCGTGATCTCGCGCGTGGCGACGACGCCGCTCACGCGCGGCATCTGCAGGTCCATGACGACCATGTCGGGCTGCAGCGCCAGGGCCTGATCGATGGCGTCCTGCCCGTCCACGGCCTGGCCCACGACCTCGATGTCGGGCTCCACGCCCAGCGTCATGGCCAGGGCGCGGCGGATCAGGGGCTGGTCGTCCACGATCAGCAGGCGCAGGGGGCGGGGCGGGCAGGTCTCGGGTTCGCTCATGGGTGTTGTTCCGGTTGCGTCGGGGCGGCGGGCGCAGCGGCCCGCAGGCGCGTGCCCAGCCGCTCGTGCAGTTCCCCGACCAGCGAGGACGGCATGCGCGCCGTGAAGAAGCGCAGCACTGCGGCCACCGCCAGGGCGGCTTGTTCGGGGGGCAGGCCGGCGGCGGCGCCGACGGCGCGGATCAGTTCTTCGAGCATGGCAAGATCGTCCTCGGCTCCCAATATAGGCCACGTGCGCAGGCGCGCACAGTGACGAACGGCACCATGCAGTCATCTTCTTTCCCCTTCCGCGCCACCTCTTCCTTCGCCGCCTGGCTGGGCTGGCTGGACCCACGGCGCTACCTGGCTGCGGCGATCGGCTGGTGCATGCTGGCCGTGGTCGCGCTGGCCTCGGTGGTGGCGGGCCAGCTGGCCTCGTCCGACGCCGAGCAGGCCGCACGCGTCGCCACCCAGGGCCTGATGGGGCAGTTCGCGCGCCAGGTGCAGCACGGGCTGGACATGGACCTGCGGCTGCGGCTGGCCGTCATGCAGGTCACGGCCGGGCAGGTGGCCGTCTCCGGCCCGGGGCCGGGCGCCGCCGGGGCGCCGCAGCTGCAGCCGAACCTGCAGCCCCACCTGGCGGCCCTGCGCGCCCAGTTCCCGGAATTCGCCTGGCTCGCGGTGGTCGATGCCGGTGGCGAGGTCGTGGCCCAGGCCGGCACGCCGCAGGGCGCAGCGCCCCTGAGCCGCAGCCAGTGGCGGGCCGCGCGCGATGCCGCCCCGTTCATGGGCCATGCCGGGGGCGGCGAAGGGCCGCGCGGCCGCATCCTCGATGCCGCGGTGCCCATCGCCCAGGGCCGGCTGCTGGCGGGCCAATTGGCGTGGGACTGGCTGGAGCGCCAGGGCCGCGATCTGGCTGCGGGCCTGGGCGCCCAGAGCCCGCCCGAGCTGCTGCTGATCGGCCGCGACGGCTACGTGCTGCTGGGGCCGCCTGCCTGGGCCGGGCGGAACGCGGAGGGCGCCGACTTCACCGAGGGCGGCCGCTTCGTGGTGGGCCGTAAGAGCCCCGATGCAGCGGTGCCGGGGGGGGCGGACTGGACGGTGGTCGTGCGCCAGCCGGCCGGCATCGCGCTGCGCAGCGACGAGCAACTGCGCAGCACGGTGCTGCTCACGGTGCTGCTGGCCGGCCTGCTGGCGGCCTGCAGCGCGCCGCTGCTCACGCGCTGGCTCACGCGCCGGCTCAACACCCTGGCGGTGCAGGCGCAGCAGATCCGCGACGGCCTGCGCAGCGACATCGAACCTCCGGGCGGGCAGGACGAGGTGGGCCGCATCGGCGCCGCCATGGCCGGGCTGATCGCGCAGCTGCAGGCCGAGAAGGCAGCGCTCGCGGCGCTGAACGCGGAGCTGGACGAGCGCGTGGCGGAGCGCACGGCGCGCATCCAGCGCATGTCGGAAGAGGCGCGCCACGCCGCCGTCACGCGCGAGCGGCTGCGGCTGGCGCGCGACCTGCACGACACGCTGGCGCATTCGCTGATGGCGCTGCTGCAGCAGATCCGGCTGGTGCGCAAGCTGCAGGGCCGCATGGCGCCCGACGAGCTGGCCGCCGAGCTGGGCCGCGCCGAAGAGGTGGCCGCCTCGGGCCTGGCCGACGCGCGGGCCGCCATCACGCAGATGCGCCACGGCACCGTGCGCGAAAAGGGCCTGGCCGCCGCGCTGCGCGACA
>Ga0105242_10000311_pt1 | contig 39040 bp, 33 predicted proteins | sample KBSM24metaG_FD_81521 | JGI IMG/M metagenome (GOLD analysis project Ga0105242, IMG submission 81521) | Miscanthus rhizosphere microbial communities from Kellogg Biological Station, Michigan, USA - KBS M2-4 metaG | ecosystem: Host-associated > Plants > Roots > Rhizosphere > Soil | place...
ACGGACCGCAGGCCCTACGCCGGAAACCCGCACCGGCTGTCGCGCAAGCGTCATCGCATCCAGGCGATACCTTGAGACTCATCGCCACCCAGCGCGCTCCTGCCCTGCGCTCTCAGCTATGCTTTAGATAGCAATACGAGAACATCTACGGAGGCCCGCCGCAGCACGGCAGGGCACAGGGGCACTTTCCTACATCGGGCGCCGCGGGGCACCGACACGGGCCTCGCCGGGGCCCGCATACCTTCCCATCCGCTGCCCGCTGCCCGCTGCACGCCCTCACCGTCCAGCCGGAGCCCCACCCGCATTGTGCGTACGCCGGCCATCCGGCGGCCCTCCGACCCTCGCCCTCCCCGTCCGTTTCCTGAAAGGAAGCTCCATGACGCATCACCGTGTCGCGCCCACCGCCCTGGGGCTGCTGCTCGTGCTCGTCGGACTGGTGGTGGGCACGGGCGGCGTCTGGCTCATGGCGCTGGGGGGATCGTGGTACTACCTGCCCGCCGGCCTGCTGCTGGTGCTCACGGGCTTGCTGCTGCTGCAGGGCAATCCGGCGGCGTTGCCCACCCATGCGCTGCTGCTGGGCCTCACGCTCGCATGGTCGCTATGGGAGTCGGGACTGAACGCCTGGGCCCTGGCCGCGCGGGGCGACGTGCTGTGGGTGCTGGGCCTGGTCATGGCCACGCCCTGGTTCCTGCGCGGCCTGGACGGGCCCGTGCCCCGCGCTGCCCGGCACGGCCTGGCGACATCGCTGGCCCTGTTCGCGGCCGCAGGCCTGGCCGCACTCCTGCAGCCTGCCACGGCAGAGCCGGGTGTCTTCGGCCTGGCGCCAGCGTCCGCCGCCACCACCACCGGCACCGCCCAGCCTCGCCCCATCGAGCTGGCTCAGCCGCTGAGCGCGCCCCTGCCTCCAGTGGCAGCCTGCCCGGGCGCGTTGCGGGTGTCCGCGGTGGACGGGGGTCGGGCTGCAGCGTTCACCGCCGTCCATGGACCGGACTGCGCCGTAGGGCAGAGGGAGGCCGAGGACGGCGATAGCCTCGGCGGGCTGTCGCCCTCGCAGCCGGTCACAGGCGCCGACATGTGGGGGCTGACCCTGATCGATCACCTGGCCTGCCGCATCGCCTTCGAACGCATGCGCTTCGACAGCCGCTTCACCCGCCCCCTGGCACCGGGGCAGCGGCTGCAGACGCCGGCACCCGCCGGCGGGCGCCAGCTGGTCATGCACGGCCCGTCGGCGCTGATGTACACGGCGCAGGTCGTCGTGCCCACGCGTTCCGCGAAGCACGCAGCGCAGGCGGCCGATGCGCTGGCGCGTCTGGCCCAGCCCCACCCGTCCGAAGGTGCCGCCACCGCGCAACCCGCTCCGGAGCGGAACGGACCAGGCGCGCTGCAGCTTGCAGACGGCAGCGATACGGTGTGGCTCCAGCCTTTTGTGTCACCTATCGGGCTGCCGTGCCAGACGCCGCCATGGCGCATGCAGGCCGCAGCGGAGCCGGCTGAATCCGGATCCGTCACCACTCCAGCAGCGCCGCCCCCGCTGCGCTCCGGCTCGCCGATGGCGGCGGCACAGGTGCCGAACCGCGCTGCCCTGTGATTCGGCACAGCCCCTCGCCACAGGTTGAAAAAAGCCCACAGCGCAATCGGGATCAGGGCAAGCAGCTATTGATTCGATAGCGGAGCGGTAGTTAGGGGGCGTCGCGCGGCTCCACCCGCAACGGCAGCGCGTCACAGCCCTGCCCCGCCGCGATCCACCGCCGCGCCACGGCGCGCACACCACGCAGCCACCACGCGCTGTGCCAGCCGGTGACGCCGGCCGTATCGGTCAGCAGCCCGCAGCGATAGCGCCCGCCCGCCTCGTCCCAGCGCAGGGCGCTGCAAGGGCCGCTGCGGCGCCGCGACACCAGCATGCCCACCGGGCAAGGCTCCGCAAGGCAGCACAGGCCGCAGCCGTTGCAGGGCTCGCCCCAGGCCGGCTGCGGCGGCGCATCGCTGTGCCACTGCACGACCTGCCATTCGTCGGGCAGCTCCGGGCCGGGCGGGGGGCTTGCTGCGGGTCGGTGGTCGGACATGGCTGGGAGGGTGATGGGCTTGTGCGATGGGAGGGCTGGCGCCCGCCATTCTGGCCGGCCCAAAGCAAAGGCGCCCGAAGGCGCCTTTGCTTTTTCCGTGAGAGCACCGGCGCGGCAGGCTGTGGCTGCCGCCGGCCCGTCGTGCCCGGCACTTCAGCCCGATCAGTGCTGCAGGATCTTGTTGAGGAAATCCTTGGTGCGCGGCTGGCGGGCGTCGGGGTTGCCGAAGAAGTCTTCCTTCGTGCAGTCCTCCAGGATCTTGCCGCCCACGTCCATGAAGATCACGCGGTGGCCGACCTTGCGGGCGAAGCCCATTTCGTGGGTCACGCACATCATGGTCATGCCTTCGTTGGCCAGCGCGACCATCACGTCCAGCACTTCGCCCACCATTTCGGGGTCCAGCGCCGACGTGGGTTCGTCGAACAGCATCACGATGGGGTCCATCGACAGCGCACGGGCGATGGCCACGCGCTGCTGCTGGCCGCCCGAGAGCTGGCCCGGGAACTTGTCCTTGTGCGCCAGCAGGCCCACGCGGTCGAGCATCTTCAGGCCGCGCTTCTTGGCCTCGTCGGCGCTGCGGCCCAGCACCTTGATCTGGGCGATGGTCAGGTTGTCGGTGACCGACAGGTGGGGGAACAGCTCGAAGTGCTGGAACACCATGCCGACCTGGCTGCGCAGTTTGGGCAGGTTGGTCTTGGGGTCGTGCACGGGCACGCCGTTGACCCAGATCTCGCCCTTTTGCACCGGCTCCAGCGCGTTCACGGTCTTGATCAGCGTGGACTTACCGGAACCCGAAGGGCCGCAGACCACGACCACTTCACCCTTCTTGATGGTGGTGGAGCAGTCGTTGAGCACCTGGAAGCTGCCATACCACTTGGAAACGTTCTTGAGTTCAATCATTTGCTTTATTCCTCACTCACTGACTCGCCGAGGGAGTCGTTCGTCGTTCATTCGTCGAAGCCGGTGGATCTGCTGGTTCTTGCCGCCCGGGCGCTCATCGGATGATGGCGATCTTGCGGTGAAGGCGCTTGACGACCCACGACAGCGCAAAGCACATCACGAAATAGACGACGGCCGCCAGCAGGTAGGCCTCGATGGGCCGGCCGTAGTTCTTGCCTGCCGTCTCGAAGCCCTTGAGCATGTCGTAGGCGCCGATGGCATAGACGAGCGAGGTGTCCTGGAACAGGATGATGGTCTGCGTGAGCAGCACCGGCAGCATGTTGCGGAAGGCCTGCGGCAGAATCACGAGCTTCATGTTCTGCCCGTAGGTCATGCCCAGCGCCTGGCCCGCGAAGACCTGGCCGCGCGAGATGGACTGGATGCCCGCGCGCATGATCTCGCTGAAGTAGGCCGCCTCGAACGCGATGAAGGTGATCACCGCCGACATCTCGGCGCCGATGGGCCGCCCGACGATGAAAGGCACCAGCAGGAAGAACCAGAGGATCACCATCACCAGCGGAATGCTGCGCATGCCGTTGACATAGATGGTGGCCGGCACGTCCAGCCATTTCTTGCCCGAGAGGCGCATCAGCGCCAGCACGGTGCCGAACAGGATGCCGCCCAGCGTGGCCACCACGGTGAGCATGATGCTGAAGTAGAAGCCCTTCAGCACGAACTTGCTGATGATGTCCCAGCTGTAGAAGGAGAAGTCGAGATTCATCATGTCAGTGGCCTCCACCCGCGCCGCTGGAGACGATGAAGCCCGGCACCCGCGAGCGCTTCTCGATGAAGGCCATGATGCGGTTGATGGCGAATGCGGAGATGACGTAGAGGCCCGTCACCGCGAGGTAGATCTCGATGCCGCGCGAGGTTTCTTCCTGCGCCTGCATGGCGAACATGGTCAGCTCGGTCACCGACACGGCGAACGCCACGGACGAGTTCTTGAAGATGTTCATCGTCTCGCTGGTCAGCGGCGGAATGATGATGCGGAACGCCATCGGCAGCAGCACATAGCGGTAGTACTGCACCGTGGTGAAGCCCATGGCCATGCCGGCGTAGCGCTGGCCGCGCGGCAGCGCCTGGATGCCGGCGCGCACCTGCTCGGCGATACGCGCGGAGGTGAAGAAGCCCAGCGCCAGCACCACCAGGATGAAGCTGGAAAAACCCTTGAGCACCGGGAAGATCGCCGGCAGCACGTGGTACCAGAGGAAGATCTGCACCAGCAGCGGGATGTTGCGGAACAGTTCCACCCACGCATTGCCGAAGCCGACCAGGAATTTGTTGTCCGGCAACGTGCGAATCGTGCCGATGATGGAGCCGGCGACGAGGGCGATCACCAATGCCAGCAGCGAGACGGACACCGTCCAGCCCCAGGCCGAGAGCATCCACTGCAGGTAGGTCGGGTATTCGCCGCCCGGGTCCTGCAGGAACACCTGCCAATCCCAATTCGATCCCATGGGAAATCCTTCTTTTCTAGTCGTTTGTCGTATCAGGCATCCCGGTGGCCCGCAGGTCGCCCCGCAGCGGCCGGCTTACAAAAAACGCCCACTCATGTGGGCGTTTTCCGGGGAGAGCCGCACCTGGGTGCTTCAGTCCTTCAGCTTGTAGTCTTCCATCGGCTTGTCGTTCGGGTGGGCCCAGGCGTCCTTGGTGGCTTCGCTGGCGGGCAAGCCGATCTTCACGTTGTTCGGCGGGATGGGCTGCATGAACCACTTGTCGTAGAGCTTGGCGATCTCGCCGGACTTCATCATCGCCTTCAGGCTGTCGTCCACCACCTTCTTGAAGGCGGGGTCGTCCTTGCGGATCATGATGCCGATGGGCTCCACGCTCAGGACTTCGCCGACGATCTTGTAGTCGGCAGGCGCCTTGGACTTGGCGATGTTGGCGGCCAGGATGGAGCCGTCCATGATGAAGGCGTCGGCGCGGCCCGATTCGAGCAGCAGGAAGCTGTCGGAATGGTCCTTGCCGAACACTTCCTTGAAGGTCAGGCCATCGGCGCGCTTGTTCTTGCGCAGCGTCTGCACCGAGGTCGTGCCGGTCGTCGTGGCGATGGTCTTGCCGTTCAGGTCCTTGATGCCGGTGATGCCGGAGTTGGCCTTGGTGGCGATGCGCACTTCTTCCACGTAGGTCGTCACGGCGAAGGCCACGTCCTTCTGGCGGGCCTGGTTGTTGGTGGTGGAGCCGCACTCGATGTCCACGGTGCCGTTCTGCACCAGCGGAATGCGGTTCTGCGAGGTCACGGGCTGGTACTTGGTTTCCAGCTTGGCCAGGCCCAGATGCTTCTGGATGTCGGAGATCACGCGGGCGCACACGTCGTAGTGGAAGCCCGTGTACTTGCCATCGCCCAGCGTGAAGGAGAGGCCGGAGGATTCACGCACGCCTTCGGTGATCGTGCCGGAAGCCTTGATCTTGGCCAGGGTGTCATTGGCCTGTGCGAACGCGCTGCCCGCTGCGAGAGCGGTAATGGCCAAGGCCAACAGATGTTTCTTCATGCATATCTCCTTAACTTGCGATACAAAAAACTGAGGCTTTCATTCTAGGGGCCGGACTGGTGCGGGCATACCGCATAAACCACCCCCGGGAAGAGGAATGCTCGGCCATCATGCAGCCGGCACCATCAAGGCCTGTCCGGTCCGGTCATTCCGGAAAGGCGCGGTGAACGCCCGACGACGCCGCGCCCCGCACAACCCCATCCAAGCAAGCTCTGCGCCAGATACTGTGGTGCCGCATGCGCAGCACAGCGAAAAATGCCGTACCGCCCGTGCGCCGCAGACTGTAATTGCGCCGCGGGCCCGGTGACCAATGCCAATTGGGCGCCACTTTATGCTTGCGACGCATAACTCGGGTTAACCCTTGCATAACCCTGCCTCTGCCGCAGGCGCCTTCGCACCCCGTTCGGCGTGCTGAAGGCTCAGACGGAGGGGCGCACCGTTTCGGTGCTCTGCTGCTGCAGGTAGCTCCACAGCGCCTCGGCCATGCCCTTGGCCCCGTCCTTGGCCGACGGCTTTTCGCGGTAGGCGCGCACCTCCATCACCAGCTGCAGGTCTTCGACGCCCGGCGGCGCAGCGCTGACCAGGCGGCGCGATCGCAGTTCCTTCTTCACGGCGCTGTGCGGCAGGAAGGCCACGCCGTGGCCCTCCAGCGCCATGGCCTTCAGGCCCTCGGCCATGTCGGTTTCATAGACGCGGTCGAGATGGATGGCGGTGCCGGACTGCTTGAGGATCAGCTCGGTCACCCGCCCCAGGTAGGCGCCGGGCGCATAGCCCAGGTAGGGCAGCGGCTGGCCGGGGCGGCCGGGCAGCGCGAAGAGGGGCTGGCCGTCGGGCCCGGCCTTGGCGTAGGGCGAGAGCACCTCCTGCCCCAGGGTCACCATCTCGTAGCGGTTGGCATCAAGCTGCAGCGGCTGCGAGGGGTGGTGGTAGGCGATGAGCAGATCGCAGCCGCCTTCGACCAGGCGCATCACGGCGTCGTGGACGTTGAGCGCGATGAGCCGGCTCTTGAGCGGGCCGAACTTCTCGCGCAGGCTGGACACCCAGGCCGGAAAGAAGGTGAAGGCCAGCGTGTGCGGCACGGCGAACTCCACCATGTCCTGCCCCGCGCTGGTGTGCGCGCGCAGCATGGCGCGGGTGTTCTGCAGCGCCTGCAGCATCTCCAGCGCCTGGTCGTAGAGCGTCTTGCCCGCCGGGGTGAGCCGGGTGGGGTAGGAACTGCGGTCCACCAGGTCGGTGCCCGCCCAGGCTTCGAGCGCCTGGATGCGGCGCGAAAAAGCCGGCTGCGTCACATGCCGCAATTGTGCCGAACGGCTGAAACTGCGTGTTTCCGCCAGGCTGACGAAGTCCTCGAGCCACTTGGTTTCCATGGCGCGCATTATGGGCACGGCGGGGGGCCGCCCCCGGCGGCGCGCACCCCGTGCCGGCTTTGCTGCGCTGCGGGAACACCCCACGACGGCGCGCGCACCTTTGGTTGCAAAATGGTTCGGGGCGCCACCGCGCCCCAGGGGTATTCCCCGCCAGGCCTGCGGCGCACGATGCCGGCAGGCGCCCTGCAGCCGCAGCACCCTTGCGCACCTGCCTGGGCGATGTCCGCCCTTGCTGCCGTTCCGCCGATCCCCTGAAGCGCTTTCCTTTTCCCGTCCTCCTTCTCGACCCATGTCCGCCCATCCTTCGCCCGGCTCCGCGCCGGACGCACCCGCTCGCGGCCCCGGCAGCGACGCCAACGACCCGCCCCGCTCCCTCTGCATCGAAGACTGGCTCACCGTGATCGTGATGGCGTTGCTCGCACTCATCACCTTCGCCAACGTGCTGGTGCGCTACTTCACCAATTCCTCGTTCGCGTGGACGGAGGAGATCTCCGTCTTCCTGATGATCGTGCTGGCGCTGGTGGCCGGCTCCGCCGCCGTGGCGCGCGACCGGCACATACGCATCGAATGGTTCGCCGAGCGCGGCTCGCCCGCGCGGCGCCGTTTCCTGGCGCAGTTCGGCGCGGCCCTGGTGGCGGTGCTGTTCGGCGTGATCGCCGTGCTCAGCGTGCGCGTGGTCTATGACGACTTCCGCTTCGAGGAGACCTCGCCCGGCATCGGCGTGCCGCAGTGGTGGTATTCGGTCTGGCTGCCGATCCTGTCGCTGCTCATCACCTGGCGCGCCATCGGCCTCTACATCCGGCGGGGCCGCCAGCCCGATGCGTTCTTCACCGATGCCGAAGCGGCGCCGGATGCGGCGGGCCTGCCGCAGGAGCGCCAGCCATGATCGCCACCCTGCTCTTCGTCGCCTTCCTGGCGCTGATGTTCGTGGGCGTGCCCATCGGCGCGGCCCTTGGCCTGGCGGGCGCCGCCGCCATCGCGCTGGCCAACCAGGACGCGCAGTGGTTCGGCCTGCTGGCCGTGCCGCAGAACTTCTATGCCGGCCTGGGCAAGTACCCGCTGCTGGCCATTCCCATGTTCGTGCTGGTGGGCTCGATCTTCGACCGCTCGGGCGTGGCGCTGCGCCTGGTCAACTTCGCCGTCGCCATCGTGGGCCGGGGCCCCGGCATGCTGCCGCTGGTGGCGATCGCCGTGGCCATGTTCCTGGGCGGCATCTCGGGCTCGGGGCCGGCCAATGCGGCGGCCGTGGGCGGCGTGATGATCGCGGCCATGAGCCGCGCGGGCTACCCGGGCAGCTTCTCGGCCAGCGTGGTGGGCGCCGCTGCGGCCACCGACATCCTGATCCCGCCCTCGGTCGCCTTCATCATCTATTCGGTGCTGGTGCCGGGCGCCTCGGTGCCGGCCCTGTTCGCGGCCGGCATGATCCCCGGCGTGCTGGCCGGCATCGCGCTGATCGTTCCCGCCGTGTGGCTGGCGCGCCGCCACAGGATGGGCGCGCTCGAAGCCTCCATGCCGCGCCCCGCATTCTGGAAGAGCCTGCGCGAGGCCTCCTGGGGCCTGGCCGCGCCGGTGCTGATCCTGGGCGGCATGCGCGCAGGCTGGTTCACGCCCACCGAAGCGGCCGTGGTGGCCGTGTTCTACGGCCTGTTCGTGGGCATGTGCATCCACCGCACCATCGGCGTGCGCGACCTGTTCCCCATCCTGCGCGAAGCGGGCGAGCTCTCGGCCGTGATCCTGCTGGTGGTGTCGCTCGCGGGCATCTTCGCGTTCTCGCTGTCCACGCTGGGCGTGATCGACCCGGTGGCCAACGCCATCGTGCATTCGGGCCTGGGCGAATACGGCGTGCTGGCGCTGCTCATCCTGCTGCTGATCACCGTGGGCATGTTCCTGGACGGCATCTCGATTTTCCTGATCTTCGTGCCGCTGCTGCTGCCCATCATGAATCACTACCACTGGGACCCGGTGTGGTTCGGCGTGATCCTCACGCTCAAGGTCGCACTGGGGCAGTTCACGCCGCCGCTGGCCGTGAACCTGATGGTGTCGTGCCGCATCGCCGGCGTGCGCATGGAATCCACCGTGCGCTGGGTGGGCCCCATGCTGCTGGCCATGGGCCTGGTGATGCTGCTGGTCATCGCCTTCCCGCAGCTGGCTCTGTGGCTGCCCGCCCGGCTGGGCTACTGACCGAATCCCGATTCATACGACAAGGAGACTGAAACCATGAAACTGCGCACCTTCCTCACCTCCGCCGTGGCGGCCGCTGCCGCCCTCGCATTCGGCGCCACGCCCGCGCTGGCGCAGGGCAGCTACAAGAGCGAATACCGCATGTCGCTGGTGCTGGGCACGGCCTTTCCCTGGGGCAAGGGCGGCGAGATCTGGGCCAACAAGGTCCGCGAGCGCACGCAGGGCCGCATCAATATCAAGCTCTACCCGGGCGTGTCGCTGATCCAGGGCGACCAGACGCGCGAATTCAGCGCGCTGCGCCAGGGCGTGATCGACGTGGCCATCGGCTCGACCATCAACTGGTCGCCGCAGGTCAAGCAGCTCAACCTGTTCTCGCTGCCCTTCTTCTTCCCCGACTACGCCGCGGTCGATGCCGTGACCCAGGGCGAGGCCGGCAAGACGATCTTCCAGACGCTGGACAAGGCCGGCGTGGTGCCGCTGGCCTGGGGCGAGAACGGCTACCGCGAGATCTCCAACTCCAAGCGCCCCATCAAGAACCCGGCGGACCTGAAGGGCATGAAGATCCGCGTGGTCGGCTCGCCGCTGTTCCTCGACACCTTCACTGCCCTGGGCGCCAACCCCACGCAGATGAGCTGGGCCGACGCCCAGCCCGCCATGGCCAGCGGCGCGGTGGACGGGCAGGAGAACCCGCTGTCGGTCTACATGGCGGCCAAGCTCTACACGGTGGCGCAGAAGTACGTCACGCTGTGGAACTACATGAACGACCCGCTGATCTTCGTGGTCAACAAGGACATCTGGAACAGCTGGACCCCGGCCGACCGCGAGATCGTCAAGCAGGCCGCCATCGACGCGGGCAAGGAGCAGATCGCCATCGCCCGCAAGGGCCTGGTGGAGGCCGACAAGCCCCTGCTCAAGGAGATCGCCAGCCACGGCGTGACGGTGACGCAGCTCAGCACCGAAGAGCGCCAAGCCTTCGTGCAGGCCACGCGCCCGGTGGTGGACAAGTGGAAGGGCGCCATCGGCGCCGACCTGGTGGGCGCGGCCGAGAAAGCCATCGCCGCACGCAAGAAGCCCTGAACCCCGGCCTGCTTCCGCCACCCGAGCCCCGCCCCTGCGGGGCTTTTTTCATGGCCGCTTCAGCGCGGCGCAGGCGGGTGCTTGACCGCGTTCATCGCCAGCTTGCGGGCCACGGCGGCTTCCAGGTCCACGCCGGTGTGGTCGGCCAGCTGCAGCAGGTAGAGCAGCACGTCGGCCATTTCCTCGCCCACGCGTTCGCGTCCCTCGCGCTGCTGCGTGAGCGACTGCGACTCTTCGGGCGTGAGCCACTGGAACAGCTCCAGCAGCTCGGCCGATTCCACCATCAGCGCCATCGCCAGGTTCTTGGGCGTGTGGAAGGGCTGCCAATCCCGGGCCGCGGCGAAGTCGCGCAGCTGGCGCTGCAGGGCGGATACATCCATCGTCGGCCTTCCATTCGATCGATCAATCACTCAAACACTATTAATTCGATAGCATGCTGCCCAGGTGGGTCGAGCGCTAGCCGGCGATTTCGCCATGGCTCTGCTGCAGCGCCCACATGCTGGCATAGCGCCCGCCGCGGGCCAGCAGCTCGGCATGGGTGCCGCGCTCCACGATCTGGCCGGCGTCCATCACCAGGATCTCGTGGGCATCGACCACGGTGGAGAGGCGGTGGGCGATGAGCAGCGTGGTCTTGCCTTCGGCCGCGCTTTTCAGCTCGGCCTGGATGGCGCGCTCGTTGGCCGAATCCAGCGCGCTGGTGGCCTCGTCGAAGATGAGGATGGGCGGGTCCTTGAGCAGCGTGCGGGCGATGGCCACGCGCTGCTTCTCGCCGCCCGACAGCTTGAGCCCGCGTTCGCCCACCGGCGTGGCGTAGCCCTGCGGCGTGGCGGCGATGAAGCCGTGGATGCGCGCGGCCTGCGCGGCGGCCTGCACCTCCTCCTGCGTGGCGCCGGGCCGGCCGTAGGCGATGTTGTAGGCGATGGTGTCGTTGAACAGCACCGTGTCCTGCGGCACGATGCCGATGGCGCGGCGCACGCTGTGCTGCGTCACGGCACGCAGATCCTGCCCTCCGATGGTGATGGCGCCGGCCTGGATGTCGTAGAAGCGGTAGAGCAGCCGCGCCAGGGTCGATTTGCCCGAGCCCGAGGGGCCCACCACCGCCACCGTGCGGCCGGCCGGGATCTCGAAGCTCACGCCGCGCAGGATGGGCCGCGCCGGGTCGTAGGCGAACTGCACGTCGGCGAAGCGTACGGCGGGCGGGCCCGCCAGCTGCAGCGGCGCGGCGCCTGGGGCGTCGGCCACCTCCCGCTCGCGGTCCATCAGCGTGAACATCTTGTCCAGATCGGTCAGGCTCTGCTTGATCTCGCGGTAGATCACGCCCAGGAAGTTGAGCGGGATGTAGAGCTGGATCATGAAGGCGTTGACCATGACGAGGTCGCCCACCGTAATGCGCCCGTCGGCCACGCCCTGGGCCGCGCGCCAGAGCATGGCGACCAGCCCGGTGGCGATGATGAGCTGCTGGCCGGTGTTGAGCAGCGACAGCGAGTTCTGGCTCTTCAGCCGTGCGCGGCGCAGGCGCTGCAGGCTCTCGTCGTAGCGCTGCGCCTCGAAGGCTTCGTTGTTGAAGTACTTCACCGTCTCGTAGTTCAGCAGCGAATCGATGGCCTTGGAATGCGCGGCCGAGTCGAATTCGTTGGCCTGCCGGCGGAAGTGCGTGCGCCATTCGGTCACGCTCACGGTGAAGGCGATGTAGCAGCCCAGCGCCGCCAGCGTGATCCAGGCGAAGCCCGCATCGAAGCGCACAGCCAGCACGGTGAGCACCATGAACACTTCCACCAGCGTGGCGCCGATGTTGAACAGCGTGAACGAGATCAGCGACTGGATGCTGCTCATGCCGCGCTCGATGTCGCGCGTCATGCCGCCGGTCTGCCGCTCCAGGTGGAAGCGCAGCGAGAGAGCGTGCAGATGCTCGAAGGTCTGCAGCGCGATGGCGCGCGCCGCGCCCTGCGTGGCCTTGGCGAAGACCAGCTCGCGCAGCTCGGTGAACACCGAGGTGGAGAGCCGCAGCAGCCCATAGGCCACGATCAGCGCCATGGGCACGACCACCACGGCGGCGGGACTGCCGGGCGGGATCGTCATCGCATCGACCAGATGCTTGAGCAGCAGCGGCACGCCCACGTTGGCGCTCTTGGCGATGAAGACGAAGGCCAGCGCGGCGGCCACGCGCCACTTGTAGTCCCAGAGATAGGGCAGCAGCCGGGCGATGGTGCCCCAGTCGGAACGTGGCGAAGCGGAGGGGGACGCCGGGGCCGAGGCGGCCGGGCGGAGATGGGCTGCAGATTCGCCGTGGGGGCGCATGAGGGACAATTCCGGTTGTTGTTTTTACCGAGATTGTGCCCATGACCGAATCACCCAGCCCCGCGCGCGCCGCAACGCACGCCCCTGCCCTGCTGACCGCCCTGCCCGCAGACAAGGAACTGGTGCTCAAGGTCATCCCCATGCCCGGCGACTGCAACGCCAACGGCGACATCTTCGGCGGCTGGGTGATGGCGCAGGTGGACCTCGCCGGATCGGTGCTGCCCGCGCGCTACGTGCAGGGCCGCATGGCCACGGTGGCGGTGAACGAATTCGTCTTCAAGCAGCCGGTGCGGGTGGGCGACATCCTCTCGTTCTACGCGAGCGTGCAGCGCATCGGCCGCACGTCGGTGACGGTGGAAGTCGAGGTCTATGCCGAACGCTTCGCCACCCAGGGCAAGTACCTGAAGGTGACCGAGGCGCGCCTGACCTATGTGGCCATCGACGCCTCCGGCCGGCCCCGGCCGATCCCGCCGCGTGCGGAAGACGACGCGGCGGACGGAACGCTGACCACGGAATGAGCCAGCGATCGAATGAATGATTGATTGACTGACTGATGAATTGAAACGTCAACCGGGCAGCGCGAAGGTGCCCGGTAGGAAGACGTAGAGCTGCGGCGCCCGAACGGGCCCGCCGCAGCCGCCGCTCAGGCCGCCGCGAGGGCCGGCGTTTCGTTGCGTGGTGCGGTATAGGCCGACGTGGCGCTTGCGCTGCTGCTGCTGCTGCTGCTGCGGCTGGCGCTCATGCCCGCCTCGATCTCGCCCGAGAGCTGGCCACCTTCTTCGATCACCACCTTGCCGTAGCGGATCTTGCCCGTGACCTTGCCGGTGCTGTAGATCACCAGCTTCTGGCGCACGGTGAGGGTGCCGTCGAACTCGCCATGGATCTCGGCGATGTCGATCTCGGCCGAGCCTCGGAACGCGCCCTGCTCGGCGATGTGGATCACGCGCGAATCCATCGTGGCCTCGACCGTGCCTTCGACCACCAGCGTGTCGCAATCGGTGATCTCCACGCCCTTGAGCTTGATGTTCGGGCCCACGGTGAGCTTGCTGCCAACGCCTTCGGTGGCGGCCGATGCCGCCGTTGCGGCGGGAGTCGCCGTCGCCAGGGGCTTGCCGGCGGCACTGGCGCCGGCGGCGGGATTCAGGGTGCCCGGGGTGGTCGCCCCTCCCAGCACGGAGTTGGATTGGCGGGGCTGGAATGCGTCGGGTTCACGCTTGCCAAAGAACGGGTTTTGCACGGCCATCAGATCTCCTTGAAAAGAGACGCCATGCTAGAAGCGCTGCCGCGGGAAATATCCCCGCATCCGGCAATAACGGTAACGAAACCCCTCGTTCGTTGCATGCGCTTGCAGGGTTTGCAGCGGCACACAGCGCGCATCCCGGATGGTGGAGCGCAGCGCCCCCCGGCACCTCGGCCCAGGCCGGAGGCCGGGTTTCAGCAGGCGCTGAAATCAGGACGCCGTTTTTGACGAAAACCTCTGGGCCGCTGCGCGGCAGCGCTACCTGACGGTAGCCCCTGATTTCAGCAGGCGCTGAAATCAGGGCGCCGTTTTTCCATGAACGCGGTGAAGGCTTCGCGGGCGGCGGGCTGGGTGAGCATGCGGCCGAAGCTCTCGCCTTCATGGGCGATGCGCTCGAGCACGGCTGCCTGCTCCGCACCCTTCATGAGGCGCTTGGTCTCGATCAGGGAGCTGAGCGGCTTGCCGGCGAGCTTGCGGGCCTGGGTCTGGGCGACCATGTTGCATTCGGTGGGCGGCACCACGCGGTTGACCAGGCCCACCTCCAGCGCCGCCTCGGCCATGAAGGGCTCGCCCAGCAGCAGCGCTTCGGCCGCGCGGTGGTAGCCGAACATGCGCGGCACCAGCAGGCTGGAGGCCGCCTCGGGGCACAGGCCGAGGTTCACGAAAGGCATGGAGAACGCGGCGTTGTCGCCCGCGTAGACCAGGTCGCAATGGAACAGCAAGGTGGTGCCGATGCCCACGGCCGGGCCGCAGACGGCGGCGACCACGGGCTTGGGGAAGGTCGCGATGCCGCGCAGGAAGCGGAACACGGGCGAATCCTGCGCCGAGGGCTTTTGCTCCAGGAAGTCGCCGATGTCGTTGCCCGCGCTGAAGATGGCCACATCGCCCTGCAGCACGACCACGCGCACGGCGGGGTCCTGCGCGGCGGCGTCGAAGGCGTCAGCCAGGGTCGCGTACATGGCGCGGGTGATGGAGTTCTTCTTGTCCAGCCGGTTGAAGGTGATGGTGGTGATGCCGGCTTCGGTGTGGATCAGGATGTCCTGCGAGGCGCCTTCGGCCTGCGGGGATGCGGTGGCGGTGGAATCGGTCATGCGGAGGTCCTTTCTTGCGGGGTGCGGCTGGGCGGAGAACGCCGCATCATTCCTTGTAATAGACGATCTGGTGGCTGGTCGCCAGCAACGTGCCGCCATGGTTCCACAACTGCGCGGTCTGGTCGAAGAAACCGTTGCGGAATTCCTGCGCGCGGGCCTGGCCCAGCACATGGCCGGCGCCGCTGGCCTGCAGCTGCGCGCTGCCGGCGTGGAAATACACCGTGAGCGAGACGGTGCCGGCCGGCACGCGCAGCGCGCGGCGCAGCCAGACGCGCGGGTAGAACACGTCGGCCAGCGCCGCCAGCGCGCAGAAGTCGAGCGGCCGGGCCGGCGCATCGCGCATCCAAAGCTGCGTGAGGGTGCCTTCGCCCCGGCTGCCGTCCCAGCGCTGCGGCATGTTGCCAGCCACGGGGCGCAGATCGTAGCGGTCCAGCCAGGCGGTGCCCAGCCCCGGGCCCAGGGGCTCCAGCGTGTCCGGCGCGGGAGCGGCGGGCATGGGGGTGTCGCTGTCGCTCCAGGTGTCGCGGCGCGCGGCGGTGACGGCCGTGGCGGTGGTGGCCGTCACGGGCTCGCCGTCGGGCCCGGGCTGGGTGATGGAGAGGGTCCAGTGCTGGGTGGACCGGTTGGTGCGCACCGGCGTGGCCTGCACGGTGAACGGGCCCTCGGCCACCGCGCCGGCATAGTTCACCGTGAGCGACAGCGGCTCGCCGAGACGGTCAGGGTGCTGCATGACGGCCTGCAGCAGGGTCGCGGCCGTGATGCCGCCGAACGGCCCCACCATGTTCCAGTAGGCCGGCGTGGTGCGGCCGGCGTAGCGGTGGGCACCGGCCGGTTCCAGCGCGATGGCGTCGTCGAAGGGGTGCAGAGCATCGGTCATGGTGGATGAGTGTGCCGTGGTTGAAAGCGGTGCGCCGTCGTGCCCGCGACTTTGTGCTCTGCGAAGGGCACGCCCGGACTTCGCCAGCAGACGCCATGGAACGGGCTTCGCCCGCCCGCTGGCATCGTCCCCCGTCCCGCGCGCCAGTGCAAAAGAAGGGGGAAGCGGCGGAGCCGCTCAGGGGGTGGACATCAAACCCGCTCGAAGATGCCGGCGGCGCCCTGCCCCATGCCCACGCACATGGTGACCATCCCGTACTTGAGGTTCTTGCGGCGCAGCGCATGCACCACCGTGGCGGCGCGGATGGCGCCCGTAGCGCCCAGCGGGTGGCCCAGGGCGATGGCGCCGCCCATGGGGTTGACCTTGGCCGGGTCCAGGCCCAGCTGGCGGATGACGGCCAGGGACTGCGCGGCGAAGGCCTCGTTCAGTTCGAACCAGTCGATGTCGCCGTGCTGCAGGCCGGCGTAGCGCAGCGCGGCGGGGATCGCCTCGATCGGGCCGATGCCCATGATGCTGGGCGGCACGCCCTTGCTGGCGAAGCTGACGAAGCGCGCCAGCGGCGTGAGGCCGAAACGCTTGACGGCGGATTCGCTGGCCAGGATCAGCACGCCTGCGCCGTCGCTGGTCTGCGAGCTGTTGCCGGCCGTGACCGAGCCGCGCGCGGCGAACACGGTCTTGAGCTTGGCCAGGCCTTCCAGACTGGTGTCGGGGCGGGCGCCCTCGTCCAGCGTCACGGTGCGGGTCTTGGCGATGGCCTCGCCGCTGGCGAGGTCGGCCGTGCGGTCGGTCACCTCGATGGGCGTGATCTCGTCGGTGAATTCGCCAGCCTGCTGCGCGGCCAGCGCCTTCTGGTGCGACTGCAGCGCGAAGGCGTCCTGGTCCTCGCGGCTCACCTTCCACTGCTGGGCCACCTTCTCGGCCGTGAGGCCCATGCCGTAGGCGATGCCCACGTCGCCGTCCTTGGCGAAGATGCTGGGCGAGAGCGAGGGCGTGTTGCCCATCATGGGCACCATGCTCATGCTTTCGACGCCGGCGGCGATCATCACCTCGGCCTCGCCCACGCGGATGCGGTCGGCCGCCATCTGCACGGCCGACAGGCCCGAGGCGCAGAAGCGGTTGACGGTGATGCCGCCCACGCTGGTGGGCAGGCCGGCCAGCACGGCGCCGATGCGCGCCACGTTCAGGCCCTGCGCGCCTTCGGGGATGGCGCAGCCGCAGATGATGTCCTCGATGGAGGCCGGGTCCAGCCCCGGCACCTGGGCCAGCGCGGCCTTCAGGGTCGTGGCCAGCAGGTCGTCGGGGCGGGTGTTGCGGAAGTAGCCGCGGTGCGACTTGCCGATGGGCGTGCGCGTGGCGGCGACGATGTAGGCGTCCTGCAGTTGTTTTGCCATGGAGAAGGCTCCTTCAAGCGATCCGTCGATCGGTCAGTCTGTCAATCTTGTGGGTGGGTTCGGTGGCTCGCTCGCGCTCACCTCGCGGGGCGGCTGGAGGGCACCCAGGCCCACGTGAATTCGCACTCCACCGGCTCCACGCCGGCTTCGTCCGTCACGGTGACCTGCACCTGCATCTCGCCCCTGTCGCTCGCCTGCATGGCTGCGCGCTGCGCGTCGCTCAGCACCGCCACGGCGCGCAGGGCGCCGGTGGCGCGCTTGCGGAAAGCCATCTTCATGTCCTTGGCCAGCGGCAGGCAGTCGTCGCGCACGTTCAGCCCCACGGCCATGCCCGTGGCCGTCTCGGCCAGCAGGTTCATGGCCGAGGCGTGGATGCCGCCGATGTGGTTGCGCACGCGGGGTTCGTTGCCGAGGCGCACTTCCACGCGGCTGGGCGACATCTCCACGAATTCCACCCGCGCCGTGCGGGTGAACGGCACGGCGCGGCGCAGCACGAGGTTGCGCACCCAAGGGCGCAGCAGCCGGGGGAATTCGTCCACCTGCTGCAGTTGCAGCTGCATGCGGTTGGGGGCGATGTCGGTGGTGGTCGTCATGACAGCGGGCGGTGGGGGTTCAGTTGCGTACCGGCTTGCCGGTGCTCAGCATGCCCAGGATGCGTTCCTGCGTCTTGGGGTGCTGGATGAGGGCGCAGAAGGCCTTGCGCTCCAGCGCCATCAGGTATTCCTCGCTCACCAGCGTGCCGGCATCCACGTCGCCGCCGCAGACGATCTCGGCGATCAGCGTGGCGATGTGCTGGTCATGGTCGCTGATGAAGCCACCGTCGCGCATGTTGACCAGCGAGCCGCGGATGGTGGCGATGCCGCTGCGCCCGGCCACCGGGAAAAGGCGCTTGTTGGGCGCGCGCCAGCCGCTGGCGGCCAGGGCCTTGGCCTCGTTCAGCGCGACGAACAGCACCTCGTCCTTGTGCGGCACGACGATGTCGCTCTCCAGCAGGTAGCCGAGCTTGCGCGATTCCAGCGCACTCGTGCCCACCTTGGCCATGGCGGCGGCGGTGAAGCCCTCGGTCAGGAAGGGCAGCAGGTCCTTGCCGGTCGAAGCGGCAGCGTTCTCGGCCGCGCGGCGGGCGATGTAGGTCAGGCCGCCCGCGCCGGGCACCAGGCCCACGCCGACTTCGACCAAGCCGATATAGCTTTCCATGTGCGCCACGCGGCGCGCCGAATACACGGCCAGCTCGCAGCCGCCGCCCAGCGCCATGCCGTGGATGGCCGAGATGACCGGCACCTGGGCATAGCGCAGGCGCAGCATCAGGTTCTGCAGTTCCTGCTCCACGCTTTCGATGGCGGAGATGCCGGCCACGACGAAGGCGGGCATGGTGGCCTGCAGGTCGGCGCCCACGCTGAAGGGCGCGTCGCCGGACCAGATCACCAGGCCGTCGTATTCGCGCTCGGCGGTGTCGATGGCTTCGATCAGGCCCTCCATCACGTCGGGGCTGATCGCGTGCATCTTGCTTCGGATGCTGGCGATGAGCACCTTGCCGTCCAGCGTCCAGGTGCGCAGCGCATCGGATTCAGCCACCGTGGTGCCGGCCGTGCGCCAGTCGGGCAGGCTGGTTTCGCCCAGCAGGCGTTCGGGGAAGTGCTGGCGTTCATAGACGGGCAGCTGGCGGCGCGGCACGAACTTCTGCTTCGAAGCGCTCCACGAGCCTTCGGCGGTGTGCACGCCGCCGGCCTCGGCCACCGGGCCCTTGAAGACCCACTCGGGCAGCGGTGCCTTGGACAGCGCCTTGCCTGCGTCAATGTCCTCCTGGATCATCTTCGCCACGTCGAGCCAGCCGGCTTCCTGCCAGAGCTCGAACGGGCCCTGCTTCATGCCGAAGCCCCAGCGCATGGCCTGGTCCACGTCGCGCGCGTTGTCGGCGATGGTGGCCAGGTGCACGGCGGCGTAGTGGAAGCTGTTGCGCAGGATGGCCCAGAGGAACCGGCCCTGCGCGCCCTCGGCATTGCGCAGCAGCTTCAGGCGTTCGGCGGCGGGCTTCTTGAGCATGCGGCCATAGACCTCGTCGGCCTTCTGGCCGCCGGGCACGTAGTCGCCTTCGGCCAGGTCGAAACGCAGGATGTCGCGGCCCACCTTCTTGTAGAAGCCGGCCTTGGACTTCTGGCCCAGGTGCTTCATCTCGATCAGCTTGTTCAGCACTTCGGGCGTGCCGAAGCTGCCGTAGAACGGGTCGAACTGGGCAGCCCCTTTGGTAGCGTCTTCCGTCAGGTTGTCCTGCAGCGTCTTGATGACGTGGGCCATGGTGTCCAGGCCCACCACGTCGGCGGTGCGGAAGGTGCCGCTGGAGGCGCGGCCCAGCTTCTTGCCGGTGAGATCGTCCACCACGTCGTAGGTGAGGCCGAAGTTCTCCACCTCCTTCATCGTCGCCAGCATGCCGGCGATGCCGACGCGGTTGGCGATGAAGTTGGGCGTGTCGTGCGCACGCACCACGCCTTTTCCTAAGCCGCTGGTCACGAAGGCTTCGAGCTGGTCCAGCACGGCGGGCTGGGTGGTGGGCGTGTCGATCAGCTCCACCAGCGTCATGTAGCGCGGCGGGTTGAAGAAGTGGATGCCGCAGAAGCGCGGCTTGATCGCGTCGGGCAGCGCCTCGGAGAGCTTGGTGATCGACAGGCCCGAGGTGTTGGAGGCCACGATGGCCTGCGGCGCGACGAAGGGCGCGATCTTCTTGTAGAGATCGAGCTTCCAGTCCATGCGCTCGGCGATGGCCTCGATGATGAGGTCGCATTCGCGCAGCTGGTCCAGGTGCTCTTCGTAGTTGGCCTGGCCGATCAGCGCGGCGTCGTCCGCCACGCCCAGCGGCGCGGGCTTGAGCTTCTTCAGCCCCTCGATGGCCTTGGTGACGATGCCGTTCTTCGGACCTTCCTTGGCGGGAAGATCAAAAAGGACGACGGGAACCTTCACGTTGGCGAGGTGGGCCGCGATCTGCGCGCCCATCACGCCTGCGCCGAGCACGGCGACTTTCTTCACTTGGAATCGGGACATGGTGGTTTCTTGTCGAATGGGTTACTGCACGCGCTGCCAGACCTGCGTGCGCCAGAAGGGCCCCAGATAGCCGCGCACCTCCAGCTTGGCGCCGCCCTCGATGGGCGTGAAGCTGGCACGGTATTCCTTGCCGTTCTCGGGGTCGAGGATCTTGCCGCCCTCCCACACGTCCTTGCCGTCGGCCTTCTTGCCGCCGCGGATGATCTCCAGGCCGGCGATGGGCTGGCCCTTGCGGTCATCGGTGCATTCCACGCAGGTGGCGTCGGGGGCGGTGTCTTTCTTGAGCGACTTCTCGATGCGCCCGGTGAGCGCGCCGGCGGCTTCGCCGATGCGGATCTGGGCCTTGGCCTCGCCGGTCTTGTCGTCGATGCTGCGCCAGGTGCCCACGGGCGTCATCTGGGCCCAGACAGGGGCGGCGATTGCTACACAAAAGATAGCTGCTAGCGCTTTATTCATAAGGGCTCCTTGGCGAAAACGTTGACAAACGGCGGGGCGGGCGCCCGGATCAGGCCAGCGCGGCGTCGGTATCCATCAGCGGCTTGGCGCCGGCGCGGGCGGTGCGCATCAGCGTGGCCGTCTCGGGGAACAGCTTGGCGAAATAGAAGCGCGCCGTCTGCAGCTTGGCGACGTAGAACGGGTCGGTGTTGCCGGCCGCGATCTCGCGCAGCGCCACCTGGGCCATGCGGGCGAACAGGTAGCCGAACACCAGGTGGCCGGCCACGCGCAGGTAATCGACGGCGGCGGCGCCCACTTCGTCGGGGTTCTGGAAGCCCTTGAAGCCGATCTCGGTGGTGAACTTGGTCATCTGGTCGCCCAGGTAGGCCACGGGGTTGATGAACTCGGCCATCTTCTCGTTCACGCCCTCTTCCTCCACCAGCTTGGCGACCAGCTTGCCCAGCTTCTTGAGCGTGGCGCCGTTGTTGCCCAGCACCTTGCGGCCCAGCAGGTCCAGCGACTGGATGGTGTTGGTGCCTTCATAGATCATGTTGATGCGGTTGTCGCGCACGAACTGCTCCATGCCCCATTCCTTGATGAAGCCGTGGCCGCCGAAGACCTGCATGCAGGCGTTGGTGGCGGTGTGGCCGTTGTCGGTGATGAAGGCCTTGACGATGGGGGTCAGCAGCGCGACCAGTTCGTCCGAGTCCTTGCGCACCTTCTCGTCCGGGTGGCTGTGGGCCTTGTCCAGCAGCAGCGTGCAGTAGATCTGCAGCGCGCGGGCGCCTTCGGCATAGGCCTTGGCCGTGAGCAGCATCTTGCGCACGTCGGGGTGGACGATGATGGGATCGGCGTCCTTGTCCTTGGCCTTGGTGCCCGAGAGGCTGCGCATCTGGATGCGGTCCTTGGCATAGGCCAGCGCGTTCTGGAAGGCGACTTCGGTCAGCCCCAGCGACTGGTTGCCCACGCCCAGGCGGGCCGCGTTCATCATCACGAACATGGCCTGCAGGCCCTTGTGCGGCTGGCCCACCAGGGTGCCGATGGCGCCGTCGATGGCGATCTGCGCGGTGGCGTTGCCGTGGATGCCCATCTTGTGCTCCAGGCCGGCGCAGAAGATCGGGTTGCGCTCGCCCAGCGAACCGTCGGCGTTGACGTGGTACTTGGGCACCACGAACAGGCTGATGCCCTTGCTGCCCTTGGGCGCGTCGGGCAGGCGGGCCAGCACCAGGTGGACGATGTTCTCGGTGAAGTCGTGCTCGCCGGCGCTGATGAAGATCTTGTTGCCGGTGATCTTGTAGGTGCCTTCGGGTGCGCCGGCCACGGGCTCGGCCTTGGTGCGCAGCAGCCCCAAGTCAGTGCCGCAATGGGGTTCGGTCAGGCACATGGTGCCGGTCCACTCGCCGCTCACCAGCTTGGGCAGATAGGTCTTCTTCTGCGCGTCGGTGCCGTGCGCCAGCAGCGCCTCGTAGGCGCCGTGCGAGAGGCCCGGGTACATGGTCCAGGCCTGGTTGGCGCTGTTGAGCATTTCGTAGAGGCACTGGTTGAGCACGAAGGGCAGGCCCTGGCCGCCGTATTCGGGGTCGCACGACAGCGCCGCCCAGCCGCCTTCGATGTACTGCGCATAGGCTTCCTTGAAGCCCTTGGGCGTGCTCACTTCGTGCGTCTGCTTGTCCAGCGTGCAACCCTCTTCGTCGCCCGAGATGTTGAGCGGAAAGGCCACGCCGGCGGCGAACTTGCCGGCCTCTTCCAGCACGGCGTTGATGGTGTCTTCATCGACCTCGGCATGCTGGGGCATGGCCTTGAACTCGTCGGAGACGCGGAAGACCTCGTGCATCACGAATTGCATGTCGCGCAGGGGAGGCGTGTAGCTGGGCATGTGGGCTCCTCAAAAGGCTGGAAGGAAAACGAACGGTGTCGAAGCGACCGATGGGTGGAACGTGGAAGGCAGGGCGGCCGGGCTCAACCGCCGTCGCCGCTGCCGGATTCGGGCACGCCGTAGCGCGCCAGGATGTTGTCGAAGCCGGCATTGGCCCGGTCGATGGAGCCGGGCGTCTGCAGGAAGCGCGCTTCGTAGTGCAGGGCCAGGATCAGACCGTGGATCTCGAACAGCATCTGATCGGGGCTCACGTCGGCACGCAGCTGGCCCAGTTCCTTGGCCTGCTCGATGGCGCGCTTCATGGCCGCGAGCCAGGTCAGCACGGAACTCGCGAGCGCGTCGCGCACCGGGCCGGCGCGGTCGTCGAACTCCACCGCGCCGCTGATGTAGATGCAGCCGGAATCGATCTCGATGGAGGTGCGCTGCATCCAGTGGTCGAACATGGCACGCAGCCGCGCCACGCCGCGCGGGGCGTTCATCGCGGGGTAGAACACCTCCTGCTCGAAGCGCACGTGGTATTCGCGGATCACGGAGATCTGCAGTTCCTCGCGCGAGCCGAAATGGGCGAAGACACCGGACTTGCTCATGCCCGTGACGTCGGCCAGCGCGCCGATGGACAAGCCTTCGAGCCCGATGTGGGTCGCCAGGCCCAGTGCCGCCTCGACGATGACGGCCTTGGTCTGCTGACCCTTCTGGAGCGCACGGCCTTCCCGCGCCGCAGCGCGGACGGGTTTGTGGGGGGCGGACGTGTCAGTCATGGAAAATAAAACGAACGATCGTGCTATTTTGCATGAAAAACCCGGATCGACGATAGCCCTTGAGGGCCCATGGGGAGATGCGCGGGAAAACCCCTAGCCCGAGCGTCAGCGGGCGGAAGCGGCGTGGACAGGCCCCAGCCAGAGCTGCAGCGTGGCCTCCAGCTGCTCCACGGGCGAGCGGCGAAAATCCGTGCGGGCGTAGCGCTGCAGCCGCCCGCGCAACAGGTCGCAGAGCGCGGCCGCGCACACCTGGGCCTCCGCCGTGGGCGTGGCCGAGCCGGCGGCGTCCGCGGCCGGGCGCAGGCATTGCCGCAGCGACGACTCGATGCGGTCGAAGAACTGGTTCATGCGCTGCAGCAGGCGGTCGTTTTCCAGCACCAACGCATCGCCCACCATCACACGCACCATGCCGGGGTTGCGGGCGCCGAACTGCAGCACCAGGGCGCAGATGCGGGCGGCGCACTGAGCGCCCTCCTCGCCCGGTGCGGCCTCGCCGCTGCCCACGCCGCCCGGCACCGGCAGGCCCTGGGTGATCTGCTGCACGCGCGTGAAGACGCTTTCCTCGATGAAGTCGATGAGCCCCTCGAACATCTGGGCCTTGCTGGCGAAGTGGCGGTAGAGGGCCGCCTCGCTCACATCCAGGCGGGCGGCCAGCGCTGCGGTGGTGATGCGCTCCGCACCGGGCTGCTCCAGCATGCCGGCCAGGGCCTGCAGGATCTGCAGGCGGCGCTCGCCCGGCTTGGGGCGACGGCGGGCCCCTGCAGGAGCCGCCGCCGGCGATGCGGCCTCATCGACGCCCGCGGGCGGCGCAGCGGACTCGGCGGCAGCGCCGTCGAAGGCAGCGGAATCATTGGGGATGTCGGGCATGGCCTGCGGGTGTGTGCGAATCATTCTCGCACAGCGTTTTGACAGGGCTTTCCGCCGGCCCAGACGGCTCCGTTCAGGCGGCGAAGCGCACGGAAACCAGCAGCCCCTGGCCCCGCGCGCCCTGGCCCAGCGCCAGTTCGGCCTGATGGGCGCGCGCGATTTCGTCGGCGATCGGCAGCCCCAGCCCCGTGCCCTCGCCGGCCGAGCCGGGCAGGCGGTAGAAGCGCTGCATGACCCGCCCCCTCTCCGCCTCGGGCACGCCGGGGCCGTCGTCTTCCACCTGCAGGAAGGCGCTGCCGGCTTCCATGCCGCAGCGCAGGGTGACGGTGCCGCCGCAGGGCGTGTATTGGATGGCGTTGTCCACCAGGTTGGAGAGCAATTCGCGCAGCAGCCAGCCGTGCCCGTGGGTGCGGGCCGGCGCGACCTCCAGCCCCAGGTCCAGCCCCTTGGCAGTGGCGGCGTCGAGAAAGTCCTCCAGCAGGCTTTCGCACAGCGCCTTCAGATCGACGGACTGGGGTGCCAGCGCGTCGAGATTGCGCGCGTCGGCCCGCGACAGGGCCAGCAGCTGATGCGCCAGCTTGGACGTGCGCCGCGTGGCCTGGCGCAGCTTCTCGATCTCCTCCGCTCCCAAAACAATAGCACCCTGCGCAAGCGGGACGCGCGCAGAAGCCACATCCGGCATCAAATCAGACGATTGCGCGCCGGCAGCGCCTGCCGCACCGCCCCGAGCCGCCAGCGCCCAGGCTTCGACCTGGGCCTGCAGGCCCGCCAGCGGCGTGCGCAGCTGGTGGGCGGCATCCGCCACGAAGCGGCGCTGGCTCTCGGCCTGCGCATTGACCAGCGCGAACAGGCGGTTGAGCGAATCGACCAGCGGGCGCACTTCGGCCGGCGACGCGGCCTCGTCGATGGGGCTCAGGTCACGCGGCGAACGGCGCTCGACGGCCTCGGCCAGTTCCACCAGCGGCTTGAAGGCGCGCCGCACGGCCCAGTGGATGGCGAGCGCCGCCGCTGCGATCAGGGCCAGGTTGGGCAGCAGCACCCGCAGCAGCATCTGGCGGCCCCACTGCTGGCGCGGATCGGAGCCGTCGGCCAGCGCCACCACCAGCTCGCCGGCGCCCGTGTGGCTGCGCTGCACGGCCACCCGGTAGAGCACGCGGTCGTGCTCGACGCTGTGGAACTCGGGCACCTGCGTGGTGGGCACGGCGTTGCCCAGCCAGTCGTCGCCCAGCAGCACGCGCCCTTTCAGGTCCAGCACGCTGAAGCCGGAGGTGCCGCCGTTCTGGCGCAGGAACTCCTCCACAGGCGGCGCCAGCAGCAGCAGGGGCTCGCCCTCCTCCGTGATGGCAGGCGACAGGATCGAGTCGGCCAGCGCCGGCAGCAGCCGCATCAGCCGCTGGTCGTGGCGGCCGGCCGCTTCGTCGGCGGAGCGGTAGTCCAGCCAGGCGCCCGCCAGCGCCAGCAGGCACAGCGGCGCCAGCAGGAGCAGCAGCAGGCGGTTGCGCAGGTCGGAGGTCACGGGGAATCGGGAAGTGAAAGCGCGGTGCAGGGCGATGGCGCCGTGCCGTGCCGCGCACCGATCAGCCCGGCGGCGACGCGGGCCGCAGTTCGAGCCGGTAGCCGAAGCCGCGGATGGAGCGCAGCGCCACGCCGTGCGGCTCCAGCTTGCTGCGCAGGCGCGAGACATAGACCTCGACGGCGTTGGGCGTGATCTCCTTGTCCCAGCCGGTCAGGGCCTGCAGCAGCTTGTCCTTGCTGGCCGGCTTGGGCGCATGGATCATCAGGTATTCGAGCACCGTCCACTCGCGGGGCCCCAGTTCCAGCGCGTGGACTCTCGGCACCGCCCCACCATGCTGCATGCCGGGCCATGCCGACGCAGCGGCCACGCCCGCCATCCCGTCTGCCGCGCGAATGCCGGCCGTGCGGTGGGCGGCATCCAGCTCCAGCGGGCCGAAGCTCAGCACCGCCGTGGTGGCGGCCTGCGAGCGGCGCAGCAGGGCGCGCAGCCGGGCCAGCAGCTCGGGCAATTCATAGGGTTTGACCAGGTAGTCGTCGGCCCCCAGGTCCAGCCCCTGGACCCGGTCGTGCAGCGCATCGCGCGCCGTCAGGATCAGCACCGGCATGGAGGGCTGCGCCATCTCGGGCCGCCGCAGCCGCCGGGTGAGCTCCAGCCCGTCCATGCCCGGCAGGCCGATGTCGATCACCGCCGCATCGAACGACTCGGCCAGCAGCACCTCTTCGGCACGCTCGCCGCTGCCCACCCAGTCCACGGCATAGCCGGCGTCCGTCAGGCCCAGCTTGATGCCGCTGGCCAGCATGACGTCGTCCTCGACCAGCAGGAGGCGCATGTCAGCAGCCTGCCCTGCGGGTCACAGCCGCCGCGGCGGCCTGGGAAGCGAACGGCACGCTGCGCGGCTTCGTTCGATCAGTGGCTGCGGATCATCGTGCCGTAGGCCTGCTCGGTCAGGATCTCGAGCAGCATGGCATGCGGCACGCGGCCGTCGATGATGTGGACGGCATTCACGCCCGCCTTGGCCGCATCCAGCGCGCCGGCGATCTTGGGCAGCATGCCGCCGGAGATCGTGCCGTCGGCGAAGAGGCCGTCGATCTCCCGCGAGGTCAGGTCGGTCAGCAGTTCGCCCGCCTTGTTCAGCACGCCGGGAATGTTGGTGAGCAGCACCAGCTTCTCGGCCCGCAGCACGGTCGCCAGCTTGCTGGCCACCACATCGGCGTTGATGTTGTAGCTCTCGTTGTCCTCGCCGAAGCCGATCGGGCTGATGACCGGGATGAAGGCGTCGTCCTGCAGCGCCTTGACGACGCTCGGATCGATGGAAACGATGTCGCCCACCTGGCCGATGTCGTGCTCGATGCTCGGGTCCTTGCTGTCCACCATGCGCAGCTTCTGGGCACGGATCATCCCGCCGTCGCGGCCCGTCAGCCCCACGGCCTTGCCGCCGGCCTGGTTGATGAGGCCCACGATGTCCTGCTGCACCTCGCCGGCCAGCACCCATTCGACGACTTCCATCGTCTCGGCATCGGTCACGCGCATGCCCTGGATGAACTCGCCTTTCTTGCCCAGGCGGTTCAGCGCCGTCTCGATCTGCGGCCCGCCGCCGTGCACCACCACCGGGTTCATGCCCACCAGCTTGAGCAGCACCACGTCCTCGGCAAAGTCCGCCTGCAGCGCCGGGTCGGTCATGGCGTTGCCGCCGTACTTGATCACCATGGTCTTGCCATGGAACTTGCGGATGTAGGGCAGCGCCTGGGCCAGGATTTCGGCCTTGGTGCGCGGCGCGATGGAAGACAAGTCGAGTTCCGTGGAGTTGGACATGGCGTTGAACGTTCCTGAGACAAAACTGGCGCGATTGTAGGTGCGCAGTCGCGCGAACCTGGTGACGATCTCACAGGGATTGGCGTTGGAGTGCCATCGGGATGAGTGGATGCTTCGGGTGCGCCTCATGGGCCCCTCGCCCATGCCTGCGGCCAGGGCATCCAATCGCCCGATTGCGCTCCAACCCCAAGGGCAGCGGAGTGGGAGACCGTCGACGGGCTCTCACCTCCTGAGCCAGCGCGGCACCTTGAAGCGGATGATCATCAGATACGCCCCCACATAGGCCGCAGCGAACATCAGGCAGCAGATCACCAACACCGTGGTATTGCGCCAGAACAGCATCGCCGGTACCACCGACGCGGCAGCGAACATCCAGAGATAAGGCGAGGTGCGGTTGTTGCGAGAGAGCAATTCACGCGCCTCGTCCTCCTCCAACGCCACCCGGACGATACGCCGAAAGATCAGCTGGTGCAGATGCAGCGCATCCGCCATACCAGGAGACTGGCCACGCGCCAGCTTGCGGTAAATGGAAAAGAAGGTTTCCCCCACAGGGTAGATCAGCAGCAATACCGGAAACCAGGGAGACACGGCCGGATGGCGCTGTACCAGCATGATGCAGCCCACCGCGATGACGAGCCCCCAGACATAGGCCCCGCCATCCCCGGCGAACACCTTGCCCCGCGGGTAATTCCACAGCAGAAAGCCGGCCGTCGCGCCCGCAAGGCACACCAGAGTGGCGGCCAGTTGCCGGTCCCCCAACTGCAGCGCGACGTGGACCAGCGCCAGACTGATGATGAGAGCCACCACGCCGGCCAGCCCGTTGTAGCCATCGATCAGGTTGAAGGCGTGCGGCAAGCCCGCAATCGCAATGACGGCAAAGGCCGCGGCAGCCCAGGGACTGACATGCAGCCAGGCATCCACTGGCCCCAGGCCCAGGCGATTCGTCTGAAGCCCCAGCAAACCGCACAGCAGCATGGCCGACAGCGCCGTCAAACCCAACCGGACTTTGGCCGGCACTTTTTGCGTCACATCCTCGACCAACCCGGCCCCCACCGCCGGTACCATGCACAGCAAACCGGCCAGTGACGACCAGAACAGCAGGTTCACGTTCAAATGCTGCCCCAGAGGCGACGCAGCGAACAGCACCGCACAACCCAGTCCGATGAAGATACCCAGGCCACCGATGCGAGGCACATGACCACTATGGAAGCGCTGCGGCATGTCATGCCGGTAACGGCGCGCATGGCGACGAGCCACACGCGTAATGAAAAAAGTCGTGAGCGCCGCACACAAGAAGCTCAGAACGATAAGGGCAATCATGCAGTCGTGAGTGAAAAGCAGTTGCAAGCTGCTCTTTGATAGAAGTAAAGCATCGGTCTTTCGACTTGCCCCGAAAGCTTGCCGACTGGCAAGACAGCCACACAAATTAGATCATGACCAACCCACAGCCAGACTTTAAAAGCGTTACCGTCTCCATCGTGAGTCACGGCCAACAGGCGCTGATCCGTCCATTGCTGGAACAGTTGGACCGCCACAGCCACCAGTGGGTGGCGGAAGTCGTGCTCACCCTCAACATCCCCGAAACAGATCTCCTGACCGAAGCCGAAGAGGCATCATGGCGCTTTCCGATCAGGCGCCTCGTGAACAGCACACCCCATGGATTCGGGGCCAATCACAACCAGGGATTCCAGCACTGCCGTACGCCCTGGTTCTTGGTACTGAACCCCGACATCCGTTTCGACTGCGATGTACTGGCACCCTTGCTGACCCAGGCCACGCCGGACGCGGGGCTACTTACCCCTCGCGTACAAGAGCCAGGCAAGCTCGAACCCGAGCAGCACCGCGCGCTCCTCACTCCGCTGGAAATCCTCACGCGCAACCACCAGCGCTACCGACGCCCTCCCCGACCGGCCTGGGTGCCGGGCCTATTCATGCTTTTTCGCAGCGAGGCGTACCGGCATATTGCCGGCTTCGACGAGAAAAGGTTCTTCATGTATGGGGAAGACTTCGACATCTGTGCTCGCTTACGCCTGGTAGGCTGGAAAATCCAGGTGGGCGAAGACCTGCAGATCCGGCATGAAGCGCAGCGGGCTAGCCACCGCCGCGGCCGGCATCTTTACTGGCATTTGAGCAGCTTGGTGAAAGTATGGCTGTCGAGCGCTTTCTGGCGCTTGCGCCGACTAGAGGCCTCCGACAGGAGTGACTAACGCGGCGCGAGCGACGAGTTGCGGACTCCACCCCGACGGCAACCACCAAACGCGAGAGCGAATCCAGCGCAATTTGCATATTGCGCCAAACAGTTATGAGCAGTTGCACCTGACAAAAGTGCGACCTCACAAAAAGTCGCAGCAATGACGCCAGAAGGATCCCTCAACTGATCTCGTTCAGCGTGTCTTGCCTTGAACAGACTGGCCACCTTGTGCCGAGACAGCCCCAGAAGCACTGCTACTGATCGAGGTGAGCACATAGGAAAGCGTGCGCTCATCGGTCCCTGATTTCTGCTGCTTGGGGTTGCTGGCACAACTGGAGCGCAGCGTGAGATCAACAACCGTGTCGACCTGAGTTGCAGGCACGGGAATGTCCAGTTCTATAGGCATGTCGGCGGTGTAGAGACGCGACAACACCTCCTTGTCGTCAACCAGCGCCTTTAGGGTACATCCTTGTGCCGTATGGAACATGCTGGGGCGTATCGATCCGCGCACGGATATGGTCGAAGCCCGCGCGAGCAAACGTGCCGTGACCTCTGGTCCAGCCCAAGCATACCAATTCATATCTCCACGCTCAGGAGGAAATACTCCAGACGCTTTGGAAATAGTCTTATCGCTCACATCCAGACGAGAAGGAACACCCACACCGTCATCGATCGCCTTATTCAGACCACGAATGTCATCGAATCGTGGACCTGGATTTCCACTGACATCCCGAAAGTCGCCAGCTTGTGTGTAGTCAGAAAGGTACAGCCCGCCAATGCGCAGTTTTCCCCTGCCGGCTTTCACCATGAATTCTGTATCAACCTGAGATACAGGAAAGCGCATAGACAATTTTTCGGCAACTGAGCCGACTCGTACACGCTGGGTTGCCCCTCCGTAGCTGGCAACGAGTTCCCCCGGCCCCACGGCTTCTAGACGCAAGGTCATGACCTTGGCAGTATCCCTGAAATGATCACGCGCGGCAGGGATGAACTGAGCGACCGAAGCTCCAGAAGGCAATTCAGCCATCCGTGTAGGCTTATCGACAATCCAAGCACCATCATTCATTTTCCAACCCAAATTACTCAGGCTAAAAAATCCGTTAAAGAGCACGCTCGCTTCATAATCGCGAGCCCCCCAGAGGGCATAACCTGCGGTCTGGCTAACCATCGGCACAGCAACCATCCGCAAAAAATCTGATAGCTCTGAGGGGTTGACCACAGTATTCCTGGATGCGGATGGTGTATTGTCCTGAAAGAGAAATTGCCCTATCACGATGCGATTCTTGGTGCGCTCCGATATCTTCTTGTTGATATAAGAAAACCGTTCTATCACCTTCTTGGCAGACTCGCGATCAGACTTATTTTGTGCACCCATAGCAGGAGCCCAGTACGTCATCAGGTAAGGAGACGAGGGCACTTGATAAGTCTGTGCGTGGCTGTACCACTCGACAATCTTGCCCCCTTCATAGATAGGATCATCATCCACTCGCGCCTCGATGCTGGCACGCGGCAACTTGCGCGCCAATACGGGCATCAGGTGCTGCATGAGCCTGTCATCAAACCACTTGTAGACCATCCGGAAATCCGAACTGCTGCGTGCAGGCACAGGATAGGCGCCAAACTTATTGAATACTGCAGCGTGGCGTGCGCGATACGCTGCATCGGCGTGGCCCTTGGCCCACGCATCAAAACCCATACGACGCGATAGTTCGACAGCCGCCGCTGGCTCCATAGGAGCTGCCATAGAGGCCGTGGCATGCCAGAAATCCTCCCAGGAAATAAATACGCCACTCGCGCAGTCACCAGAGACTTCCGCGATACGGGAGAGGTACTGTTCCCAGGCAGGAATCAGGTCGTCACCTGCCAACAGCAAGTCGAAGCGGGCTGGAGCCGGTAACTCCACTCCAGGATACATGTCGTGCTGATAAGACACACGCATATGTACTTGCAGCCCTGCCTGCTTGGCTTGCGAACAGACCTGCTTGAGACGCGCATATGCATTGTCATTGAAGCGAACTGGGCTCAGTCCGGGCTGAAACTCCCCCCAGGGAACCGCCAAAATGATGGCATTGAAACCATCTGACTTGATCTGCGAAAAATCCGCAGGAGCCCTACTGACATCGGAATTCCAGTAATTCAAAGGCCAAGCGTTACCGAAGTAGGTGACAGCCTTGATGTACTTGGCGTGCGAAATAGCTGGAACCGCGACACAGCAAGCTAGGCCTGCAATGAGTAGCAGCACGCGCCATAAGCGCCTTTGCACTCGTAGTGATTCACGCATGCTCCTTTGCTCTTCCTGCATCGCTGGCAAGGCCCACTCCCAAGACCGATGGTTGCAGGAAGCAATCCTAGACATGGATATCCGCCGTAAAGACATTCCTGACGGCAGCCTGCGAAAAACGTGCCAGCACAAAATCCCGCCCATCTACGGAGATCCGGTCCCAATAATCATCATCAACCATGATTCTCAATATTGCATCTGCAATTGCCTGTGACTCATCATGCACAGGAACAATAACATCCAGTCCATCAAGGCCCTGGACACCCACTGAAGTAGTCACCATCGGAATCCCTTGGTTCAAGGCTTCTAGCACCTTACCTTTCACCCCAGCGCCGAAACGTAACGGAACGACGGCCACGCCTGCACGCTTGTAAAGCGCGTCCAGTGCAGCATCACTCAAATAACCAGTCACCCGTACGGAATCACTCGCCAAGGCTTTCACCTCGTCTGTGGGATTAGAGCCTGCAAGGGTGAGGAAAGCCCCAGGCTGGCGATGCTTGACTTTTGGAAATATCTCCTGCACCAACCATTTGGCTGCATCCACATTGGGCGGATGACCAAAACCTGCAACGAAGAGGATATCCGTCCGCTGACGCGACTCTCGCCCGGGAATGACGTCGGATTCGTTAAAGTAATAAAGAGGGACTGTGCGAGCCACAACACCCGGAACCGCAGCCTTTACAGCATCGGTCTCTGAAGCAGATGGGTAATAAACCACATCCACCCGCCTCCAAATAGAATCCTCCAGGACACGAAAATCTTCGGCCTCGCGCAGAAGCTGCGGTTCCTTGGTTTTTTCATACTCCCCAAGCAAACGGGCGTAATGTAGATCATGTCCATAATAAAGCACCTTGGCAGAGGTATTCTGCCGAACAGCATCCAGGTGGTCTTCCGTGATATGCGGACGGCTCAGCAGGACATAGTCCAGGCTTGATCCATGCTCCTGCATCCATTCCGCAAAGTGCCCAACATAATCCCCGCCATAGAAGACCTCTATTCCTGCCTGCTGCAGCAGTGGGGAGTAAGATGGGTCATGCCATAGGTTAGCAGGCCAAAATTTCACATTCAGCCCCATCGCCACAAACTCTTGCAAGAAACACCACGTACTCCGCGAGCCTGCATCACGATCCGGCTGGGGAACATAGTGATCAACGACCAGTATGGTCTTTTTCTTCACAGATCGATCGCGCGCGAGAAACGGATTAACCGCGTTATCCAAATGATTGCGTTCTAGCTCATCTTTCCAGCGGGCATAGAATTTCTTCTGGTTGGTCACCTGATGCGCCTTGACTCCAGAGGCAGTATCCGTCCCATGCGAAATCCCCTCGTAGTGAATCACCACGGAGTCCGGCTGATAAAGAACACTCTTTCCGGCAGCACGCACCCGGAAGGCAAGGTCAGTATCTTCGTAGTAAGCCGGCAAATAATGCTCATCAAACCCACCCAGATGATCCCATAACTGTTTCGGAATTAGCAGAGACGCACCAGAACAATAGTCAGCTTCCTTGACGTAGTTATATATGCTACGAGTGGGATCATCCAGCCGACCATAATTCCACGCAGAGCCATCACGCCACAGAATACCGCCAGCCTCCTGCAGACGTCCATCCGGATACACCAGCTTCGAACCTACCATTCCACAATCGGGGAATTTCTCGAACAGCGACAACATGCTATCTAACCAACCGGCGGTCACTTCAGTGTCATTATTCAGCAGATAGACGTACCGCCCATGTGCAAGCTGCACCGCAGCATTACAAGAGCGGAGAAAACCCATATTGGCTGCATGATTGACGAAGCGTAAACCGGGGATGGCCTGAAGGCGCTGAATCTCGGCATCACCCGAGGCATCTTCTGCCACCATGACCTCCACCGATGCAACCGGCAAGTTCCGAGCAATCGACTGCAGGCACATGAGAGTGTGATGCAAGTTCCCGTATGTTGGAATAATGATGCTGATTTCAGGGGCGTTCACGACAGGAAAACTCAGCGAAGCCAGTACATCAGCGACATCATCAACAGCAATAGGTCCAGTACCCATCGGAACTGCAGGAGAATGACCGCTCTGGCGCCGCCACACCTCGTAGTGAACCATGCCCTTGAATAAGGGACCAGCCACGCGATAAGCGGTAGTGACCAAGCGATCCTTTATCGACCTAGACAAAGGCAGGGCTCTATAGGCTCGCTTGCCCCAGCGGATAGCATGAGGGGACAACATGGATGCTAGCGTCCCCCACTCGCCGCGCAGCACCCGGCCCGACATCCGCAAAGGCATGGTGAGAGTCCAGGAGTTCGAGTTCCTGATGGCATTGATCTGTTGGCTCAAATCAGTATTGGCGAGCCTTAGCCTGTCCAGTTCAGAGCGATCTTGGCTCTGCACAGCCGTCAAGGCACGGACCTGCTGCTCCAGCAAGGCAATTCGTTTGGTACGCTCAAGCTGCTGAACAGAGTCCAGGTGCGGCTGCACGATGGGCGGCACCGAAACAGTAGCAGCCCCCCCGGCAGTCCATCGGGCTTCCAATTCAGCGCACCGTGCGTTCAATTGCAGCGCCCACGCGGTACGCTCGTCGAATTCTGCTTGCAGTTGAACAAGTCGTTCGTCAACTGCCGCGAGGCGCTCGACCTGTTTGGCCAACTCCAAATTACGCCGACTCAACAGGTCATGCTGGGCACGAAATTGCGCATGCGTAGTTAACAGTGACTGCAACTTAGCATTCATCTCGTCGGCATATTGGACTCGCTCCGCCAGTTCTCCTTGCAACCCTTTCAGCAACGCATCGCGCCCCTGCAACTCAGCGCGGAGCGCCTGAATTCGGGGATCAGCGTCGAACTGCTTTTCCTGAAAGGCATTTTGCTCTGCCAGCTGAACTTCCAGCTCCTGGCTTAGCCGCGAATTCTGCTCATCGAGTTGGGCAATACGGGCTTTGAGCGCCAAAACCTCTTCTTGCAGTCTTAGCTCGGAATCGACACGCGCCTGATATTTCTCAAGCTCCAGACGAAGAGAAAGATTGCGCTGCCCTAACTGATCCTGTTGAAGGCGTAACTCTGCGTGGGCCTCTTGCAAACCCTGCAGTTCGACATGCAATATGTCAGCCTGACGGGATCGATCCGCCACTTTTTTTTCCAGCTCTGCATTTTCCCGGAGACGGAGAGCCAATTCATCCTTTAGCTTTGGAGATTCCGAATTTCCGGAAGCGCGCTCTAGCTCGGCCACCAGCCGGGCACGTTCCGCATCCAACTGCAGCGCCCACGCAGTCCGGTCTTCGAATTCAGCTCTCAAATGTGCATGTCGCTTGTCGAGGTCACGATGTTCGAGGTCAAGCGTAGAGGCCCAGCGCAAGGACTTCTGAGCCTCAGCATAGAGATCGATGTCTTCATCTACAAAAAAAGAAGGATCCGTCTTCGGCAAATTGACATCGTCCGCCGCACAAACGGCAACAAAATACATGATGCCAGTGGACGGAGGGGTCTGCTTCACAAGATGGTCACCTTTAAGACCAATCGCCTCATAGTAAGCACCTTGCTGCCCCATTGGTGCAACGACAGATCCCGTCAGCAACCGCTGCCCCAAATAAGTGACAGCGGAGAACTGCTCGCGCAGCAGCGCATTGAATTCCTCGAAGTAAAGCTCCTTGACGTGAAACTCATTGACATAGTTTCGATCGTCGGAGTAGACCTTCTTATTGGGGGAGGATATGATCAGCAAGCCGTCAGGTCTCAGCACACGCCGAATATCCGCCAGCATCTCACTTTGCTGCGGCAAATGCTCGACTGTCTCGAAAGAAACCACTACATCCACGCTATGCGCTTGGAGAGGGATAGCCGTTGCACTCCCTTGAAGAAACTGCAAATTACCCTTGGCGGCATACTTTTCGCGAGCATGCAAGACCGCCTCGTGCGCTATGTCAACGCCCATAACCGAATCGGCATGTGCGGCCAGCAAGGCAGAGCCATACCCTTCACCACAGGCTATATCCAGAACTCTCTTACCCTGGCAAAAGCGGGTAACCCAAGCATATCGGTGCATATGCTCATAGCGAATTTCACCACTCTCCGTAGGCACAAAGCGCTCACCCGTAAAATTAATCATCCGCAACCTTCCTGACCGATATCTCCAGCATGGGCAGACCTACCAAACCATGCTTCATCGTGGTATCCGTGGCACGTACTTCCAAGGCATCGTGCAACCAATGTTGTTGGGTATGGTTGTCTTGTGTTCCTGATGCGATCGCAAGATCCATCGAATAGAGACCCGATGGAAGAATCGGCATCCGAAAGCGAAAGCAGGCCGTCATCGTTTCGCCGACCTCAGCGCTGATCGGCGCATCCATCGTGGTGATAAAACTGTTATCACCAAACAGACGCTGACCCATCCGATCTTTAAAATAAAATCCGAAGATCAGATTGGAGAGTGGCTGAAGCACCTCAGCCTTTACAGAAAGCCGAACGATCTCGCCACCATGGCTCATGTGCAATGGGCTGCCATCCTCAGCCAGAAAGCTGGAATCGACTATTCGCGCGCCACCAGCGCCAAATTCCGCAGCAGCGCGATCAGGGTCGAACTCAAAAAATTCGAATTTCGTCAGCGCCCCATGCTCAGCCAATTTCGGCAAGCGCGTATCCTTGATGTCATCAGACTCGCTTTTCAACGCAGCAGAAGTACGGCGACCCGCTCGCAGCGCAACGGCAGTTCCTTCGCCTTCTCTGTCAAGGGCGTGCTGAGCTGCAAGATAGGTTTCGACAACCTCTTTCGCCGGACCATCCATGCGTAGTCCACCATGATCCAACCATACGGCTCTTGAACACAATCCGATGACAGCGCTGGTGTCATGACTCACGAAGAGAAGCGTCCCTGTCTTCTGAAACTCGCGTAGATAACGCATGCATTTCTGCGTAAAGCGCACGTCCCCCACGGATAGCGCTTCGTCGATAATAAGTACATCTGCATCGACATGCGCAGCAATAGCAAATGCAAGCCGCACATACATGCCGCTTGAATATGTTTTTACAGGCTGTTCGATGAAATCCTCAAGTTCAGCGAATTTGACGATACTATCGAACCGCTTGGTCAACTCATCCTGGCTTATGCCATAGAGCAGGCCGCTGAGAAAGATGTTCTCCCGCCCAGAGAACTCTGTATTGAAGCCGGCCCCCAACTCGAGCAATGCAGCGATCCGCCCCGAAATTTGGACACTCCCAGTCGTAGGAGAGAGCGTCTGGCACACCAATTGCAATAGAGTGGACTTACCCGAACCGTTCTGACCGACAATCGCTACGGTTTCACCGCGCCCCACCTGGAAGCTCACGCCATTGAGTGCCCAGAACTCCTGAAAATAGTCTTTCCTTGCCAGCCCCAGAATGCTCCGGACAGGTGACATCAATGACTGGCGCAGGCGATCACGGGGCTGCTTATAGATCTCGTAACGCTTACTGAGACCCTGTACTTTGATAATCACATCAGAGGACATCCGCAAATCCCCCGCGCATCCGCTGAAACCACATAAATCCCAACCAAGCCACCACATAGGCAACGAAGCAATAGAGCGCCCAACCCAACCAGTCGACAGGCGAACCCCAAATCGCCACGTTACGAACCTGCTCCACAATAAAAGTCAGCGGATTCAGATACAAAAACTCCGCAAATCCAACCGGCACAGAATGCAAAGGATAAAAGATGGGAGCCATGAACATCAACAAGGACGAGACGATTCCCATGAGCTGTCCGATATCCCGCAAAAACACACCGAGCGAAGAGATGAACCACACCAGACCGACCGTCAGCAAAGCGAACGGCATGAGCAAAACAGGTACCCATAACACCGACAGCATCACATGCCCCTGCCATATAAAAATAGCAATCAGCAAGATAACCATCGCAATGGCAGTATGAAATAGAGCAGCCCCTACCGTGACCCACGCAAATATCTCAAGCGGAAAAACAACCTTTTTGACAAAATTCACATTACTCACGATGAGCGAAGGAGCACGCATGACACATTCTGAAATCAGGCTGTGAAGCATGACCCCAGCAAACATCACGACTGCAAACTCCATGTGATTGACGGCATCCGGGCGCCACCGCGACTTGAAGACCACACCAAAAACAAAGGTGTAAATGCTCAACATCAACAGCGGATTCAGGAAAGACCAAAAAACACCCAAGAAGGAGCCTCGGTAACGTCCGGCAATTTCGCGCTTGATCAACTGACCGATAAGCGTACGGTGTCGCAGAAGCGTTTCCAAGACAGATAGGGGATTGGTGGCACGATCTTGCATCAGTTAGAAGACCTCAGCGTGAATGAGACAAATCGCAGTCGCATCTTTGGAAGAAACCTTAGGCTCCCCGCCGATGTCAGGCCATTCAATCCCAATATCAGCGTCATTCCAGAGAATGCTTCGCTCATGCGCCGGCGCGTAATAGTCGCTCGCCTTGTACAGAAAATCTGCGCTATCGCTGGTCACCACGAAGCCGTGCGCGAAGCCAGCCGGAATCCACAGCTGCCGGTGATTGCTCTCCGTCAGCTCCACCCCCACCCACTGCCCGAAGGTCGGCGAGCTCTTGCGGATGTCCACCGCCACGTCGAACACGGCACCGCGCGTCACACGCACCAGCTTGCCCTGCGGCTGCTGCAGTTGGTAATGCAATCCACGCAGCACGCCTTTGGTCGAGCGCGAATGGTTGTCCTGCACGAACTCCACATGTTGGCCCACCGCTTCGTCGAACACGCGCTGGTTGAAGCTTTCCATGAAGAAACCGCGCTCGTCGCCGAAGACTTTGGGCTCCAGGATCAGCACGCCTTCCAGTTGGGTCTTCGTCACCTTCATCCGTGGTACTCCTCGCGCAGCAGGCGCATCAGGTATTGGCCATAGCCGTTCTTCTTGAGGGGCTCGGACAGCTTCTCGACCTGCGCCGCGTCGATGAAGCCGGCACGCCAAGCGATCTCTTCGGGACACGCGATCTTCAGGCCTTGGCGCTGTTCCAGCGTGGCGATGAACTGGCCGGCTTCCAGCAGGCTTTCATGCGTGCCGGTGTCCAGCCACGCATAGCCGCGCTTCATGATCTGCACGTTGAGACTGCCCTGATCCAGATAGGCTTGGTTCACGGCCGTGATCTCCAGTTCGCCTCGGGCGCTGGGCTTGACGGCCTTGGCGATGTCCACGACCTGCCGGTCGTAGAAGTACAGGCCGGTGACGGCATAGTTGCTCTTGGGCTGGGTGGGCTTTTCTTCGATGCTCACCGCACGGCCGCCCT
>Ga0105242_10000312_pt1 | contig 38981 bp, 4 predicted proteins | sample KBSM24metaG_FD_81521 | JGI IMG/M metagenome (GOLD analysis project Ga0105242, IMG submission 81521) | Miscanthus rhizosphere microbial communities from Kellogg Biological Station, Michigan, USA - KBS M2-4 metaG | ecosystem: Host-associated > Plants > Roots > Rhizosphere > Soil | place: Michigan...
CGCCTGACGCGCGATTTCAATCGCATTTCTCTTCAGGAGGCGCTGGACTCTTTGGCGGCGCGCCACGAAATGTTGCGTAGCCGGTTCACCGTCGTTGACGGCAAACCGTATCAGCGCATCATGCCCGCAGCGCCGGTGGAGCTTGAGGTCACCCAGGCCGATGGCTGGAGCGAAAGCGAGGTCGAGCAGTACATCAAGGAACTGGCAGATCGTCCGTTCGATCTCGAACGCGGGGTCGCCTCACGATGGCATCTGGTGGCGAGCGTGGCCGGTGATGCGCAACCGGCTCCCGTACTCGCTCTCATTGTGCATCACCTCGTCGTAGACTTCCGCTCGCTGGAAATTCTGTTCCGCGATCTCACCCATTTCTATAATGCCCGGCACCGCGGCGAATCGGCCGTGCTGCCTCCGCTAGCCTGGACGATTCGCGACTACGTGCAGTGGGCCCGGGCTTGGCCGAATTCGGAAGCCGGTCGCGCAGCGCGCGCCTACTGGCGGGAACAGTTGAGCGGCGATTTGCCGATCCTTGATTTGCCCACGGACTATGCGCGCCCCTTACACCAGCAATACTCCGGCGCAACGCTGATCAGCATCTTACCGCCGCATCTCACCGCTCAGTTGAAAGCGTTTGCGCGACAGCATCTAGTTACGCCCTACGTAGTATTGCTGAGTACGCTGGGTGTCCTGCTGAGCCGCTATAGCCGCCAACAAGAGTTGTTGATCGGTTCATCCATGCTCGGACGCAACCAGAGCGAACTAAGCGACCTGGTCGGTCATTTTGTCAATCTTGTCGTGTTGCGCTTGCAACTCGATGAGGACTGCGACGTTTTGAGTCTGCTGGACAGGGTGCGCGGAGTCGTACTCGACGCGCTGGCCCATCAGGAGTATCCGTTTCCGCTGTTGGTCGAGGATTTGCGCCCGCAGCGCGATCCCAGCCGGTCGCCGCTTTTCCAGGCCTCATTCGTCTACGAGCGGACGAGCGACTCTTCGGTGGACGCGCCAGCCCTATTCGACGAGGTGTTGTTCTCAGAGCTGCGCGGCGCGATCTTCGATCTCACCCTGAACGCCCTCGAGTCCGGCGACGCGCTGCGTCTGTCATGGGAGTACTCGACCGCTCTCTTTCAACCTGCCACCGTCGAACGCATGTCCGAGCACTTCGTAGAATTACTGCAGTCGCTGCTCGCCGACCCGAAACGACCGATCAACCAATTAAACCTTTTGCCGGCCGCGGAGAGGGAACAGCTTCTGGTCGATTGGAACGATACGGCGGCGGCGTTACCGCCGGCTTGCGTGCATCAACTCTTCGAAGCGCAGGCGGCGCGCACACCTGACGCCCCGGCGGTTGCGTTTGGGAACGAGGTGCTTAGCTATGCGGAGTTGAATGCCCGGGCCAATCAACTGGGGCACGCGTTGATCGAGTTAGGTGTCAAGGCCGATGCGCTGGTGGCCATCGCCCTGCGGCGCTCGCCGCAGATGATCGTCGCGCTCCTGGCGACGCTGAAAGCCGGCGGAGCATATGTGCCGCTGGATCCGGAGTATCCAGGCGAACGACTGGCCGCGATGCTGGAGGATTCAGGAGCAAAGATCCTACTCACTCAAGCAGATCTACAACCGCAGTTGCCGCGAACAGCGAAACATACGCTGTGCCTGGATACAGATTGGAAGAACTTCGCCCACCATCGAGACAGTAACCCGGACTGTCTGGTCGACCCACGCCATCTTGCCTATGTGATCTATACGTCAGGCTCGACCGGGAAACCCAAGGGCGCGATGATCGAACACCAGGGGCTGAGGAACTATTTGTGCTGGGCGATCCAATTCTACCAGCCGGAACCGGGAAAACCTGTTCCGGTTCACTCCTCAATCTCCTTTGACCTGACTGTTACCAGTTTGTATCCGCCACTATTGGTTGGTGGATACCTCGACCTTCTGCCAGAAGATAGCGGAGCCGAAAATCTCCTCGCGACGCTGGGCCAGGGCAAGAACCATAGCCTCCTCAAGATTACCCCCAGCCACCTTGAATTACTTAGTCGACAATTCGAGCCCCGTCAAATTCAGCAAATGAGCCAGACTTTGGTTATTGGTGGTGAGAACCTCTTGGCGGAAAGCGTAAGTCCGTGGCGGCAACACGCACCTGGCGTGCGTTTGATCAACGAATACGGTCCAACCGAAACGGTCGTCGGCTGCTGCGTTTACGAGTTACAACCGCAAGATCCCTACGACGGTTCGGTCGCTATCGGCCGCCCAATTGCCAACACGCAACTCTATCTCCTCGACGGTCACGGACGTCCTACACCGATTGGCGTTCCAGGCGAATTGCACATCGGGGGCTTGGGTCTGGCCCGTGGCTACTTGAACCACCCGGAGCTCACCGCTGAGAAGTTTATTCCCGATCCGTTTAGTAATGAGCCGGGTGCACGCCTCTACCGGACCGGCGACCTGGCGCGCTACCGCGCCGATGGCAATCTGGAATTTCTCGGCCGCTGCGATCATCAAGTCAAGGTTCGCGGTTTTCGCATCGAGCCTGGGGAAATCGAGGCCGCGATTGAAGTTCATCCCGCTGTGCAGAACTCCGTCGTCCTGTCTCGCGAAAACGGGCCGGGGGACCAGCAGCTCGTGGCTTATCTCGAATGCGACCTGGCAGGCAGCCACGCTGCAGCGAGGCGCCGCGAGCTGGCTGAATTCCAGCTTGAAAGCTGGCGGAACGTCTTTAACGACATTTACGAAAAGAACGGTGAGGATCACGATGAGCGGTTCGATACGTCTGGTTGGATCAGCAGCTACACCGGCCAGCTCATTCCGCGGGATGAAATGAAAGCCTGGTTGGACGATACCGTCTCGCGGATTCTGGAGCTCGATCCTCGCCGGGTGCTGGAAATCGGGTGCGGCACCGGGATGCTACTACATAGAATCGCACCACACGTTGAGACATTTGTCGGTTCCGATATTTCGGATTCGGTTTTGACCAGGCTGCAGGTGGCGGTCAACCGCCACGGATTGAACAATGTGACGTTGCGTCGCGGTGAAGCGAATTCGTTTGGCGCGGTCGACGGGCGGGGATTCGACACGGTCATTCTCAACTCAGTCATTCAGTATTTTCCCAGCGCCGAATATCTCCTCGATGTCCTCTCTTCCGCGGTTGAAGCGGTGGCTGATGGTGGCGCCATATTTCTCGGCGATATCCGATCGCTGCCACATGCAAAGCTCTTTCACACTTCGGTTGAATTCCACCGGGCGAGCGCTGAGTGTTCGCGGGACGAACTCCACCGACGCGTAACGGTGGCCGCAGAGCGCGAAGAAGAATTGCTGATCGATCCGCAGTTTTTCCACGCGTTAGGTTCGCGGCTTTCGCGGCTCGGGCAGGTTGATATTCAACTGAAGCGCAGCAGCGCCGACAACGAAATGAGCAAGTTTCGCTATGACGTTGTCCTGCGAGTTGGTCCGCAACCAGACGTGAGTTACCCGTACCTGGTTCGTGAGGATGCCTCGGCAGCCGGAATTGGTGGCGATGAAATACACCGGTTGCTTGCCGAAGCAAAGTCCGACACGATTCTCATAGAAAGCGTGCTCAACCGGCGCCTCGCGGCCGAGATCGAGGTCTGGCAATGGTTAAATGATCCTTCAACGAACGAATCGTTGGGCCAACTCAGATCGCGACTCGCGTCGGCGCCGCCGCGCGGCATCGATCCGCAGGAAGTCTGGCGACTCGGCGAGTCGTTGGGGTATTCAGTTTCGGTCAGGTGGTCAGACGCGGAACCTGATGGTGGTCGATTCGACGCTCTTTTCCACCGATCGAACAACGGTCGGATCCCGGCAAGCGTGCAGGCAGTGGCCAGGCCCCTGGAGGCAGGCGTGCGGCCGTGGAATGGGTACACCAACGACCCGGTGCGTAGCGCGAGCTACAACATCGTAGTCTCCGAGGTCCGCGACCTGCTCGCCGCGCGCCTGCCGGCTTACATGATTCCGTCGCACTTTGTGTGTCTCGAACGGTTTCCGATTACACCCAACGGCAAGCTTGATAGGAGGGCGCTGCCCGGACCAGAACCACTCGCTTCCATCCACGCCGTCGCTCCGCGAAACGCGCTGGAAGAGATTCTCGCGGGCCTTTGGGCCAGTGTTCTGCATTTGAGTACCGTTGGTATTCACGACAACTTCTTCGAGCTGGGTGGTCATTCGCTGCTCGCCACCCAGTTGACCTCTCGCGTCCGCGAGGCACTGGGAACCGCCGTGCCGGTGCGCTGGCTGTTTGAAGCGCCCACGGTTGCTGAGCTGGCGGGGCGCATTCAGTCGGCCGAACAAAACGGTGATTCAGCCGGCCCGATCCCGGCGAACGGAATAATCGCCGGCACGACTCGCATCACTCCCGATCTGCTACCGCTGGTCAGCCTTACTCAATCTGAAATCGATCAGGTGGTGTCGAGTGTTGAGGGCGGGGTAAGTAATGTGCAGGATATTTACCCGCTGGCGCCACTGCAGGAAGGGATTTTCTTCCATCACCGGCTGCAAGACATCGGCGACGCGTACCTGAATTACGCCCTGCTGGTTTTCGATTCGCCGGCGCGGAGCGAAGCCTTTATCGCTGCCCTGCAAGCAGTGGTTGATCGTCACGACATCCTGCGCACCGCCGTGGTCTCGGAACAATTGTCTGAGCCGGTGCAGGCGGTTTGGCGCCAGGCGCCGTTACCCGTCGAGAGGTTGCATTTCGATCCCGCCTTAGCGCCGGTCTCCGAACAACTGGTCGAACATTGTCATCCGCGGCACACGCGCATGGACTTGAACCGCGCCCCGCTGCTAAGGATAACGTTGGCGCCGGACGGCACTCGCATCTTGCTGCTCTTGCTCTTTCACCACCTGATCGCGGACCACACGACTTCCGAGGTCGTGTTGGAAGAAGTCGCGGCGCACTTGCGCGGCACGGTGGATCAACTCCATCCGCCCGTGCCTTTCCGCAACTTTGTGGCGGCGGCGCGTGAAATCACGCCGGCGGCGCACGAAGCTTTCTTCCGTGACATGCTCGGCGCGATCGAAAACCCAACCGCGCCGTTTGGCATCCTGGATGTACAGGGCGATGGCTCAGCAATTGTCGAGGCGCGCCGCGAACTGCCGATGCAGCTGGCGCGACGGCTGCGCACACAAGCGGGTCGACTGGGGGCGACACCTGCCGCGCTGTGTCACCTGGCATGGGCGCTTGTACTCGCTCGCTGTTGTGGTCAGGACGACGTCGTCTTCGGCACCGTGCTCTTCGGTCGCCTCCAGGGCGGGGCGGGGGTTGAGCGGGCCCTGGGGATGTTCATCAATACCTTGCCGATCCGCATCAGTTGCGATGCGCGCCCTGTAGCCGCGGCGCTGCGCGAGACGCAGCAGAGCCTAATGGGGCTTATGCGCCATGAGCACGCGTCGCTCAGCCTGGCCCAGCGCTGCAGTGCGATACCTTCGCCGGCGCCGCTCTTCACGGCCCTGCTGAACTATCGTCATAGCCGGGTGGCCGACGCCGGCCCGCTCATCGATGGGGTCGAAATCGTGCCAGGCGAGGAGCGCACTAATTATAGGTTCACCATGACGGTGGATGATTTGGGTGACGGCATTGACCTGTTCGCGCATGTCGATCACACAGTTGATCCGGATCGGATCTGCGATTTCATGCAGCACGCGCTCGAAGCACTGGTCGCCGTGGTCGAAGATGCGCCGCAAACCCCACTCTGTGAACTAGACATTCTGCCGATCCAGGAGAGGAAACAACTCCTGGTCGATTGGAACAACACGGCGGCATCATTGCCGCAGGCGTGCGTGCATCAACTGTTCGAGGCTCAGGCAGCGCGCACACCTGAGGCCCCGGCGGTTGTGTTTGAGAACGAAGTGCTTAGCTATGCGGAGTTGAATGCCCGGGCTAATAAACTGGCTCGCACGCTGATCGAATTCGGTGTCAAAGCTGATGCGCTCGTCGCCATCGCGCTGGACCGCTCGCCGCTGATGATCGTGGCGGTTCTGGCGACGCTGAAGGCGGGCGCAGCATATGTGCCGCTCGATCCGGAGTATCCGGCAGAACGGGTGGGGTTCATGCTGAAGGATTCCGGGGCGCGAATCCTGCTCACGCAAGCAGCCCTGAAGTCGCGGCTGCCCGCGGCGGAACATACATTTTGCCTGGACACGGATTGGAAAAGCCTGGCCGACCCACAGCCAGATCATAACCCTCAACGTCCGGTCGACTCACAGAACCTCGCCTATGTCATCTATACATCGGGTTCGGCCGGCACACCCAAAGGTGTGGCGATGCCGCATGGGCCGCTGTGTAATCTGATCGACTGGCAATTGAATAACACCCCCGCAATTGACGGCAATACTCTCCAGTTCACGACGCTGAGTTTTGATGTCTCCTTCCAGGAGATCTTCGCTACGCTCGTCGCAGGAGGCTGTCTCTTTTTGATAGACAACGAGGCGCGCCGGAATAGCAGCGATCTGCTACGGTTTCTTGACGCCCAAAAGACGCAGCGGTTGTTCATGCCCTATGTGGCATTGGCCGCTTTGAGTGAAATGGCCGTCCATAGTGGCGTCACGCCGCGTGCATTGCGCGCGATCTTTACCGCCGGAGAACAACTGAGAATCACGCCGGCCATAGCCCATCTCTGCGAGGCGACCGGCGCCAGCCTGCACAACCATTATGGCCCCACCGAAGCTCACGTGGTGGCTGCGTTCGATCTCGGTCCGGATGTAACTCAGTGGCCAGAGTTGCCGCCCATCGGCCGTCCGATTGCAAACACTCAACTTTACGTGCTCGATGATCACGGTCGACCGGCGCCAATTGGAGTTGTGGGCGAGCTGCACATCGGCGGTGCGGGCTTGGCCCGCGGCTACTTGAACCGGCCTGCGCTCACCGCCGAGAAATTCATACCCGATCGTTTCAGTAGTGAGCCGGGCGCGCGTCTCTACAAGACCGGGGATATGGCGCGCTATCGTGCTGACGGCAATCTGGAGTTTCTCGGGCGTCTCGATCATCAAGTCAAAATCCGCGGCTTTCGCATCGAACTGGGCGAAATCGAATCCGCCCTGGCCGCCCATCCATGCGTGCAGGCGGCGGCGGTGATCGCGCGCGCGCAGGATCAGGGCGACCAACGTCTAGTGGCCTATGTGGTGGCGGCTGGAACTGCACCGGCAGCCGACGAGTTGCGAGGCTTCCTACAGCAGACGCTCCCTGACTACATGCTGCCGGCGGTATTCGTGTTTATGCCGACCCTGCCGCTGACGCCTAGCGGCAAGCTTGACCGGAAGGCGCTGCCTAAACCGGAGATGAATGCGACAGCCGAGCACTATGTAGCGCCGCGCACGTCCACTGAGCAAACCTTAGCCAGGATCTGGGAGGAAGTGATCGGTCACGAGAGGGTAGGGATCAACGACAACTTCTTTGAACTGGGCGGCCACTCCCTGCCGGCCATTAAGGTGTTGTCGCGGATACGAAACAACTTCAGCGTAGAGTTGTCCCTGACCGTGCTGTTCGAACAGCCAGTGTTGCGCGATCTGGCAGCGCAGATCGATTCTACGCGCCAAAGCAACACGCTCCCGCCTCTGCTTGCACTGACAGAGGGTGAGGAACTACCTCTCTCCTCCGCGCAGCAGCGGTTGTGGTTTCTTTCGAAGTTACAAGCCGAAGCCTGGTCCACTTACACGATCAACGCGACGCTGCGGTTAAGGGGAGTACTTGATGAGCCGGCTCTGCGTAAAGCGCTCCGGCAGCTGACCGAGAGACAACTGAGCTTACGTATGAATTTCGGCAGCGTCGATGGCAAGCCCATCGTCACCATCAGGCAGCCTTATGAAGCACTCGTCGTCGAGGATTTGCGCTCGCTGCCGGTTTCAGAACGTGATGCCGCTGTTACCCGACTGGCTAATGCACAGGCCCAGCGTTCCTTCGATCTCGGAGAGGACGAGTTATTGCAGCTCCGACTGTTGCAATTGGCGGAGGAAGACCAGGTACTGCTCTTCAGCATTCATCACATCATCGCGGATGGCTGGTCCATGGACTTATTGATTCGGGACCTATCTCAGCTTTACTCGGCCTATCATCGCGGACAAGCTCCGGCTTTACCCCCGCTGCCCATTCAGTACCCGGACTATGCGGCCTGGCAACATCGCTGCCTTCAGGGTCCAGCTCTCGCGGCGCAGCTGGATTATTGGCGCGAACAGCTTGGCGACGCGCCCGCGAAACTGGATCTGCCCACCGATTTTCCACGGCCGGTGGTGATGCAAAACAAAGGCGGGGCAGTGTTTCTGACGCTCGACCCAAGTTTGATCGGCGAACTTCGAGTGCTTGCCAGACAGTCGGACAGTACCTTGTTCGCGGCCCTGCTGGCGGCTTTCAACATTCTGCTCTATCGCTACAGTGGTCAGACGGACATTTCTGTCGGCACGCCGGTCGTTAATCGAAACCACAGCCAGCTCGAAGGGGTGGTTGGCCTTTTTCTTAATGCGCTCGTGATGCGCACGCGGATTCTGCCGGCCGCCAGTTTTCGAAGTCTGCTCGGTGCGGTTCAGCGAACAACTGTCGCTGCCCTCGCGCACCAGGACGTCCCTTTCGAGTATCTCGTCGAAGAGTTGCAACCACAGCGCAGCCTCAATCACCACCCGATGTTTCAAGTCATGCTGAACCTTGACAACGCGCGCACCGAAGAGGTGCGGCTCGAGGGCTTGGAGATCGAGGCGATGAGTATGCCGCACATGCTGTTGGCAAAATTCGATATGAGTCTTTCGCTCTCCGAAAATGCTCGCGGCGGATTAGACGGGAGACTGGAATATGATGCCGAACTATTTGCCGAAGAGACGATCGAATTCCTCGCCGAGTCCTTTGTCACTCTCGTTACTCAGATCGTAAACCATCCCGATGCTCCGATGACTGAACTGTCAGTCTTGAGCGAGTCCTGGCGCGAAAGGACAGCGAACTCGGTCCGACAGCCGCGACCGAAAACTCCTCCAGTTAGTTTCGGCGGCATCGAACAGTCAATTCCCAACCGATTTGCCGAACAGGTGCGGCGCTATCCGGAACGCATTGCGATTCGCACGCAGAGCACGACGCTGACCTATACCGAACTGGACCAGGCCGCCAGACGAGTGGCCGCGGCGCTGTTGGCGCTGCCGCCATCGCGACGCGTCGCTCTGTTGCTACCGCACGACGCCAGCATGACCACGGGCGTCATCGGCGTGCTGCAAGCAGGCCGTGCTTACGTCCCTCTCGATCCTGCTCACCCGACAGAGCGTCTGGCCTATATTCTCGACGATACAGAAGTCTCGGTCATTGTGTGCACGACCGCGCTGCGTCCGCTGGCCGAGAGCTTGGCGGGAGCGTCACGTCACGTCATAGACATCGACAACCTTTCGATCGAGGCTGCCGCTGAATTGCCGGCGGTGTCCGCTGATAGCATCGCTTACGTGCTCTACACCTCCGGCTCCACAGGTCATCCGAAGGGGGTCTTCCAGAGTCATCGCAACGTGCTTCACTTCATCCGCGAGTACACGGAAAACTTGCACATCGTGTCAGATGATCGAGTCCTTCAGGTTGCCTCCTATTCGTTCGACGCGAGTGTAATGGACATCTTCGGCGCGCTGCTGAACGGCGCCACCCTCTATCCGGTGAACCTCAAAACCGTAAGCCTCGAAGACGCTTCTGCCTGGATAGGCGAGGAGGAGATTACGATCTTCCATGCGACGCCGACAGTCTATCGTCTCTTCGTCGCAGCAATGATTCAACCTCTGCCGTCCGTGCGGTTAGTAGTGTTGGGCGGTGAGCCCGTTATTCGTTCGGATGTCGAGTCGTACCGCCGCCATTTCAATTCCGACTGTCTGTTTGTCAACGGTTTCGGGCCTACCGAATCAACCGTGACGATGCAGTATTTTCTGGACCACTCAACGCCCGTGCTTCGCTCAGGCGTGCCGGTCGGTTACCCAGTCGGCGGCACGGAGGTTTTGCTGCTCGATGCTGACGGCGAGCCGACGGAGCTCTATGGTGAAATTGTGATTCGCAGCGCTCACGTAGCGCCGGGTTATTGGCGGCAAGAGTCTCCCAGCTTCAGCGACGATCCACAATTTCCCGGCCAGCGTCTCTACCGCACGGGCGACCTGGGTCGCCTCCTGCCGGATGGCAGCCTGGAAGCTGTGGGCCGCCGGGACGATCAGGTCAAGCTTCGTGGATTTCGCATCGAGCCCGGCGAAATAGAAACAGTCCTGCGCCAGTATCCAGGAGTTCGCGAAGCGGTGGTGACACTTTGGTCAGGAAGCCACGCCTCAAGCTCTGCTGTCTCAGAGCCGCGCCTCATAGCCTATGTGAGCGGAGAAGTGGAGCCGGCCGAATTAAAGAAATACGCACAGCAGAAGCTGCCGAATTACATGGTTCCAGCCACGACCATAGTCCTGCCCTCGTTGCCGATGACGGTCAGTGGGAAGCTCGACCGCCGTAGTCTTCCGCCGCCGAATTTCGAGGCCGACACGGGCGAGGCGATTCTCCCACTTGCGGAAACGATCGCAATCGCTAACCCTGAGACCGAAGAGGTGCTGGCCGGCATCTGGGGCGAGCTGCTGGGCACCACCGTTCGCGACATGGGCGCGAATTTCTTTGAGCTTGGCGGACACTCACTGCTCATAATTCAACTGCTCTCGCGTATTCGCGACACCTTTGACGTCGAGCTCCCACTCCAGCTTCTTTTCGAACAACCTGTGTTGCGCGATCTGGCGATGCACATCAGTGCAGCGCGCCAGGGCGATGGCGCGCCGCCCCTAGTGTCACTGGCGGCTGATGCAGACCGGCCGCTCTCGTTTGCGCAACAGCGGCTCTGGTTCCTCTCGCAATTGCAATCCGAGGCCGGGGATACGTATGCCATCACCGCTGCGCTGCGTCTCGATGGCAAGCTTAACGAGCCGGCGTTGCGCGCGGCCCTGGTACAACTCACGGCGCGACAACAGAGCCTGCGAATGAACTTCAGCGGCCAGGGTGGCCCCGCCACCATCTCTCTGCGTGAGCCTTACGACCCACTGTCGGTCGACGATCTGGGTACTCTAAGCCGCGCGGATCAGGAGGCGGCCATCCGCCGTTTGGCCGACGAGCACGCTAGTCGCCCGTTTGATCTCGAGCATGACGCGCTCATGCGGCTGCGGCTGCTGCGGTTGGGCGACCGCGATCACGTGCTGCTCTTTAACATTCACCACATCATCGCTGACGGTTGGTCACTGGCAGTGCTGGGCCGTGACTTGAGCGAGCTCTACTCGGCTGAGCTCGGTAAGCGGGCAGCAGAACTATCACCTTTGCCAATTCAGTATGCCGACTACGCGGCCTGGCAACGCGGTTGGTTGCAAGGCGAAACGCTGGAGCGGCAAATCGGCTACTGGCGCGACCAATTGGCAGGCGCGCCAACTTTGTTAAAGCTGCCGACGGACTTCGCTCGCCCGGCCGTCAAGACTTATCGGGGAGGGCAGGTGCGCAGGTATCTCGCGCGCGAGCTGTTGGCCCAACTGCAGGATTTGAGCAAGCGCAAGAATGTAACGCTTTATATGATCCTGCTGGCTACCTTCAAGACCTTGCTCTATCGCTATACCGGCCAGGATGACATCGTCGTCGGCACGCCCGTAGCCAATCGCACACAAAGCGAGACCGAAGGGTTGATTGGCTTCTTTGCCAACACGCTGGTGCTGCGCACCGATCTGTCGAGCGATCCCACCTTCGACTCACTACTCGACAGAGTGAGAGAGGTATCGCTCGGAGCGTACGCACATCAGGATGTCCCGTTTGAGAAGTTGGTCGAGGAGTTGGAACCTGCGCGCACCTTAAGCTACAGCCCGCTTTTTCAGGTTATGTTCGTTCTGCAGAACGCTCCCAGGGGAGCGGTGGAGTTAGAGGGCCTCAGCTCTAATCCAATTGAGTTCAAGCGGACGTCGGCAAAGTTCGACTTGAATCTTTCTATGAGCGAAGAGCCGGCAGGGCTGCTGTGTTCGCTCGAGTTCAGCACAGATCTTTTTGCGGAAGCCACTGCGGCCAAAGCCCTCGAACACTTCGAGAGTCTGCTTCAGGCAATCGTGTGTGATTCGCAGCAAAGGATTTCAGAGCTGCCTCTCGTGTCCGGCTCGGAGCGGCATCAATTGCTCTTCGAGTGGAACCAAACTGCGACGGACTATCCGCGAGATAGGTGTATCCAACAGTTGTTCGAGGAACAGGTTGGACGTGCGCCGGACGCGATTGCCGTTGTGCTTGGGCCGGAGCAGCTTACCTATAGAGACTTGAACCAGCGAGCAAATCAACTCGCGCGCCACCTGCGGCGGATAGGAGTTGGCCCGGAGGTTTTGGTTGGCATCTACCTGGAACGGTCTTTCGAGATGCTGGTGGGCTTGCTCGGCATTCTCAAAGCCGGCGGAGCTTACGTGCCTTTGAATCCGGCCGATCCGCCGGAACGGCTCGCGTTCATGATTGAAGATGCGGGCATCCTCGTGCTCCTGACCCAGCAGCGGTTGTTGGAGCGTCTGCCTGACACCAGTGCACGTATCGCGTGTCTTGACACCGATTGGAGCGTCATAGCGTCAGAGAGCGAAGCTGATTTCAGAAGCACGGCGACCGCTGACAACCTCGCTTACGTCATCTACACTTCGGGGTCAACCGGCACGCCGAAAGGAGTACAGGTCAATCACCAGAACGTAGCCAGGCTGGTCAAAGAGACTAGCTACGCGACGCTAAATTCCGGCGAGACCTTTTTGCAGTTGGCGCCAATCTCGTTCGATGCGTCGACTTTTGAAATCTGGGGCAGCCTGCTGAACGGCGCAAAGCTGGTGTTGATGGCTCCTGAGGTCCCGTCGCTGGAGGAGATCGGCAGAGAGATCACGCAACATCAAGTGACTACGTTATGGCTCACGGCCGGGCTTTTTAACCAGATAGTAGAACATCAGTTGCCTAGTCTGATTGGACTACGCCAGCTACTTGCGGGCGGAGACGTCTTATCGGCCCCCCATGCGCGCAAAGTACTGGAGGAGCTGGAAGGATGCAGACTTATTAATGGGTATGGACCTACTGAAAATACAACCTTCACCTGCTGTTATCCGATTCCGCGTTCTCTGCAGACTGCTGGCTCAATTCCTATCGGACGTCCAATCGCTAACACCCAGGTTTATGTTTTGGATCAGCGCCTCAATCCCGTCCCGCGGGGCGTCGCCGGCGAGCTTCATATCGGCGGGGCAGGGCTGGCGCGAGGCTATCTTGCCAGGCCCGATCTAACCGCCGAGCGCTTTATTCCGAATCCCTTCAGCGAGGCGCCTGGAGCCCGTCTCTACAAAACGGGCGATTACGCGCGGTTTCTTTCTGACGGTAATCTCGAGTTTCTGGGACGGACCGATCAGCAGGTGAAAGTGCGCGGGTTCCGCATTGAGCCGGGAGAAATCGAGGCGATCTTGTCTGAGCATCCCGCGGTGCTCAAGAACGTAGTGATAGCGCGGGAAGACGCGCCGGGAGAGAAGCGGCTGACGGCTTATGTCGTAACGGCCGGCAATGCGACGCCCACGACAAGCCAGCTCCGGGGATTCCTCGAGACGAAGCTTCCGGGATATATGGTGCCCGCCGCTTTCGTTTTGCTGGAGGACTTGCCGCTAACTCCAAACGGCAAAGTGGATCGTCTCGCGTTATCGGCGCCAGAACCGAGCAGGCCCGATCTGGAAGTCAGCTATGTCCCACCGCGCACACCTATTCAAGAGATGATTGCAGGAATCTGGGCGGATCTGTTACGGCTGGACCAGGTCGGCGTGCAAGACAACTTTTTTGAATTGGGGGGCCATTCGCTGCTGGCGACGCAATTGATCTCACGTTTGCGCGACGTCTTTCAAGTTGAGATTGCTTTGCGGTCTTTTTTCGAACAGCCAACGGTGGCGCAAATGGCACAGAGTGTCCAGGCACAAATGGACGCAGGTCAGACTTTGGGCGCACCACCTCTGCACACCGTTTCGCGTTTAAAAACTCTGCCTCTGTCATTCGCCCAACAGCGTTTGTGGCTGCTCAATCAACTGGAGCCGGACAGCGCTTCTTACCACATACATGCGACGATTTATCTCGAGGGGCCGCTTGATAAAGTAGTCCTGCGGCAGACTATCGAGGAGATCGTTCACCGTCACGAGGTTCTGCGCACCACTTTTAAGAGTAACGATGGCCTGCCGGTACAAGTCATTCATGAGACCGCGCAGCTGGATTTGCCGGTTGTCGACCTGCGCCATTTGTCCGCAGCCGACCGCGAGGAGGAGATCAGGCAGTACGCACATGAAGAATCGCAAAGACCGTTTGACCTGATACGGGGGCCGCTCTTGCGGGCAGAAATTTTGGCGCTGGCCGAAGAGGAAAATGTGCTGCTTCTCACCATGCATCACATCATCAGCGATGGCTGGTCCGTGGGTATCCTGATCCGCGAAGTTGCAGCGTTGTATGAAGCGTTTCTGCGCGAACAGAAATCGCCCTTGGCCGAGCTGCCTTTTCAGTACGCGGACTTTGCTGTCTGGCAGCGTGAGTGGCTGCAAGGTAAGGTGCTGGATGATCAACTCGCCTACTGGCGTGGTCAGCTTGAGAACGCGCCGCCCATCCTCGAGCTGCCGACCGACCGGCAACGTCCGGCCGTCAAGACCCCCCGCGGCGGGAAGCACTCATTCACTATTTCACCACAGTTGAGTCAGCAGCTCGTGGCCTTGAGTCACCGCGAAGGCGTAACACTATTCATGACGCTTCTGGCAGCGTGGCAGACGCTCTTGGCGCGCTACTCAGGTCAGCATGACATCGTCGTTGGCTCACCCATTGCCAATCGCAACCGCTCGGAAATAGAAGGACTGATCGGCTTCTTCGTCAACACCCTGGTGCTCCGGACCGATCTCTCCGGCAATCCCAGTTTCCGCGAGTTGCTGGGCAGGGTGAAAGAGGTCGCGCTCGGGGCTTATGCGTATCAGGACTTGCCCTTTGAAATGCTGGTTGAAGAGTTGCACCCCGAACGCAGTCTTAGTCACAACCCGCTGTTCCAGGTGATGTTCTCGTTGCAGAACGCGTCGCTTGAGGAAGTGCAGCTGGCCGGCGTGCAGGCGCGCGTGCTGAATCATGACAGGGGAACGGCCAAGTTCGACTTGCTACTGAACCTGGTGGAAAGAGATGGCGGGCTGTCAGGCGTGTTGGAATATAGCGCTGACCTTTTTGAGCCTCAGACTATCGCGCGCATGGCCGAGCATTTTGGAATCCTGCTCCAGGCGATCGCAGACAACGAAAATCAATCGATTTCCTCAGTATCGCTATCGAGCGCCGAAGATCGGCGACGCTTGCTCGTGGAGTGGAACGATACCGGCACTGATTTTCCTGTCGACAAATGCATTCACCAAATTTTCGAAGAGATCGTCAAAGGCAGCCCGGACGAACTTGCGGTGGTCTCTGCCGGAGAACAACTAACGTACGCGGAGCTTAACGGCAGAGCGAATCAACTGGCCCATTTTCTGCGGCGGCTCGACGTTGGCCCGGACGTCCTCGTAGCCGTCTGCATGGATCGCACTCCGGAAACGATCGTGAGCATGCTGGCGGTTCTTAAGGCCGGCGGAGCCTATCTGCCTTTGGACCCGGCAACCCCACCAGAGCGGCTCCACTACATGATGTTGGATTCAGGTGCGGTGGTCTTGCTGACTCAAGAACGGTTGAATCAGGATCTTCCCGAGCAACAGGCCCGAGTGGTTTTCGTGGATCGAGACTGGGAGCAGATCGCGCTTGAGAGCACGGAAGATCCAGATCCCCTCGCGAATCCGAACAGCCTGGCATATGTGATTTACACGTCAGGCTCAACCGGTCAGCCCAAGGGCGTCATGATCGAAAATCGGGCCGTCTTGCGCCTGGTGCGCAACACTAATTTCGTCACCATCGGGGCCGGCGATTGCATCGCGCAAGCAGCCAACCTTGCCTTCGACGCCTCAACCTTCGAAATATGGGGTGCGCTGCTGAACGGCGCGAGCTTATACCTGCTTCGTCGCGAGGAACTGCTCGAGTTTGACGACTTCGGCAGGTTGCTGCGAGCCCGGCGCTTCAACATTCTCTTCCTGACGACAGCGCTCTTCAACCGCTTGGCCCAGTTCGATGCGAAGATTTTCGCGTCGCTGGACTACCTCTTGTTCGGCGGCGAGGCGGTCGAGCCGCGCCGTGTCCGGGACGTTCTCGAGAGCGGAGGAGCGCCACGCCATCTGTTGCACGTTTACGGACCAACTGAGAGCACCACCTTTACTACCTGGCATGAGGTGGACAAGGTCGAAGCCACCGCGGTCACGGTGCCGATCGGGAAGCCGCTTTCGAACACTGAAATCTATCTCCTTGATGAGTATCGCCAGACAGTTCCGATTGGGATAGCCGGAGAACTCTATGTTGGCGGTGCTGGCCTGGCGCGCGGTTATTTGAAACGGCCGGCACTTACCGCCGCACGCTTTGTCGAAGTCGAAGGACTGGGCCGATTGTATCGCACGGGCGACGTGTGCCGCTGGCGTGAAAATGGAGCGATTGAGTTTCTCGGACGTCTCGATAATCAGGTGAAGCTGCGCGGCTTTCGCATCGAGCTGGATGAGATCGAAGCGGTGATGCGGAATGAGGCGAATGTAAGAGAAGCAGTCGTACGCGTCGAGGGTGACGGCGAGCACCGGCGCCTGGTGGGTTACCTGCATGGTGACGACTCGCTGGATGCCGCCGTGGTTAGACAAAGCCTTCGCAGGCAACTGCCGGACTATATGGTACCGAGTCAATTAATAGTCCTGGAGGAGATGCCGCTGAATGCCAACGGTAAAGTCGATCGCAGCCAACTGACCGCAGCGCCCATAAAGAATGCAAAGTCGAAGGAAGACGATGATCCCGGCCGGATGTCCGTGACGGAAGAGTTGCTGGCGGGCCTTTGGTGCACCGTGCTCGATCGCGCAGCGGTCGGCCGCGATGATGACTTCTTTGAGCTCGGCGGTCGCTCGTTACTCGCAACTCAGTTGATTTCCAGAATTCGGACGACCTTTCAGTCGCAACTACCGCTCGCGGCTGTGTTCAGCAATCCTGTACTGAGTGACATGGCAGCGCAGATCGATATTGCCCGCCGTGGGCCATTTTTTGATAGCCCGATTGTGCCACTCGACAGGACAGGTCCGCTCCCGCTGTCTTTTGCGCAGGAGCGTCTCTGGTTTCTTAGCCAACTCGAGCCGGAAAATCCTTTTTACAATACGCCGCTGGCCATGCGTTTACGCGGCCACTTCAATCGCGACTCGCTGCAAGCGGCTTTGCAGGACATGGTCAACCGGCATGAAGTGCTACGCACGGGATTTTGCAATGACGGCGGCCGGCCACGGCAGGAAGTGTTCGATGATCTTCGAATCACGCTGGCCGAGCGTGATTTAAGCGACTTGCCCGTCGACGAGCGGGAAGCGGTGCTCAGCACAGAAGCACGCCGAGAGGCCCAGACTCCGTTCTGCGATCTTTCACGTCCGCCTTTGTTTCGAGCCGTCTTACTAAAGCTGCAGACAGACGAGCACGCGCTGCTGCTGACTTTCCATCACATTGTCATAGATGGCTGGTCGCTGGCCGTCCTGATGCGTGAGCTCACTCATTTCTATAATGCTCATTGCGCCGGGGAAATAGCTGATCTCGCGCCACTACCGATTCAGTACGCCGACTTTGCCGGCTGGCAGAGGCAATGGCTAAAAGGCGAAATTCTGGATCGGCAAGTCGACTATTGGCGGGGACAGTTGGCGGCAGCGCCTCCGATGCTCGCTCTGCCCACGGATTTTCCGCGGCCGGCTGTTCAGCAGTTCCGCGGAGCCAGCATCAGCTTCAGTTTGGATCGCGCCACCCGCGATTCTCTGCATCGAATCGGCCGTGAGCATAACGCGACGCTATTCATGACACTCCTGAGCACTTTCGCGGTGCTGCTCTATCGTTATAGTGGACAAGCCGACATGGTCATTGGCTCACCCATTGCCAATCGGCAGTTCGCGGAGCTTGAAGATCTGCTGGGATTCTTTGTCAACACTCTGGCGATGCGGGTCGACCTCAGCGGTCAACCGCGCTTCAGCGAACTGCTGGAGCGGGTGCAGCAGGTTTCGCTGGCGGCATACGCGCACCAGGACTTGCCGTTTGAGAAACTGGTCGATGAGTTGCAGCCGGAACGCGATCTTAGTCGCAGCCCTCTGTTTCAGGTGATGTTTGCGTTACAGAACATGCCGCCCTCCGTGAGTGCTGTCAATGGTCTCCAACTCATCCCGCTCCACACTCAGCGTAGTGCGGCGTTGTTCGATCTGGTGCTGGACTTTTGGGATCTTCATGACGGCCTCCATGGAGTGCTGGAATACAATCGCGATCTATTTGAGCAGTCCAGTGCCGAGCGGTTAGTGCAACATCTGCAAATACTGCTGCGCGCCTTTGCTGCCGATGCTGAGCTGGCGATAGATTCCGCAACGCTGCTGGGCCATGAAGAAACCAGTCAGTTGCTTGCGTTGAGTAATGGCCCCGCGATTGAGTACCCGGTGGACCAGTCATTCGCGCAGGCCTTCGAGAATCAAGTCGCCCTGACGCCGCAGCGTGTGGCCGCAGTTGCGAACGGCGCCACGCTTGATTACGGAAGTCTCAACGAGCGCGCCAACCGAATCGCCCACTTGCTGCTTGAATTGGGTGTCGAACCTAACGTTGCAGTCGGCGTCATGGTGCCACGCGGTCTCGATTACCTCGCCACGGTGCTGGGGGTTGTTAAAGCAGGCGGCGCATTCTTGCCGCTCGATACGGCCTACCCTGCTGATCGGTTGCGCTACATGATCGGAAACAGCGGCTGCGGTGTGCTGCTGGCGACGGCCGACAGTCTGGCGCAAATAACTCCGGGTGGACTGCCGCCGAATTTGTACGACGTTGTCCTTGTCTCCGGCCCGGATGCGGTTCCCGATTTTTGGCCGGCGAGCGTGCGTTTGCACACCGAGGCAAGCCTGGCGCGCCAATCGCCTCATAACCCTTCCGTCGTGAACAGCCCGCGCGACTTGCTCTATATGATCTATACGTCTGGATCGAGCGGGCTCCCCAAGGGCGCTCTGGTTCGTCATGACGGCGCGCTGAATCATATCTTCGCCGAATTCCGGTGCCTGGAATTCCATGCCGGCTCTTCGTTCTTGCAAAGTGCTCCGGCTTCTTCGGACATTTCTGTCTGGCAATGTCTCGCGCCTTTGCTTATCGGCGGCCGCGTCGTCTTCGCGGATTTTGAAACGATGTGCGATCCGGCAGCGTTGTTTGATTTGATTCGCGAACAACGCGTGACCCTCATCGAATTGGTGCCGGTGGTGATGGACGGATTGCTGGGCTACGCCGAGGCTCTGGCGGAATCCGAGCGCGCCTTGCCGGCTCTTGAATGGGCCATGGTTACCGGAGAGTCTGTCTCCGTGGCGTTGGTCAATCGCTGGTTCGCGGTCTGGCCGACGGTGCCGCTGGTTAATGCCTATGGCCCCACTGAAGCTGCCGACGATGTTTGCCAACATACAATGCGCGAACCGCTGCCCGAGACCCAGACAAGCGTGTCGATCGGCAAGCCGTTGGATAACCTGAGCGTGCTCGTTTTGGATAGTGGCGGAAGATTGGTGCCCATCGGCGTGCCGGGCGAGATTTGCATCAGCGGTATTGGCGTGGGGGCAGGCTATTGGCGTCAACCAGAACGAACCGAGACGTCCTTTATTAAGAACCCGCTTCACGGAGCGACTTTTGGCGAGACGATTTACCGTACCGGCGATTTGGGCCGATGGCTAAATAATGGCGACCTCGAGTTTCTCGGCCGGCTCGACCAGCAAGTCAAGATAAGAGGTTTTCGCATTGAATTGGGCGAGATCGAAACTGCTTTGCGGCAGCATCCGCAGGTGCGTGAGGCGCTTGTGCTGGCCCAGCCCGATTATCAGAACGAACGCCAGTTAGTGGCGTACCTGCAAGTTCAGATGGATGCGGGCAGTAGCGCCGAGTTGGAACAACATCAGGTGACGCTGTGGAAGGACCTGCATGAAGACAGCTACAGCGACACTCGGATCTTTGCCGGTGATCCCACCTTCAACACGATCGGTTGGGACAGCACATATACCGGCGCGCCTCTCTCTCAGTCAGAGATGCGCGAGTGCGTAGATAATGCCGTCGCGCGCATCCTGGAATTGCGGCCCCGCCACTTACTTGAGATAGGTTGCGGCACAGGCCTGCTGTTATACCAACTGGTACCTCATTGCCTTCGCTACTGCGGCTCCGACTTTTCCGCGGTGGCCATCAGCCAGTTGAAGGCGAGCCAGAAACAGTTGGCTATCAATGGGTTGAGTCACGCCGAACTTCGGCAACAGTCCGCCGACGATTTCAGTGGATTCGGGGCCGACCATTTCGATACGGTGGTGCTGAATTCAGTAGTTCAGTATTTTCCCAGTGCGGATTACCTGCTGAGCGTCTTGCGCAATGCCATTCGTCATTGTGCGAACGGGGGCGCCGTTTTCATCGGTGACGTGCGCAACCTGAGACTGTTGCGCAGCTACCACACTTCCGTCCAATGCTTCAAAGCCGAGGACACGATGACTCGCGAGCAATTAGAAAAGCGGATCGACGCACAACTATTGCGGGAACAGGAACTCGCGTTAACGCCGGAATTCTTTTTCGCGCGTGTTCGTGATCTGCCGCGCGTCACCAGAGTCACCATCCGACCCAAGCGCGGCCGGCAGAATAACGAGATGACTCGCTTTCGTTATGACGTCGTGCTGCATTGTGAGGAACAGAACGCTCCGCCTCTTTGTCCGCCCGAGGTTTTGCACGACTGGCGGTTGAGCCATCAGGACGTCGGAGCGATTCGGGACCATCTTGAAACTGTTCAACCCGAATACTGGGGGCTGCGTCACATCGCCAACGCGAGGCTGGAGGATGAACTATGCATGGATCGTTGGCTCAAAGAAGCTGCGCCGGCAGCTACCGTGCGAGAGTTGCGCGATCGGCTGCGGCAAGCGCCGGGACCATCACTCGATCCGGAAGCACTTTGGCAATTAGCCGAGACACTCCCGTACCAGGTTGAGATCGTAGTTGAGCCTGCCGGCATGAATGGCGAGTTCGCGGTGCTATTCACGCGGCGCGACAGTCCGCTCCTGCAAATTGATCTGGCCCAGAGCGTCGTGAGCGCAACGACTAGTGCGGACTATGCCAACAACCCACTTCAGGAGAAGGTCGGACGTGAATTGGCGCCGCGACTGCGCGACTTTATCAAGTCGTCTTTGCCCGGGCACATGATCCCTGCAGCATTTGTAGTGCTTGATCGTTTCCCGGTAACCCTCAACGGCAAGATCGATCCGGCAGCGTTGCCGAAACCAACCTTCGAGGTAGCCCGCGGCAGTGACCGCACAGCGCCGCGCACCGACACCGAAAGCATGGTTCAGTCCGTTTGGGTGGCTGTACTGGGCGTGGACGAGCCCGGCGTACACGACAACTTCTTCGCCCTGGGCGGACATAGTTTGAAGGCCACACAGGTGGTCAGCCGCTTGCAGCAACACAGGAAGAGCCTGGCGTTGCGCGATGTTTTCAACTACCCGACGATTGCAGAACTTGCTGCATTACTCGATCGCCAGCCAGACCGCATTGCGCTGGCGCCGATTCCCATCACGCCGACCGCGGACAACTACCCAGCTTCGCATGCTCAGCAGCGGCTCTGGGTGTTGGCACAGATGGACGGCGGGGTCGCTTATCACATGGTCGATGGCTTGCATCTTCAGGGGCCATTGGAAGTGTCCGCGGTGAATCGCGCGTTCGACGCGCTGCTCAAACGGCATGAGACGTTGCGAACTTCTTTTATCGAAGTTGACGGAGAGTTACGCCAGCAGGTAATGGATACGGTCGAGCATTCATTGGATTTTGTGGATTTAAGCGAGCAGGAGGATCCGCTCGCCGCCGCCCGTGATCTCGCGCGCGAGAATGCCCTGTCGAGTTTTGATCTGGGGCGGGCGCCTTTGGTCCGCGTTCGTGTCTTGAGACTGGGGCTTGCGGATCACGTGTTGCTCTTCAACGTGCATCACATCGTATGCGACGGTTGGAGCATGGATGTACTTATTCGCGAATTCATGCTGCTCTATGCTGCCGCCATTGCCGGGTGGCCGGCTCCGCTGAGTCCCTTACGCATTCAATATCGTGATTATGCAGACTGGCAGTCCGAGCGTCTGCTACTTCGTGGCGCGATTTGCCGTGACTACTGGCTACAGCAGCTTCGTGATCTGTCGCCGCCGCTTGATCTTCCCACTGATTTCCCGCGGCCACCGATCAAGACTTATCGAGGCGGGAGCAGTCGCGCGTGCCTATCCGATGAAATTCTGCGTGGCCTCAACTCTTTGGCCCAGAACCAACAAGTAAGTTTGTTTATGCTGCTCACGGCGTTGGTTAAAGTGCTCCTGCAACGCTACTGCGGAGAGACGGATATCAGCGTGGGCTTTCCCGTCGCAGGACGTGATCACCCGGAATTGGAAGACCAGATCGGCTTCTTTGTTAACACGCTGGTGCTCCGTGATCGAGTCGACGGTGCCCAACCGTTTACAGCTTTTCTGCAGCAGATCCGCGAGACAGCCACCGCGGCTTATGAGCATCAGGACTATCCGTTTGATCAGTTGGTGCAGGATCTCAATCCGCCGCGTGACGCCAGCCGCAATCCATTGTTCGATGTGATGGTGGTGTTGCAGAACACCCAAAATGTCGCCCTGCACCTGCCGGAATTGCAGATCACGTCACTGGGCGTGGACTACGGTTTGACCCAGTTCGATCTGCTTTGGAACTTCACGGAAGCCGCTGACGGATTGCAGATCGAATTGAAATACAACTCAGACCTTTTTCATAAAGAGTCCATCGAGCAAATGCTCGAATGCTGGCAGACTCTGGCTGCGAATGCCCTGGCCCAACCTCAGACTCCTCTTGGCTGCATAGCCCTGATCAAAGCTGACGAACGCAAACGAATGCTTCACGTGTCGCCGCCATCTGCAGAACTGCAGCCGGCCCATCGCAGCCTGGTGCATTGGTTCGAGGCCCAGGCCGCTGACACCCCGGATAGAATTGCGATTTGCGATGATCGAGGCCAGCTCACTTATGCGGAACTTAATGCGCACGCTAACAGGGTCGCCCGCAGAGTGCGGCGTTGTCTCGACGAGACCAGCGGGGAAGGGAATGCGTTAGTGGGACTTTGCCTGCACCGGTCCACCGAACTGATCGTCGGCATGTTGGGGATTCTGAAGGCCGGGGCCGGCTATGTCCCGTTGGATCCGGAAGCGCCGCCGGCACGCCAGCGGTTCATTCTTAACGATGCTCGAGTTTCACTTCTCGTTACCGGACGTGGCGTGCTGAATGTGCCTGAGACAGAGTTACCGCGACGTTACCTGATTGATACCGACACCGAAGTTGACGCCGCCGACTCGACCAACCTCGACCTTCCGCTGACTCCCGATGCGCTCGCCTATGTGATCTACACCTCGGGCAGCACGGGTGAGCCAAAAGGCGCGATGATCACACACGGCAATGTGATGCGCTTGTTCAGCGGGACCCAGCCATGGTTTGGCTTCGGCCCTGACGATGTCTGGACTCTGTTTCATTCCTATGCGTTCGATTTCTCGGTCTGGGAAATTTGGGGCGCACTGTTGTATGGAGGACGGCTGGTGATCGTGCCCTATCTGGTCACTCGCGATCCGGCACAATTCTATGAACTGCTCAAGCGTGAGGGCGTGACCGTTCTGAATCAAACTCCCTCGGCGTTTCGTCAATTGATGCAAGTGGATCAAGAGCGCACCGCACCACTGTCCTCCGTCTTGCGCTTCGTTATTTTCGGAGGCGAGGCTTTGGAACCTGCCCAGTTGCAACCATGGTTTGACCGGCACGGAGACCAGTCGCCGCGCCTCATAAACATGTACGGGATTACCGAAACCACCGTACACGTTACTTACCGGGCACTAAACTCGAGGGACGCCGAGCAATCGGCCAGCCTGATTGGCGAGCCGCTTCCGGATCTTCGTCTTCACGTGCTTGATGAATGGCTGGAACCGGTTCCGCCTGGCGTGCCCGGAGAGCTTTTTGTTGGCGGCGCGGGCCTGGCCCGAGGCTATCTGTTCCGTGATGAACTCACGAACGAGCGGTTTATCCCTGATCCGTTTTGCCCCGGTCAACGTCTCTATCGCACTGGGGACAGAGTGCGCCGGCGGCTGGATGGCGAACTCGAGTACCTGGGCCGCCTGGACAGCCAAATCAAGATTCGAGGCTTCCGCATTGAGCCGGGAGAGATTACGTCCTTACTGACACGGTATCCCGGGATCCGCGAGGCCGCTGTCAGCGTCTGTCATCGCAACGGCGACGCTGGCCTGGTGGCCTACTACGTTTCGTCAAATGGCGACGTCGACAGCGGGGACTTGCGCGGGCACCTGCAACAGCTGTTGCCTGCCTACATGATTCCGCTGTTTTTCATTCCCTTGCCGCAGTTGCCTTTGACGATGAATGGGAAGTTGGATCATCGAGCCCTGCCCGATCCCGAAGAATCAATCAAGATCGTAACGCACAGGATTAGTCGAGCGCCGCGCACAGAGCTTGAAAAAATAATCCTGGAAATGTGGCGCACGGCACTGGGCCAGGATGAGCTCGGCTCCGACGATAACTTCTTTGAGCAAGGAGCTCATTCCGTGCTCGTGGTGCGGACGTGCAATCAACTGAAAAAACTTTTGCGCCGGGAAATTCCCGTGGTGTGGTTTTTCCAATACCCCACGACGGCAGCTCTGGCGTCGCAGATCGAACGGAACGGTGACGAACCCGGCGACGATCAACTGATGATTCAGCAGCGCGCTTCCAAACGCCGAGAGGCAAGCAGGAAGGCGGCCCATCGGCGCGCGGCGCGGCGACCGTCAGATCCTGGACCCGAGTCGTAGTCGCTCAAGCTGACAAAAGGAGATCGCGAAACTTGCAAGATTGGATCGGGTAACCCGCCGATCGCAAATCTTAAGTTCGCTTTCTTGCTCTGACGCAACTGAAGACAGTTTTGGAGAGGCTGTTGGCTTAACACGGCTTTACAAGAGTCCTGTTGCTGATAGTGTCAAAATTCCTGGCCTTGAACAGCTGAGACAGGTTTGCAGTGGACATGATTGAAGACAGCGCAATGCCGACCGAAGAACTGCCGGCGATCGCTATCGTAGGAATGGCGGGACGATTTCCGCAGGCCGGCGATGTCGACGAGTTTTGGAGTCATCTCTGCGCCGGCCAGGAATGTTTGAGCCGATTCAGCGCTGCTGAACTCCGCATTGCCGGCGTGGCGCAAACAACGCTCAACGACTCGCGCTACGTTCCGGTGAACGGAGTGTTGCGGGACATTGAACTGTTCGACGCAGGCTTTTTCGGCATGACCCCGCGCGAGGCCAGTATCACAGATCCGCAGCACCGCGTTTTTCTCGAACTGGCCTGGGACGCCCTTGAACACTGCGGGCATGACCCCGCGACTTTTCCGGGCACGATAGGCGTCTATTCGGGGTGCGGCATGAGCAGTTATCTGCTTGGTAATCTCTGGTCAAACCGCGCCGATCTGGCCGACGTCGGCGACCTGCGGATTCGGATGGGCAACAGCCAGGAATATCTGGCCACGCGCGTGTCTTACAAGCTCAATCTAACTGGTCCCAGTGTCAGTATTAACACAGCCTGCTCGACATCGCTGGTCGCAGTGCACATGGCCTGTGAAGCGCTGCTGAGTTTTCAATGCGACATGGCGTTAAGCGGCGGAATCAGCATTCAGGTGCCGCAGATCAAGGGCTACCGCTACGAGGAAGAAGGCATCCTCTCGCCGGATGGCCACTGTCGCGCATTTGACGCTGATGCCCGAGGGACGGTGAGCGGCAACGGCGGGGCTATTGTGGTACTGAAACGCCTGGCTGATGCGCTGGCCGATCGCGACACCATCTATGCCGTGATACGAGGCAGCGCTATTAACAACGATGGCGCTGACAAGGCGGGATTCACGGCGCCCAGTGTCGTGGGACAAGCGCGCGTGATCGCTGAAGCCCAGTCCATCGCCGGCATCGATCCTGACACCGTGGGCTATATTGAAGCCCACGGCACGGGCACGCCCCTCGGCGACCCGATAGAATTTACCGGACTCACGCGAGTATTTCGTCGGCAAACAAACCGAACTCAGTTCTGCGCTCTTGGCTCCGTCAAATCAAACGTCGGCCATTTAGATGAAGCTGCCGGAGTGACCGGGCTGATTAAAGCGGCGCTCAGCCTCTATCACAGAAAAATTACCCCGAGTCTGCATTTCGAGAGACCTAATGCCGAGATCGATTATCTCTCCAGTCCGTTCTATGTGAACACGGAATTGCGAGACTGGCCGACACCGGACGGCGGCTACAAGCGGCGCGCGGGTGTCAGTTCTTTCGGTATCGGAGGCACAAACGCTCACTTGCTCCTCGAAGAAGCTCCCGCACCGGCACGCAGTAGCTGGACTCGAACGGTGCAACTCTTGCCCTACTCAGCCTCTACCACTACGGCGCTGGACGAGCGCGGAAAGAATTTGGCGGCGTGGATAGCATCGCACCCTGAACTCGATCTGGCCGACGTCGCGTATACGCTGCAAGTCGGTCGAAGGGAATTCGCGAGCAGAAGATATGTTGTCGGCGCCGGCGCAGATGAAGTCAGGGCGTCGTTGAATTCTCCGCGGCTGGCCCAATTAGCACCATCCGTCGGCGATCCGCCTCCAGTGGTGTTCATGTTCAGCGGACAAGGCAGTCAGTATCCCGGAATGGCCAGGTCTCTGTACGAGCAAGAGCCTGTGTTTCGTCATTGGATCGACACAGCTGCAGAATTGTTAGTTCCCTTGTTGGGTAGGGACCTTCGGCATTTGTTATATCCGGTCTTGGCGGATGGTGAGCACAAAGCAGTGCCCGAGTTGCAGCGAACCGATCTCGCTCAACCCGCGCTCTTTGTTTTGGAATACTCTCTAGCGCAGTTGTGGATGCACTGGGGCATTCGACCGCAGGCGATGATCGGACACAGCATCGGTGAATATGTCTGCGCTTGCCTCTCAGGGGTTTTGGAACTCGACGCGGCGCTGGCAATGGTGACACTTCGCGGGCGACTGATGCAGTCAGCCCCGGCCGGTGCGATGTTGTCAGTACCGCTGGATCCTGATTCCCTCAAACATTATCTCAAGAATGACATCGAGATCGCCGCTTTAAATGCACCCGATCGTTGTGTTGTGGCCGGTAGTACAGCCTCGATAATAGATCTCAAAGAACGTTTGGACGTCGAGGGAATCGAGGCCCACCGTCTCAATGTTTCACATGCCTTCCATAGCCATTCAATGGCGCCAATTCTCGATGACTTCAACAAGGCGCTGGGACAACACAAGTGGCGCTCTGCCCAGGTGCCTTACGTATCAAATGTGACTGGTGATTGGATAAGACCTGATGAGGCCGGTGATCCGTTGTATTACGTGCGACACTTGCGGCAGCCGGTTCGGTTTGCGGCCGGGCTATCGAGTTTGCTGAAAGCTCATCCTGACGCGGTTTTTGTCGAAGTCGGCCCAGGGCATGCATTAACTCAGTTGGCACGTCGTTGTGTACCTGACGATAACCTATGCGTGCCGTCACTGCCACAAGCAGGGAACTCGGACTGTCACCGTGTTTTATTCACCGCTGTAGGTCAACTGTGGGAACACGGCGTGGCAGTTGATTGGACGGCTTTTGCTGAAGCTGGGCGGAGACGCGTAGGTCTGCCTGGCTATCCCTTTCAAAGACAACGTCACTGGATCGAGGCACGCCCCGAGAGCGAGGCGCGGGCAATTGCCGAACCAGTCGTAAAGAGTTCTTCACCTGATGCGAAAGACATGCTCGATAGGTGGTGCTATGTGCCGCGGTGGCAGTCGACGCCGGCCACGCCCTCGACACCTCCCACAGGTCACTGGTTGCTACTTACGAGTCACGACGCGAATGATCTGTTCGCTGAGACTCTACGAAATGCCGGATGTCGCGTCACCGTTGTTCAAGCAGGTGAAGGTTTCGCTCGTTTGGGCCCCGGGCGATATTCGTTGCGACCTCAATCGCGCGAAGATTATCTGGCACTGCTCGAAGATCTGCCCGAACCTCCCAGCCAGATCGTCTGGCTCTGGAGTTATGGTCCCGCGCCCGGGTGGCGCGCGGAAGATTGGTGTTTTGCTTTGCTCTCCGTCTTTCAAGCCCTCGATAGTCAACCTTCGCAGACTCGGCTGAGTGTGGTGGCGTCCGGCTTGGCCGCCATCGCGCCGGGCGAGGGGTCGCAGTTATCTGTGGAAAAGGGCACGCTTCCCGGTCTTTTGCGCTCAGCTGGTCTGGAATTTCCAGAGCTGGCTATTCGCCTCATAGACTTAATGCCTGCGGCCCTGAAAGATGAGTTGAATGTGTCAGGGCTCATAGGGCTTTGCCAGGATGAAAGCAATGAGAGTTTCGTGGCATGGCGCACCAATCAGCGATGGGTCCCGCGATATCAAGCGGTGCGGTCCAGTGGGGCGCAAGGCCTGCGCCTGCGGCGGGGCGGGGTCTATTTAATTACGGGCGGCTTGGGAGGCATCGGTTTGACGTTGGCGAATGACCTGGCCCGGAATTGGGAGGCGCGGCTGGTTCTTTTGGGCCGCACTCCTTTGCCCCTGGAATCGGACTGGGATCACATTTTGGCAGATAGTTCCGCACCACCGGCGACGCGACTCACCGTGCAGGGGCTTCAGGCCTTAAGAGACAGCAGCGCTGAAATGCTGATTGAACACGGGGACGTTACTGATCGAAACCAACTGTCTCAGGTTATTGCTCGTGCGCGAGCACACTTTGGATCTGTGAATGGAGTAATTCATGCGGCTGGTGTGGCTGACGGAGTGTTGCTTGCGCGGCAGACCAGAGAGGGCATGAATGAAGTGCTCGGGGCAAAGGTGACAGGTACGCGTCTATTACAGGAGTTACTAATAGATGAGCCGCTGGATTTTTGTTTGCTCTGTTCGGGGCTGAGTGGCGTTACGGGTGCGCCCGGTCAGTCAGCCTACTGCGCCGCGAACAGTTTTCTCGATCACTTTTCCCACGCAGCTACCGCTTCGTGGCCCCTTTTGACGATCGACTGGGATGCGTGGCGTGAAGTGGGCATGGCCGTCAACAGCAGCAGGAAACCAGATGCGAATGATCGTGGTGTTCCAGTGCGTCATCCTCTGTTACAGACTCGTGCAGTTACGTCAGATGGACGGACCATCTACAAAGCGAATTTGTCGGAAGCCGAACATTGGGTATTGTCTGAACATCGCGTGGGGAAGAAAGCGCTGCTGCCGGGTACGGCTTATTTAGAGATGGCTTGCGCGGCTGTACGTGATAATTGTGGGGCTACTGCCCTCGAGGTACAGGATTTCTACCTGCTACAACCGCTGCTGTTGGACGCGGACGAAGTGTCGCACCTTGAAATAGTCCTGTCGCCGCAGGGGGAACAATACGCGTTTCAGATTAGCAGCCGAGCTTTCGATCAATCCACAGAGCTTCACGCGGAGGGGCGAATTACTCCGATGCCCGCGCTGCCGTTGGTTGTTGCTGACGCGCCGCGAGCAGAAATGTCAGTGGCAAACGGGAACTCAAATGCTGATGACATAACCCTTCGCCAACGGCTGGCGCGTTTCGGTCCACGGTGGCAGTGCCTGAAACAACTCGGTGGCCGCAACCGTGAGTTTGCGGATCTTTCTCTGGACGACGATTACACCGCAGAGACCGACGACTATCTTCTGCACCCGGCATTATTGGATGTTGCCACTGGATTCCCGGTGTTGGATAAGCACTACGATTCTGCTTTGCTGCCGTTCGCCTATCGCCGGGTCCGGCTCTACGGGCCGTTGCCCGGAAAGCTGCGCAGTGAGTTGCGGGGCGTGAGAGAGAGAGATGACGGACTTCATCTGGACTTGCGTCTCCTGGACCAGGAAGGGCGAGTGTTGGCCGAAATCGAAGATTACCATTTGCGCAAGACCAGTCGGGCCATGTCTGGCGAGCCGTTGGCCGAGAAGCTCCCGCCGGGCTTGTCCTGTGCCGATGGTGTCGCCGTCTTTCATCACGCGCTCTCGCTGGGCCAACCTCAATTGGTTATCGCTAATGAAGAGCCCATGCAGATAATCAAGCGGTTGCGCGGGTTAAATTTGTTCGACGTTACCTCTGTATCGCCGGGTGTAAATGACCGGCCACAAATGGACACGCCCTATGCCGCTCCGCGCGGCGAGACGGAAATGCGCTTGGCGCCTATCCTCGAGAAACTTCTGGGACTCAAAGGGATTGGGCGCGATGACGATTTCTTCGCGCTGAGCGGTGATTCGCTAATCGGGACCCGGTATATTGCCGAGATCAATCGCGAGTTGGGCATCCGCCTGACACTGCGCGACCTTTTTGAGGGTCCGACTATTTCAGCATTGGCAGCCAAGGCCGTGGAGCCCGCGAAATCACTTGCACCAAAAATATCGCCGGCGCCGCAAAGTTCCGACTATCCATTGACCCACGCTCAGAGAAGGTTGTGGATACTCGCACAGAACCCGTCGGCGTCTGTCGCCTATAATATGTGCTACAGCCTCTCTTTAAACGGCGACCTTGATTTGACAGCGCTGCGCAAAGCCTTCGGTCTGGTCGTCGAACGCCACGAGGTGTTGCGAACGGCTTTCATAACCGTTTCGGGCGAGCTTCGTCAGCAGCCTCGACCGGCCGGGCCTTTTGATCTTCCCGTTCGCGACCTGCGCCACGAGAGCGATCCCGATGACATAGTGCGCGCAGAGATTCAAGCCGAATGGCTCGTTCTATTTGATCTGGCCCAGCCGCCACTGCTGCGAGCCAGGCTCCTAAGGGTCAGAGATCAAGAGCACGTCTTATTAGTCAGCATGCATCACATTGTGGCTGATGGTCTGAGCTTGAATGTTTTGCTGCCCGAGTTGCACGAATTCTACGCGGCGCTTTGCGCAAACCGCGCAGCGCAATTGCCGCCGCTTTCGATCCAGTACAAGGACTTCGCCGTCTGGCAACAAGAGCAATTGAGCAGCGAAGCCATGCAAACACATCGTGCCTATTGGCTGGAGAAACTTGGAGGTGAATTGCCGGTGATGGCTTTACCCACCGACCGTCCCCGGCCGCTGCTTCGGGAATTCAGCGGCGAACATGTGTTACGTCGTTCGCCGGCGGCGACGCGAACCGCTCTGCACCGTTTCTGTCAAAAACAGGGCGTGACTCTTTTCATGCTCCTGGTCGCAACTGTCAAGGTACTGTTGCACCAAATCACCGGCCAGGACGACATCGTGATCGGCAGCCCCATGGCAGGTAACGAGCGCGGGGAACTACAAGGTCAAATCGGCTTTTATCTGAACAACGTGGTCCTGCGCGACACCGTGCGTCGCCGCGAACCATTCACGACGCTGCTGCAACGCGTGCGCCATAGCGTGGCCGATGCGCTTGCGCATCAGGATTATCCTTTCGACTTGTTGATTAGGGAACTTGCGGTCGCGCCGGCGCCGGGGCATTCGCCATTGTTCGACGTGCAAATCAACTTGATGCCCGGCAAACCGCCCTCACTGCAACTGGGTGATTTAGTCGTAGCTAGTGTCGGAATGGACAACCAGACGACCATCTTTGATTTGAATTTTATGTTCAGCGACGACCCGCGCGGGCTAGCAGTCGAGATCGACTATAGCACCGCGCTGTTTGACGCCGCGCGCATAGAGCGACTAGGCGATGATCTCCTGCGTCTTCTTACTTTCATCCCTGAGCAACCTCACGCGACGGTGCGATCTCTTTGCGGACTCTTAGAGGCGCCGTCCAACTCTGTGGACAAATCTGAATTCTTAGCCGCAGCGCTGAATCTGGACGAGGAGTTTTAGCGGTGTGCGGCTTTGTTGGCGTCTACACACCCTCCGATCCGGGCCTCATCTGTCCGGAGCTATTGCAGCGCATGACCGATCAACTCACGCATCGGGGTCCCGATGAAGGACGCTTCCATCGCCAGCCCGGCCTCGGACTCGGTTTTCGGCGTCTCGCTATTATCGATTTAGCGGGCGGTCAGCAGCCGATCTTTAATGAAGACGGATCTGTGGTCCTGGTCTGCAACGGTGAGATCTACAACTACCGCGCGCTGCGCGACGGCCTCCGCGATCGTGGTCATCGTTTTCGCGCTGAAGTCGATGTTGAAGTGCTGGTGCACTTATATGAAGAGCTTGGACCCTCATTACTCGATCAACTCAACGGACAGTTCGCCTTCGCTCTTTATGACAGTCGCAAGCGGCGCCTTCTCCTCGCCCGCGATCCCGTAGGCATCGCCCCACTCTTTTACGTGTGGCGCGACGGGACCCTGTTGTTCGGTTCAGAGGTGAAGGCCCTTTTGGAACACCCGTTGGTCGAGCGGGGAGTTGATCTGACCGGACTGGACCAGGTGTTGACAATGCCGGGACCGGTCAGTCCTCAGACACTCTTTGCCGGAGTGCACAGTTTGCCTCCGGGCCATTACCTCTCCCTGCAGGACGGGGTGATCGAGGAGCATCAGTATTGGGATCTGGACTACCCGCTGCAGGCTGACCTGGATCTTGCGACCCCGCCAGATTTCAAAGAGTTGGACAGCCGTCTGCGTCAGGCGGTCGCGGATCGTTTGCAGGCCGACGTGCCGGTGGGATTTTATCTCAGCGGCGGACTTGATTCCTCGCTACTCGCTGCCATGATCCATGACGCCGATCAGGCGGCATCTTCCACTCGCCCGCGCCATGCTTTCTCAATCGGTTTCGCTGACGAGCGGATCGACGAGCGCCGCTATCAGGCAATCATGGCTCGGCACGTCGAAGCCTGTCACCACACCAGCCAGTTCAGCGCTGGAGATATGGAACTGCGACTATGTCAGGCGATCAAGCACGCCGAAGCGCCGCTGAAAGAATCGTACAACACCTGCTCGCTGATGCTGTCAGCGCTGGTTCACGAAACCGGGTTGAAAGTGGTATTGACCGGCGAAGGCGCTGACGAGTTGTTTGGCGGCTATGTCGGTTACCGGCTCGACGAACAGCGGCAAGCGGCGGGAGTTGATGACCTGAGTCTTGAGGGCCAGTTGGAGCGCGAGTTGCGCACGCAGATGTGGGGCGACGACTCTTTTTTTTACGAGCGGGACTACACGCGCTTCAGGGAAATCAAGACTGCTCTCTACGCTCCGGCCCTCGCCGCTGATTTGAAGAGTTTTGACTGCACCCGCCGGCCGATGGTCAACCCGGACAAACTGCGTGGCCGGCATCCACTGCATCAACGATCCTATGTTGATATGAAGTTGCGGCTGGCCGACCATCTGCTGGCCGATCACGGAGACCGGGTCACCTATGCGCACTCGGTGGAAGCGCGCTATCCCTTCCTCGACCCGGCGGTGATCGCCTGGGTCCGGCAGACGTCGCCGCGATGGCTGGTGCATGAGTTAGTCGAAAAATATCCGTTGCGCCAGGTCGCCGTTCGTTATCTACCTGATGAAATCATGCGTCGCGAGAAGTTTGGTTTTGTTGCTCCCTCGTGTGCCGTCCTGCTGCAGAACAAAGTTGATTGGGTCGAGGATTTGCTGAGTTATGACAGCATCAAACGGGCCGGGTATTTCAATGCGGACACCGTCGAACATCTCAAGACGCAATACCGACAGCCGAACTTTGATGTCAACACCACGTTCGATGTCGACCTGCTGATGATTGTGCTGACTTTCGAGATTCTTCGTAGTAGCTTTGCTCTGCCTTGCTTATGAGGGAAGCAGCTTGGGCGGTAATACTCAGACAACTGGGCACTGATTTAACAACTGATGCTAGTAGTTAATCGACCCTTCGAAAGGTAAACTCATACCTTCAAAATGGATCGGCGTTCAGGCGAAGGACGAGCATCTTCGTTCAAACGAGAAAAGATATGTTCAAAACGAACGTATTTGGTCAGGCAAGCTTGCCCCTTGTCATAGAACCTAAATCAGCTGACGAAGTGACTCCAGATGCCGAGTCACTCATCTCGCTCTATGCCGAGCATAAAAGTTTTCTCGATCAGAAGCTGCTTGAGCATGGTGGCTTGTTGTTTCGCGGATTCTCCATCAACAGTCCCGAGGCCCTGGAAAAATTTGCGCGGGCTGCGTCGGAAGTTCAGTTGCTGAGTTACATTGACGGGACCTCGCCACGGACGAGAGTCAAGCGCGGCGTCTACACCTCGACGGAGTATCCGCCGGCGTACTTCATCTCGCTGCACAACGAGCTGTCATACACCCACAAGTGGCCGAGCAGGATTTTCTTTTGTTGTGTGACGGCGCCACAGGAAGGCGGCGAAACTCCGATTGTTGATAGCCGCGCGTTATTGAAAAGCATACCGGCAGACGTTGTCGATCAATTCAGACAGAAGGGCGTCAAGTATGTTCGCAATCTGCACGCCGGGCGTGGTCTCGGGCTTTCCTGGCAATCCGTTTTTGAAACCGACGACAAAGCGGTCGTCGAAGAGTACTGCCGCGAAGGTGGCGTGGAATTCAAGTGGAAGGAAGATGGCGGGCTGTGGCTGAGTCAGGTTCGACCGGCGACTGCCATGCATCCGTTAACGGGCGAGGAGGTGTGGTTCAACCAGGCTGACCAATTTCACCCGACGGAAATGGACGAGCAGACGCGGCGAGCGGTGCTCTCAATCATCAAGGAAGATGGGCTGCCCAAGAATGCATACTTCGGCGACGGTACACCCCTGGACGTCACCATGCTGGATCAAATTCGATCAGCCACCCGAACGCAGATGATTCTTTTCCCATGGCGCACCGGCGATCTGTTAATGGTCGACAATGTGTTGGTCGCCCACGGTCGGATGCCGTTCACCGGTCCCCGGCAGATTCTCGTCGCCATGTCGTGATCTAACTCTCCATGGAGTGATTTCGGCTAGAATCTAAAAGCTTCTCAGTTGGCGGCTTTGCGTATACACTATGCCGCTGAAGGCTTGACCAGTTGAGGTTCGATCGATCTTCCACATGCCCAGCAACGAATAATTCGGCCGCTCCCTAAGGCTTGGCCGCTAGCGAAGCAGGCGCGTGTTGCGGGGTTGTTAGAGAAGGCATCTGTGCCGGCCAGTGCGCCGTGTTGTCGTCTCAGTCGGAATGCCGCCCCGACGGTTCTGGCTTGGTCTCATCTGACTGACTCTTACCATAAGGAGCAATCGAATGGTGACTATCGGCAACCGGGTCTGACGGTCTACCGAGTTGCGAAGATTTCTGTTCGGACGTGATCACCACCCTAAGGAAACATGAAATCGGTAATCCATAGCGCCTTTGAAAACGTCGCGGCCCTGCATGCGACCAATCCCGCCGTCCGCACGGCTGAGGTTGAGATTACCTACGCGGCCTTAAACGAAGCTGCTAATCGCCTCGCCTTCAATCTGCGGGTCCGGCATGGTGTCGGAACTGGCACGATTGTCGGGCTGTATCTGCCGATGGGCATCAATTATGTGGTGGCTATTTTGGGTGTCGCCAAAGCGGGAGGCATCTTTCAACCACTGGATCCGGAAACACCACCCCTTCGGCAGCAAAAATTTCTGACCCAGGCAACACCGGCGCTCGTCCTTAGCGACGCGGAGAATGCGCCGATGTGGGCCACCCTCAAACAGAATGTGCCCCTGGTGTGCATCGATGCGTTAGACGATGGCGAGACGACAAATCCGCCGCTGGCGGTGAGCGGAGAGGATGCCAGCTATATCGTTTTCACTTCCGGTTCCACCGGCGATCCTAAAGCTATTCTGGGTAGCCATAAAGGCCTCAGTCACTTTGTGCATTGGGAGGTTAAAGAGTTCGGTCTGGATGCCACGGTACGAGTCAGCCAGTTAGCCCCGCCGACATTCGATGTCAGCCTGCGAGATATATTCGTGCCGCTGCTGGCCGGCGGCACGCTTTGTATTCCCGCGGCGGATGTCCGTAACAGCCGTCATCTCCTGGACTGGTTAGATACCGAAGCTATAAGCCTGGTTCATTGTGTCCCTTCCATCTTTCGTGGCCTGCTGCACGAGCTTGCCGACCGACCGGAGCCCGGCGCGGCGCTCGCGCACCTGAACTATGTGCTGCTTGCAGGTGAGCCGCTTTATTGTATTGACGTGCAGAGATGGCGGGCCTTGATGGGAAACAGAGTTGAGTTGATCAATCTCTACGGCCCCTCAGAGACGACGCTGGCAAAGGCTTTCCATCGTGTTCGGGAACTGCCGACTGAGCCGGGGCGCATGATTCCGGTAGGTCATCCGTTGCCCAACACGGCTCTGCTTATTATTAAGGACGGCGAGCTGTGCGACCAGGGTGAGATCGGCGAGGTCTACATCAAGACGCCGTTTATGAGTAAGGGATACTATGGCGAGCCCGAGCTGACCGCGGCAGCGTTCGTCCAGAACCCTTTGACGCCGGACATTCCGGATCGTATTTATCGCAGCGGCGACTTGGGCCGTTACCGCGCCGATCGCAGCGTCGAACTGCTGGGTCGTCAGGACAGTCAGGTAAAGGTTAAAGGGATTAGGATCGAGCTTGCGGAAATCGAACAGGTGTTACTGCAACACCCGGCGATCGAGCAGGCAGTGGTCGTCGCTCACGCCTCGGCCGATCATCAGATCTACCTGACCGCATATTTCATTGCTGCTCAGTCGCTGGCCGACGCCGAATTGCGCCAGCACCTGCAACCCTGGCTGCCGGCGCCGATGCACCCCGCGTTCTTTGTGCAGATGGAAAAATTTCCGCTGAACCTTCATGGCAAGGTTCTTCGCCGCGCGCTGCCGCGTCCGTCGGATTTGCTCTACCAGCAGAAGGCTTACGTGTCTGCAGCCAATCCGACCGAGGAATCGTTGGTACAGTTGTGGGACGAGGTGCTCGAGTTGGGGAAAATCGGCGTTACTCACACCTTCATTGAACTCGGCGGCGATTCGCTGAAGGCGATCCGCCTCCTGGCGCGCGTGTTCCAGCGCTTTGAGACAGAGGTGAAGCTACAGGAGTTGTTCCCCAGCGGAACGGTGCGCGACTTGGCCGCGCTGATCATAGAACGTCAGTCCGACAGGATGCGGGCAGCCGTGGACGTAAAGTCCGAAATCGCTCCTCCGACACCGGAAGAATTGCAGCTACTGATGTGAAGACGTGGAACGGCGCGTTTGCGCTTGCTCTCAATCCTCAGCCACGAAGGATTACCGGGTAGACTCCGGATACTCGAGCAGCACGCGCGAGTTGCATTGGTGAATTAAAATGTGCTGGCTCGTCAACCATTTGTTAATTAGAAAATTCTGAAAAACCGGAGAAGATTGGCCTACCCATCGATGGGCCGGCAGAGTTAGCCCAGATCCTTTACCACCCAGGCAGGCTTGCGGGAATTTAGCGACGACGACGCCATCAAGGTTCTGATAAAGAGTTACCTTACCGAGGATCACCTTACAAAATGGAAATCGCCCAACTGCCTAACGAGATCCTTAAACAGAGAGCGCGCGACGGTGACCGCGCCGCTTTACAGGCGTTGCGCGAACGAGGTTTTTTCCAGGCCGGGGCGACTGCGCACGGCTTTCCCGCCTCAAGCGCGCAGCAGCGTATCTGGATCTCGGTGCATAAAGATCGCGATGCCGACGCTTACACAATTAACCTCTCGTTGCGATTGCGCGGCCCGTTGCGGGAAACCCAATTCCGCTGCGCGCTGGAAACCCTGTACTCGCGCCACGAGACGCTGCGCACAAGATTCGCTGAAATTGATGGCGAGCTACGCCAGTTTGTCGATGCGCCCGGCGCAGTTCCTCTGACTGTCTGGGATTTTTCCGCTGAAGCGGAACCAGAAGAAGAGTGCCGTGATCGCTTGCAGATCGAGTTGCGCAAGCCCTTTGACCTTCGGCAAGCTCCGTTGTGGAGAGCTTACCTGTGCCGGCTTGGAGATGAAGATCATGTGTGGACGTTGCTGATCCACCACATCATCGCCGACGCCTGGTCGCTGGAAGTTCTCCAACAGGAGTTGGTTGTTGTTTACCAGGCATACTGTGCCGGCCTGCCGAATCCGTTGACTCATCTCACTTACCAATACAGGGATTATGCCGCCGGCCAGCTCATTCACAAGACGGACGAAGTAGCAGCCGCGGCGCGGCGCTACTGGCAGGAGAAGCTGGCGGCAGCGCCCGCGCCGCCGCAATTGCCGGCCGACTTTCCGCGTCCGGGCGTCAGACGATCCGCCGGCTCGCGCCAGCAAATACTTTGGGACGAGGCGCACGTTGGTGCGCTGCAAGATCTTGCGACCCAGCACGGCGCCAGCCTGTTCGTTGCGTTGCAGGCCCTGGTCAAGCTGTTGCTATACCGCTACAGCGGACAAACCGATCTTATTATCGGCTTACCCATTGCAGGTCGTGACAGCCCCGAAGCCGAAGGACAGGTTGGGTTGTTCATCAACCTGCTTGCGCTTCGTGATCAACTCGATCCCGAAAGTGGCTTTGCCTGTTTGCTCGAGCAGGCGAGCCGGACGGCCTATGAAGGGTACGCATATCGCGCCTATCCCTTCGACAGCGTGCTCGAGGATCTATCGGAGGTGCCGGCTAGCACTAACACGCCGCTGTTCAATGTATTGGTCGCGCTGCAAAATGTCGCGACCGCGAAGGCCACTTTACCCGACCTTCATGTCTCCGAATTCCCACTGGCCGAGTCGTTTGCCAAATATGATCTGACATTCGAATTCGCCCAACAAGGTGAAAAGCTGGCGCTGTTACTGACGTACAGCACCGACCTTTTCGCCTCAGCCACGATTGAGCGTTTACTTGGTCATCTCGGCCGCCTGTTGGAAGGAGTAGTAGCAGAGCCTGAGAAACATTTGGGGGAGGTAGGGTTACTGAGTGGCTGGGAACGAGAGGAAGTAGAGAGGTGGAACGAGACTGGGAGTGAGTATCCGCGGGAAGAGACGCTGGGGAGATTATTCGAGCGGCAGGCCTTAGGGAGGCCGGCGGAAGTGGCGGTGGAGTGGGCCGGCGGGCGAGTGAGC
>Ga0105242_10000316_pt1 | contig 38708 bp, 23 predicted proteins | sample KBSM24metaG_FD_81521 | JGI IMG/M metagenome (GOLD analysis project Ga0105242, IMG submission 81521) | Miscanthus rhizosphere microbial communities from Kellogg Biological Station, Michigan, USA - KBS M2-4 metaG | ecosystem: Host-associated > Plants > Roots > Rhizosphere > Soil | place...
GCTGCAACGCGAGTTCCCGTCGACTTGTCATAAACACCAAGCGAAGTATTGATCGCCTGGATGTAATAATTAGGACCGACATCGCCGACAGTATCGGGTGGGTGACCGTTTCCCCAGGTGTTGAAGTCGAGTCCTTCGAAGTTGGCGCTTGGTGGCGGCGCCGGCGCATTAGCCTGGAGGTTAGGCGCCGCTGTCGAAGACTGTTGTTCCCTGGGCGCCGTTTCCGATGCCCCGCCGGGTGGAACGAAAATTTCCGGATTCAACTCTGGTTCTTCGCGTTCTGGCCGTTCGGCTTTGACTGGTCGTTCCTGAGGAAGTTGACGCAGGTCACCGTCGAACGGACGGGCGCGACGCATGCGCCATTCTCTCGGTTTACCGTCACGGCGTCCCCTCTCGCGCTCGTCATCCTGACTTCGGCGTGCTTGAGAACGCGCCTGCAGTTCTTGATCCTGATCAGACCTCCGTGAGCGTTTCGCGGTTGGCCCTTTCTGTGACGGCGCTGAACGCTTTTGCGGCTCGACGGCAGCCGGTTGCGGCCTGGACTCAGCCTGCAGAACCTTTCCCGGATTCTGCGCAAAGGTCAAAGCGCTAATCGCGAATGAAACCGCAGCGGCTAGTCCGAGTAAGATCAGTATGAACCGTGAACCTGGCCTGGTGGTGAACGAGTTCCAATAGTAGGTGCAGGCAGACTTTGAGCGAGCAGGACGCGGAGCTTTCATCAGGGACCTTCCTTGTGTGATCAGTTAGCTAACTTCAGGACTGAATTGGCGACTCAAAATCGGGGTTGAATCGGGCGATTAACACGACGGGAAGCGATGCTTTCTTGCCGGGGTGAGATTAGGGCAAGAACAATCGCAACACGTTCTAAAGTATCTGGCGCGGGGACTATAGCTGAGTGTTGTATATGCGTCAATGAAAAACTTGGTTGTATAATTACGCCATGAACAATATCGTCATCCCGTTGGCTTGTGTGCTTGGAATTATGGTTGCGCAGGGCGGCGCCTGTCGCTCAGAAAGCGCAAAAGTGGTGAATGCTAATACTAACGTCGCAGCGTTGCCGGCGCCGGACAAACTAAAGGCTGGCGTATGGGGTGGTGAACACATTCGCGCGGAGATCGGCGAAGCGGGAGCTCAGTTTGAGTTCGACTGCGCGAACGGCAAGGTGGCCCGGACCATTGTGCTCGACTCTCAGGGACGCTTTGAGGTGACGGGAACTTTTTCTGCGGAGCACGGGGGCCCGGTGCAGCGTGATGAAACCGATAACAGTCGCCCGGTCCTTTACGCCGGCGCCGTCAAAGACAATGAAATGACCCTCACAATTACCGCCTCGGACACAAAGGAAGAAATCGGCAGCTACACTCTCAAACACGGCAACGATGGGCGCCTACGGAAGTGTCTTTAACAGCAGGACAACGCGCGGTCAGGGCACGAGGCGCATTATCTTTGTCGTAGCAAAACGGAAATTTATTGATACGGTAAAAGATTGGTGCCGCGGGAGGGGACTCGAACTGAAACGCTTATTCACTTCTTGTGGGCGACTCCCTGAACGTACATTTTGAACGTCTCAGGATCATTGGGCGGAGCGATTTCGAACTTGATGGCCAACTCGCCGTCTTTAACGCGAGTGTACGTCAGCCGGAAGCGTGGCTGCCCGGATGCGATATCGCTCGTGAACGTGCAGGTCTGGGCGTCGTTTGAAAATTCAATCGTGTAGCGGATGACATGGCCTTCGTTGTCATAGTAGTCAGCCCGACTCTCGGAGCCAGAGGCATAGATAATCATCAAATCGTCATGCGTGAAGGCTGGTCGATCTTTTGAGGCCGGGTAGTCAGTACGACTCTTGCGAACAATCACCCGCTTTTGCAGATCGAACTGGAAAGAGAATTCCCCGGCGCCTTCTCCCGGACTGCCTTTGCCTGCGGCACGCCACGAGCCAAGCAGTAAACGCCATTTCGCGGACCACTCAACTGGCACAGTCTGTTGCGCCTGGCCGTATCCAACGAAGATTAAAAACAACAGTACGATCGATGTTAGTTTTCGCATCACGTTCAACCTATCTTTTGAAGTCAGCGCACAAACCGGAGGCGGAACTCCTCAGCGTCATTCGATGTTGCTCCTAATCGATTCTTGCGGAAAGCTCATCGAACGAATGGTGCACGATCCGACGCGAGAACATGCAGTCTTCGGGTGCGAGGTTTCCTTCAATATTGATCAGACCCTGAATGTTTGCTGAGCCATACCGGCGAATAAGTAAGAGAGCGATTAACCCTCCCATGCTGGCAGCCACAATGAATGCCGGCTGCGGCAGGAGCGTGTTCCAAACCAGATGAGAAATCTCGGCCAGGGCGCTCACGTCACTGCAGCTCTCCGCGTCAAACTCGGCCAGGCCGGTGCCCGGAAGATCGAATGCCAGCAAATCGCAATGCGCCAGCTGCGGCGACTGAAACGCGGCATAAAAGTTTTCTTTCGCTCCTCCCAATCCGTGGATGAAGAAGAGTGGTGGGCCGGTCGTTCCTTTGCGAAGGAAGAATGGCAAGCGGTGCCGGTATCCGCCTCGGTTGATAGTTACCCAATCTAATCGTGGCAAGTGCGACTTGGTCGTCATGCTCTCCTCGACCTTCTGGTATCCAACGCTCCAAATAATGATCAAATGATTGGCTCTGCTCAAGGGCCAATTATGGTCGGCATGCTTGGTGCGATTCGCGCGAGACAGGCATGGTCCATGCGAATCTAAGTTACGGTTGGCCTCGGCTATCTGACAGCCGCCCTACACTCTTCAATGCTTATCGTTAATCGCTTACGCCCACGCGGCAGTGGTCCAGCTGCAAGAACGTCAATTGGCTCTTGTATCGTTCCAACTCATGCATATACTTTGGTTTCTTTTACCTTGAGTCATTGGCCAGCGGCCGATGTACCACAATGGAGGAACCCAATGCGCAGACAAGTCTATCTCGGGCTCGCCGTGCTTGGACTGGTTATTCCTTACTATTTTCTGATCACGTTCTTACTGAAGTACGGCGTTGACGGCCGATTATTCTTTAAACAACTTTTCGGCACGCCAGTCTCGACCTTCTTCGCCGCTGACCTGTTGCTTTCATGCATTGTCTTCATGATGTATTCAGGCCGTGAAGCAGGTCGCCTTTCAATTAAAAACGCGTGGATTTGCACTTTGGCCCTTTTTACAGTCGGCCTCTCATGTGCGCTGCCTCTCTTTCTTTTTCTGCGTGAGCCATACCTCTCACACGATTCTGATTTCCATTAGTCAGACGAGCGATAACGAGGTGAAAATCGTGCCCACCAATATGCGAGCTCGATGAATTCAAAACTTTCTTTGTTATATCCGGAATGGCAGAGCTACGGCAAAACGGCAAGCGTGTATCACGCCGCACTCAAACTAGCCGAAGCGTTAGCTAAATTCAACGAATTTACTTGCGTCGATGTGCCGGCAACGGAGCAACTCGAGAAAGTTGACGGAGTACTCGGCCTGCGCTCGATTGCTCCGAGATTTCGTTCGACCCTGGACGACCTACGTAAAGCGGCCCCGGAAAAAATTTTCATGGTCGGTGGCACTTGTGGAGTTGAAGTCGCTCCAGTCGGCTATTTGAATGAAAAATACGCCGGCGATCTGGCAGTCATCCGGTTTGACGCTCACGCGGATCTTAATACGCCTGAGTCCTCGCCAAGTGGACACTTTCATGGAATGGCGCTGCGAACTCTTCTAGGCGAAGGCCCGCACGAATACACCACGGCACTTGCCCGCTTTCTTCTTCCCGCGCAAATTTTTCTTGCTGGTACTCGAGACCTTGATCCGCCTGAGCTCGAATACATCTCAAGCAATGCCGTTTCGATCACACCTTTCGAGAGGTTCAAAGAGCCGCAAGAACTAGTGAAGAAGATCCAGGGAAAGGGATTTAGGAATATTCATATCCACCTGGATTTGGACGTCTTGAATCCAGCGAGCTTCCCTGACGCGCTGATGAGAACACCCGGTGGCCCTACCGTTGAAGAAATGCAGGCAATGCTTCGGGCATTAGCCAAAGAATTCCAGGTCGTCGGCTTTAGCGTGGTGGAGTACTGCGAACATCAGGGTAATTCCATCGATTTGCTTATCGACTTGGTGACAAATAGCGGAGTAACAATCGCGTCGAATGGTTCTGCTAACGCGAGCGATTCACTCTAGACTTTCGCTTGCCAATCTTCTGCAGGATTCGACTTCAGGCTCCAAGACCACGCCTCCAAAGAAAGATCACAAACTGCCAGTTGATGGAGTTTCTCGAAGGCGTCACACTCAAACAATCCCTGCAAGCAGGTGCGATGGAAGCTGAAACCATAATCAAAGTTCCGGTCACGCGCTGACATATTTAGTCGGTCTCAAAAAAGGAAAATTTCTTGACATCGATCTTTGCAAGGCGTATCGTGCCAAGACCTCGACCATGGTTGGCGTTCCGACCCCTGAAGCCAACGAAGCTATTACATATCATTTACCGAATCGATGGTCGCCAACTATCAAACTCTGACTTGCAACGCCTATTCAGCTGCGTAAGCGTGTCGTAGTTGCGATGATCGCCGATTTAGGATCCACGTGACGGTCTATTGACCGATGAGCAAAAGTACACGGTCCAAGCACGGATTGAATTCGGCGGCGAAGGCATTCTTGTCGATCGGTATTGGCGTTATCGTCTTTGTGTCGGCAGCGTCAGCGAACATCCAAAACCCTCAAGGCTGTGGAGACACAACGGTCCTCATAGCCGGAAGAACAGCTCCTGAGAGTTTCGCGATTCAAGGAAGCGTCGCCGGGACCACTGGATTAGCTAACACCACCATCAATTGGACAATTTCACAAAGTAGCGCCGGGATTCTGAGCTTTAGTGCTAATCGCAGCGGCCCTTACACGGCGAGCATCGTGATCCCCATGGCCCTTGATGGCACTGGTTCCGGACAGGTTACTTACTACATTAAAGGGCAAACTGGCGGCCACACGGTCATTCAAGAATCATCGTCTCAGTGCGCCGGCGGCTCATTACAATGTGGCGGTGTCATACCGCCCGCAGACTATACAGTTAAGGGTTGTGCCTGCCCACCGATTTCACCTATTCAGTAGGTTGAGTAGTCAGGTTCTCTTGGCCTCAAGGATCCACCTCGAGACCTTTTTCAGAAAAGCCCCGACTCATATCAGACCGTTGCAGTACTCGTTTATTCGAAGCTCGTACGCCGCGCAGGTTAACGAAACATGATTCGACCGTTAGTAAGTGTGACAATGATGTTCAGTCTTTGGCTGAATGTCAGCCTGGTCACGGCCTATTCCTGGAATATTCAGTCTACGCCAGGCGCTACGATCGTTGAGCGTCAAACGAAACAGTCCCCAATCGCCGACAACTCGGCGTCAGATCCTTCAGCCGAGAAAAAAGAGGCGACCCACTCGCAGGCAAGTGAGACTTACGGACGGCTGCCGCTTCGCTTCGAGTCAAATCAAGGACAGACCGACGAGCGGGCACGATTCATATCGCGAGGAAATAACTTCAACGTCTTTCTCACCGAATCATCCGCGGTGGTGGCGTTCTACCAAAGGAACAGAGATCGAAACGATAAAGATGACCTGAGGCCGCCGCAGGAATCTGAGGTGCGAACTGAGGTCCTCAGATTGGGACTCGCCGGGGCAAACCCGCAACCAAAGATCAGTGGTGTGGACGAGCTGGCCAGTAAGACCAACTACTTCATAGGCAATGTTCCAGCGAAATGGCGTACGAATGTCAGTAACTTTACCAAGGTAAAGTATGAGGCCGTCTATCCTGGAATTGACTTGGTCTATTACGGAAATCAGCGGCAATTGGAGCAGGACTTCGTCGTTGAACCCGGCGGCAATCCCGGACTAATCCGACTTACCTTTGACGGAGCAAAGCGACTTCGCGTTAATGAAAAGGGCGAGTTGCTGCTCAAGCTGAACCAGGGAGAAATCAGACAGTCGAAGCCGATCGCCTATCAATATATTCAGAGCCATCGATATGAGATCGCGTGCCGCTACACATTAGGGAACAAGCAACAGGCAGGACTTGCCCTGGGTGAATATGATCAGCGTTATCCGCTAGTCATTGATCCGGTTTTGAGCTATTCGAGTTATCTTGGCGGCAGCGGTGCGGATCAGGCGTACTCAATCGCCGTTGACAATTCCGGCAACGCCTACATCACCGGAAACACCAGCTCGTCTGACTTTCCCCTGGCGAATGCATATCAATCCACACGGAACAATTCCTCAACGGAAATCTTTGTGAGCAAGCTGAATGCATCCGGCACCGCCCTGGTCTACTCAACATATATTGGCGGCGGAAGAACCGATATCGGGGGCGGCATTGCGGTAGATTCGTCCGGCAATGCCTACATAACCGGCTACACTTTTTCATTCGATTACCCCAGCGTGAATTCTCTGCAACCCTTCGGCGGCGGCTCGACTGATGCCTTTGCCACAAAGTTGAGTGCGGCCGGCGATGCTCTGCAATACTCCACTTATTTAGGCGGCTCAGGAAGTGACTTTGCCAACGGAATTGCGGTCGATACTTCCGGCGCTGCTTACGTGATGGGTTCAACGCTTTCGGCGAACTTTCCGACGGCTAGTCCGTTCCAAGCCAACCTCTCCGGCAGCCGCGATGTCTTTGTCAGTAAGATCGATCCGACCGGAACTAGTCTTAACTATTCGACCTTTCTCGGGGGCAGCGGCGAGGAATATGGCGATACGGGGATTGCGGTTGACTCGTCCGGCGATGCTTTTGTGGTGGGCTACACAAACTCATCCAACTTTCCGACCAGCAATGCCTTGCAGCCAAGTCTTCACGGTCAGTTCGACATGTTCATCTCCAAGTTCGATCCGACGGGGGCCACACTTCAGTATTCCACATATCTCGGCGGGACCGGAGACGACCGCGCCTATAGCGTCGCCGTGGACTCGTCAGGCAATGCCTACATTGCGGGTCTGAGCAATGCTTCAGGCTTTCCCACCAGTAATGCATTGCAACCGGCATTTGGTGGATTCATCGATGCGGTGGTCGTTAAGCTGAATTCGACCGGCTCGACGCTCATTTATTCTACTTACTTAGGTGGCAGCGGAGACGATCGTGGCAATCACATTGCCGTAGACGGTTCCGGTAATGCGTACCTGACCGGAGTCACCAAATCGACCAATTTCCCGACGATGATTCCAACGCAGGCCACGCAGGGTGATAGTGGCGCTTTCTACGATGCGTTCGTTACCAAACTTCCGGCAAATGGGTCGGGGCTGGTGTTCTCCTCTTATCTTGGTGGCAATAGCGATGATTACGGCTACGGAATCGCTGTCGACTCAGGCGGCAATGCTTATGTCACGGGTTACACTTCATCCACAAATTTTCCGACGGCCAGTGCCTTGCAGCCAACCTACGGCGGATCCACCGACGCCTTTGTCACCAAGATTTCAGGTCTCATCAGATACAGCATCAGCGGTCGATTGACCGATAACCTGGGCGCGGGAATCGCCTCCGCATCGGTGGCGGTCACCGGAACCGAGTCATTTTCAACTCAGACTGACGCCAACGGTAATTATTCATTCGCGAGTTTGGCTCCCGGCGGAAACTTCACTGTCACGCCATCCAAATCTCCGTATACATTTGCTCCGGCAAATCAGATCTTCAACAATCTAAGCAGCGATCAAGTAGCAAACTTCTCAATTGTTACCTATGGCATTTCGGGCCGCGTGACCGACAGTGGGGGCAGTGGGGTCGAAGCGGTGACCATAAGTATTACGGGCTTCCAAACCGCCACTGCTGCTACCGACTCAGGTGGATATTATTCTGTGGCTGCCTTGCCTGCCGGTGGAAACTACACGGCCACTCCAAGCAAGGCTGATCCACTTTTAACGTACACGTTCACGCCTACGGGCCAAAGTTACAGCCCATTGAGCGCCAACCAAACGACGAACTTCACCGCCGCGACGGCTTACCTCAATAGTCTTTATCCGATTGCCGACGCATACGTGCAAGACGGAAGCGGCGCGAGTACTAATTTTGGCGCAGTGACGCCGCTGAAAGCGCAGACGGACAATCACGCCAATTCCGGCAAGAACATGGATTCATATTTCATGTTCGATCTAAGCGGTGTCGGTAAGAACATCACGGTCGCGAAGCTGCGTATCTACGCGGCGCTGTCAGCATCTGGAAGTGTAAGTACCTCAGCGTACGGGGTCACGAATACAAGTTGGATTGAAGTTGGAACGGGCAGCATTACCTGGAACAATAAACCGGCGCGCAACGCCAGCGCCATTACCGGTGCAACGGCAACTGTCACAAGCACGAGCTATGCGACTTATGACCTTGATGTCACGAGCTACGTTACAAGTGAAAAATCCGCGGGACGAGATCTGATAAGTTTGGCCCTTCACGATCCGTCAACATCAACTCCTTTTATTTCAATCAACTCACGCGAGGCCGCCGCGAACAAGCCGCAGTTGATCATTACCACCGGCAATAATTCAAATCTGCCGCCGGCGGTGAGTTTGTCGAGCCCGACGAATGGCGCTACCTACACTGCTCCCGCCAGCGTAACTCTGACTGCCAGCGCCAGCGATCCGGACGGGACTATTGCTAAGGTGGATTTTTATGCAGGGACGTCTCTGTTGGGCACCGCCACCACAAGCCCGTACCAGATCTCCTGGGGAAGTGTGGCTGTTGGAAACTACTCGCTCAGCGCGGTTGCCACTGACAATTTAGGCGCGATTGGAACGTCAAGCGCTGTCAACATCACGGTAAATCCATCCAACAATCCGCCCACGGTGACTCTTAAGACTCCGCTCAACGGTACGATATTCGCCGCGGGGTCGAACATCAGTCTCAGCGCTGACGCCAGTGATAGTGACGGCACGATTAGCAAAGTTGAATTCTTTGCCGGGGCAACGCTGGTGGGTACGGTGACGACTCCGACTTCCGGGTCCACTTACAATTTCTCATGGAACAACGTAGCCTCCGGCGCCTACGCTCTGACGGCCAAAGCAACCGACAACGCTTCAGGAGTGATTACTTCAAGCGCGATCAACATTAACGTGGTCAGTCAAACTGGGCTGCCTCCGGCCGCGGACGCTTACGTAAGAGACGGCAGCTCCGCGAGTACCAACTTCGGCACAGCTACAGAGCTGCAGACGCAAGCTTCTCAGACCGCAGGCTCGAACCGGGAATCATATCTAAGATACGACTTGACTACTGTCACCGGAGTCGCGAAGGCGACGCTGCGACTTTACGGTCGTTTGAGCGATACGACCGGAACTAATGTTCCCGCCGCCGTCTATTCAGTGGCGAACACCACTTGGGTTGAAAGCGGGAGCGGCAGCATCACCTGGAGTAATAAGCCTGCCGCCGGCGCGACCGCTCTTGCGACCACAACGATTACCGACAATGTAGCTCGTTGGTACGAGTGGGATGTAACCTCATACATACAGTCCGAGAAAAGCGCCGGTCACAATCTCGTTAGTTTCGACGTTAAGAACAGCGCAAACAGTAGCCCATACGCCACCTTCAATTCGAAAGAGGCCACGGCAGATCAACCTCAACTAGTGCTCTGGACGACGCAGCCGCGAAACGTTCTGCTGGTGGTGGGCTCGGCGACGTTGAATACGGGCGACAGCGGGGCCAAGACCCGCCTCGAGAATCTGGGATATACGGTTACCGTCAAAGCCGCTGGTACAAACAATAATGCCGTCAATACCAGCGACGCTTATGGCAAAGCGCTGGTGGTCGTTTCGTCTACGGTGACACCCGCAAACGTCGGTACCAAGTTCCGCAATATTCCAATCCCGGTTGTGAACTGGGAGTTTGATCTATTGGACGACTTTGGAATGACGGGCACCACTTCCGGCACGGACTTTGGCACAGCCACCAATCAGGGGTCGGTAAACATCACAAACGCTACACACCCAATGGCGGCCGGCCTTTCAGGTACCGTGATGGTGGTAAACGGCACGAGCAGCTTCACCTGGGGCAAGCCTAACGCAAACTCGATTAAGATTGCGGCACTGACTAGTGACGCGACCAAGTCTGTCATCTTCGGGTACGACGGTGATGTCGCCATGACCGCATTGGACGCGCCCGCGAGACGCGTAAGCTTGTTCTTGACGGACACGACGGCCGCAACCGTAACCCTGACGACTGGCGGCGGGGCGCTGTTCGATGCGGCTGTGAAATGGGCCGCGGAGACTATTACTGCGCCGACGATCGTGAGTCTGACGCCGGCGTTTGGCCCGGCTGGCACGTCGGTCACGGTTAAGGGCTTGAACTTCGGCTGGTCGCAGGGGGCCAACACTATTTCGTTCAACGGCGTGCCGGCAACCGTAGCTAGTTGGACCGACAAGAACATCACCGTAACCGTGCCCGCCTTCGCAACGACTGGACCGGTCGTCGTAACAGTCAACGGCGTGGCCAGTAATTCCCTGACTTTCGCCGTCGGCGATACGGACGTTGACGCCGATGGCTTGCCGGATTGGTGGGAAGCGCTGTATTTCGGCAACCTCAATCAGGGGGCCAACGACGATCCGGACGGCGATGGCATAACTAACCTTCAGGAATATCAACAGGGCCGCAATCCGACTAAGAGCGCACTTTCAGATTCAGGAGATTTTGTTGGTTTGAAAGTGCACACTCCACTGGAACCGTCCGTGCCCTAGCAACAGAAAAATTGGCAATGACTACAGAATTGCTTTTTACGATGAGAAGAACAATGCCGCGTCGGCACAGCCGGAATCGTCTATTCGTTCTGCGCGACGCGATCAAGCGAATGAGCGTTCTGCTCGCCGTTGCCTTTCCGCTTCTCATTCTCGCCGCGCACGTTACTAGCGCCCAGGACCAATCCTGCGAAACATGTAAGACGTCCGTGCCGGTCGATATGCAGGCGAGCGTATGTGCGGGGGAAGACGTGCCCGTTAACATAGCTGGAACCACCGCGACGGCCACCGGCATATGTACCCTGGACCAATGGATGACGTCAGACACAGTTTCGCCCCAGCTAAAGCCTGACCAACCTTACGTCCTGACAGTCGGTCCCAGCTCGGGAATGTGCTCAGTCCATATCAACTTTTCTAACATCCCGGACGAATACAAACTCGAGATCAACGGCAAGGAAACCACGACTATCGACAAGAGCGACTTCCCCGACGATGATCCCAGCAGTGCCACCTGGAACGTCGTGCTGCGACGAAAGTGTCCGTGTGGTAACCAGAATGCCGGCGAAGCAAACCTGCAGCTTGGCAGCGTGATCTGGGAGCTGGGTTTAGGTAAGCTTTCTGATGGTCGATCGGCTGAAGCGATTTCCCTTCGGGAAGAATCACTCTCACCTAACAGCTACACGCCAGCGGCCCTGGTCTATTCTCCACCGGGCTTCACCAGCGAAGTTGACGTCGTACTTAACACTTCGGACAACAGTTTGCGCCAGGTTAAGGCGCCCCAAACCCTGGCGGACATCATTGTCATCAGTAGCACGGAATATGACGTCCGCTTTTATCGGGCAGCGGACGTCGGCAGCAAGGTGAACGGCGTCTATTCGGTGAGCGGCCAGCCATACGTGACCTGGAAGGTGAAGAATCCCGATCCCTCAACCCTGACACGAATCCAGATTTCTAAAATTCAAGGCGGAGTCACTGACACCAGCGAGTTCATTTGGGATGTCAACAGCGGTTCGTGGTCGCTTAGCACAGGCGGAGGAGCGCGGATTGAATCTCGAACTGTAACTTATCCGACTCCAAATTCCCGCACCGAAACCACCATGGTGAAAAACAGCAGTGGGCAGGTGATTTCGAAAATTGCGCGTACCTACAACAACTATCCGTGGGGAGAAGAGTTGGTCCAGGACGTCGTCGATCCGGACGGCGCGGCTTTGAAGACGGCCTACGTCTTCTACCAGAACCCAGCGGAAGCAAATAAGTACAGTCGTCTCAAGTCAGTTACCAATCCCGACGGCTCCTGGGAGCAGTATGATTACGACAGCAGCGGAAATAAGACGTTAGTGCTTCGACCGTGGAAGGATCTATCTCTTGCTTCCGCGACCGAGGCCAACAGTTACGCCATCTATTACACTTATTCAAATACCGACGGGATCGATACCTCGCTCAACGCGAAGCTCATCTCAAGTATCGTTGAAAAAGTCACCGGCGTTACGGTTCGTAAAACCACTTACGCTCGATCTGCCACCAGCCTCAACGGCGAACCCGCGGTAATCGAAGTACAAACCGAATACTCGTCGGCCACCGCAACTCAGGTATCATCCACCACAGCTTATCACTCATCTGCTTCTGTATTCCTGGCCAACCGTATCGCCTCAAATCAGAGTGTCGACGGCCGGACAGACACCTACACCTACGAGAAAGGAACATACACGACCAACCCCGATCCCGCGCTCAACATTTTTACCCCGGATGTCAACGGATTAGCTCAGCGAGAGACTGTCGTTCACGGCACTCAGACATCACCTAACGGAGTAGCTTTCAAGACGACGAAGGAGACGTCGATTCGCGATCAGTACGGCCACACCGTGCTTCAGGAAAGTTATGTTTTCAACGGCACGGATTACGAACGTTTTGGCTGGAGTGTCATGGACTATGACGATCGCAGTCACCTGATCCAGACGCGCCGCAACACGGGGCAGGTGGCCTCTTCCACTTGGAACGGAGATCAGAAGACGGCCGATGTTGATGAGTCCGGCGTCGAAACCGATTACGTTTATGACTCCCTCAATCGGATCCAGACACAAACCAGGAAGGGAGTGGCAGCCAACGGCTCTTTCCCCGCGCAAGCCGATATAGTCACGACTTTCGGGTACGATGCGCAGGGACGGCAGACGAGTCAAACCATTGCGAGCAGCGGTCTCACCCTGACAACATCGAGTGCTTACGACACTGCCGGCCGAATCAAGAGCGAGACAGATGAAGCTGGTTTAACCACTAGTCATCTTTACGCCAACGGTGGGCGTACTGAGACAGTCAACTTGCCGGGCGCTGCCACGAAGGTTGCCGATAAGTATGTCGACGGACAAAGCAAGAGTCTCACCGGCACGACCGTAGTCGCGCAGACGTCTGACTACGGCGTTAACGCAGATGGGACGCGCTACACACAAGTCTTCAGCGGGAGTGCCGGGCTCTCTTCGCCGCGTTGGACCAAGACAACCTCGGACTGGTTGGGACGAACTGTCACGGTCGAAACGCCAACTTTTACCGGTAACAATCTCACTCGAACGGCTACCTATAATAATAAAGGTCAACTTCAAAGCGAGGTGACAATGGCGGCCGGTAATAAACTGCTCGCCGACACCCTCTACGAATACGACGAACTGGGTAACCCGACTCGCCGCGGTCTGGACGTCGACTCATCAGCAGCGCTCAGCTTACTCTCGACAGATCGCATAACGGACAGTTCGCTCAGCTATGAAAAGGTTGGCAGCGACTGGTTCAGAGTGACTTCCCGAACAACGTATCTCACAGACAATGATGCTACGCCCACGACCCAGACCCAACGCGAACGTCTTAATAACTTCGCATTGAATGGTACGGATCAAACAGTGTCTGAAGTCACGGTCATTGATATCGCCGGGAACAGCACCAGGATGACCACCACAGTTGATCGAGCGGCTAAGAAAAACACCACGACGACCGACACGCCTGATTCCGATGTCAACGGCGTGAGCATCATCGTGAATGGCATGTTACAGTCCTCGACACCCACGACACCCCAATCCGCTACGACTTTCGGATATGACGCATTGGGTCGTCAGACGAGTACCAGTGATCCGCGTACTGGGACTACTACGAAGAGCTACAGCGCCACGACCGGACAACTTATTTCGACGCACGACGGCGCGGGCACGACCAGTTATGAATACTATCCGGCGACGCACGTAAGCGCGGGCCGGTTGAAATCACAAACGAACGCAACCGGCAAGAAGAGCTATTTCAACTACAGCGCGCGGGGCGAGATGGTCCAGACCTGGGGCGATGCTACGTATCCTTTGGAGTATGTCTATGACGCTTACGGCCAACGAACTGAGTTGCACACATTTCGTGCTGGTCAGAATTGGGCTGCCGGTGCCTGGCCTGCGTCTCTCACCGGCGCGGCGGACGTGACGAAGTGGATCTATCAGAACTCGACAGGTGTCCTCACTCAGAAACAGGACGCGACTCTGAAAGGGGCAACCTACACCTACGACGAGTTGGGTCGGAACAAGACCCGCACCTGGGCGCGCTCGATCACGACGACATACGGCTACGATCAAAATACCGGTGAGCTGCGCAGTCTCAGCTACTCGGATAGCACGCCGGCGGTTGCATTTACGTACGACAGAGGTGGCCGGCAGATAAACATAACGGACGCGGCCGGCTCGCATGCGAGGACGTTCAATGCCTCGGGCGAGTTGCAGACAGACCAGATCACCGGGGGCGTTCTCGATAGCGTTGGCATAAGTGTTGGTTTCGATAGCTTCCAAAGACGAAATTCGCTGCAGACTTCTCAGGGTGCCAATACTCTGAGCAGTCAAACCTATACTTACGATTCCAACTCTCGGCTACAAACGGTTACGAGCGGAAGTCAGACGGCGACTTATGCTTACTATCCGACTTCAGGTCTTTTGAACAGCACCAGCTTCACCGGTGGTACGAGTATCGGCCGAGTCTACGACACTCTAGGCCGGATACAAACGATCACCAATACGCCGGCGGCCGATACGGCTCAGAGCTACGCCTATACCTATAACAACCTTAACCAACGCACTCGGGTAACGCGGCAAGATGGGTCCTACTGGTCATACATCTATAACGATCGCGGTGAACTGATTTCAGGTAAGAAGTATTGGTCCGATAACGCCATCGTCTGGGGAGCGCAGACGGAATACAATTTCGATAATATAGGTAACCGAAGCTCCGCCAGGAACGGTGGTAATCAAGTCGGCAGTCTTCGCCAGTCAAACTACACAGCCAACTCGTTAAATCAATACTCACAGCGAACCGTGCCGGGAGCCATTGACGTCACCGGTAGCGCGAATGCTGCGGCGACTGTCAGCGTTAACAATCAAAGCACGGCGCGCAAGGCGGATTACTTCTACAAAGAGCTTACGGTAGACAACAGTGCCGCCCCCGCTTATCCGCAAATCAATATCGTCGGCGCCAGGAACAATTTCGGGAGCGGTGGCGAGGATGCAGTGACACAAAAAGGTGGTCGTCTATTCGTGCCGCAGGCGAGTGAGGCCTTTGCATACGATGACGACGGCAACCTCAGCTCCGACGGTCGTTGGAACTACACGTGGGATGCCGAGAACCGGCTCAACAGCATGGAAGCAATTCCCACCGTGCCAACAGAGGCAAAGCTCAGGTTGGAGTTTGCCTACGACTATATGGCACGGAGAATCCAGAAGAAGGTTTACATCTGGAATGTCGGCGCTGGCAGTTATCAACTGCAGACGACCACAAAGTTCCTGTATGACGGATGGAACCTCATTGCTGAATTGGATGGGAATAATGTGCTGGTCCGGACCTACACGTGGGGCCAGGATCTCAGCATGACCCTTGGTGACTCCGGGGGCGTCGGCGGACTACTGGCAGTTAATGAAGCGGCCGTTAATTATTTTGCCGGCTATGACGGTATCGGCAACATTACCTTACTTACTAATGCCGGCAATGGAGGCATTGCTGCGGCTTACGAATACGATCCTTTCGGAAACGTTTTGAAGAGCGTTGGTGCTTTCGCATCACATAATTCGTTTCGATTTAGCACTAAGTATGCTGATGCCGAAAGTGGTCTCCTCTATTACGGGTCGCGATATGCAAATCCGCAGACGGGTCAGTGGTTAAGCCGGGATCCTTTAGGAGAACGAAGTGGGCCTAATCTCCATCTTTTTCTCGATAACAATCCGGCTTCGCTCATAGATCCGAATGGTTTGCAAATTAACCCAGAAGAGGGCGTCCTGGGAAGAATTGGCGAAGCGCTCAAGTTCAAGCACTTTGTTACCTCAAGCCCGAACTGGGATTATGCCAGCGGTGTGATGGACCATACGGTTCACACGATCAATCTTCGCATCTGCAGGATGGCGCGCGGAACCGCCCTGGACAAGATTTATGGCGATCTAAAGAAGTTTGAACACTTCTCGCCCAACATCGCCACCGTTTCGGTCAATGGCGATCATGGCCACTTCGCGCTTAGATGGACTCAGCCCATTTCAAAGATTGGGTCTGCTATGCCGTTAGTGGGCAATTCACTTGACGTCCAGTTCGTTAATCAGGATTCTGCCCGGCTGCTAATGGCTGTCACTCTCGGCGACCACCCGCTTGTGGGAGTTAGGAAATGGTGGGTTAATGATCTGGGTGACAAACGCGACAATGCTGTACACGTGCAGATCGTAACGGAAGCATATGAACAAGTGAACGGCGTGCTTATCAACAAGATGGCGAGGGCGTGGGACGGGAGATCGAAACAAAACGCGATGTGGAAGCAATATCTTGACAACGTCGCTGAATGGTGGCAGAAGAACAATGGCGCAACGATCGAAGACAAACCTACTCAAACAATAGAATCGACGGGTTTGTCCTATAATCCGTTTCGGCGCGACCTGCCCCAAAGTTTGCAGAACTCACAATATTATTACGACTATAACCCGTTTTAAGGACATATCGGTGATGCAAGTATGTGCAATCATTGGGCGGGTGCTGCTTTGCCTGATATTAGGGGCTTGTAACAGCCACCAGGAACAAGTTGAATTGAATATCAAGCAGCTAAAGCAAGCAGAAGATGCACTCATGCGTAACCCAAAGGATGCGCAAGCGCTTTCTTTGATAATCGGTCAACTTCACGATGAGAAGGGTGTCAACCGGGTAAACGCTGCGGCTGTGTTGGGAAATGTCGGACAAAAGACGGGAGCCATAATTAAGGACACTGCGGTTCCAGCGCTGGCTGAATTGCTGGACAAGGGCGATGCGTTCGATAAGAGGGCCGCCGCCGAGGCCTTGTTCCATTTCGGCAGTAACGCTCGCGAGGCAGTGCCGATTCTGCAAAAGAATTTATTCCCCAGCGATCGAGACACAGCCTGGTTTTCAGCGAGGGCGCTCGGTGAAATTGGCGAAGCCGCAGGCCCGGCAGTACCCGATCTAATGAGAGCTCTCCGCGAGAATATTAATGAGTGTGAGGGCTATTTCTCTAATTCTTGCGGCTCCTTCATTCCGGCGATCGCCAAGATCGGCTCACCAGCTCGATCTGCCGAACCGGAACTTGAGAACTTCCTGAAACATCGCGACCCGTACGTAAGAATGCGAATCGCCGTCGCGCTAATCGGCGTCGAGCCGGGTAGTCATTCGGGCTACGAAACTTTGGACAATCTGCTGAAGAGTCCCGACTCCCAGGTGCGCAGAAGGACGATCGATAGTGTTAGTGAAATCGGCAGTAGAGCCGCACCAATCAAGGGTCTAATCGAACGTTCTTTGAAAGATCCTGATGAGGAAGTGAGAGAAGCCGCTAGCGCCGAATTGAAACTACTAAATAACTGGGGCTAATCGCTTAACCATTATCCGTTTTACGTCATACAAGGCTGTCCGCTCCCGCTTCCGTACATTTCAAACTCATCGCTTCCCACCTCTTGGCCGGCGAATCAATCTTGGGTTGAGGTTGTTGTGATGACCTCAAACACAATTTTCGCACCTCAATTTCCACTCATGAAGCTCTGTAAACTCCTTTTCGATTCTTTTTGCGTGCGAGGTCTTATCAGATACGACGTAGTCCAGCCATCGCGGGCCAAATGTTGAGAAGTCGAAGTTCTTGGTGTAGATTGTGTCACTCATTAATCGTACATCCTGAGCGCCCAGAATCTTTCCAGTTCATTCAAGGAGATCAAACATGATCGCCCGAAGACTCAAATGGATCGTGAGGAGAGCCTGCCTGCTTCAATCGTAAGAAGGCACTCCCCCCACGAAAATGGGAGACCGCTCAAAAAAGTCTTTGCTTCAGCCTGAAGTAGCTAAATGCGCTTGTTGTCTCGGCGAGGATCCTCATGAATAACCAAAAGAATGCTCGTGAAAGCTACCAATTCGGTTTTCGCATTCCGTTCTTGCCGGATTTTCTTCTCGACCACACACTGCTTGAAAAAGAACCGCATGAACGCATTGCCGAACACTGTCGTCGCTGGACACAATTTATTGCGGGGTTATGGCGCGAGGAAGATATAACCTTCGCCTTGGTTTTTGAGTGGAATCCCCAGCCACAATCTGCACGCAGCTCCGACGCTGATTCAATTGAAATTGCCCTGGTCGGGTGTGCAGAGAAGGGGCGAATTGCTGATGAAATTATCGATACACTGGCTTGCGCCTTGCGAGCTTTCGGATTCGCGCCCAAACGACTTTCGGATCAGGAAGTAGCTCAGCTCAAACCGTTGCGAGATGGTGAGGTGTTTGAAGTCAGGCAGCGCGATACGCGCGTCCAGGTTGACGTTGACTACATTCGACGCCATTACTCAAACGAGTTAGAAGCCGACACGCTCAACCAACTCGAGCATGGGGTGTATGCCGTGCTGCCCTGGTGGGGGGCGGGAGGGACGCTCCTATTTCCTTTTCATTCACTCGCTGCTCAAGAGAACCCCGTCTCAATCTGGATACTGTTGCGACCGGTGTCAATCAACGCAATTACAAACGAGCGGGAATGGCTCTTGAGGTGGGCACGGCTATTAGCCAAATGGTCGGAGGACAGCGGATCAATAGGGAATTCAACGTCAGAAACAAGAACCGAATCAACCACGAGCGGATACTCTGACGCTAAAACCGAAGGATCGAATAAGACTATATCGGATGCCGTCATGGACGGGAAAACGAGACCCAAGTTTCTCTTGTCAGGTGACGTCAATAGTGGAACGAATCACAGTGAAGCTGAAACCCAGGTCGAGTCAAGGACAATCGGCTCCAGTAATTCCAAGACCACCGGGACATCGGTTTCTAATACAGAAGGTACTCCATCCTTTTCGGCAAAAGATCCACAGGCAAAGTGGTTCGCTGAAGAGATAAACGCTTTTCTGCGAAAGCTGAATAACCCTTTTTATGTCACGGTATACTGCTTCTCTGAAGATATATCGGCAGCTCGTACGGTCGCAAACTCGATCACCAGTGCGATCAATGAAGAGATATCGTTTGACGCGCCACAATATGACGGTTCACCGCGTCGCTCCTGCGCTGAGTTTGTAAGACTGGATCAGGAACACAAGCGAGCCGCCGTGGAAACGTGTAAAAGGCTGATCTTCGATCCAGATAAGATTCAAACCTCCGCCAATTTAAGGGCTGGGGAGGCCAAGAACTTAAACTATATCGCTGATGCGCGCGCGGCTTCGACGGTCTTTCGCTTTCCAGTCAACACCCGCGGTGGCATCCCCGGCATTCAAGTCAAGCAGCAAGCGCCCGACTTTCATCCGGGGGCGATTTATTCGACTCTGCCCAATCAACACATCTCGCTCGGGAAGTTAGACCACTCGGGGATCCTGTCGCTTCCGGTGGAAGCCTTCAGGAAACACGCATTGATTACAGGCTTCACTGGAAGCGGTAAAACCGTTACGGTTTTAAATCTGCTTCACCAGTTTTGGATTGATTGCGGCGTTCCCTTTCTGGTCATCGAATCGGCGAAACAGGAATATCGGGGCTTGCTCAATGTCGAAGGGTTCGACGGTACGGATAACTTTCGGGTTTATACGCTCGGGAACGAAGTTTGTGCGCCCTTTCGCTTCAACCCGTTCGAGCTTCTTCCCGGCGTGCGCGTTGAGGCGCACATCAACAAACTACAAACCTGCTTTGAGGGAGCGCTGCCGCCAATAGGTCCGCTCGCGTCGCTCATTTACGAATCGCTGCTCAAGATTTACAGCCAAAAGGGTTGGCTGTTAACTGACCATTGCCCGCGAAACGGTGAGAAGGTCTGGCGTTCTTTCCCAACAATGAGCGACTTCGCTGCATGCGTCGAAGAACTGATTAAGGACCGCGGATACGAAGGTGAAGTGCGCAGCAATGTAACCGCCGCGATCGCGGGTCGCATCAAGCCACTGATACTGGGCAGCAAAGGGAAGATGTTCGATGTACAGCACTCGAATCCGGCGGCTGACGAACTCTTCACAATCCCGACCGTCCTGGAGTTGAATGACCTCAATCAAGATGACAAAGCGCTGGTCGTCATGTTTCTGCTGACTTTGCTCCGTGAGTATCGTGAGGTTGCGCCAGCCTCGAACGGAAAACTAAAACACGTTACGGTCGTCGAAGAAGCACACAACGTTCTCGAGAATGTAAAGTCATCAGGCGCGGCCGAAGGAGCTTCAGCGGACACGCGCTATAAAGCGGTACAGGCATTCTGCAACATGCTGGCAGAGATCCGCGCGCTCGGTGAGGGCTTGATTATCGCCGATCAGAGCCCGGAGAAACTGGCGCCCGACGCGATGCGCAATACGAATGTGCAGATCGCCCATCAGCTGCGCGACAGCAACGATCGCGAGGCTATCGCCAAGGCCATGACTATGGATGAAGAGCAGAGGGATTTCTTAGGCAAACTGGAAGCGGGGCACGCTGCGGTGTTCGTCACCGGACTACAGAAGGCGACCTTCATCAAAGTGCCGGAATATTATCCGAGCGAGAAGGTTAATGAGACCTTCAGGCGTGACGAAAGTAATCTGGCACGTAAAGCGAGGCTCCAAAAAAGCTTTCGCGGCTACGGCTTTGGCGCAGTCGGAGACGAACGGATGAAGTCGTACATGAACGATCTGACCCAGAGCTACCGACAGTTGAACGTGCCCTTCGAGGAATGCAGGTATTGTCATGCTCAGGGGTGCCATCGCGATTCAATGTTCGTTCTGGCGCAGGATGAGAAACTGAAAACACATTTCATGAATGCTTACTCTTACTCAAGCCGCGAATACCTCGATGGGTCGGAAAAAAAGCTTCAACAGTATTGGAAAAAGATGGCAACAATTGCGAATAGAGCCGCTGAACAAACGGGCCACTCTCACGATGTCGATGCCGCATGGTGCTTTTACCTTCATGCCTGGCACAACGAAGCTGCTAAATCCAAAAATACAGTGAAGCCTTTGACCTCAAGCGCTCGGAAAGAGTTAGAGAAAGCTGTCTCATACATCGCGAAAAAGCGGAGGTAGTTTATGTCAAACGTCGAAAATCAACGTGTCGAGGTCCCTGAAATTCAGGAGACCAAACTCACCGAGCAGGGCAGCGATATGAACGACCGGGTGGACGCCACCTGCCAGGAGACAAGCGATGATTGGGATGGGGAGATCGAGGATCTGCCGGACGAGCCATTCAATCCTGCGGGAAACGAGGCGACCATCTCCTACGCGCACGAGAACGTCTCTCGCACCGAGCTTGCTAATGCGCCTGACGTGAGATCGGACTTCAACAACGCCGCGCAAGTGCCCGAAGCTTCCGTAAGGGAGACTGAGAAGACGGACAATAGCGAACACGACTTGAATCCACCGCCCTCGCCAGATTTTTGACTGGACAACAAGCGCGAGATCAGGGGAACCGAGAGTCCCGAGCCGGAAGAGTCTGTCGATACCGAGAAGACGTCGAAAGTCGAGCCGGTTAATGGCAGGATGCCGCGCAACTACGAATTTGCCGGACAGACTTACCCACTCGAGAAACTCAAGCCCGAACTGCAGGAAAAGTATCCCGAGAGTGTCAAGTTCAATGAGCAAGGCTTTCCGGATTTCTCACCGTACGCTTCAGCGGAAATCGAAATTCAATACACTGGAGACAGGAGCGACGACTTTGATCTTGCAAACCAAGCTGCCGGGTTCGACATTACGCCCGAAGGATGCTCATGGCATCATCACGAAAATGCGAGGACGCTGCAATTAGTCCCAACCGATTTACACAAAGCGATCGCCCACACGGGTGGGTGCGCGACGTCCGGCCTGGATTACAACGGTGATTGAAAAACATGACTGAAATATTGGACGCAAATGAAAAACTGGATGAGTCAACCGTCGCCGAACTAGAAAACTCATTAGGGATCGAATTACCGCAGTCTTACCGGAGGTTCCTGATGGAGTATAACGGGGGCCGGCCAGCCGCTCGACGTTTTAAGTTCAAAGGCAGGACGAAGGGCTCGTCCGTCGACAGGTTTCTGGGGGTTCACAACCGAGAATATAACAACCTGTTGGAATACCTGGAAACTTATCGCGAAAGAATCCCGCGAAACCTGTTCCCCATCGCGCATGACCCGGGTGACAACTTGATTTGCATTTCGGTAGAAGGGGCAGACAAAGGCAGCATCTATTTTTGGGATCACGACCGGGAAAGCGATCCTCCGGACTACTCTAATGTGATTTTGATCGCGGACAGCTTCGACGAGTTCATGACGGGGCTGCATGAAAAGACCCTCTCGAAAACCTGAGACCCGGCAGCGAACGATCGATGTAGTTCTCAACAACTCATCAGCCCGTGCCCTTCGTTGGAAGCCTGGTCGGACTCGACGGGACGGAACCGCTCATGAAAGTGTCGGTCAAGGAGAATTCATCCTTTGCGGAGAAGGCCCCTGCCGCAAAAGCAATAGTCCCACCCAAGAGCAAGAGGATGCTAACGGCCCACATTACGGCAATGGCTTTGCCATAGATGGTTTCGCCGGGAGGTGTCACCTTGACAGGGTAGCCCAGAGCAGCGGACGTCTTGGCTTGAGAAATGGGTTTGGGCGTGCCAGTTTCAAAGTCCACGATGCCGCGCAGTAACCAGCCAAACGGATTTAGAATCCTGTCGGGGACGAAGGGCGCGCTGCTCGAGTCAGGCAGTCTTCCCAATGGGCTGCAATAAAAGTATGAGACGTTTTTGAAATCACTCTCGATTCCGCGGAGCAGGTTACCTTCACCGTTTTGATCCAACCACGCCCGGACCGCGTTAGAGTCGGCCGCCTGCCCGTCGCCTCTTTCCGGCAGTGGCTGGTGGGCGGCGATCTGTTGAATCTCGTCTGAGATGCCGAGGGCGTCCGTCTTGGTGAGGACGACCGCCAGGCGTTTCGCGGACCGGCTGCCCAATCCCTTTTTCAGCTGTAGGATTTGGAGCAGGTTCGCATACGCATCTTGTGGGGCCAGTTCGCTCGGTCTGATCTCAGACTTCGTGCTCAACTCCTTCTGCAGGCGATGCTGAACCTTTGGGAGGGAGAACGGGTCGATCAGAAAAATGATCCCGTTGACGTAGTAGAAATATTCCTGGGTCCGCATCTCGTCGGTTTGGCGGAACAGTTCGCCGGCTGGGTCGTAGGCGTAGAGCAGGCAGTCGCCGCCGCCGGAGTTGAGGTTGACCAGAAACGCGTCCGGCGACTTGAGCCTGGTGGACATGAGAGTGTTGCCACTGTCGAAATAACGCTTCCACTCGACGTAGTCTTTTTCATACTTCGCGTCGGGAAAGGCCAGGCTCAGCCTATTGTCGTCCGCCCGGCGGTGAATTTCTATCATCGCCGCTGCGAGCATATGACTCTTACCCGACGATCGCCCGCCGATGATCGGGATGTGGATGTTCCTGGTGACACCCATGCTGGAGTTGAGCAAATGGTTGCAGCTTGGGCAATAACTGGTTAGTTCGTTGCGCCCGAAGAGGAACAGAGTAGGAAGCCACGCCCCGCACTTGCACTGGCGTTTGAAAACTCCGTAACTGCCCGGCAGCAGGTTGTCATGCCTCGCGCCGCACATCTTGTTTGGGCAGATGTAATACGGTAGCGAAATGTCTCCGTGACACTCGCCGTTTGGACACTTAAGCGAGATGCGGCGCTTGAGCATCACCAGGAGCTCGACCCCTCTCAGTGTATAGGCCGCCGCGACCGCCAGCGCCGCAGTGGCTAACACTATCGTCAGATGGACCAGCCCGAAAACCAGATAAGCCAACACGCCTGCGAGCGTGCCGGCCACAACTATGGCTATGTAGCAGAGCGCCAGCGGCCAGGTGAACCAGAGGATCCCATTCCATTGAAAAAGCTTTAATCCTAGATCTTTAACCCACTCGAGCAGGCCTAAATTTCTCACGCCGCTTTTAGTCAGGACCTCCCAATAGTCGTAAAACGCCTTGCGGAAAAAATATTGTTTGAAGGCAGGCTCGGCTCCGGCGGGGCTGTCAGTCCAACCCTTGCCAACAATCAATTCGTCATACATCACTTTCACGTAATTGAAGAGGACCGCACCGATAAAGACGACACAACCGATCGGGAATAAAATCCTGATGGCGAGCTGAAACAAAAGGACGATAATGACGATGTAAATGCATAGTGCTATTAGGATAGCAATGAGGTAGACAATAGCCATGTGGATTCTCCCTGGGCATAATCAGCGTTTCCCTTTCAGGAACAGGCCGGTGAGTGATGACTGATCCATGCCTTCCACCAACACATGAGCGATATTTTCGAATGTGGCGGTAAGTTCCGTACTGCCTGACAGGAGGATGGATTGGTCTGAAGTGGCAATGTGCCGAAGGAACTTCTCGTCGGCGTCTCCGAAGCCGATCGCGATGATTTCGACTCCGGCCTGGTGGCAAATTTTGGCTCTTTCGACGGCGTGCTCCTGACGTGACCAGACGCCGTCGGTCAGCGCCACCAGAAACCGAGGACCTTTCACATTGCCGAGTTGTTCAAAAGTAAGATCAAAAGGCTGGCCCGAATTGGCGCCACCAACGAGTCCGATCTTCAAAGAATCAATCGCACGCAATATCTCTTTGGCGTTCTGCGAGGCGGAAACCATGAGCTGCACTTGATCGGCGAACGCGATTAAGCCAATGGAAGTGTTTGCCAGGTCTGAGTTTTGCACGAAGCCGACCATCGCTTCCTGCGCGTTTGTGAGCGGGCTGCCGCTCATGCTGCCCGACAGGTCGATGGCCAAATAGATCGTCTTGTGTGGTGGAACGAGCATGCGCGGCGACTGGAAGACCCAGGACATGTCTTCGGGCAGGGGTGCTTCGGCGACGGGCAACGGAGCATGGCTCTTCTTGTGAACGGCAGAGACGCGGACAATCCCACTCCGATCGTATTCGTAGCTGATGTCGAGCACGGACTTCCCGGACGTCTCGAACGGGATTTGACTGATGACATACTTCCCAACGAACGAGCAGTTGTCCAAGTCCTCGCCCTCGCCTTGAGTCACATAGACCGTGATTCGGTTGTCGCCGTGCCCCCGGGTCGTAGCCTGGTAAGGCCTGACTTCGCTCGAAGGGATCGGTTTGTTCCTCGGGATGATCACGCTGTTGATGAACCTATTGCCGTCGGCGCTGACTGCGACCATCCCCAGGCTGTGACTCGTTGCGCTATGAATCCGGCTGCCGGAGAGGAAGAATTGTTTTTTGGCCGGGTCGTACTCAGCCCCTTGTATCGCTGCCCCCACTGCTACACACTCGTCGGGGTTGATTGAGGTGTTAGGCGCTTTCCCGGTCAATTTGCGGATGAGCTCTGCGCACGCGGGCATGCGCGTCGAACCACCCACCATTAGCACGCTGCTGATCTGGTCGAAGGTTAAGCTGGTTTCATCGATGACTTGTTGAATCAACATCTCTGTCTGCGCCAGCAGTTCAGAAGTCCTCGACTCGAAAACCTCGCGGGTGACTTCGATGCGCTCCATGACGCCGCGGCAGTTGATCGTGACCGCCGTGCTACTTCTGCTCGATAGAACTTTCTTGGCTTCCTCGGCTCTGATCAGCAAGTCCTGAAAAGAGAACGGCTCGTCGAGGGGATCGAAGCCGTGCCGTTTCTCGAACTGCTCGCTCAGGTACTTCAGGATGGCATCGTCCCAGTCCTTACCGCCGAGGTGATGGTTGCCGTCAGTTCCAATCACCTTGATCGCTCCGCTGTTTATCCTGACAAGCGAAATGTCGAAGGTGCCCCCGCCCAGGTCGTAGACCAAAACGGTCTCGTCTTTGTCCAGGTGGCTGAAGCCGTAAGCGACCGCCGCTGCCGTTGGCTCGTCGATCATTTGGAGAACTTCCAGTCCCGCTTGTTCGCCGGCCTGACGCGTTGCCACGCGGGGCTTGTCGTCGAAGTAGGCTGGGACGGTGATCACGGCTTGCCGGACTTCTTTTTGGAGAAAGGCTTCCGCGTCAGCTTTGAGCTTCTTCAGCACCTCGGCTGATAGATCGGTTGGGGTGTAGTCGCGCCCCCGGTAGTTATAGACCGCAGCAGTTCCCATGTCGCGCTTGAAAAACTGAGCAGTGTGCTCCTTTTCGATTGCGATCTCTTGCTTTGCCGTTTCGCCGACGACGGCACTCCCGTCCGGCTGAATCTGCACTACCGACGGCGTGATGTTTCGGCCTTCCCCGTTGGGGATGATCTCTGCCTTGTCGTACGCGGGGTTGATGTAGGCCACGGCACAATTCGTCGTGCCGAGATCGATACCGATGATCGTACTATTTTTCATTTACCTGATTACCTGAATCCGGCGCACCCTCATCGAAATGCTGGTTAGCCGCGCCCTAAAATGTTGTCGAAGAAGCGTCCCACCGTGCTTTTCTGCTTTAGTTCGATTTGCTTTCTCGTCCGCGCCCACACCCTGAACGTATCGCGGTCCAAAGCGGCCCCCAGCTTTTCGACGTCTTTCCGCGACTGGTTTTTCAAGATCAAGTCCATCCAGTTCCAAAGGTGAGGCTCCATGCCTCTTTGGTATCTCGTTGCCAACGCCCAAACCTTGACCAGGCGGGCGAGTTCCTGATGACTCTTCCTGGCACGCGAAAGCTTGTAGACTTCATCCTGATAGGCTTCGCGGAAGCTGCTCTCCTGCAAGTAGCCTGGCAGCGCCTGAGCGTGAAACTGAAGGTCTTTAACGGTTATGAATTTCCGTCCTAAAAACTTGAATAAGCGCTGAGAAATCTGTGGCAGTTGCGATCCGTTCGCGGTCAGCCATTGCAGATATGAAATAGATTCCGCTTCGCCAATCCTGTCGGGCGCGCGCTGGAATTCGCTCATCATCGCATACGCCGTGATTCTCACTTTTGCCCTGTCGTCCAGCGTGGAATAGAGGGCACGAGAATTTAGCTTGTCGATCAATTCAATCTGTTGGGTGGTGAAAACCTCATCGTTGAAATTCAGCGCGCCGGCCAATTGGCCGGGAATATCGCTTCTGACGACGTAGTCGTAAAGTGGCGGAGATAAGAGTTGGCATGCCTCACCAAACGTCGGGCCGTGGTCGAACCAGATCGAGTTGAACGCGGTCTGCACGATCTCCTCAGTAAGGGCAGTCTTGAAGGATGTCTGGATGACCGCCAGTTGTGCGTTCAGCGCCCCAACGCGTTCGGACGAATCGAGTTTGGCCTTTAGACCGTTGAGACGCAGATACAGCGGCAGATTCTGAGTCCTCACTACATAGTCCGAAAGAACTCGATAGCAGTCAGCGTCGGAGATTAAAGTGGGGAACGACGCGAAGAGCGGTAGATCGTCGACGTGCTCGACCAGAAACGACGCAATGCCCTCGAGTAAGCACTTCCCGCCGGCCTTTCTAACAATATCTCGGATGCTTTGTTGAAGCGGCGCGTTTGTGAGCCAGGCCCCTGCGACGTTCTTCCCGAGCCACAGCAGAATGTCGTTCTCCTCTTCGCTGAACCCCAAACGATCGCCGATCCGTAGCAGAGCCGCGAACCGCGTCGGTCGGTCGGCGTCCTTCAAGTGCCGCAACCATTCTTTGAAAACGGCCTCGGCGCCATCACTCCGGAAGACATGGACGGGCAGTTGATCGGCCGTTGCATTTAGCAGAGCCAGGTCAAGATTGGGGCCCGCCTCGGTAATCAGCCAGCGGACGTAAAGATCCTTCACCTGGCGGATGGACGGCGTGTCGATGCCGGAACCGAGCGCCGCGATATAAAAGTCTGTCGCCCCGCGCAGGATCTCCGCCTCGATCACTTTCTTTCCGAGAATTGCGCTGAACAGGTTCGTGAAGTCTTTGTCGGCAAGTGTTTGCAAGTGCGGGGAAGACCAGGCGAGGACTCTTACATCGTTCACGTCAGCCAGCTGCTGGTTCTCGAAATAACAGTAGGTTGACAAGGCATCTTCCAACTCTTCGACCGGCAGCTCCGGAGCTGCTTGCTCCACGAAGACCGGGAATCCAGTAATCAGTTCTCCGTACGGAGCTTGATACAAGGACGCGGCCTTCAGGGCAAAGCCGTCAGGATCGATCGCGGTGAAGCGTCTTCCCTTGATGTCAAAGACGGAGAATAGGTGCTCGATCTCGTGGGGCGCGAAGTTGAAGTTCGAATCTTCAGTGGTGCCGGTGATGAGTGCGTCGGAGTCGTAAGGGTTCTGGACGTAGGTACTGAACGTCAACCTCAAGACGAGGTGGTAGGGCAGGGCGTAGGAGGCGACGGCAATCCACAGAGCAACATTCTCATTATCGTCGACCAGGATGATTCGCTTGTTTGTCTTCAGCGCTGAGACTACGGCGCTCAGGTAGCGTGGCAGAATTTCGCGGCGCGCGGGGTCTCTCAAAAATTCCTGCACCCTGGCAAAGCTGATCGTTTCGCCGAAGGGAATTTTTTTGAGCACCGGCAGGGCCGTCGAATCGTGCTCGGTCGTCACCCAGATCTGCGACAGCCAGGTCTCAATCGGGAGGAGTTGATCCTCGTGGAAAAAGTCAGAGTAAGGGTCGTCGGAGATCAGCGAGTGGGCGAAGAAATTGCCGTACCGACCATCTGCCATCAGGCCGATATATTTTGCCTGTCCCAGGACCACTTCGTCGTTAAGGGTGTGGAAGAAAAGAGAAACCGGCAACTGTTCCAGCTCTTCCGGCGTGGGTCGGAGGGGGGCGGACCGCGGCGGAGCGTACGAGCCCAGTCTTTCGATTCTTTGCAAGGTCGCGGGCTCGACGTCGGGGCTGGCAGCGTTGAACTGAAATCCCGCGCCGGTGCTCAGGCCCTTCTCGCAGGAGGTGTAATAGGCCTGTCGAAAACTCATCGCTGTCTGCTCCTTTTGCCCGGGATGATCCCCTGCCGATGCAAAATCCACAGGATTGGGTCAACGACGCGGAACGGCGCAGGTCCCATCTCCAGGCGACCACTCGCGTCGGGTGAGGCCCCCAGGGCGGAGATGCCGAAATAGCTGTAGTTGCGGAAGTGTTTTTCACACGCGCGATCCAGGTTGCCGTCTTCCCATTTCTGGAGATGCGCTTTGATGTTTTCGCTGACGATCTCGGCGTCGCTCACGTCGAAGTAACCGTCGTGGTTCGACGCCTCTTTGAGAGGTGAGCCCGGGTCGAAGAAGCGCAGAATCTCGTCCACCTTTGAGAAGGTGACGGCGAGGGGGATATCGATTTTCGTCCGGCGGCCACTCAAACCCTTGAACCTCTGTATCAACTCGATAGTCTTTCCAACGATGTCGATCGGCTCTGTGAATTTCGGCGGCAGCGTGACGGAATCCTTCAAACGGTCCCTGACCTGGGACATCTGCAGGGGGTCGAGCAGGAGAACGATGCCGTCGGAGTTGGCGATGTACTTCGCCTCGGTCGACATCACGTCGATACTGTCGAGATCTTCGCCCGCGGTATCGAAGAAGGCCATGATGCTTACATGTTTGCGCTTGCCTCTGCGGCCGAACCGCGTCGCGCCGCGGGTGACGTCGAATTTGTAGACGAGTGGTTTGTTGGTTTTGGTCCGCGCCGAGACGGTTGCGGGGATGACGAAGTTATCGTCGTAAATGAATTTCTTGAAATGCTCTCTATATCTCTTCGGGGTGTCCTCACCTTGCCAATCTTTATCCCAGGCGAAGATTGACGAATCAAATTTCGCCCCGATGTTATCGCTGAACAGTTCGTGGATGAGCACGGCGATATAGTTGCTCTTCCCGGAGTGTTTGGCGCCGATCAGCGCGATGGTCTTCGTCTTGACCTCGGCGAATCCGGTCGGCAGGTCGTGATGGCAGAAGGGGCACACCTCCCAGGTCCGCTCGCCGCAGACACAGCGCAATGCCTTTCCAGACGCGCCGGTGATGCGCCATCGCAAAGTCCGCCACATCCTGGAGTCGGGTTTGAAGATGCGGCCGCGTATTGGTGGTCCACTCAGCTTCTCGTACCTTGCCAACTTTTCGTCCGGTTCGAAGGCGCAGTGGGCGGGGTTAGTGCCCAGACAGCGGAACTCGATCTGGGAGAGGGAAAACTGCTCAAAGCAGTAAGGGCAGGTCAGTTTGCTCATCACTCACTTCACCTTCAACTGTTTAGGCGGTGGGTCGGACAGCTTATACGTGTCGTAGGCGTCGGGCACGGCGAAGAATAAACGCAGGAAGAACGGCCGCTTCAACCCAGGGACCTTAAACTCGTATTCGAAAGGCAACGGCGGATTAAGCGCCGCGTTTTGAATGCGCGCGACTAGGCGGCCGTCGTCGAGTTCGAGTGGCTGCGTCTCGCCGGGCTTGGCTATGACCAGCAGTTCGGGGAGATCCGCCACCGGATCTTCGCCGGTAAGCGAGACTACGAAGCTTTTTCGTAACCAGCCTTTCGCCTTAACTGAATAATTTATTTTGACGGTCGGCCGCGTGCGAATTTCGACGCTGCAACCCTTGTTAAGACCGGCACTGTGAATTAATGTCCCGTCACGCTCGGTGACGGTAAAGACCGTGAACTTGTAAGGCTCGTTCGTCGGCGCCGGAACCCTGAAACCGCCGGTTGCGTCATACTCGTATTTGGTGACTGTTTGTTTGTTAGCCTGTCGGTCGTTTGCGTCAAGCGGGTAGTGGTCGTGTCGCCAGGCAACGGTGGCGGCCCTGAAACTACCCGACCATTTCCAGCGCAACAACAGATAGGAGCCGAAGTCTTCGACCCTCAGGCCGGACACTTCTTCGGCAGCGATAAACTGCTTCGTCTGGCCCACGACCACGACTTCACCGGCTACGGTGAAGGGCGTGTAGTAGACCTGGCCGTTGGCCGGCGGTGAATCGATCGCTGAACCATCGCTCTTGGACTGGATGGGAGTTCCGATCTTTGCCAGCTTAGCTTGGGAGATCAACGCCCCACACTCCCACTCCGGCTTTTGCGCGAGGCGGTAAATACTCACCCTCCCCAACGATGGAGGGGCCCAACGGAAACTAAGCTCCCCGTTTTCTGAGACTATGTCGAAGCGTTCAATCGCCGGTGGAGGCACCATGGGCGTTGCCCCAGCGAACTTGCCGTGGGTAGACAAAATTTCGCCGCTAGGATTCTTGTATTCGACGAAGACTCGGTATGTGTATGTCTCCCCATTTTTCAGGCCGTCGTCAGTGAAGGTGTGGGGGCTGGTTAGCGGAACCTCTCTGCCCGTGCCTTCCCGGAGCGACGACTCATTTCCGCAAAGGGCCCGCACCTTGCCCTCGGCGACGTCGAATTTCCAACTTCCGTGGACGCAGGCGTCTCCGACCTCAAGGGCAAAGTCCTCGATCTCTTTGATCGCCAGGACGCCTTCCGAAACGACCAAGGATGAGTACGCCCCACCGCGTTCGGTGCAGACGCCATACCAAACAAAACTTGCCGGCCGTACTTTCTCGTCGCAGAAGGTGTTGGCTGTCGTCCTGGAAACCAACTCGCCATCGGAGGGGACGGCAGGGGGCCGATTTTCGCAGCGGATCAGCGCGTATTCGAGATTGCCCACCGAAGGGCTTTCGTTCCACTTGATAACCACACCGCCCTCGTAAGGGGTCGCTGTTACGCCGCTCACAGGCTCGGGTGGATATTTTTTCAGGCGCTTCTGGGCATCTTCAAAATCGACGGCGATATTCAGAATGTCCTGGTAAATCCGAATCGCCTCGTCCAGTTTTTTCTGGTCCTCATATCGGCGCCCCTCTACAAAGAGAGTCTCTACCTTCTGGAATTGTAGCTCGAGCTCGCGCTGTAGTTCGTCGGGCGTCCTTCCATCCCAGCCTTTGTAATGTCGGCTGAGGCCGAAAAGCATCCTTAAGCTATCGCGCGCGGCGAGAAGTCGTTTCTGCTGGAAAGCCTCATCATAATCCTTGCGGTATGCGTCAGCCTGTTTAATGAGCAACTCGATCCGGTTGAGCATGGCCGCCACTTCGTCGGCGCGCCCCCAAATACGTTCGGCCTCTCGGGCCATACGCAGGGCCTCTTCCAACTTCTTCTCTTCAAGCGCGAAGTGAGACTTTCTAATCAGCAGATTCACCCGATAGCGATCCGCAGTGACAAGGCCACAGTTCCCGCAGGCGGTGCTGCTCAGGGCGAGTCTGGTCGTACACTTTGGACAGACCGTCCATAGGTCTTCACCGCACGAGGTGCATTTATTGTTTTGTTTGGCGACGTTGGCATAGCATTTGGCGCAAATGACCGTGTCTTTCCGATCGGACAGTTCGACCACCGCCCCCTTCTCATATGCCAACCACAAGATCGCTTCCGACGCCTGCTCCTTACTCAACCCCACCTTAATGCCATGATCCACCAGGGCCTCAAATCCCTCACGCGAGATCCTCTTGTCGACCGAAGCCCATTCGACCTGTGCTCCTAGTTCGTTATCGATTACGTCCCAGACCAGAGCTTTTTCGTACTTCTCCAAACCGCCCTCTGCCAGTAATGTATTCTTGACGATCCCGAGTAGGGCATTGGCCGACATTTTCCTGTTATCATTTTTCCTTTTGGCCCATTCAGCGCATAGATCTTTGTGTTTCGACTGCAACTCTGTCCTGGAGATTCCACGCCTAACCTCGAGGAAATCATAGAGGTTTGTCTTATGAAGAACGTCGAGGTTGCTGCGAATTTTGTCCCGCGTCGCGGGGTCTAAGCCCTGCTCGGGCGCCTTCATGACCTTTTCCTGAATCGGCACGTTGACCCGGGAAAGGATTTCCTGTTCCGTCAACCCAACGGCCTTGAATTTATTAACCAGGGCGTCCTTCTCCTGGGGACTCAGGTAGCCTTTGGCGGAGAGCACCTTGACAGCCTTGTCCAGACTGTCGAATCGCTTCTCTTGTCTCTTCTTCCGCTCGCTTCTGGCGATCTCGCGCAGAGCATCTCGTGCCGCGTTGTCGACAAGTTGCTGGACGTTCTTTTCATGTTCGTCGCGCAATACTCGCAGCAGTTTTCCGAATTTCGGGTGTTCGATGTTCTGATTCCAGAAAGCAAAGACGGCCTTGGTGGCTTGCTGAACGACGCTCGGATCGGAGGTGTCGAGCGGCAGGGAATACCTTTCAAAGATATCGGGCAACACCGCTCCCCGAGTCGTTTTATATTCGTCAAATGCGGGGACCAAAACCTCTTTTTGATATTTGTCAGGATTGAACGTCCACATCCCTTCACCTATCCCGCACGCTGAACCGCGCGCTATTGGAAATTGTGCGCGGGCGTGAGAAGCGCCCGCATTGAATATTGCCGGCCCTAAAGGCCTGAGACTGGCTTTCGATCTTACCTTCGCGAGAGGCGGGTCTAAGAAATGTTCTGCTTCATAATCAAACCGCGCTTCTCCTGAATTTCCTCACGGCTCATCACTCCGCCCTCAACCTTCACTTCAAACGTCAAGTCCTTATTGGACGAGGGCTCGAACCCTTTGACCTTGAGCGTTCCGTCTTCCTCGAGCCGAAAGGTGACGATAATCGGCGATGCTGCGGGGAGGTTCGGAGTAACGCCCACGAGGTTGCCGAAACCGATCTGTACGTTATCGTCGAGGTTCGCCGACTCGCTATCGCCTGCTTGCTCCATCACTCGCAAATCAACGCTCGACTGGTTGTCGAATCTGGTTCCGAACTCCTGCGTGAATTCGGCGGGCAGTGACGTGTTCTTGTGAATCAGGAAGGCGACGACATCTTCGTCGCTCTCTTGATTAGTGACGACTATTCCGAATCCTTTGGAGCAGACGTTGGTAATCCTCCGTTTAGCCATGTCGAGCAACTCCTTGCCCCCTAAACGGAAAACGTCTCCCGCGTTTGCGGCAGCGTTCTGGGCGGCCTGCTGCAGGTCCTTTTCGTCCATTTTCTCCAGGTCGATTTCGCTTTTCGAGACACCCTTGAGTTTGGCAAGCTCTTCTGCGAGCAGGTCACCCGCCAGAGTGGTCACGCCGCCCAGCGCCGCGCCTTTGGCAACTGCCAGGTCGGGCTCCAGGAGTTGAGGTTCGAGGCCGAACTCCTCCTGAATCCTTCTCGCCACGTAAGGCATTTTGCTCGAACCGCCAACCAGGATAATGCGATCAACTCCGTGACACCCTTTGCCCTTGGCTTCTTCCAGCACGCCCCGAGTCATGTCAATCGTGCGCTCCAAAAGATCGGAGGTTAATTCTTCGAGCTTTTCGCGGGTCAATTCAATGGTCGCACGCTCACCCTCGTGCGACATGGAGAGTCGATATTTTTCTTTGTGGGTCAGACTGATCTTGGCTTCCTCCGCCTTTTTCAAAAGCTCCTGTGCCGAGTGCGAGCTGTCGAGCGGACTGCTGACATTCGGATACAATTTGTTAAACTCCGCAGCCAAATACTCGACCAACTGTTTGTCCCAGTCAGCTCCACCGAGGTAGAAGTCCCCACCCGTCACCACTACATCGATCGCGTCGTCCTTCATGGAGATGACGGTTATGTCGAACGTGCCACCACCGAGGTCATAGACCAATACGACCTGATTCTCCTCCGCTTTAACCAGTCCGAAGAAGATGGCGGCGGCTGTCGGCTCGTTGAGGATGTGTCGGACATTGAGTCCGGCCAACTCGCCTGCGGTCTTGGTTGCCTCACGTTGGTTATTCCCGAAGTAGGCCGGGCAGGTAATGATCACGTCGGTTATGGTTTCGCCGAGAGCCCGCGAAGCGTCCAGGCAAAGTTTGCGGAGGATGTAAGCTGAAATCTCTTCCGGACGGTACTGTTTTCCGTCAACGGTGAAGCTGTATGCGGGGTCGCCCATGCTTCGCTTGACGCATTCGACCACCCGGTCGGGATAGATTTTGCTGACGTTCTTTGCCTCTTCGCCAACGACGATGTTCTCCTCGTTCTCGAAGTAAACCGCCGAAGGCGTGGTGAATTTTCCGTCGCTGTTCTGTAGGACAGCGGGTTTACCGTATTCGTCGATGTAAGCGACGCACGAGTAAGTCGTGCCCAAATCAATGCCGATGATTTTCTTCGAGTTCATTTAGCCTCCGGTTCGCGGTCGATTGTTTTCGGCGCTGTGGCGTCGACCTCCGCGGCCGTGTAGCGGTAGACCTCGACCTCGACGCTCCTGATGATTTTGTATTCATTCCTGAAGCCGTCGCGCACGATCTTCGATATTTTTCTATCTTGCTCTTGATCTGCGCTAGAGGTTGCGCCCACGGCCTTGTGCTCTTTGGCATTGAAATCTTCGCCCACGTCGGCTTCAAGTTTTTCGACACCATGTCGATACAAAATGTCGGTGACAGTGTCCCTATAACAGTTCCATTCCCGTACAGACTTGTCGCCTTCGGTCGCCGCCCGCTCGGCATAGGTCGCGGCGGTTAACTTCAAGTCGTCATAAAGTCTGATCAAGTCGCGGAAAATTGGGAGCAGGGCCTGTTGTAACTCTCCGTGTTTCAGTTGTTGATTTTCACGGTGCAGCCTGTCGATAACCGATTCCCGCTCCCGCGAGATTCTGTTTGTTTCCTGTAACTCATTCGACAGGTTTGCAAGTAAAGTAATAACCTGATGGTCTGCTTCGCCTGGCTCGAGCACAATATCGGATGAAGCGTCCTCTGCGACTCCAACGCTCTGGTCACCTTCAACAGTCTCGGCGTCCGATTTCGCTGGAACAACGCTTTCCGGTTGGGTCGCTTCGGTTTTCTGTTCTTCAGTTTGGTTGTTCGTCATGAGTTGAGTCTAGTGGACCAGCGATTTTCCGCGGCCGCCCGGCTGAGACGGCTCCTGGGAATTCCTCTCCCCCCGGTGGCTGGGAACAAGAGTTACGAAGCCTTGAAACTGTTGGTGCGGAACTGAGTCCGTCTCATCTTGCTCGTTGCCCACAAACCCGATGAGAAATGAGCCCCAAGCATCAAAGTACCTATCCTGAAGGGCGCGCTCTAGCGAAATAGTTGAGAAGAAACGCGGGACTTACCCCAAGTGAAAGGGTGACATGTTGGAGCTACGAAACCGCCAACGCTATCTCAACTGGGCTACTGCAACATTTTACGGACGGTGACAATAAGACACTCGTCTCGAAATAGCAATAGGTAGGTTGAAATTGACCCTTTGCAAGAAAGTACTCGAAGGAGATTTGCTTATGGGGTTTGACGTCCGAACAGCGGTGGTTTTTCAGAATAAGGATTTTGCAGCACTGAGAAGAAAATCAGCGTCAATTCAAACCGAACGTTTGCCGGTTGACGAAAAATGAGTCCGTTGCGAGTTCATCGAATGCCGAGAAACGAAACTGTAGACTATTGAACCAACTGGTGCGAGGGCGGGAGGTCGAAACCAGACGACCTTACGGTCAACGGATTTTAAGAACGTTTCCATGGTGTTGACCTGATGGTACTACGCACGACCACATAGTATTTACCGGCGTTTCAGCCGTCAAAGCAAGTCAGGTAATGCCAGCCAAGTCCGAGCAGGTCCCTCATCTTTGCCTCATCGTGACAAAGCTCCCGAAGCTAACCACTTGGCCGCGTTGGCGACATAGGTTTTGATGTCGTCGAGCTTCGCCGGCTCTCGTTCGATCTGGTTGCCGGGTAACTCTGACAAGAAGCTGGGGCAACCGGTCGAAGTATCCCAGTTGTAATCGACGAGATGATGGAAACTTGATTCCGCGATCGCACGCCCGAGCAGATTTCCGTGTGCGTCGTGTGCTTGCTCGAATGCGACGATTAGATTGAAAGGCCGTCCCGTAACCTGGCTGGTTCCAGTCGCGATTACATTCGCATGATGCTCACCTTCGGGAACACCAACAGCACCCTCATGAGGATGCGCGGGAAAATACTCGATCAAACCGGAAGGATTGTGCGGATTTCGAAGCAACTGGTGGACAGGCTGTATGGCAGTGATTAATTGATAGTCGCCGTTACTGCCTGAGTGATAGTTGGGCCACGAGATTTCTTTCGTGTCCTGGTCATCTCGTTGATGACGCGATTCATCGGGATCAGGATGGCGGGAATGGAAAAAATGAGCACGTCCGACGCCACCCAGGGTACAGAGCGATGATCCCAGATCCTGATGATCGCGCGTTGTCAGAATTCCGCCGCCGCGCTGACGAAAACGTGTGATGCCTTCACAGTCAGAGACGGACAACCCGTCGCCCTGATCCACTGCAAACAGCCACAACTCGTCGAAATCAGTCGTGTCGAGAGTACTCAGAAGGTGGTCGCTTCCATCTTCGTTTGTCTCTCGGTCACGCGCGGTCACATCAAATAGTACCCCGTCCTGATCATCTCGAAGCGAGGACAGAAGGCCACGTAATAATGAAAAACGATCGATGTTCCAATCATCTTCGGTCGAAGGAATGGTGGTCTGCAGAAGGATCTTGACTGGTTTGCTCATGTGAATAACGCGTCACCCTTGAAAGCTGTAATTTAGCATTCTAATTTAGCTTGAGAAAACTGCTCACAACTTCAGGCGTGCGCTTAAGTCATAGTCAGAACGACCCTGAACCTCACCCTGCCGCTACGCATTTGTTCGTAAGCCTCGGCGACTTGATCAAGAGGATATTTTTCGATCATCGAATGCACACCGCTCAAGGCACTGAACTCCAGGGTATCCTGCGAATCCTTCGCTGTGCCTGAATACCAACCTGCGACTGAACTCCGTCGCATGATTAAAGAGAAAATATTGATCGAGAGGGGTTCGGCCGGCGCCGCTGGCACGAGCAGCAGACCCCCGGGTGACAATCCGTCAACTAACGGAGAAATCGCTGGCGCGCTGGGCGCGGTTGCGAGAATCACACGCGCCCCGCCTAACTTTTGTAATTCGCTGACCACGTCAGTCGCGGTGGCATCGATGTAATGGTGCGCCCCTAATTTGCGAGCCAATTCCTCCTTGTCATTTCCTCTGTTGATCGCCACCGTCTCGAAACCCATGCTCCGCGCGTATTGAACTCCGAGATGGCCGAGACCCCCGATGCCATGCACTGCTACAACATCTCCGGCACGGGCGCCAGAGTTTCGCAGCGCGTTGAAGACGGTTACGCCTGCGCACATGAAAGGACCGGCTTCCTCGGCAGGAACTTCATCAGGAATCAACGCTAGCGCAGCAGCAGGAGCAATCATGTACTCTGCATAACCGCCATCGAAATCGATGCCGGTCACTTTTCGATTAACACACATGGCGAAATCGCCACGTCTACACTGATCACACACGAAGTCATGTCCGCCATGCCAGCCGACACCAACGCGCTGACCCGATGTCCACGCGGTAACATTGGCGCCAACGGCCTCAATGCGTCCAGCGACTTCATGGCCGGGCACGCGCGGATATTGAAGCCCCGGCCAGAGACCCTCTTTGACGAGCGCGTCGCTGTGGCAGATGCCGCACGCTTCGACTTTCACCCGAACTTGTCCGGCGCTTGGTTCCGGAATCTCGCGTTCGACCAATTCCCAATCTCCACCGGCTTTGCTTATCTGTGCTGCCTTCATTCCTGTGCTCATGATTGCTCCCTTCGCTTGTTAACGTGTGTGGGCATACTGACGCCATGTGCGTATCGACTTGAATGGTGATCAGCTCAGCCCTCCGGCAACCTGGATCACTTCTCCGGTAATCCATCCACTCTCCGGTGAAGCCAGGAAGGCCGCGACCGGAGCGATGTCCTGCGGTTGTCCTAAACGTCCGAGTGGCGTTTGCGCGGTCATCTGTTTTTCAAAATCGCTACCGATCATTCCC
>Ga0105242_10000319_pt1 | contig 38570 bp, 30 predicted proteins | sample KBSM24metaG_FD_81521 | JGI IMG/M metagenome (GOLD analysis project Ga0105242, IMG submission 81521) | Miscanthus rhizosphere microbial communities from Kellogg Biological Station, Michigan, USA - KBS M2-4 metaG | ecosystem: Host-associated > Plants > Roots > Rhizosphere > Soil | place...
GCAGCCGATGCGCTCGTCCGCATCGAAGGCGGCGAGCGCATCGCCCAGCTCGTTCATCAGCTGGTCGTTCAGGGCATTGAGCTGTTTGGGCCGGTTCAGCGTGATGATGCCGACCTTGTCCGCCTCGGTGCGGACTGCGATGACTTCGTAGGCCAAGGGGTGTCTCCGTCTGTCGTGTGATGGTGCGCAGACTATACCGAAGACTCCCTCGGGACGGCAGTCACTGCGGTGCCAGCCAGCCAGCGGGCGGCGGCCGCCGCGTCGGTGACGGCCAGGCGCACGGTGTCCGCCGCCCGTCCGGGCTGCGGCTGCAGATCCAGCGTAAGGCGCAGCAGGCGCCGGTCGCGCGCGACGAGGGCCGTGACCTGGGTGGCCGAGCCGGCGTAGAGCGGCAGGTCTTCGAGCTTCGTCAGGCGCCAGGCGCCTCCTTCGGGCGTCTCCACCCCCAGCCACTCGTCGCCTGCCATGAACCCCGCCTTTTCGGCCAGGCCGCCGCGCAGCACGATCTTGGCCTGCAGGCCGTTCGACTCGCCCACCCGCAGGCCGAGGCGCTGGGCCCATTGCGGGGCTTCTTCGTGCAGCGTGACGCCGTGGGCGGCCAGCAGCTCTGCCAGCGGCAGGTCCTGCGTGCCGTGCGCCCAGATTGCGATCTCGCGGGACCAGTCCCGGCCCGAAAGCGACTTGAGCACCTGCAGCAGGTCGGCCTCCTTCATGGGGCCGCCCGCGCAGCGCTGCCAGAGGTCGCGCATGACCGCGTCCAGCGTGGTGCGGCCTTCGCGCCGCAGGGCCAGGTCCAGGCACAGGGCCACCAGCGAGCCCTTGGTGTAGTAGCTGACCGTGGCGTTGGGCGTGTTCTCGTCCTGGCGGTAGTACTTGATCCAGGCGTCGAAGCTCGCCTCGGCCACCGACTGCACGTGCCGGCCGGGCGTCTGCAGCACCTGGTTGGTGGCCTTGGTCAGCAGGCGCAGGTAGGCGGCATCGTCCAGCAGGCCGCAGCGGCGCAGCAGCAGGTCGTCGTAGTAGCTGGTGAAGCCTTCGAAGAACCAGAGCAGTTCGGTGTAGTTCTCCTGGCCGTAGTCGTAGCGTGCGAACTCCGAAGGGCGCAGGCGCTTGACGTTCCAGGTGTGGAAATACTCGTGGCTGATGAGGCCCAGCAGCGTGGTGTAGCCCTCGGGCGTGCGGGCCTCGCCCTGGCGGGGCAGGTCGCGCCGGCCGCAGATGAGGGCTGTGGAGTTGCGGTGCTCCAGCCCGCCGTAGCCGTCGTCCGCCACGTTCAGCATGAAGACGTAGCTGCTGTGCGGAGGCTTGGGCGAGGGGCCGTGCCAGAAGCGGATCAGCTCCTCGCAGATGCGGCGCGTGTCTGCCACCAGCCGGTCGCCGTCGAAGGAGGGCGCGGCACCGGCCACCACTAAACGGTGCGGCACGCCGCAGGCCGTGAAGCGGGCGCTCCAGAACGGGCCCATCTCCACGGGGCAGTCCACCAGTTCGTCGTAGTCGGCAGCCCGGTAGGTGCCGAAGCCCTGGCGCGTGACCTTGGCGGGCGCAAGGCCCGTGGCGACCGACCAGCCGCTCAAGGCCGGCGTGCGGACGACTTCCAGCGTGTGGGCCGCGGATTCCTGGCCGTGCACGCGCAGGCAGAGGCTGGTGCCGTTGAAGAAGCCGCGCGCGGCGTCCAGCCAGGCGGTGCGCACCGAGGTGTCATAGGCCACCACCTGATAGGTCAGCACCAGCGGCGATCCCTTCTTGCACTGGGCCTGCCAGCGGTGCTTGTCCAGCTGCTTGAGCGCGACCGGCTGGCCGTTCTGCGTGGCCCGCAGCGACTGCAGGTTCTTGGAGAACTCGCGCACCAGGTAGCTGCCGGGAATCCAGACGGGCAGGGACAGCTCCTGCCGCGCCGCGGGTGCCGCCACGGTGAGCGTCACCGCATACAGGTGGGCGTGCGGATCGGCGGCCTCGACACGGTAGTGGACCGGGCCGGCGGAAGACGGGGAGCGGGGTGCTGCGGGCATGGACGGGACGGCGGATGCGCCGATACAGGAAAGAAGGGCGCTGCCAGGGTGGCGGCAGCGCCCGGGAGACAAGCTTGCGGCCTCGGCCGCAGGCGGTCGTCAGTTGCCGCTGGAGGCGATCTCGGCGAAGCGCTTTTCGATCGCGGCGGCGCCGATGGCGCCCGGCACGCGCGTGCCGTCGGCGAACAGCACGGTGGGCGTGCCGGTGATCTTGTGCTTCTTGCCGAAGGCCAGGTTGCGCTGCACGGCGCCGGTGTCGCAGGTGGCGGCCTCGGGCACCTTGTCGCGCACCATCAGGTCCTGCCAGGCGGTGGCGCGGTCCTTGGCGCACCAGAGGTTGCGCGACTTCTCGGCCGAATCGGGGCTCAGGATGGGGTAGAGGAACAGATAGACCGTGACGTTGTCCACGTTCTGCAGGTCCTTCTCGAACCGCTTGCAGTAGCCGCAGTTCGGGTCTTCGAACACCGCCAGCTTGCGCTTGCCGTTGCCGCGCACGATGGTGAAGGCGTCCTTCAGCGGCAGGGCGGAGAAGTCGATCGCCGTCAGCTTGTTGATGCGGTCTTCGGTCAGGTTGCGGCGCGCCTGCGTGTCGATCAGCTCGCCCTGGATGATGTAGTTGCCCTTGGCGTCGGTGTAGAACACGTCGGTGCCCACGCGCACTTCGTAGAGCCCCTTCATGGGCGTGGCCACCACTTCATCGATCTTGCCGAACTGCGGAATGCGCTGGCCCAGGGCCTTGCGGATCTCGGCCTCCTGCGCATGGGCGCCGAAGCTCAGGGCCAGGGTGGCGGCTGCCAGCAGGGCGGGGAGGAGTGGTTTCGCTTTCAATGTCGTGTCCTTCGTCGTCGTTCGTTCACTGGAGAGGAGAGGTGTTCTTGTCTTGTGCCCGGGCGCGCCGGTTCAGCGCAGGCCCATGGCCCGGGTGGCGACCCAGTCCTTGAGCGGGCCGCTGAGCTGGAAGCCCTGCATGCCCCAGTTGCGCACGGCCTGCACGGGCGCTTCGGTGCGCGCGAACAGCTGCTGCAGCCCGTCCATCGTCAGGCCCAGCGGCAGCAGGCCCGCCTTGCGCTCGCGCTCGTAGCGCCGCAGCAGCCGCATGTCGCCGATGCCGCGCCAGTAGTCGCGTTCGCGCAGCAGACGCGCCAGTGCCTCGGCATCGGCCAGGCCCAGGTTCAGGCCCTGGCCGGCCAGCGGATGCACCGTGTGCGCCGCATCGCCCGCCAGCACCCAGGTGCGCTGCGCGCCTTTGGCCGGCTGCACCGGCATGGCGCCGCACCAGCGGCGGGCGCGGGCCTGCTGCAGCGGCCAGCAGGCACGGCCACCCACCTGCTGCAGCGTGCCCAGGGCGTTCTGGCTCGCGTCCTGCAGGCGATGGGCGAACGTCTCGGCATCCAGGGCCATGCGGTCGGCGGCCTGTTCCTGGGGGACTGACCACACTACGGCCACGGAGTTCCCCTCGGCGCCGTCCAGCGGCAGGAAGGCGAGGATGCCGTCGGGCAGGAACCATTGGCGTGCGACCTGCGCGTGCGGGCGTTCGCAGTGCAGGCGGGTGGCGATGGCGTGCTGCGCGTAGGGCGTGACGTCGAATTCCACGCCCAGTTCCTGGCGGGTGCTGCTGGCGCGGCCTTCGCAGATGACGGTGAGCGGGGCGGGCACCGGGGCGGGCACCAGCTCCACCTGGGGCTGGAAGCGCACGGCCTCGGCCAGGCGGGCTTCGAGCGCGGGAACGTCCACGATCCAGGCCAGGGCATCCGCGCTCTGGCGGGCCGCGTCGAAGGTGACCCGGCCGCTCTGGTCGCCATGCACTTCCATCTGCCGCACGGCGGTGGCGTGGGCGGCGTCGGGCCAGCTGCGCACGGATTCGAGCAGGCTGCGGGAGGCCGCGTTCAACGCATAGGCTCGGATGTCGGCGGCAGCGGGTGCCGCGTCGGTGGCGGGGCTGCCCACCAGGGCCACCCGCAGCCGTTCGCGGGCCAAGAGCAGTGCGAGCGTGCGGCCGACCACGCCGGCCCCACGGATACAGACATCGAAAGTTTGCGCCATGCCGGATTGTAGGAGCCGGCGTTCCCCGGCAGGCGCTATGCGGGGATGTCCCTGGCCGCGGGGCAAAATCCTGCTCTCCTCACTGCTCCCCGTGCCCTCCAGGACCGCCCCGTGACCTTTCGCCCCGATCTCGACCTCTGCGGCAGCATCGCCCGCCTGTTCATCCACCCCGTCAAGTCCTGTGCGGGCGTGGAGGTGGGCGAAGCCCTGCTGACCCCGGCCGGGCTGGAAATGGACCGCGCCTTCATGGTGGTGGATGGCCAGGGCGCCTTCCTCACCCAGCGCGGGCATGCCCGCATGGCGCTGGTGCGGCCCGAGATCCAGGCCCCTGGGCGCCTGGTGCTGCAGGCCCCCGGCATGCCGGCGCTGCACGTCTCCCTGCAGGCGATGGACGGTCCGCCGGCCCGCGTGAGCGTCTGGGAAGACGTGGTGCCGGCCCGGGACATGGGCGAGCTCGCCGCGCAATGGTTCAGCGACTTCCTGGGGCTGGCCTGCCGGCTGGTGCGATTCGACCCCGCGCACCGGCGCCTCTCCAGCCTGCAGTGGACCGGCGGCGTCGAGGCGCCGAACCGGTTCTCCGACGGCTTCCCGCTGCTGGTCGTGAGCCAGGCCTCGGTCGATGGCCTGAACGAGCGGCTGGCGGCGGCGGGCCACCCCGCCGTGGGCGTGGAGCGTTTTCGGCCCAACATCGTGATCGACGGCGTCGAGGCGCACGACGAAGACCGCATCGATGCGCTCCACGTCGGCACGCCCGGGGGCGAAGTCCGGCTGCAGCTGGTCAAGCCCTGCGTGCGCTGCCCCATTCCCGACATCGACCCCGCCACGGCCGAAAGCACGCCCGCCGTGGGCGATGCGCTGCGCCGCTACCGGCAGGACAGGCGCCTGGACGGTGCCATCAGCTTCGCCATGAACGCCATCGTGGGCGAGGGCGCCGGCCGGTGGCTGCGCGTGGGCCAGCCCGTCGCCGCCGACCTGCGCTTCGACTGACCGGGGTGCTGCGCAGGGCTTCGAGCGGGCGCCACGGGGCCTTCGCGTGCCGCACCCTTAAAATCGGCGGTTTGTCTTCCCGAACCCTGAAAGCCCTGCCATGAGCCTGAAATGCGGCATCGTGGGCCTGCCCAACGTGGGCAAGTCCACTCTCTTCAACGCCCTCACCAAGGCCGGCATCGCCGCCGAGAACTATCCGTTCTGCACCATCGAGCCCAATACCGGCGTGGTGGAAGTGCCCGACCCCCGCCTGCAGCAGCTGGCCCAGATCATCACGCCCGAGCGCATCGTGCCGGCCATCGTCGAATTCGTGGACATCGCCGGCCTGGTGGCCGGTGCCAGCAAGGGCGAAGGCCTGGGCAACCAGTTCCTGGCCCACATCCGCGAGACCGATGCCATCGTCAATGTCGTGCGCTGCTTCGAAGACCCGAACGTGATCCACGTGGCCGGCCGCGTGGACCCGATCGCCGACATCGAAGTCATCCAGACCGAGCTGTGCCTGGCCGACCTCGCCACCGTCGAGAAGGCCCTGAACCGCTACAGCAAGGCCGCCAAGTCGGGCAACGACAAGGAAGCCGCGAAGCTGGTCTCGCTGCTCACGCCCATCCAGGCTGCGCTCGACCAGGGCAAGCCCGCGCGCACGGTGCCCGTCAGCAAGGAGGACGCGCCCCTGCTCAAGCCGTTCTGCCTGATCACGGCCAAGCCCGCCATGTTCGTGGGCAACGTCGCCGAAGACGGCTTCGAGAACAACCCGCTGCTCGACAAGCTCAAGGCCTATGCCGAAGCCCAGGGCGCTCCCGTGGTGGCCATCTGCGCCAAGATCGAGGCCGAAATGGCCGAGATGGAAGACGAAGACCGCGACATGTTCCTGCAGGAACTGGGCCTCGAAGAGCCCGGCCTGAACCGCCTGATCCGCGCCGGCTTCAAGCTGCTGGGCCTGCAGACCTACTTCACCGCGGGCGTGAAGGAAGTGCGCGCCTGGACGATCAAGGTGGGCGATACCGCGCCCCAGGCGGCCGGCGTGATCCACGGCGACTTCGAGCGTGGCTTCATCCGCGCGCAGACCATCGCCTTCGACGACTTCATCGCCTTCAAGGGCGAGCAGGGCGCCAAGGACGCGGGCAAGATGCGCGCCGAAGGCAAGGAATACGTCGTCAAGGACGGCGACGTGATGAACTTCCTGTTCAACGTCTGATTCCAGCCGCCGCGCCCCGCAGGGCCTGCGGCGATGGATATGGAAAGACAACGGCCCCGCGGATGCGGGGCTTTTTTCATGGCGCGGCGGTGGGCAGCCGGGGGGATCCCGGCAAGTCTGCCCTCGGGGCCTGAGGGATCCTCCCAACGACCATCTGTCGCCATGCGCTTACATGGCAATGCGCCTGATACGCACCACAATCCTCCCCTGTTTTGTCTACGAGAGTGATTGTGAAAAAAGAAACAACATCATCAGGCTCATGGGCGCGGTGGATCACGCTGGCTGTTCTGGTCGTGATGGCGGTCGCTCTCGGCGCCGGCGGCGGCTGGCTGCTGGCCCTGGGCGGCTCCGCGTATTACGTGCTGGCAGCGCTCGCGCTCGCCGCCGTGGCGCTGGCCTACTGGCGGCGTTCCGCCCTCAGCCTGTGGCTGTATGCGGTCTGGACGATCGCGACGCTGGGCTGGAGCCTCTGGGAGGCCGGGACCGACTTCTGGGCCCTCGCGCCCCGCGTGGATATCTGGTTCCTGTTCGGCCTGTGGCTGCTGCTGCCCTGGGCGTCGCGCTCCCTCGTCGGGCGCAGCCAAGCGCCCAAGGCGCTGATGGGTGCCGCCATGGTGGCGACGCTGGGCGTGCTCGGCTATGCGCTCCTGCATGATCCGCAGGAGGTGAACGGCACGATCGCGCGCAGCCAGCCGGCCGCCGCGCAGCCGGTGGCGGGCGTCGCGCCCCAGGACTGGCCTGCCTACGGCCGGACGGAAGCCGGCGTGCGCTATTCGCCGCTCGCGCAGATCAACGAGCGCAACGTCAAGGATCTGAAGGTCGCCTGGACCTATCACACCGAAGACTTCAAGACCGCCAACGATTCGGGCGAGACCACCAACGAGGTGACGCCGATCAAGGTGGGCGACAAGGTCTTCATCTGCACGACCCACCAGTTCCTCGATGCCCTGGATGCCTCCACCGGCAAGCGCCTGTGGCGCTTCGACCCCCGGCTCAAGGCCGACCGCACGTTCCAGCATCTGACCTGCCGCGGCGTGGCCTATCACGACGCGGGCAATTCCGAACGCTTCGCCAAGAGCGCCTCGCGCCATGCGGGTTCGGCGCCGTCGTCGGTCTGCCCGCGCAAGGTGATCCTGCCGGTGAACGACGGCCGCCTGATCGCGGTCAATGCCGATACCGGCCAGCCCTGCAGCGATTTCGGCCGCGGCGGCGAGATCGATCTGCAGGCCAACATGCCCTATCCGTACCCCGGTGGCTACAACCCCACCTCGCCGCCCGTGGTGACGGCCTCCACCATCGTGATCGGTGGTTCGGTGACGGACAACCTCTCCAACCGGGAGCCTTCGGGCGTGATCCGCGGCTACGACGTGAACACCGGCGCCTTGCGCTGGGTGTTCGATACCGGCGCGCAGGATCCGAACCAGATGCCGGGCGAGAAGGGCGTGTTCGCGCACAACTCGCCGAACGCCTGGGCGCCCCTGGCCTATGACGCAGGCAGCGACACGGTGTACGTGCCGACCGGCGTCGGCACGCCCGACATCTGGGGGGGCGACCGCACCGAGCTCAAGGAGCGCTATGCGAACGCCGTGCTGGCGCTCGACGCCAGCACCGGCCGGCTGATCTGGCATTTCCAGACCACGCACCACGACCTGTGGGACATGGACGTGCCTTCGCAGCCCTCGCTGCTGGATCTGCGCCTGCCTTCGGGCCAGACCGTGCCGGCCATCTACGTGCTGACCAAGACTGGCAACGTGTTCGTGCTCAACCGCACGACGGGCGCGCCCATCCTGCCCGTGGAAGAGCGGGCTGTGCCGCAGACCGTGCAGCGCGGCCCGCAGACCCGCGGCGAGCGGTACTCGCCCACGCAGCCCTTCTCGCCGCTGAACCTGGCACCCGCAGAGCGCCTGGACGGCGCCAAGATGTGGGGCGCGACCATGTTCGACCAGCTGGCCTGCCGCATCATCTTCCACCGCCTGAACTACGAGGGCATCTACACCCCGCCGTCCGAGAACGGCACGCTGGTGTTCCCGGGCAACCTGGGCGTGTTCGAGTGGGGCGGCATGTCCGTCAACCCGGACCGCCAGGTCGCCCTGATGAACCCGCTGGCGCTGCCTTTCGTGAGCCGGCTGATTCCCGAGAAGGCCGACCGCCCGCGCACCGAACGCGGCGCCGGTACCGAGAACGGTGTCCAGCCGATGTACGGCGTGCCTTACGGCGTGGAGATCAACCCCTTCCTCTCGCCGCTCGGACTGCCGTGCAAGCAGCCCGCATGGGGCTTCGTGACGGGCGTCGATCTGCAGTCGCACGAGGTCGTCTGGAAGAAGCGCATCGGCACCATCCGCGACAGTCTGCCGGCGCTGTTCCAGCTGCCGCCCATGAAGATCGGCGTGCCCGGTCTGGGCGGCGTCATCTCCACGGCCGGCAACGTGATGTTCGTGGCCGCGACGCAGGACAACTACCTGCGGGCCTACGACGTGAGCAACGGCGATCTGCTGTGGGAGGCGCGCCTGCCTGCGGGCGGACAGGCCACGCCCATGACGTACGAGGCCGATGGTCGCCAGTACGTGCTCATCATGGCCGGCGGCCATGGCTCCTTCGGCACGAAGATGGGCGATTCGCTGATGGCCTACGCGCTGCCGCGCTGAGCGGCGAAGGCGACGGGCGGGAGGCAGGCCACCGGGGCCTGCTGCCGCACCGGCCGCGCCCCTCGTGCCTTGCGTATCTCTCGATCTCTCGTGTTGGCACCGCCGCAGCCTAGGCGCAGGGACTGCGGCAGCAGGGGCTCACAGGTACTTGGTGAGCTCCTTCATTTCCTGAACCGCCGCGCTTGACGCGGCCTCCCCCCGTTGCGCTGAGCCTTCCAGGCTGCGGCCGATGTGGTCGTGGACCAGGCTGCGCTTGGCGTTGGCCACCGCTTTCTCCACCGCCTGCAGCTGCTGGACGATCTCCAGCGGAGCGCGTTTGTCATCCAGCATGGACAGAATGCTCTTGAGGTGGCCCTGGGCGCGCTTGAGGCGCTTGGTGACGTCGGGGTAGGTGGTGCTGGGGTCTGTCATCGTTCTGTCATCCTATCCTCCTGGAGGGGATGCGGAATTATTGTATTTGCCCAGTTACAATTCGCCGCCTTTGGGCTAGGGGGCTTGCGGGATAGGCCAGCGCTGGTGGCGTGTTTCCGGGGGCGTCGATGATGGAAGAGCCGTCGCGGTGGCGGTGGCTCGCTGAGGCGGTATGCGTTGTCTGCGCCCGCCAGGAGTTCACATGCGTTTGAATGGTTTCATGGCGCGCCCGCTGGCGCGCTTGCAGGGCGTGGCGGTGCTGGCTGCCGCGCTCGTCCCCGTACTGGCCCAGGCACAGGCCGCCGAAACGGTGGAGACGGAGAACTGGAATGCCAAGTTCCAGTCCACCTACGTATGGCAGCGCAAGCCGTCGTTTTCCGCCGCCTATTCCGGGCCCAACAGCCTGTCGACGGACAAGGAGCGCAGCTATTCCTTCACGGCGACGGCCTTCCTGGGCTGGCGGCCGTGGACGGGCGGCGAGCTCTATTTCAACCCCGAGGCGGCGCAGGGCGTGCCGCTGTCCCGGCTCACGGGCCTGGGTGGCCTCACCAACGGCGAGATGGCGCGCACCTCCGGTGCAGAGATCAAGTTCTACCGGGCGCGCCTCTTCCTGCGTCAGACCTGGGGCATGGGCGGCGAGCAGGAGGCGGTCGAATCCGGCCCCAACCAACTGGCCGGCATGGTGGACAAGCGCCGCTGGGTGCTGACGGCGGGCAACCTGTCGGTGACCGACATCTTCGACGCCAATACCTACAGCCACGACCCGCGCACGCAGTTCCTGAACTGGGCCATCATGACGCACGGCTCCTACGACTTCGCGGCGGATGCCCGGGGCTACACCTGGGGCGCGGCGCTGGAGTGGTACCACGACGACTGGGCCCTGCGCGTGGGCCGCTTCATCCAGCCCAAGCTGCCCAACCAGCAGCAGCTGGACCGCGACATCTTCAGCCACTACGGCGACCAGATCGAGCTGGAGCATTCGCACATGCTGGGCGGCCAGCCGGGCACGGTGCGGCTGCTGGCCTTCCACAACCGGACGCGCATGTCCCGCTTCCAGGATGCGCTGAACTTCGCCGCGAGCACGGGCACCACGCCGGACATCAACGCCGTCCGTACGGACGTGCAGGGCAAGAGCGGCTTCGGCATCAACATCGAGCAGGCCGTGAACGACGACGTGGGCCTTTTCCTGCGCGCCAGCCGCGCCGACGGCAAGACCGAGACCTACGCCTTCACCGAGATCGAGCGCTCGCTCTCGGGCGGCGTGCTGGTCAAGGGCCGCTCCTGGGGCCGTGCGGACGACACCCTGGGCGTGGCCTTCGCGCGCAATGGCCTTTCCAGCGTGCATCGCCGCTACCTGGAAGCCGGCGGCGTGGGCTTCTTCATCGGCGACGGGAGCCTGAACTACCGGCCCGAGATGATCTACGAGACCTTCTACAACATCAAGGTCGCCAAGGCCGCGTGGCTGACCTTCGACTGGCAGTACATCCGCAACCCGGCCTACAACGCCGACCGCGGGCCGGTGAACGTGGGCTCGGTGCGGCTGCATACCGAGTTCTGACCGGGGCTGGGTGCCAGCGCGAAGGGGCGGCCGCCGGCAGGGAGGGCCGCCCTTTTTTCATGCGAAAAGGCCTCTCTGCGCTTGTGGAGTAAGCGCCGATTGCTATTGATTGAATAGCAATTGGCGTTCCCCCCCCGCTGGGCGATCAGTGCGCCACGGCGCCGGGCCAGAAGTAGAGCAGCCCGGCCGTCATCACCAGATAGCGCGCGAACTTGCCCACCGCCATGTAGGCCAGGCAGGGCCAGAACGGCAGCTTGAGCCAGCCCGCCACGGCGCAGAGCGGGTCGCCCACCACGGGCAGCCAGCTCAGCAGGCAGGCCTTGGGGCCGAAGCGCTCCAGCCACTTCAGCGCGCGGGGCTCCTTGTGGAAGCCGCGGGCCTTGTCCACCGCCTTGTGTGCGCCCAGGCCCATCCACCAGCTGAGCGCGCCGCCCAGCGTGTTGCCGGCGGTGGCGACCAGCACGGCGGGCCAGAAGAGTTCGGGGTTGATCTTGATGAGGCCGAAGACGGCCGGCTCCGAGCCCAGCGGCAGGAGCGTGGCCGATATGAACGACACCACGAAGACGGTGCTCAGGCCGAACTGGGGCAGGGCCAGCACGTCCATGAGATGGTTCATCCAGATTTCCATAAGTGCCGCCGAGTGTAGGCGGGGGCTCCGGCCGCGCCTTGTAGCCCGGCGCGCCGTCCGGCGGTGAGGCCCTCCGGCGGCGGGCTCCGGCCGGCCCCGCCATCGGCCGACATGGCGGGCGGCTACAATCCTGCCTCCTTTTTCAGCACGCGCTGCCCTTCCCATCCCCCCGCTCCCCATGCATATCGGCCATATTCCCTTGGCGAATCGTCTGTTCGTCGCGCCCATGGCGGGCGTGACGGACCGGCCTTTCCGCCAGCTGTGCAAGGCGCTGGGGGCGGGCTATGCGGTCAGCGAGATGGTGACCTCGCGCAAGGACTTGTGGAACAGCCTCAAGACCTCGCGCCGGGCCAACCACGAGGGCGAGCCCGGCCCGATCGCCGTGCAGATCGCGGGCACCGACGCGGCCATGATGGCCGAGGCTGCGCTCTACAACATCGACCGCGGCGCCGAGATCATCGACATCAACATGGGCTGCCCGGCCAAGAAGGTCTGCAACAAGTGGGCGGGTTCCGCCCTGATGCAGAACGAGGCGCTGGCCATCGAGATCGCGCAGGCGGTGGTCGATGCCTGCGCGCCGCGCAACGTGCCCGTCACGCTCAAGATGCGCACCGGCTGGTGCCAGCAGCACAAGAACGCGGTGCAGCTCGCGCGGGCGTTCGAGGGCGTGGGCATCCAGATGCTCACGGTGCACGGCCGCACGCGCGAACAGGGCTACAAGGGCCACGCCGAGTACGACACCATCGCCGCCGTGAAAGCGGCGGTGCGCGTGCCGGTGGTGGCCAACGGCGACATCACCTCGCCCGAGAAGGCGCAGACGGTGCTCGCCGCCACGGGGGCCGACGCGATCATGATCGGCCGCGCGGCGCAGGGCCGGCCGTGGATCTTCCGCGAGATCGGCCACTACCTCGCCACAGGCGAGCACCTGGCGCCGCCGCTGGTGGCCGAGGTGCGGCGCCTGCTGCTGGACCACCTGCAGGACCACTACGGCCTCTACGGCGAAGCGACGGGCGTGCGCAGCGCGCGCAAGCACATCGCCTGGTACGTGCGGGCGCTGCCCGGCGGCGAGGCCTTCAGACAACACATCAACACCATCGAGGACTGCGCGGCGCAGTGGCAGGCGGTGGCCGATTACTTCGACGCGCTGGGCGCCTCGATGGACCGGCTGCCCCCGGCCGACGCCGATGCCGGTGCCGACACGGAGCCGAGAGAACGGACGGATGAGCAAGCAACATATTGAGGAATGCGTGCGCGAGAGCCTGCAGGGCTACTTTCGCGACCTGGGGGGCGAAACGCCCGACGGCATGTACGACATGCTGGTGCGCCTGGTCGAAAAACCGCTGCTGGAAGTGGTGATGAGCCATGCCGACAACAACCAGTCCCGCGCCGCCGAATGGCTGGGGCTGAACCGCAACACGCTGCGCAAGAAGCTGGTCGAGCACAAGCTGCTCTGAGGCTCCGGCAAAAGCGTTTGCTCCTGAAAAAATAGCTGCCTGCGCTTGATCTGCTTGCGCCGGCGACCGATTCCATTGCCATCAAGAACCGCCCCCTGAACCCATGAACGCACTACTTTCCGTCTCCGACAAGACCGGCATCGTCGAATTCGCGCAGGCGCTGCATGCCCTCGGCATCCGCCTGCTGTCCACCGGCGGCACCGCCAAGCTGCTGGCCGACAAGGGCCTGCCCGTCACCGAGGTGGCCGAGGTCACCCAGTTCCCCGAAATGCTCGACGGCCGCGTCAAGACGCTGCACCCCAAGGTGCATGGCGGCCTGCTGGCCCGCCGCGACCTGCCCGCGCACATGGCCGCGCTGAAGGAACACGGCATCGACACCATCGACCTGCTGGTCGTCAACCTCTACCCGTTCGAGGCGACCGTGGCAAAGCCCGGCTGCACGCTGGCCGACGCCATCGAGAACATCGACATCGGCGGCCCGGCCATGGTGCGCAGCGCCGCCAAGAACTGGCAGGACGTGGGCGTGGTCACCTCGGCCGACCAGTACGAAGCCGTGCTGGGCGAGCTCAAGGCCGCTGGCAAGCTGTCCGACAAGCTGCGCTTCGCGCTGTCGGTGGCCGCGTTCAACCGCATCGCGCAGTACGACGGCGCGATCAGCGACTACCTCTCCTCCGTCACCTTCGAGGCCGAGAAACTGTCCGAGACCTACGTGCCCGAGCGCAGCCAGTTCCCCGGCCAGAGCAACGGCCAGTTCGTCAAGGTGCAGGACCTGCGCTATGGCGAGAACAGCCACCAGCAGGCGGCGCTCTACCGCGACCTCTACCCTGCACCCGGCTCCATCGTCACGGGCGAGCAGCTGCAGGGCAAGGAGCTTTCTTACAACAACATCGCCGACGCCGATGCGGCCTGGGAATGCGTCAAGAGCTTCGACGTGCCGGCCTGCGTGATCGTCAAGCACGCCAACCCCTGCGGCGTGGCCGTGGGCGCCGACGTGGCCGAAGCCTACGGCAAGGCTTTCCAGACCGATCCGACCAGCGCCTTCGGCGGCATCATCGCCTTCAACCGTCCGGTGGACGCGGCTGCCGCGCAGCACGTGGTCAAGCAGTTCGTCGAAGTGCTGATGGCTCCCGCCTTCACGCCCGAGGCGCTGGAGATCTTCAAGCCGAAGGCCAACGTGCGGCTGCTGCAGATCGCACTGCCCGATGCGAAGGGCACCCGCGCCTGGGACCTCGGCCGCAATGCCATGGACGCCAAGCGCATCGGCTCCGGCATGCTGCTGCAGTCGGCCGACAACCATGAGCTGGCCCTGGCCGACCTGAAGGTGGTCACCAGGAAGCAGCCCACGCCCCAGGAACTGGAAGACCTGCTCTTCGCCTGGAAGGTCGCCAAGTACGTCAAGAGCAACGCCATCGTCTTCTGCAAGGGCGGCATGACCATGGGCGTGGGCGCCGGCCAGATGAGCCGCCTCGATTCCGCCCGCATCGCCAGCATCAAGGCCGAACACGCCAAGCTCTCGCTGCAGGGCACGGCCGTGGCGAGCGATGCCTTCTTCCCGTTCCGCGACGGCCTGGACGTGGTGGTGGATGCGGGCGCGACCTGCGTGATCCAGCCCGGCGGCTCCATGCGCGACCAGGAAGTGATCGACGCCGCCGACGAGCGCGGCGTGGCCATGGTGTTCAGCGGCGTGCGCCATTTCCGCCATTGAGCCTGTGGGGCCTGCCTGCCGGTGCGGCAGGCAGGCCCGGCGCGAGGCAAACTCGGCGCACACCAAAAAAGAAAGCGGCCTGCGGGCCGCTTTCTTTTTGGGGGAACCGGGGGCTGGTGGTGGTATAGAGCTTTCAAGCCGAAAAGGCCTGCAGCCCTTGATCCATCAGCGTCAGATGCTATGGTTTTCGATGTGGCTCTGCAGCAGGATCGGCAGGGGCAGCGGTGGGCCCGGTGCCCAGCCAGGTATCCAGCCGCACGTCCTTCTCGCGCCACAGCCCGTCCAGCCATTCCTGCATGGCGTTGCGCGCGCCGGCACGCGTGGGTGCGCCGGGCACCGGGCGCCGCTCGACATGCACGACCACGCGGCCCAGGCGGCCCGCCAGGGCGTCGGAGAAGCTGGGCACGCCGTCGGGGTAGGCGATGGTCACGTCCAGCACCGAATCCAGCTGGTCGTGCAGGGTCTGCAGCGCGGTGGCCATGCCGCCGTACTTGGGCACCAGCAGGTGGCGGTAGGGCGATGCCTGCTCGGCATGCTTTTCGGGCGTGAAGCGCGTGCCTTCGGCGAAGTTCATCACGGCGGTGGGCATGCGGCGGAACTTCTCGCATGCGGCCTTGGCGGCGCGCAGGTCCTGCCGGGCGCTGGCGCCGCCGCTGCTGCGGCGCATGAACGGGAAGTCCAGCGCCCACCAAGCCAGGCCGATCACCGGCACGTAGATCAGCTCGTACTTGAGGAAGAACTTCAGGAGCGGAATGCGCCGGTTGAAGACGCGCTGCATCACCAGGATGTCCACCCAGCTCTGGTGGTTGCAGGTGACGAGGTACCAGTGGCGCGGGCTCAGGCCCTCCAGGCCCGACACCTGCCAGCGCGCGGGGTTGGCCGCGCGGATCCAGAGGTTGTTGATGCCGATCCACAGCTCGGCCAGGGCGGCCAGCACGCGGTCGGTCACGCGCCGCACGGGCGCGAAGGGCAGCACCAGCTTGGCCAGTGCGAAGGGCATCATCAGCGAGAAGCAGCCCACGGTATTGAGCGCCAGCACCAGGCCGCACGCCACCATCTTCAGCAAGGCGAACATCTCAGGAGCGGGCCCAGGTGTGGAAGACTTCGGCCGCCGCGGCGACGGTGGCGGCGATGTCCTCGTCGGTGTGCGCCGCGCTCACGAAGCCGGCTTCGTACAGCGCCGGGGCGATGTAGATGCCGCGGTCGAGCAGGCCGTGGAAGAGGGCGTTGAAGCGCGCCCCGTCGGTGGTCATCACCGTCGGGTAGTTCTGCGGCAGCTCGGGCAGCAGGAAGAAGCCGAACATGCCGCCTTCGCTGTCGGCGCTGAAGGGCACGCCTGCCGTCTGCGCGGCCTGGGCGAGGCCCTGGATGAGCGAGCGGGTGCGCGCGCCCAGCGCCTCGTAGAAGCCGGGCTTGGCGATCTCGCGCAGCGTGGCCAGGCCGCAGGCGGTGGCCACCGGGTTGCCCGAGAGCGTGCCGGCCTGATAGACCGGGCCCAGCGGCGCCAGCTGTTCCATGACCGCGCGCGGGCCGCCGAAGGCCGCCAGCGGCATGCCGCCGCCGATCACCTTGCCCAGCACGGTGATGTCGGGCTTGAAGCCGGGGATGGCCTGGGCGTAGAGGCTCTGCGCGCTGCCCAGTGCCACGCGGAAGCCGGTCATCACCTCGTCGAACACCAGCATCGCGCCGTGCTGGGTGCAGAGCTCGCGGCAGCGGCGCATGAAGGGCACGCTGGCGCGCACGAAGTTCATGTTGCCGGCGATGGGCTCGATCATCAGTCCGGCGATCTCGCTGCCGTGCAGCGCGAAGGCTTCCTCGAGCTGGGCGATGTCGTTGTATTCGAGCACCAGGGTGTGCTGCACCACCTCGGGCGGCACGCCCGCGCTGGTGGCATGGCCGAAGGTGGCCAGGCCCGAGCCGGCCTTGACCAGCAGCGCGTCGGCATGGCCGTGGTAGCAGCCGTTGAACTTGATGATCTTGCTGCGGCCGGTGGCGCCGCGCGCCAGGCGGATGGCGCTCATGCCGGCCTCGGTGCCAGAGCTGACCAGGCGGATCATCTCCATGGAAGGCACGTGGCGCAGGATCTCTTCGGCCAGGTCGACCTCGCGCTCGGTGGGTGCGCCGAAGCTGAAGCCGTCCAGCGCGGCCTTCTGCACGGCCTCCAGCACGGCCGGGTGGCCGTGGCCCAGGATCATGGGACCCCAGGATCCGATGTAGTCGATGAAACGCTGGCCGTTGGCGTCCCAGAAATAGGCGCCCTGTGCGCGCTGCACGAAGCGGGGCGTGCCGCCCACGGCGCGGAAGGCGCGCACGGGCGAGTTGACGCCGCCGGGGATGAGCGCCTTGGCGCGCTCGAAGAGGGGAAGGTTCAGGTCAGTGCTGGGTGTCATGAGGGGGCATCACGAAGCCATCGGTGGCCGTGGGATCTTGCGGCGGCTCGTCATCGCTGGGGCCGTCGTCGTCTTCATCGTCGGGCTGGGCCCAGAACATGCGGTCGGGCAGCACGTGGCCCATGCCGGGGCGAAAGCCCGCGTCCAGGCAGCTGTCCAGATAGGAGAGCGCCTCGGCCGTGGCTTCGGTCAGGTCGTCGCCGCTGGCCACCAGGGCGGTCAGCGCGGCCGAGAGGGTTTCGCCGGCGCCTGCGAAGGTGGCCTCGAAGCGCTCGAAGCGGGCGGAGCTGAGCACCGCCTGGGGCGAGGCGAGCACGTTGTCGATGAACTGCTCGGGCGCCGGAATGCCCGTGACCAGCACATACGGCACGCCCATGGCGGATGCGGCCATGGCCAGGTCGCGCGCGGAGGGCGCCCGCTCGTTGCCCCAGTCGGGCAGCAGCCAGCGCCGCAGCGTGCTGTAGTTGCCCACCAGCACCGAGGTCTGGGGCAGCAGCAGTTCCTGGAAGGCGTCGAGGTACTGGTCGATCAGGTCGTCGCGCCACCACGAGAGGTTGGGCATGTAGGCGATGACCGGCACGTCGGCATAGTCGGAGGCCACCTCGGCGATGGCGCTGAGGTTCTCGGGACTGCCCGCGAAGCCGACCTTGATGGCCTGCACCGGCATGTCTTCCAGCACGGCCCGGGCCTGCTCGGCGACGGCTTCGTCGTCGAATGCGTAGTGGTCGAAGATCTCGGCGGTGTCGCGGGCGTAGGCGCCGGTCACGACGGCGACCGGGTGGCCGCCGACCGAGGCGATAGTGGCGATGTCGGCCGTGAGGCCGCCTGCGCCGCTCGGGTCGCTGGCATTGAAGACCAGCACGCACACGGGGGCGAAGGCGTCCTCGGCGTCCGCCGCCATGTCGGTGCCGGAGGCGGGATCGGGAGGGGGGGAGGTGTGGGTCGTCATGGGCCTGGCGCCGGCCTCAAGCCGAGGCACGAAAGCTGCATCCTGCGTCATGGTGGCTGGATACAATCGTTCCATTCTATGTGAACGCCTCTGGAACCCGTGACCGATCCCAAAACCTGGATGTGCCTGATTTGCGGATGGATCTATGACGAAGCGCAGGGAGCGCCCGAGCATGGCATCGCACCCGGCACCGCATGGGCCGATGTGCCCATGAACTGGACCTGCCCCGAATGCGGTGCGCGCAAGGACGACTTCGAGATGGCCGCCATCTAGGCGCGAGCCCCGGCCCGTTGCCGAGCCCTGGCCCCTGCCAGCGTTGGTTTTTTCATTCCCCTGGAGCAATGACATTGACTACGACGACAGGTAGCGCCTTGAAGGTGCTGGTGGTGGACGACAGCAACACCATCCGCCGCAGCGCCGAGATCTTCCTCAAGCAGGGCGGGCACGAGGTGCTGCTGGCCGACGACGGCTTCGATGCCCTCGCCAAGGTCAACGACCACCAGCCCCAGCTGATCTTCTGCGACATCCTCATGCCCAAGCTGGACGGCTACCAGACCTGCGCCATCATCAAGCGCAACGCCCGTTTCGCCGATATTCCCGTGGTCATGCTCTCCTCCAAGGATGGGGTCTTCGACAAGGCCCGCGGCCGGATGGTGGGCTGCCAGGACTACCTCACCAAACCCTTCACCAAGGATCAGCTGCTGCAAGCCGTGCAGCAGTTCGGTCATGTCCAACCAGGAGCCTTGTAATGCCGATCCGGAAAGTGCTGGTCGTTGACGACTCGAAGACCGAGCTGATGTTCCTGACCGACCTGCTGCAGAAGAAAGGCATGCAGGTGCGGACCGCCGAGAACGCCGACGAGGCCTTCCGGCGCCTGGCCGAGGAAAAGCCCGACCTGATCCTGATGGACGTGGTCATGCCGGGCCAGAACGGCTTCCAGCTCACGCGCTCGATCTCGCGCGACCCGCAGTACGCCGACGTGCCCATCATCATGTGCACCAGCAAGAACCAGGAGACCGACCGCGTCTGGGGCATGCGCCAGGGTGCGCGCGGCTACATCACCAAGCCCGTCGATCCGGCAGAGCTGCAGGCCAAGATCGACGCGCTGAACTGACGCGGCGTGAAACAGACCGCCATGCCCTCCCAGACCGCCCGGCCCGCGCCCCATGGCCAATCGTGAAGCGCTGAGGGAACTGCAGGCCCGCCTCGCCGCCCGGCTGCAGGCCGCGCGCGGCGAAGGCTCGGCCATTTCCTCGTGGCTTGCAGTCGAGTCGGCCGGCCTGCGCCTGCTGCTGCCGCTGGAGCAGGCGGGCGAGATATTCCCCTGGCGCGGCGTGCGCCCGGTGCCCTACACCCAGCCCTGGTTCCTCGGCGTCGCCAACCTGCGCGGCGTGCTGGTCGGCGTGGCGGACGTGGCCGCGCTGCTGGGCGCCCCCGGCCCCCGGACCGATGCGGCGCTGGCCGAGTCCAGCCTGCTGTCGCTGAACGCGGCGTTCGAGGTCAATGCCGCGCTGCTGGTCGAACGCCTGGCCGGCCTGCGCGGGCCCGACGCCTTCGCCGCGTCCGAGCCGCCGGCTGCCGGAGCGCCTCCCTATTTCGGCCCCTGCCATATCGACGCCCAGGGCGGGCGCTGGCAGGTGCTCGATCTCCAGGCCCTGTCGCAGCACCCTGCGTTCCTCGGCATCAGTGTCTGAGCGCCTGCGGGCGCGATTCGTTTTTCACCAAGGCCGTCTCATGTCCGTCGTCAACCTGTTTGGAAAGCTGTTCAACCGCAAGCCTGCGGAGCCCGAGGCGCTGGACCTCTCCCCGGCCCAGGGCGGCCACGGTGCCGCCAACGTGCGCCAGGGCGGCGCCGCCGTGCTGGACGGGTTGAACAGCCTGCAGGGCGACCCGGGGAGTTCCGCCGCCGGGCCCGAGCTGGACGACGCCGACGGCGACCTCATCACGCTGCCCGTGCTCGGCCGTGCCACGGCCGCGCGCCACCAGCGCCGCCTGCTGATCATGCTGGCCGCCGGCCTCGTGGTGCTGGCACTCATCGCCGGCTGGGTGCTGCGGCAGGCCGACCGGGCCGCCCAGCAACTGGCGGCCACCGGCCAGTCGCTGATGCAGTCGCAACGGCTCGCCAAGTCGGTGTCGCAGGCGCTGGTGGGCAGCCCGCAGGCCTTTCCGGACGTGGCCGACAGCTCCGGCGTGCTCTCGCGCAACGTGCGTGCCTTGAACAGCGGCGACGCCGAGCTGGGCGTGCAGGCCCTGGGCCAGGGCTACAAAAGCGAGCTGGAGGCCGTGACCACGCTCGCCGAGCGGGCCGAACACAATGCCGCCGTGGTGATGGCACAGCAGAAGACGCTGACCCAGGTGGGCGACGCGCTGCGCACCATCAACCGCCAGTCCTCCGACCTGCTGGAGATCGCCGAGACCATCGCCTCGCTCAAGCTGCAGCAGAACGCGTCGGCGGCCGAGATTTCCGCCGCGGGCCAGCTGGTCATGCTCACGCAGCGCATCGGCAAGTCGGCCAACGAATTCCAGACCATGGAGGGCGTGAGCCCCGAGGCCGTGTTCCTGCTGGGCAAGGACTTGAACTCGTTCAAGGATATCGCCCAGGGCATGCTGGACGGCAGCGCCGAACAGCGCCTGCCCCCCACGCGCGACGCCCAGACGCGCGAACAGCTCGACAAGCTCATCAAGCTCTACGACCAGACCCGCGTGCGGGCCGGCGCCATTTTGAGCAACCTGCAGGGCCTGGTCTCGGCGCGCGAGGCGCAGACCTCGATCATCGCGGACAGCGAGCCCCTGCGCCGCCAGCTGGAGGCGCTGCAGGCGAGCCTGTCGGCCCAGACCGGCCTGGGCGCCGGCCAGTTCGCCGCGCTGGCGGTGGCCGGCCTCTTCGTGCTGCTGTGCGGCATCGGCATCTCGCGGGTGCAGCTGATGGACAGCCGCTCGCGCCAGACCTCGGCCGAGGCGCTGCAACAGGACGCCAAGCGCCAGGAGCAGGAAGCCAAGCGCGTGAACGACGCCAACCAGGCGGCCATCCTGCGGCTGATGAACGAGCTGCAGTCGGTGGCCGAGGGCGACCTGACGCAGGAAGCCACGGTGACCGAGGACATCACCGGTGCCATCGCCGACTCGGTCAACTACACCGTCGAAGAACTGCGCCAGCTGGTGGGCAGCGTGCAGAAGACGGCGGCCCGCGTGGCCCAGACCACGGCGCAGGTGGACAGCACCTCCACCGAGCTGCTGGCCGCCTCCACCGAGCAGCTGCGCGAGATCCGCGAGACCGGCAAGTCGGTGCTGGACATGGCCACGCGCATCAACGACGTTTCCAGCCAGGCGCAGGAATCCGCCTCGGTGGCGCGCCAGTCGCTGCAGGCCGCCGACTCGGGCCTGCAGGCCGTGCAGAACGCCATCGGCGGCATGAACTCCATCCGCGACCAGATCCAGGACACCTCCAAGCGCATCAAGCGGCTGGGCGAGTCGTCGCAGGAGATCGGCGAAATCACCGAACTGATCTCGGACATCACCGAGCAGACCAACGTGCTGGCGCTCAACGCCGCCATCCAGGCCGCGTCGGCCGGCGAGGCGGGCCGGGGCTTCTCGGTGGTGGCCGAAGAAGTGCAGCGCCTGGCCGAGCGTTCGGCCGACGCCACGCGCCAGATCTCGGCGCTGGTGAAGGCCATCCAGACCGACACGCAGGACGCGGTGGCCGCCATGGAGCGCTCCACGCAGGGCGTGGTCGAAGGCGCGCGCCTCTCGGACTCCGCCGGCACCGCGCTCACCGAGATCGACCGCGTGTCGCGGCGCCTCGCCGAGCTGATCGAGCAGATCTCGTCCTCCGCCTCGCGCGAAGCCGAGCTCGCCAACGAGGTGGCCGGCAACATCCAGCACATCTTCGCCGTGACCGAACAGACCGGCGAGGGCACGCGCACCACGGCGCAGCAGGTGCGCGAGCTCTCGCAGATCGCTGAAGAGTTGCGCCAGTCGGTGTCGCGCTTCAAGATCGGCTGAGCCGCCTTCCCGCCCATCCTCCGACCCACCACTGACTCCAGGCAGCCGGAGACGAACTCATGCCATTCATGGACGCCGCACACGCATCCGCCGCCGAAGGGGCGCCTCCGCCCGAGCAGGACCTGGGGCCGCTCGCCTGGGTCCACGAAGAGCTGCGCAAGTCGCTCGACGGCGCGCTCAAGTCGCTGCGCCGTTTCGTGCGCGAGGCCGCCGTGGCCCGCGAATCCGATCTGGCGGCGCTCGATTCCAGCGCGCTGCGCATGGCGCGCCAGCAGCTGCACCAGGCCAGCGGCGCGCTGGAGATGGTCGGCATGGCCGCGCCCGCGCTGGTGCTGCGGTCGATGGAAGCCGCCGTGCAGAAGTTCGTGCAGCGCCCCGACCAGTGCGGCGAGGACGCGATCGCCGTGCTCGAACGCGCGAGCTTCGCCCTGGTCGAATACCTGGAACTGGTGCTGGCCGGCAAGCCGGCCTCGCCGGTGGCGCTCTTTCCCCAGTACCGCGACGTGCAGGCGCTCACGGGCGCCGAACGCGTGCATCCGGCCGACCTCTGGCCCGTGGAGCGCGAGCTGCGCGAGCCCGAGATGCCGCTGCCCGAAGCGCCGCTGCCCTACGGCCCCGCGGCCCGCGCCCGCCTCGACAGCGCCGTGCTGCGCATCGTCAAGCATGGCGACGCGGCAGCGGCCGGCCAGATGCGCGATGTCTGCCTGGGCCTGGCCGCCGCCAGTGCCGAGCGCGAGCCGCGCACCTTCTGGAAGCTCTGCGCCGGCTTCTTCGATGCCTTCGCCGCCGGGCTCCTGCCGACCGATGTGTACGTCAAGCGCGTCGCCTCGCGGGTGCTGATGCAGTATGCGTCCCTCGCCAAGGGCGATGCGGCCATCGCCGACCGGCTGGTCCAGGACCTGCTTTTCTTCTGCGCCCAGGCCCGCGTGCCCGCAGGCGATGCCGCCGGCGCCACGCCGCTGCATGCCGTGCGGCAGACGTTCGGCCAGCAGGCAGCCACGCCGGTCGATTACGAGCAGCCGCGCTTCGGCCGCCACGACCCGGCCGTGCTGGCGCAGGCCCGGCGGCGCATCGCGGCGACGGCGGAGACATGGTCCGCCCTGGCCGGCGGCGACCGCAGCAAGCACAAACCGGCGGCCGACCAGTTCGGCCTGGTCTGTGATTCGCTCGCCCGGCTGTACCCGGGCAGCGAGGCGCTGGCGGGCGCGCTGACCCGCGCGGTCGATACCGCCGGCCGCGCCGGCGGCGTGCCGCCGCCCGATCTGGCGATGGAAGTCGCCACCTCGGTGCTCTACCTGCAGGCGGCCTTCGAGGAGCCCGACACCGCGCAGGCGCATCTGGCCGAGCGCGGCGCGGAGCTGGCGCAGCGGCTGGACCATGTGGCGGCCGGCGGCGAGCCCGCGCCGCTGGAAGCGTGGATGGAGGAGCTCTACCGCCGCGTCAGCGACCACCAGACCATGGGCAGCGTGGTGGGCGAGCTGCGCGCCTCCCTGGCCGAGACCGAAAAGGCCATGGACCAGTTCTTCCGCCAGCCCGAAGACCTGTCCGCGCTCACGTCCGTGCCCGACCGGCTGGCGCAGATGCGCGGCGTGCTGTCCGTGCTGGGGCTGGACCAGGCCTCGCTGGCCGCGCTGCGCATGCGCGACACGGTGGAGCGGCTGCTGGCCGGCCAGGTGGAAGAGGCCGACCGGCCGGCGCTGTTCGAAAAGCTCGGCAACAGCCTGGGCGCGCTGGGCTTTCTGATCGACATGCTGGGCTACCAGCGCTCCATGGCGCGCAAGCTCTTCGTCTATGACGAAGTGCAGGGCGAGCTGCGCCTGCGCATGGGCCGCGCCCGAGAACTGGCCCACCGTGCGCAGCAGGCACAGGAGCAGGAACACGCGCCGGAATTGGCGCCGCTGCCGGCACCGGCGGCAGAGCCGGCAGCGGTGCCGCCCGAGGCACTTGCGGAAGAAATTCCCGCCGCCGCCGCCGAACCGGAGCCGGCCCCGGTGCCTGCGCAGGAGGCGGAACCCGAGCCGAAAACTCTCACGCCCGAGGAGCCCGCCTTCACGCTGGATCTGGACGCGCTGGACTTCCCGGCCGAGCAGGGCGCGGCCGAATCCCTGGCCGCCGCCGTGCCGCTGGCGCCCGAGCCGCAGCCCCCGGCGCAGCCCCTGCCCGACGCGGACGACGAAGACCAGGAGCTGCTGGACATCTTCCTCGACGAGGCGCGCGAAGTCGTCGCCACCGGCCTTGCCGCCGTGCAGAGCCTGCGCGCCGCACCGGGCGACCTGAGCGAGCAGACCACGCTGCGTCGCGCCTTCCACACCCTCAAGGGCAGTTCGCGCATGGTCGGCCTGGCGCCGTTCGGCGATGCGGCCTGGGCGATGGAGCAGGCCCTGAACGCCTGGCTGGCCGAACAGAAGCCCGCGCCGGCTGACCTGCTGGACCTGTCGGAGCAAAGCCTGCAGGCTTTCGGCCGCTGGGCCGATGCCATCGCCGCCGGCGACGACAGCGGCTGGCAGGCCCAGCCTTTCGTGGATGCCGCCAGCGCGCTGCGCGCCGGCCAGACGCCGGAACCTTTGCGGGTGCCGGGCGCAGAAGGCCTGCCCGACGCTGCACCGGAGCCCCTGAGCGGCGATCTGCCCGATCCGGCAGACGAGCACGCCGCCGATGCCGAGATGGCCACCGATGCGGAGGGCGAAGAGGGCGGCATGACGTCTGCCGAGGCCGCGCCTGTGGACGATACCGAGGCCTTGCCCGCGCAGGAGATGGCGCAGGAGATCGACTTCGCCGACTTTATGCAGGCTGTCGAAGCGTCGGATGCCGCAGAGGCGGCGCAGGCGCGAGCGCCTGTGGACGATGCCGGTACGCAGGCTGAAGAGGGTTTCGGCGAGCCGGCCGTTGCTGATGTGGATGATGATGCGGGCGCCGCCGTTGCCGGCGAATCCGAAGCGGAAGCCGTCCTGCCGGCTGCGCACGAGGCGGAGCCGCTTCTCGCGCACGATGCGGTCCCCACGCTGGATCTCGCCGATGCCGTGGAACCGGCCGAAGAATCTGCCACCGAGCCCGAATCGCCGGTGGCCGCTGACGCACCCCAGGCAGACGGGGCGCTGCCTCCCGAACTGCCCACGCCCGAAGACATGCCCGCTGCGGTGGAGTCCAAGGAGTCCTTGGAGCCACTGGAGCCGCTTGCAGCGCAGGCATCCGAAGAACATGCGGAAACCCTGGAGCCCGCGCCGTCCGACGAGGCCGTCAAGGTCATCGGCACGCTGCGCATCGGCATACCGCTCTACAACGTCTATCTGAACGAGGCCGACGAGTGGTCGCGCCGGCTGTCCACCGCGCTGCAGGAATGGTCGCTGGAGCTGCACGAGCCGCTGCCCGACATGGCGGTGGCGCTGGCGCATTCGCTGGCCGGCAGTTCGGCTACCGTGGGCTTTTCCGCGCTGTCCGAGATGGCGCGCACGCTGGAGCATGCGCTCGAACATGTGCGCTGGCAGCCGCACGGCGTGCCCGAGCAGGCCGCCGTGTTCGTCGCCACGGCCGAGGACATCCGCCGCCTGCTGCACCAGTTCGCGGCCGGCTTCCTCAAGGAGCCGAACCCGCAGCTGATGGACGAGCTGCGCGCGATCCTGCACACCGAGGCGGAGATGGCGTCCGCGGATTCCGGCGCCGCGCCGGAGGCCCCCGAGGCGGTCAGGGAGGAACACGCGATGCCGGGCGACGCTGCCGACGCTCTGCCGTCCCCGGCGCCATCCACCGCGCAGGACATCGACGACGAGATCGATGCGCGCGACGTGATCGACCCCGACCTCTTTCCCATCTTCGAGGAAGAGGCCGCCGAACTGCTGCCCGGCCTGGGCGCGGCGCTGCGCCAGTGGGTGGCGCGGCCGGGCAACCTGGGGGCCCGCAACGAGCTGCTGCGTGGCCTGCACACGCTCAAGGGCAGTGCGCGGCTGGCCGGTGCCATGCGGCTGGGCGCGATGGCGCACCGCATGGAGTCGGCGGTCGAGCAGATCGATGCCGAAGCCCCGCGCAGCGAAGACATCGAGCCGCTGCTGACGCATCTGGACGGCCTGCAGGCCGGCTTCAACGCGCTGCGCGCACGCGGTGCGCAGCCGCCGCAGCCCGAACCGGCAGGTGCTTCCGCCGCATCGGCGGCGGCCAAGGATGCGGCCATGGAGCCGGCGGCTGAGGGCTTGCCCGCAGCGCCCGCCCCGCGTAGCGCGCCAACTGCCGCCATGCCGCCTCGCGCCGCAGGCCCCACGGTGCGGGTGCGCGCGCAATTGCTCGACCGGCTGGTCAATCAGGCGGGCGAGGTGATGATCGCCCGCTCGCGGCTGGATGCGCGCGTGGGCCAGATGCGGACCTCTCTGGGCGAACTGTCGGGCAACCTGGAGCGGCTGCGTCAGCAGCTGCGCGACATCGAGGTGCAGGCCGAGACGCAGATGCAGTCGCGCCTGGCGCTTTCCAAGGACGCCGGCGCGGGCTTCGACCCGCTGGAGTTCGACCGCTTCACCCGCGTGCAGGAACTCACCCGCATGATGGCCGAGTCGGTCAACGACGTGGCCACGGTGCAGCGCAATCTGCAGCGCACCGTCGAGGCCGCCGAGGACGACCTGATCGCCCAGGGCCGGCAGGCCCGCGAGCTGCAGCGCGACCTGCTGCGCACGCGCATGGTGGAGTTCGACGGCATCGCCGAGCGGCTCTACGCCGTGGTGCGCCAGGCTTCGAAGGAAGCGGGCAAGCAGATCAAGCTCGACATCGAGGGCGGCTCCATCGAGATGGACCGCGGCGTGCTCGACCGCATGGCGCCGGCTTTCGAGCATCTGCTGCGCAACAGCGTGGCGCACGGCATCGAGCCGCCCGAGCAGCGCGTGGCCGCCGGCAAGCCGGCCGTGGGCCGCATCGCCATCGCGCTGCGCCAGGAGGGCAACGACGTCGCGGTGGAGTTCAGCGACGACGGCGGCGGCCTGGACCTGGAGCGCATCCGCGCCCGGGCCGTGGCGCAGGGACTGCTGGCCGAAGGCGCCGAGCTGGCGCCCGGCGCTGCTGCCCAGCTCATCTTCCAGCCGGGCTTTTCCACCGCCGCCGGGCTGACCGAGCTTTCCGGCCGGGGCATCGGCATGGACGTGGTGCGCTCGGAGGTGCAGGCGCTGGGCGGCCGCATCGAGACGCAGTCGCGCCCCGGCGAGGGCACGTCATTCCGCATGGTGCTGCCGCTCACCACCGCCGTCACGCAGGTGGTGATGCTGCGCGCCGGCCATCAGACCATCGGCGTGCCGGCCAGCCTGGTGGAGATCGTGCGCCGCACCACGGCGGCGGAGCTGGATGCGAGCTACGCGGGCAGCCAGTTCCATGACGGCGTGGAGTCCATCCCGTTCTTCTGGCTCGGCGCGCTGCTGCAGTCGTCGCCGCGCAGCGGCGAGCCCGGCAGCAAGACCCGGCCGGTGGTGGTGCTGCGCAGCGCGGCGCAGCGCATCGCCATGCATGTGGACGAGGTGCTGGGCAACCAGGAAGTGGTGGTGAAGAACCTGGGGCCGCAGCTCTCGCGCCTGCCGGGGCTGGCCGGCATGTCGGTGCTGGCCTCCGGCGCGGTGGTGCTGATCTACAACCCGGTGGCGCTGGCCACCGTGTATGGCGACCAGGCGCGGGCCCTGGCCCAGGCGGGCGGCGACGCCCCGGCTGCCGTGGCGGGCGGCATCGCCGAGCTGGCCACGCCGGCTGCGGGCAGCGCGGGCGTGCCGCTGGTGCTGGTGGTGGACGATTCCATCACCGTGCGCCGCGTCACCCAGCGGCTGCTGCAGCGTGAGGGCTACCGCGTGGCGCTGGCCTCCGACGGCCTGCAGGCGCTGGAGCGGCTGCAGCAGGAGCGGCCGGCGCTGGTGCTTTCCGACATCGAGATGCCACGCATGGACGGCTTCGATCTGGCGCGCAACATCCGCGGCGATGTGCTGCTGCGCGATCTGCCCATCGTCATGATCACCTCGCGCATCGCGCGCAAGCACCGCGAGCATGCCATGGAGCTGGGCGTGAACCACTACCTGGGCAAGCCCTATTCCGACGAGGAGCTGCTGGGCCTGGTGGAGCACTACGCCCGCAAGGCCGAGCTGACGCAGGAAGAGACCTGAGCGCGCGCCGCCGCCCGGTGGCACCAGGCCGGCGCCGGCCCATCGCGCTGCGTCAGTCGGCCTTCTTCACCACCGCGTAGCGCGCCAGAGTGCGCAGGCGGGCCTCGTCGTGGTCCACCACGGGGTGGGGGTAGTCCTGCCCCAGCGTCACGCCGGCCGCCTGCAGCTCCAGCGGGCGGGCCAGCCAGGGCGCGTGCAGCGCCGCGTCGGGCAGCTTGGCCAGCTGCGGCAGGTAGCGGCGGATGAATCGGCCCTCGGGGTCGAACTTGCGGCTCTGGCTCACCGGATTGAAGATGCGGAAGTAGGGCTGCGCATCGCAGCCGCTGGAGCTGGCCCATTGCCAGCCGCCGTTGTTGGCCGAGAGGTCGAAGTCGTTGAGCTTCTCGGCGAAATAGCGCTCGCCCCGGCGCCAGTCCACCCCCAGGTCCTTGGAGAGAAAGCTCGCCACCACCATGCGCAGGCGGTTGTGCATGTAGCCGGTCTGGTTGATCTGGGCCATGGCGGCATCGACCAGCGGGTAGCCGGTGCGGCCCTCGCACCAGGCGGCGAAGAGTTCGTCGGCGTGCGCGCCGTTGTCCCATTCGATGGCGTCGTAGGCCGGCTTGAAGCTGGCGCCGCCCGCGATCTGCGGGTGGTGCGCCAGCACCTGGAAGTAGAAGTCGCGCCAGATGAGTTCGCTGAGCCAGATGGCGGCGCCCGCGCTGCCCCGGGCGCTACGCTCGTGCGCCAGCCGCGCGGCCTGGCGGATCGAGAGCGTGCCGAAGCGCAGATGCACGCTGAGGTAGCTCGGGCCCTTCATGGCGGGGAAGTCGCGGGCTTCGTCGTAGGCGTCGATGCGTTCGAGGAAATCGTCCAGCAGCTGCTGCGCGCCCTGCATGCCGGTGGGCAGGCGCAGCTGCGCGAGGCCGCTGGGCTCGAAGCCCAGGGCCTTGAGCGAGTGCACGGGCCGGCGCAGGCCCTCGGGGCGCGGCGCCAGGCGGCGGGCGCGGGGCTCCACCGGGTAGGCGCTCAGGTAGAAGCCGTCGATCTTGCGCAGCCAGGCGTTCTTGTAGGGCGTGAACACGGTGTAGGGCGTGCCGCTCTGGGTCAGCACCTCGCCGCGCTCGAACACCGTGTGGTCCTTGAAGGTGAGCAGCCGGATGCCCAGGGCCAGCAGCACGGAGCGCACGTGCTCGTCGCGCTCCAGCGCCTGGGGTTCGTCGTCATGGTTGGCGAAGACGGCCTGCACGCCCAGCTGGCGCGCCAGCGCGGGCAGTTCGTCCCGGGCCAGTCCGTGGCAGGTGATGAGGCCGCCGTGCGCGTCGCCCGAAAGCTCGCGCAGGGACTCATCCAGTTCCGCCAGCGATTCGCGGATGAATTCCACCCGCCGGTCGGCGCGGGGCAGTGGATCCAGGATTTCGGTGTCGAAGACGAAGGCGCAGTGCACCTGCTGGCACTGGCGCAGCGCATGGTGCAGCGCCGCATGGTCCGTGGAGCGCAGGTCGCGCCGGAACCAGACCAGGCCGGAAGAAAAAGTGGGTGCCATGTTCACCGTTTAAAATTGCCGAATGCCTGCCGATTCTGCGCCCATGAACCTGACGCACCATTTCCTGATCGCCATGCCCGGCCTGGAAGATGCGTCTTTCTCGCGCAGCGTGGTCTATGTGTGCGAACACAGCGAACGCGGAGCCCTCGGGCTCATCATCAACAAGCCCACGGACATCAATCTGCGGGGCCTTTTCGACAAGGTCGATCTGCCGCTGCAGCGCGAAGACCTCACCCAGCAGCCCGTCTTCCAGGGTGGCCCGGTGCAGACCGAGCGCGGCTTCGTGCTGCACGAGCCCGTGGTCGCGTCCTCGTCCGAGACGGGCGAGGGCGTCGAGGCCGACGAATCCATCTATGCCTCCACCATGGCCATTCCGGGCGGGCTGGAGATGACCACTTCCAAGGACGTGCTCGAAGCCATGTCCACCGGCGCCGGCCCGCGCCGCGTGCTGGTCACCCTGGGCTATTCGTCCTGGGCGCAGGGCCAGCTCGAATCCGAGGTGGCCGAAAACAGCTGGCTGACCGTGGGGGCCGATCTCTCGGTCATCTTCGACACGCCCGTGGACCAGCGCTACGACCGTGCCATGGCCCTGCTGGGCCTGCAGTCGTGGATGCTCTCGCCCGAGGCGGGGCACGCATGAGCGGCTCTTCCGCAGCCCCCGCATCCTCCTCCGCATCGCAGGCCGTTCCCGCGCATTTCCAGTCCTTCCTGGCGCTTGACCTGGGGCTCAAGCGCAGCGGCGTGGCCGTGGGCAATCGCATGCTGCGCACCGCCACGCCGCAGGCCACGATCCGCGCCGAGGGCGATGCCCGCTTCGCCCACGTGGCCGAGCGCATCCGCGAATGGCAGCCCGACGCGCTGGTGATCGGCGTGCCCTACCACCCCGATGGCGCGAGCCATGAGAACACGGCCCGCGCCCTGAAATTCGCGCGCCAGCTGCGCGGGCGCTTCGGCCTGCCGGTGTTCGAGGTGGACGAGCGCTACAGCACCACCGAGGCCCATGCCGCCGGCGCCCGCGACGCCGATGCCGCGTCGGCCTGCATCATCCTGGAACAGTTTTTGAGGAATCTTCCATGAGCATGATCGCTCCCCCGTCCCCTTCTTCCACGCCCCCCGCCGCAGGCACGCTGGCGCTCGACGCCGAAGCGCTCTATGCCGAGCTGCTGCGCGGCGTGCGTGCGCTGCGCACCGGGCGCACGCACCTGGCGGGCATCGCCTCGGGCGGCGCCTGGCTGGCCGAGCGGCTGCAGAAGGACCTGGGCCTGGCCGGCGAGGCCGGCGTGCTCTCATCGGCCATGCACCGCGACGACTTCTCGCAGCGCGGCATGTCGGTGAGCGCGCAGACCGCGCTGCCCTTCGAGGTCAACGGCGCCGACATCCTGGTGCTGGACGATGTGCTCTACACCGGCCGCACCATCCGCGCCGTGCTCAACGAACTGTTCGACTACGGCCGCCCCGCCAGCGTGCGGCTGGCCGTGCTGGTGGACCGCGGCGGGCGCGAGCTGCCGGTGCAGGCGGACTTCGCCGCGGCCCGCGTGGCGCTGCCGGCCACCCAGTCGCTGGCCCTGGCCCGCACCGAGGCCGGCGCTTTCCATTTCGACGTCAAAGCAGTGAACATCCAAGAGGCCTGACGGTGCTGTACAAGCGCAACCCCCAACTCAACTCCCACGGCGAGCTGATCCATCTGCTCTCCATCGAGGGCCTGCCCAAGAGCATCCTCACCCACATCCTCGACACCGCTGCCAACTTCGTCAGCGTGAACGACCGCGAGGTAAAGAAGGTGCCGCTGCTGCGCGGCAAGAGCGTGTTCAACCTGTTCTTCGAGAACAGCACCCGCACGCGCACCACCTTCGAGATCGCGGCCAAGCGCCTGTCGGCCGACGTGATCAACCTGGACATCGCGCGCTCCTCGGCCAGCAAGGGCGAGTCGCTGCTGGACACCATCGCCAACCTCTCGGCCATGGCGGCGGACCTCTTCGTGGTGCGGCACAGCGAATCGGGCGCGCCCTACCTGATCGCGCAGCACGTGGCGCCCCATGTGCATGTCATCAACGCGGGCGACGGACGGCACGCGCACCCCACGCAGGGGCTGCTCGACATGTACACCATCCGCCACTACAAGAAGGACTTCTCCAACCTCACGGTGGCCATCGTGGGCGACGTGCTGCACTCGCGCGTGGCGCGCTCGGACATCCACGGCCTCACCACCCTGGGCTGCCCCGAGGTGCGCGTGGTGGGCCCGCGCACGCTGGTGCCCGGCGACCTCTCCCACATGGGCGTGCGCGTGTGCCACACGCTGGAAGAGGGCATCAAGGATGCCGACGTGGTCATCATGCTGCGCCTGCAGAACGAGCGCATGAGCGGCGCGCTGCTGCCTTCCAGCCAGGAATACTTCAAGAGCTTCGGCCTCACGCCCGAGAAGCTGCAGCTGGCCAAGCCCGATGCCATCGTCATGCACCCCGGTCCGATCAACCGCGGCGTGGAGATCGACTCCGCCGTGGTGGACGGCAAGCAGAGCGTGATCCTGCCGCAGGTCACCTTCGGCATCGCCGTGCGCATGGCGGTGATGTCCATCGTGGCCGGTAACGAGGCTTGATTGCTATAAAGAAAATAGCTGCCAGCGCGCATCCAGAAAGCGCTGGCGGTTCATTGGGCTTGAAACCATGAAGATACTGATCCAGAACGGCCGCGTGATCGATCCGGCCAGCGGCTTCGACCAGACCTGCGACATCGCGCTGGCGGCCGGCCGCATCATCGCGCTGGGCCGCGCACCGCGCGACTTCGCGCCCAACCGCGTGATCGACGCCAGCGGCTGCCTGGTGGTGCCCGGCCTGGTGGACCTGGCGGCGCGCCTGCGCGAGCCCGGCTACGAACACGAGGGCATGCTCGAATCCGAAATGGCCGCGGCCGTGGCCGGCGGCGTGACCAGCCTGGTCTGCCCGCCCGACACTGACCCGGTGCTGGACGAGCCGGGCCTGGTGGAAATGCTCAAGTTCCGCGCCGAGAAGCTGCACCAGTCGAGGCTCTTTCCCCTGGGCGCGCTCACGCGGGGCCTGGCCGGCGAGGTGCTGACCGAGATGGCCGAACTCACCGAATCGGGCTGCGTCGGCTTCAGCCAGGCCGAAGAGGCGCTGCAGAGCACGCAGGTGCTGCAGCGTGCCCTTCAGTACGCCGCCACCTTCGGCTACACCGTGTGGCTGCGCCCGCAGGAGATGTACCTGGGCCGGGGCGTGGCCGCCAGCGGTCCGCTCGCCACGCGGCTGGGCCTGTCGGGCATTCCCGTCGCGGCCGAGACCATCGCGCTGCACACCATCTTCGAGCTGCTCAAGACCACCGGCGCGCGCGTCCACCTCTGCCGCCTCTCCAGCGCGGCGGGCGTCGAACTGGTGCGCCAGGCCAAGGCCGCAGGCCTGAAGGTGACGGCCGACGTGAGCATCAATTCGCTGATGTTCACCGACACCGACATCGGCTTCTTCGACAGCCGCGCGCGCCTCTCGCCTCCGCTGCGCCAGCAGCGCGACCGCGATGCGCTGCTGGCGGCGCTGGCCGACGGCACCCTCGACGCGCTGGTGTCCGACCACACGCCGGTCGATGAGGACGAGAAGGTGCTGCCCTTCGCCGAGGCCGAGCCCGGCGCCACCGGCCTGGAGCTGCTCCTGAGCGTCGCGCTCAAGTGGTCCCGCGATGCCGGCGTGCCGCTGGCGCGCGCGCTGGGCGTGGTCACCGCCGAACCGGCCCGCGTGCTGGGCAGTGCCCTGGGCACGCTGCAGGCCAGCGTGGGCCAGATCGTGGAAGGCGGCGTGGCCGACCTCTGCGTGGTCGATGCGCAAGGCGCCTGGACGGTGGAAGCCGCCGCGCTGCGCAGCCAGGGCAAGCACACGCCCTTCTCGTCCTACGAGCTGCCGGGCCGCGTGCGCTGCACGCTGGTGGGCGGGCAGGTCGCGTTCGAGCGCCAGCCCGGCTGATGCCTTCCCGGGTGCGCTGTCCTGGCCGCGCCCGGTGCGGTGCACGGCAGGCGGCGCGCCACGGCCCCTCGCTCCTGTCCGCTCCTCCGATTCCTTTCTTCGAGCCGCCACCATGAGACGCCAAGCCCGCGCCTGCCTGCGCCTTGCCCGCATGCTGACCCACATCGCCGTCGGCCTGGGGACCGTGCTGCTGCGTTTTCGCGGCATGCCGGTCGAAGAGCAGCAGGCCCGCGTGCAGGCCTGGGCGCGCGAGATGCTGCGCCGTGCCGGCGTGCAGCTGCAGGTGCAGGGCACGCCGCCCGCGCACGGGCCGCTGCTGCTGGTGGCCAACCACATCTCCTGGCTCGACATTCCGGTGATGCATGCGGCGCGCCACTGCCGCTTCGTTTCCAAGTCCGACGTCAAGGGCTGGCCCGTGCTGGGCCGGCTGGCCACGGCGGCGGGCACGCTCTATATCGAGCGCGAATCGCGCCGCGACGCGCTGCGCGTGGTCCACACCATGCGCGATGCGCTTGATCGCGGCGAGATCCTGGCCGTGTTCCCCGAAGGCACGACCAGCAACGGCATCGCGCTGCTGCCCTTCCATGCCAACCTGCTGCAGTCGGCCATCAGCGCCGCTGCGCCCGTGCAGCCCGTGGGCCTGCGCTTCATCGACGGCCGCACCGGCGCACCCAGCCAGGCCGCGAGCTATATGGGCGACGAGACGCTGATCGGCTCGCTCTGGCGCACCCTCTGCGCCGACGCGCTGGTGGCCGTGGTGCACTACGGCGCGCCGCAGCAGGCCGCTGGTCGCGACCGCCGCACCTGGGCGGAAGACCTGCGCAGCGTGGTGGACGGGCTGCGGCGCGGTTGATGGGGCAGGGGCTGGCCGGCCCTCTGCGGTGGCCGGGAATATGCTATTGAGAATATAGCATTCAGCCATTGATCTGCCTGGGCTGGAGGCCTGAAAGCCTCAAGGCTCTCGCCCCCGGCCGCTCAGCCCCGTGGAAACGTCACCACGTGCTGCACCTGAGGCCGGATGCCGATCCAGTCGCCCACCGCATGGTCGTGGTGGCTGGGCACATGGGCCATCACGCTGAGGCCGTTGGCCAGCTGCAGCGTGTAGAGGAATTCCGAACCCCTGAACGCCTTGCGCACGATGCGCGCCTGCACCGGCGCATCGTCGTCGTGCACCACATCGTCGGCGCGCAGCAGCACATCGCATTCGCCGCCCGGGTAGGCGCCGGGCAGGGGGCATTCCTCCAGGTCGGCTAGGTCGCCCAGCGGCGTGCGGGCCACCACGCCGCCGCCGGGCTGGTGCTCCAGCGTGGCGGGCGCGAACACGCCGTGGCCGATGAAATCCGCCACGAAGCGCGTGGCCGGCCGGTGGTAGAGCGCATAGGCGGCATCCCACTGGTGCAGCGTGCCCGACTCCATCACGCCGATGCGGTCGCCGATGGCGAAGGCCTCCAGCTGGTCGTGCGTGACGAAGAGGGCGGTGGCGCACGCCGCCTTCAGGATGCCGCGCACCTCGTGCGCGAGGCGCTCGCGCAGCTCCACGTCCAGGTTGGAAAAGGGTTCGTCCAGCAGCATCAGCTGCGGGCGCGGCGCCAGCGCACGGGCCAAGGCCACGCGCTGCTGCTGCCCGCCCGAGAGCTCGTGCGGAAAGCGCTCGGCGCTGCCTTCCAGGCCCACCAGGCGCAGCACCTCGTCGACCCGCGCGGCCTGCTCGGCCCGCGGCAGGCGGTGGATGCCGAAGGCCACGTTGCGGCCCACGCTCAGGTGCGGGAAGAGGGCGTAGTCCTGGAACACCATGCCGATGCGGCGTTCTTCGGGCGGCACGCTGCGGCCGGCGCTGCCCACCACCGCGCCGCTCAGGCGGATCTCGCCGCCGGCCACCGGCTCCAGCCCCGCCACGGCGCGCAGCAGCGTGGTCTTGCCGCAGCCCGAGGGGCCGATCAGCACGCCGATCTCGCCCGCCGCCAGGCCCAGGCTCACGCCGCGCACGGCGGCCTGTGCGCGGCCGGCATATCGCACTTGCAGTTGGGAGACTTCCAGGAACATGCAGGGGATTCTAGAAGGCATGGATGCGTAGAATTCGCATTCTCAGCGCCGCTGCGGTGGCTTGCCGCCTTCCTGGCCTGCTCTCCTTCGCCCCGGGCCGTGCCTGCGGCGGCGGCCATCCTTCCCCCTTGCTTCACCGGCCCCTCCTTGGCTCCGCTCCGCTCCGCACTGCGCTCCCTGCCGCTCATCGCCCTCGCCGCGCTGCTCACCCTGCCGGTGCTGGCCGTGCTGGGCGCGTGGCTGCCCTGGGGCGCGGGCGGCGAGGCGGCCGGCGCCATCCTGCGCGAGATGGCCGCCACGGTGCTGCCGGGCTACGTGGCCACCACGCTGTGGCTGGGCCTGGCCGTGGCGCTGGGCGCGGCGGTGGTGGGCATGGCCACGGCGGCGGCGGTCACGCTGTTCGACTTCCGCGGCCGGCGCAGCATGGAATGGCTGCTGCTCCTGCCCCTGGCCATGCCGGCCTATGTGACGGCCTATGCGTACACCGACTTCCTGCAGTTCAGCGGCCCGCTGCAGGTGTGGCTGCGCGCCAGCTTCGGGCTCGAAGGGCGGCTCCTGCCCGAGGTGCGCAGCCTGGGCGGCGCGGTGTGGGTGTTCATCTTCTCGCTCTACCCCTATGTCTATCTGCTGGCGCGCACTGCGCTGGGCGAGCGCGCCGCGCATCTGATGGAGGCCGCGCGTCTGCTGGGCGCGCCGCTGGCCCGCCGCATCCGCATGGTGGCGCTGCCGCTGGCGCGACCGGCCGTGGCGGCGGGCGTGGCGCTGGTGCTGATGGAGACGCTGGCGGACTTCGGCGTGGCCAGCTACTTCGGCATCCAGACCTTCACCACCGGCATCTACAAGGCCTGGCTGTCCATGGACAACCGGCTGGCCGCCGCGCAGCTGGCCACCATGCTGCTCGTGCTGGTCGTGGCGCTGCTGCAGCTGGAGCTGCGTGCCCAGCGCCGCATGCGCTTTGCCACCGGCAGCGCTGGGCGCGCCGGCTCGGCCGAGGCGCAGCCGCAGCGCCTGCGGGGCTGGCGCTGCGCGGCGGCCTGGGCCGTCTGCCTGCTGCCGGTGCTCGCGGGCTTCGTGCTGCCGGTGGCCTTCATGCTGCGCCCGCTGGCGGCCGACTGGTCGGTGCTGCCCTGGGGCCGGTTCGTGGAATGGGCCGGCCACAGCGTGCGCCTGGGTGCCATCACCGCCGTGCTGGCCGTGGCCATCGCACTGGTGCTCGCCTTCGCCGTGCGGCGCAGCCCCACCGCGCTCACGCGCGGCGTGGTGCAGCTGGCCAGCCTGGGCTATGCGGTGCCGGGCGCGGTCATCGTGGTGGGCCTGCTGCTGCCGGTGGGCTGGCTGCAGGCGGTGGTGCCCGGCTGGGGCCTGCCTGCGCTCATCACATCGACGGCCGTGGGCATCGTCTGGGCCTATCTGGTGCGCTTCTGCGCGGTGGCGCTGCAGTCGGTGCACAGCGGCTATGCGCGCATTCCGCACAGCCTGGACGATTCCGCCCGCATGCTGGGCGTGGGCAGCCTGGGGCTGATGCTGCGCGTGCATGCGCCGCTGCTCAAGCGATCGACCGCGGCTGCGGCGCTGCTGGTCTTCGTCGATGTGATGAAGGAGCTGCCCGCCACCATGGTGCTGCGGCCTTTCAACAGCGACACCCTGGCCGTGGTCGCCTACCAGCTGGCGCGCGACGAGCGCCTGGGCGAAGCCGCGCTGCCCTCGCTGGCGCTGGTGGCCGTGGGGCTGGTGCCGGTGATGCTGCTGAGCCGCACGCTGCGCGGTGGCGGGCGCTGAGCTGAACGGGGCCACGCCGGCCGGGCGTGCGCCCGACCTTCAGGCTGCTGCCGCCGCCGCCGCCGCCGCAGGGGCTGCGGCGCCCAGCGAGGCATGGGCCGCTGCCGCGATCTCCAGCGAGCGCAGGCGCAGATCGCCGTCGTACACGTCGCTCACCAGAATGAATTCATCGGCCTCGGTGGCACGCGCCAGTTCGGCGAAGCCTTCGCGTACCGTCTCCGGCCCGCCCACCACGCCGGCGGCGAGGAAGTCGCCGATCGCGGCGCGTTCCTGCGGCTGCAGCGACTGCGCATAGCCCTGCACCGGCGGGCGCAGCAGGCCGCGCTGGCCGGTGAGGATGCCCAGCACGCGCTGGTAGGTGCTGCTGGCGAGATAGTCGGCCTCTTCGTCGGTGGGCGCGGCGATCACCGGCACGCCGATGGCCACGTAAGGCCGCTGCAGCGTGGCCGAGGGCCTGAACAGCCGGCGGTAGATGTCGATGGCCTGGTGCAGCATGCGCGGCGCGAAGTGCGATGCGAAGGCATAGGGCAGCCCCTTTTCTGCCGCGAGCTGCGCCGAGAAGAGGCTGGAGCCCAGCAGCCAGATCGGCACGTTGGTGCCCGCGCCCGGCACGGCGGTGATGCGCTGGCCTGGCTCGGCGGGGCCCAGCAGGCGCTGCAGTTCGGCCACATCGCGCGGGAAGTCCTGCTCGGACTCCACCCGGTCGCGCCGCAGGGCGCGCATGGTCGGGCCGTCGGTGCCCGGCGCGCGGCCCAGGCCCAGGTCGATGCGGCCCGGATACAGCTCGGCCAGCGTGCCGAAGGCCTCGGCCACCACCAGCGGCGCATGGTTGGGCAGCATGATGCCGCCCGAGCCCACACGGATGCTCTTTGTGGCGCCGGCCACATGGCCGATCAGCACGGCCGTGGCGGAACAGGCGATGCCGGGCATGTTGTGGTGCTCGGCCATCCAGTAGCGGGTGAAGCCCAGGCTTTCCACATGCTGCGCGGTGCGCACGGCCAGGGCCAGGGCATCGGCCACCGTGGCGCCTTCGCGCACGGTCACCAGGTCGAGCATGGAGAGGGCGGGCAGGTGCGTGATGGAAGAAGTCATGCAGCCATTGTGGGCGCCGAGCCATATCCATGCTGGTGACGGGACTTGAGCCCGGCATCCCGGTCCGGGCGGCA